>JAABUQ010004703.1_pt1 | contig 22938 bp, 18 predicted proteins | sample 5560001 | NCBI WGS metagenome assembly JAABUQ01 (sample SAMN10711888, study PRJNA513371) | rock metagenome | isolation source: Antarctica rocks | place: Antarctica: Victoria Land, Finger Mt nord | collected 2015-12-18 | reverse complement strand
CGTGACCTGGGCGAAGGACGGAGTTACCGCCACGGCGGCAAGGACCGCCGCGGCGATCAGCGAGGTTGAAAGGCGACGTGACAGGATGGCCATTCGAAGCTCCAGACGAGAGGGGCAGGACGGAAATACCGTGCCGATCTGCAACGATCCGGACAACTCAGAGTTGCTGCCTCGATCGCCTCCTCGTGAGGCCCCTAGTTGGTGAACCCCAGGGCTTGGTAAAGCTCAGGCCGCCTCGCTATCCTGCTTGCGCTCGTTGCGCTTGCGCTGGTTTGGGTCGAGGAACCGCTTGCGCAGCCGCACCGCGGACGGCGTCACCTCCACCAGCTCGTCGTCCTCGATGTAGGCAATGGCCTGCTCCAGGCTCATGCGCCGCGGCGGGATCAGCAGCATTGCGTCGTCCTTGCCCGAGGCGCGGACGTTGGTCAGCTTCTTCTCCTTGATCGGGTTCACGTCGAGGTCGGAGTCCCGGCTGTTCTCGCCCAGGATCAGGCCGACGTACACCTTGTCGCCGGGATCGACGAACAGCGTGCCGCGCTCCTGCAGGTAGAACAGCGCGTAGTGGATGGCCTCACCGGGCTCGCTGCTGATCAGGCTGCCGTTGCGACGGCCCTCCAGCGGACCCGCCCATGCCTCATATCCGGAGAACAGCCGGTTCATGATGCCAGACCCGCGGGTGTCGGTCAGGAACTCGCCGTGATAGCCGATCAGGCCGCGGCTGGGCATATGGAACGTCATGCGGACCTTGCCGCCGCCGGACGGCCGCATGTCCTGCATCAGGCCCTTCCGCCGGCTCATCTTCTCGACGACGATGCCCGAGTAAGCCTCATCCACATCGACCAGCACATCCTCGAACGGCTCTTCGCGCTCGCCGGTCTCCGGGTTGCGCCGGGTCAGCACGCGGGGGCGGCCGATGGTCAGCTCAAAGCCTTCGCGGCGCATCTGCTCGATCAGCACGCCGAGCTGCAGCTCGCCGCGACCGGCGACCTCGAAGGCGTCGGACTCGTTGCTCTCGGTGATCTTGATGGCGACGTTGCCCTCGCTCTCGCGCATCAGGCGGTCGCGGATCTGGCGGGAGGTGACCTTCTTGCCCTCCTTGCCGCCCAGCGGTCCGTCGTTCACGCGGAACGTCATGGCCAAGGTCGGCGGATCGACGGGGATGGCGTGCAGCGGCGCGGTCAGCGACGGGTCACCCACCGTGTCCGGCACCGTCGCGTCCGTCAGCCCGGCGACGGCGACGATGTCCCCGGCCTCACACTCGTCCACCTGCACGCGGTCCAGACCGCGGTAGCCCATCAGCTTGGTCAGGCGCCCGGTCTCGACCACGCTGCCGTCGGCGCGCAGCACCTTGACGGGCATGTTCAGCCGCGCCCGCCCCTGCTCCACGCGCCCGGTCAGCACGCGGCCGAGGAAGTTGTCGTAGTCCAGGATAGAGGCGACCATGGCGAACGGCGCCTCCTTGTCCAGCTTGGTCGCCGGCACATGGCTCAGTACCAGGTCGAACATCGGCGCCAAGTCCTTGCGCGGCCCGTCCATCACCGTGTCCGCCCAGCCCTGCCGCCCCGAGGCATACAACATGGGGAAGTCGAGCTGCTCGTCCGTCGCGCCCAAGGCGGCGAACAAGTCGAACACCTCGGTATGGACCTCGTCGGCGCGGGCGTCCTGGCGGTCCACCTTGTTCACGACGACGATAGGCTTGATGCCGCGCTGCAGGGCCTTGCCGACGACGAACTTGGTCTGCGGCAGCACGCCCTCGGCGGCATCGACCAGCACGATGGCGCCATCGACCATGCCCAGGATGCGCTCGACCTCGCCGCCGAAGTCGGCGTGGCCAGGGGTGTCCACGATGTTGATGCGAGTGCCGCGCCAAACGACACTGGTGCACTTGGCAAGGATCGTGATGCCACGCTCCTTTTCCAGGTCGTTCTTGTCCATCGCCCGCTCAGCCACGACCTGGTGGTCCCGGAACGAGCCGGATTGGCGGAGCAGCTGATCCACGAGCGTCGTCTTGCCGTGGTCAACGTGAGCGATGATGGCGATGTTGCGGATTTCCATGGGAACCTTGGTGCCCAGCAGGGCAGCAGCTAGGGGTCACGAGGGAGGGTGCACCCCCGTATGTTGCAGCGCACACATAGGCGCGGACGGCTGCTGTTGCGAGCCTAAAATGGGCATGACCGCTACACGCCGACAGTTGGGGCCGACAAGCGGGGTAGTCGCTTGTAGCGTGGGGACTGCACTGGCTCTCCCTTCCTCAAGGAGAAGGTTGGGGTGAGGGAGCCCGCGAGCGCCAAATCCGACCTGTTTAGGGACCGGTGTCGCCCTCAGGCGGGGAGATCAGGCCCTTGCCACCTCTCCCCACCCTGGGCTTTTCCCGGAAGAATGGGAAGCAGGCATACCGGCGGAAGCTTGCGGCTAGCTGCCGGCCAGTGCGGCACTGATGGCTGCGCGTGCTCCCGGGATATCCCGCGCCGCGAGCGCACGCCGTGCAGCCCCGATCGCCTGGGCCATCGAACCCTGATCCGCCGTGTTGCCGCACTGGGATCGGTGGCCCGGGTCAGGACGCGGGTTCCGGCCCGCTCCAGCGCCTCCTGGGCCGCACCAGTGTGGTTGGACGCCAGGGCACGCTGGGCCAACTGCAGCAGGACCTGCAGCATGTTGGCCGCGGCGCCCGGATCAAGCCGGCGTGGCGCGATAACGGACTGCGTGCCCTAACGGCCGATGTTGCTGGCCTTGGCGCTGCTCGGGGAGCCGGCGCCGCCGCGGTAGTCACCGGTGCGCGGCGTATCGATGCCGGAGGCTTGCGCCTGACTGGCCGGAGCGCGGTGGGTGGTCCTGAACTTGGCTTGCTTGGTCGAAGCCGGGGCGGCCCTGTACGGTCTGACCGACTCGCGCACCTGGCCGCGCATCGCCCGTATCCCGGTCATCCCCGGCGCGGCCGGGGCAGCGGCGTCCGGTGCCACCGGGGGCGTGGCAGGCATCGTCTGCGCCAGGGCCGGACCGGTCGCCAGGACCAGCGCCGTCCCAGACACCAGCAACAACTTCCGCATAGGCAGTCTCCCAAATCGGCAAGGTTTGGCAGCGCACGCCGGGTGCGACCCTACGCATCGAACGGACGGCATGCAGCTTGGTTCCCGGATTGGTTGGTTCCCGGACCGGACGGCCTACGCGACCAGGGCCGCCATCGCTCGCAGGTCCACACTCGGGCGAGCGCCATGGGCGCTGATCGCCGCCGCCGCCGCCAGGCTGCCCAGCCGCCCACACGCAGGCAAGCTGCGCCCCGCTGCATGAGCTGCGAGGAACCCGGCGGCATAGGCGTCCCCCGCCCCCGTGGTATCGACCACCTGCGCCGGGGCGGCCTGCACCTCCACCCGCTCGGCGCCGCGCAGCACCAGGCTGCCGGCCTCGCCCCTGGTCAGCACGGCCAGTGCCACGTCCCGGCCGGCCCAGGCGGCGGCAGCGTCGAACTCGTTCTCCTCATACAGGCTGCACAGTTCGGCCTCGTTGGCGAACAGGATGTCCACCCCGTCGCGCACCAGCGCCTGGAAGGCGGCGCGGTGCCGGTCCACGCAGAACGCATCGGACAGCGACAGCGCGACCAGCCGCCCGGCCCGGTGCGCCACCTCCGCCGCCCGGTGGAATGCGGCCTGGGCCAGCGGCGGGTCGAACAGGTAGCCCTCCAGGTAGGTGACGGCGCTGCCGGCCACCGCGCCCTCGTCCAGGTCTGCGCCGCCAAAGCTGACGCACGCGCCGAGATAGGTGTTCATCGTCCGCTGCCCATCCGGCGTCACCACGATCAGGCAGCGCGCGGTCGGCGCCCCGTCCTGCAACGCCGCGGTCGGGAAGTGGACGCCGGCCGCGGTGATGTCGTGCCGGAACACCCCGCCCAACTGATCCTGGGCGACCTTGCCCAAGAAGCCGACCCGTGCCCCCAGCCCGGCTGCCACGGCGCAGGTGTTGGCCACCGACCCGCCGCTGCTTTCCTGACCCGGCGGCATGGCGGCATACAGCGCCTCCGCCTCCGCAGCCGAGATCAACGCCATGCCGCCTTTCCGCATGTCGTGCCGGGACAGGAAGTCGTCCCCGGCCGGCGCAACCACGTCCACGATGGCGTTGCCGATGCCCAGGATGTCGAAACGCGGGTCGGACATAGGAACTCCTTGATGTGTTGAGCATGAGGCGGGCACCGGCCGGGGATGCGCCGGGATGCCGCTGCGCCTAACATCCGCCCCGCCCCGCCACAACCCAGGACCTCCTGCATGTTCTCCCCCCTGTATCGCGCGCTGGCGCAATTGGACGACCCTGTGTTCCTGGGCGTCGTGCTGCGGAGCCTGGCGCTGTCGCTGCTGGCGTTCCTGGGCGTGCTGGCGCTGGTGGTCTGGGGCGTGCAGTCGGCGGTGGCGTTGCCGGGCTGGCCGCATTGGGTGGCGTGGCTGGCCGGACTGGCGGGCGGGATCGGGACGGTGTTCCTGTCGGTTTACCTGTTCGTTCCGGCGGCGCTGCTGGTGGCGACGCTGTATATCGACCGGATCGCCGACGCAGTGGACCGGCGCTTCTACCCGGAGCTGCCGCACCCGCGCGGCGCGGCCCTCGCGGTCCAGGCCTGGGATGGCGTGGTGCTGGGCGGCCAGGTGCTGGCCTTGCAGATTGTGGCGCTGGTGCTGCTGGTGGTGCTGCCCGGCGTTGGGCTGGTGCTGGGCTGGATCATCACCGGCTGGGCGATCGGGCGCGGCCTGTTCGTCTGCGTGGCGATGCGGCGGATGGGCCGGACGGACGCGCTGGCGGCCTACCAGGCGCGGCGGCTCGTGGTGCTGGTGCAGGGCGCGGCCCTGGCGGCGGCCAGCGTGGTGCCGGTGCTCAACCTGTTCGTGCCCGTGCTGGGGACGGCGGCGATGGTGCACGTGCTGAACCGGCGCGCATCGTTGCGCCAAGGCTGGCCCTAAGCAGGGTTGCCCAGCCTGGGACAAGGATGTTTCTGGGATAGGGATGCTGCTCAGCGCGGCCAGGCTGCGTCCTGCTTGGCTTCCATCTGTGCGCAAACCTAAAAAGCTTTGCTTAGTTGCGGTGCCGCACAATCCCTGGTTGTTCGCCGGCACCGCCTCATGCTAGGCGAAGAGGACGTGCCGCCGTGTTCTTGGGGTGCGAAGCCTGGAAAGGGGGCCTGCCTTGTTCAAGCGCCGCAAACCCGACTTGCCCGCTGGTAACGGTGCCGAGCCAGCCCTGGCCAGCGTTCCCGCAACGCCGCAAGGCGCCGTGACCCCGCCGCCCGCCCCGCCCCGCCCGCCCGCCGATAGCGGCGTCGGCGTTCCCCCCTTCCGTCCCGCCGCGCCAAAGGAGGCTCCCCCCATGGGCCGCACCCCGTTCCCCGCCCCGCCGTCCCCTGCCCCGAACCCGCCCGGCCCGGTGCCGAACCCAGGCATGCCCGCCGGCATGGCCGTTCCGCCGCGCCCCGGCGTGCAGCCCGTCCGCATGCGGGAGCCGGCCGAGCGCCGCACTCTGGTCGTCGGCCGCGGCATCTCGTTGCAGGGCACCGTCACCGACGCCGAGCGCCTGGTGGTGGAGGGCACGGTCGAGGCCAGCATGATCCACGCCGCCGAGCTGATGATCGCCCAGGGTGGCGTGTTCAAGGGCGAGGTCGAGGTCGATGACGCCGAGATCACTGGGGTGATCGACGGCACGCTGACCGCACGTGGCAACCTGATCGTGCGCGCCACGGGCAAGGTGCTGGGCACCGCCCGCTGCCGCCGCCTGCAGGTGGAGGACGGCGGCCAGATCACCGGCCGGATCGAGATGCTGACGGAGGGTGCTGCACCAGCCCCGCGCCAGGATGAGTCGGCGCCGGCATCCATGGCGGCCTCGGCCAGCTAGCGGGACCCCGCGGTTTCAGCCTAACCTCCCCCGGCAGACAGGCCGGGGGAACTCACCATGCTCATGACACGACGGTCCGCCATCGGGACCGGCGCCATTGCAGGCGTCCTACTGAGGCACGGCGCGGCTTCTGCGGCGCAGCCTCCGGCGACCACGCAGGCGCCGGCGTTCTTCCGCTACCGCGTCGGCGACATGCAGGTCACGGCGATCAACGACGGCATGGCCTACCGGTCCCTTGACGGCTTCATCCCGAACGCCGCGCCGGACGCGGTCAAGCAGGCCCTGGCGGACAACTTCCTGCCGACGGACCGCTTCCCCATCACCTTCAACACCCTGGTCATCAACACGGGCGGCAAGCTGGTGCTGATCGATACCGGCAACGGCGACCTCGGCGCGCCCACCAGCGGCACCTGGATGACCAACTTCCGCGCCGCCGGGTTCGACCCGGCGCGGGTGGACGTGGTGCTGTTCAGCCACTTCCATGCCGACCACATCAACGGCTACCGGCTGAAGGATGGGACCGCCGTGTTCCCGCAGGCCGAGGTCATGGTGCCCGCGCCCGAGTGGGACTACTGGATGAGCGACGACAAGCGGGCACAGGCGCCGGACGGGCTGCGGCCCAACTTCGACAACGTGCGCCGGGTGTTCGGCCCCATCGCCGCCAACGTCACGCGGTATGGATGGGACCAGGAAGTGCTGCCGGGCATCACCTCCGTCGAAGCGGCGGGGCACACGCCGGGCCATACGTGCTTCGCCGTGGTGTCCGGGCGGGACAAGCTGCTGGTGATGTCGGACGTGACCAACAACACCCTGATCTTCGCCCGCCATCCCGACTGGTCCGCCGTGTTCGACCAGGACGCCGCGGCGGCGCGGGCCACCCGGCACCGGATGCTGGACATCGCGGCGACGGAGCGGATGCAGGTCTCGTTTTACCATGCGCCGTTCCCAGCCACCGGGCACATCGTGCAGGAGGGCGACGGCTACGCGCTGGCGCCGGTGGTGTGGACGCCCGCGGCCTGACGCCATGCGGCTGAACCGCCGGGCCTGCCTGTGCTGCGGACTGGCGGGCCGGGCGGTTCGCGCCAGCGCGGCCGAGCCTGCGCCGCCGCCTGACCCTGGGCTGGTCGCAGACCTGGTGGCGGCCAACCACATCCTGTTCGACCAGGGCGTGGTGGACGGCTTCGGCCACGTCAGCGCCCGGCACGACCGGCAGGCGGACCGCTTCCTGCTGTCCCGCAGCATCGCGCCGTCGCTGGTGGGCGCCGCCGACATCATGGAGTTCGAGCTGGACGGCGCCCCCCGGTCGCCCCGGCCGGCCGGACACCCTACCTGGAGCGGTTCATCCACGGCGCGATCTACCGGGCGCGGCCGGACGTGATGGCGGTGGTGCACAGCCACTCGCCGGGCATCATCCCGTTCAGCGTGGCCGGGCCGGGGCTGCGGCCGGTGTTCCACCTGGCGGGTTTCCTGGGGCCGGAGACGCCGGTGTTCGAGATCAGGGACGTGGCCGGCCCGGCGACGGATCTGCTGGTGCGGTCGGACGCATTAGGCGCCGCGCTTGCCCGCACGCTGGGCGATCATGCAGTGGTGCTGATGCGCGGCCATGGCTCGGCCACCGTCGGGGCGGACGTGCGGCAGGCGGTGTTCCGCGCGGTGTACACGGAGGTGAACGCGCGGCTTCAATCGGACGCGCAACGGCTGGGGCCGGTGACGTTCCTCACCACGGAGGAGGCTGCCGCTGCGGCGCAGACCGGCAACGGGCTGGTCGGGCGGGCGTGGGACCTGTGGCGGATGCGGACGCCGTAAACATGCTTGTTGCTCCCTCTCCCTCCGGGAGAGGGAGCAACAGCCCGTGCGGCTGCCCTGCTCTAATTGACGATCCGCGACGCCTTCTTGGTGTCGCGCATCAGCGCATAGACCAGCAGCGACAGGAACGTCAGCCCCGTCACATACCAGTAGAACCAGCTCTCATGCCCGCCGTCCTTGAACTGCAGCGCGATCAGCGGCGCCGTGCCGCCGAACAGGCTGGCCGCCAGCGCATACGGCAGCCCGACGCCCAGCGCCCGCACCCCGGCCGGGAACAGCTCCGCCTTCACCACGGCGTTGATGCTGGTGTAGCCCGACACGATCAGGAACGCCGCCAGCACCAGCACCAGCGCCTGCATGTAGCCGTGCGTCGTCTCCAGCGTGGAGAGGATCGGCACCGTGCACAGCGTCCCCATCACGCCGAACCACATCAGCACCGGCCGCCGGCCGATCCAGTCGCTGAGGGCGCCGAACAGCGGCTGCATCGCCGCGAACAGCAGCAGGGAGATGAACGAGATCTCCGCCACCCACTCCTTCGGGAACTTCAGCGTGTTGGCAAGGTAGGTCGGCATGTAGCTGCTGAACGTGTAGAACGCCGTCGTGCCGCCCATGGTCAGGCCGAACACCAGCAGCAGCTCCCGCGGATGCTGGAACAGCTCGCGCAGCAGGTTGCGCCGCGGCTCCCGCGCGGCCTGGGTCCACTCCTCGCTCTCGACGAGGTTGCGGCGCAGGTAGAAGCCGTAAAGCGACCCCAGCGCGCCGATGGCAAACGGGATGCGCCACGCCCAGGCCGACAACTGGGCGGAGTCGAACCCCTGCTGCATCACCAGCAGCACCAGCGCCGCCAGCACCTGGCCGCCGATCAGCGTCACGTATTGGAACGAACTGTAGAAGCCCCGGTGCTTCGCCCCCGCGACCTCGCTGAGGTAGGTCGCGGACGACGCATACTCGCCGCCGAGGGACAGCCCTTGCAGCAGCCGCGCCAGCAGCAGCAGCACCGGCGCCCAGATGCCCACGGTGGCATAGGTCGGCAGCACCGCGATCATCAGCGACCCCAGGCACATCAGGACCACCGACACCGTCAGCCCCGCCCGCCGCCCGGCCCGGTCGCTGTAGTAGCCCAGCAGCAGCCCGCCCACGGGACGGATGAAGAATCCCACGGCATAGATGCCGAACGTCGTGATAAGCTGGACGGTCGGGTCGGCACTGCTGGAGAACGACTTGGCGAAGTAGATCGCGAACGAGTTGTAAACGTAGAAATCATACCACTCGATCAGGTTGCCGATCGACCCGCCGAAGATGCTCTTGATGCGCCGTCCGACGACGGCCGCGCTCTCCTCGGCGAACGGGTTGGCGCTGTGCTGGTCCAAGGTCGGTCCCATCCCGGTCACGCAATGATGGCCTGATAGGCCGCAATCCCCGCGAGATCGACGATCTGGCTGACCGACGCCCCCATCGGAATGATCTGCGCCGGATGCGTCAGCCCCAGCAGCACCGGCCCGATGGTGCTGGTCTGCCCCAACCGCGGCGCCAGCCGGGACGTGATATGCGCCGAGTGCAGCCCCGGCATCACCAGCAGGTTGGCATTCCCCGTCAGCCGGCAGAACGGGTACAGCGCCCGGATCGCCGGATCGAGCGCCACGTCCGGGCTCATGTCGCCGTCATACTCGAAATCGACGCCGCGCCCATCCAGGATCGCCACCGCCTGCCGGATGCCCTGCACGGTGTTGTGCATCGGGTTGCCGAAGCTGGAGTGCGACAGCAGCGCCACCCGTGGCTCCTGCCCCAGGTGCCGGGCCGCCGCCGCCGCGCCCACGGCGATGTCGGCCAACTGTTGCGGCGTCGGGCGCTCGTGCATCAGGGTATCGGCGATCATGATGGTGCCGTGCGCGCCGAGCATCAGCGTCAGCCCGAAGCTGATCCGGCCCGGCGCGGTGTCGATGGCATGGCCGATGTCCTCCAGGCACACGCTGGCGCTGCGAGTCACGCCGGTCAGCATGGCGTCCGCATCGCCGGCGGCCACCATGCAGGCGGCGAAGATGTTGCGGTCCTGGTTGACCAGCCGCTGGCAGTCCCGCTGCAGCACGCCCTCGCGTTGCAGCCGGCCATACAGGAACGCAGTGTAGGCGGCGTTGCTGTGCGACAGCCGGGCATTGTGGATCTCGATCCCGTCCATCGCTCCCAGGCCCAACCCGGCCAGCGTGGCGCGCACCCGGTCCTCCCGCCCGACCAGCACCGGCGTGCCGTACCCGGCATTCCGGAAGGCGACGGCGGCGCGCACCACCTTCTCCTCCTCCCCTTCGGCGAACACCACCCGGCGCGGATTGGCGCGCACGCGCTCCATGATGGCGTCCAGCGCATTCGCCGTGGGGTCCAGCCGGCCGGACAGGGTGCGGCTGTACTTGCGCAGATCCTGCATCGGCTTCTTGGCGACGCCGCTCTCCATGGCGGCGCGGGCGACGGCGGGCGGCACCCGGCTGATCAGGCGCGGGTCGAAGGCGTTGGGGATGATGTACTCGGGGCCGAAGTGCAGCCGCGGGCCGCCGGCCGACGCAGTGTGGACCTCGTCCGGCACATCCTCCCGCGCCAGCGCCGCCAGGGCCTCGGCGGCGGCGACCTTCATCGCGTCGTTGATCGTGCTGGCCCGCACGTCCAGCGCCCCGCGGAAGATATAAGGAAAGCCCAGCACGTTGTTGACCTGATTCGGGTAGTCGCTGCGCCCGGTGGCGATGATGGCGTCCGAGCGCACCGCCCGGGCCTCCTCCGGCGTGATCTCCGGGTCGGGGTTGGCCATGGCGAAGATGATCGGCTTGTCCGCCATGCTGCGCACCATGTCCGGCGTCAGCGCCCCGCGCACCGACAGCCCGAAGAACGCGTCCGCCCCCGCAACCGCGTCGGCCAGGGTGCGCGCGTCGGTGGCGATGGCGTGGCCGCTCTTCCACTGGTTCATGCCGGCGGTGCGGCCCTGATAGACGACGCCCTTGGTGTCGCACAGCGTCACATGCTCGGGCCGCATCCCCATTGCCTTCAGCAGCTCGACGCAGGCGATGGCCGCCGCCCCGGCGCCGTTCACCACCAGCCGCGTCTCGGCCAGGGTGCGCCCCGTCAGGTGGCAGGCATTGATCAGCCCGGCCGCCGCGACGATCGCCGTGCCATGCTGGTCGTCATGGAATACCGGGATGTCCATCAGCTCGCGCAGGCGGCTCTCGATGACGAAGCACTCCGGCGCCTTGATGTCCTCCAGGTTGATGCCGCCGAACCCGGCGCCCAGGTAGCGCACGCAGTTCACGAACTCGTCCACCTCCTCGGTCGAGACCTCGAGGTCGATGCCGTCCAGGTCGGCGAAGCGCTTGAACAGCGCCACCTTGCCCTCCATGACGGGCTTGCTGGCCAGCGCCCCCAGGTTGCCCAGCCCCAGCACCGCGGTGCCGTTGCTGATGACGGCGACCATGTTGCCCTTGGTCGTGTAGTCGTACGCCAGCGCCGGGTCGCGCTGGATGTGCAGGCAGGGCTCGGCGACGCCGGGGGAGTAGGCGAGGCTCAGGTCCCGCGCGGTCACCAGCGGCTTGCTGATGCGGGTCTCCAGCTTGCCGGGGCGGCCGGAGGAGTGCAACGCCAGCGCCTCCTCGGCAGAAACGCGGGCGGAGCGCGGCTCACTCTCGCTTGGGGTGCCGGCGGTGGAGGCGCCTGGGGTGATGGTGCCATCGGCCATGGGGACGTGTCCTGTTCGCAAAGGGTTGAGCTTGCATACGCCAGCAGCAGGGATGGCGGAACCCAGGCGCTTCGCAGGTGCGGCATCGCACGGTATGGTTCCATGATGGACCTTCCCAGCGCCGATGGCGCGTCCCCCGCCATCGCCCAGTGGTTCGCCCTGAAAGCCGCCAACCCCGACGCGCTGCTGTTCCTCCGCATGGGCGACTTTTATGAGCTGTTCTTCGCCGACGCCGAGGCCGCGGCCAGCGCGCTCGACATCGCGCTGACCAAGCGCGGCGAGCACGCCGGCGCGCCGATCCCCATGTGTGGCGTCCCCGTGCACGCCGCCGACGCCTACCTGTCCCGCCTGATCCGCCGGGGCTTCCGCGTCGCCGTCGCCGAGCAGATGGAGCCGGCGAAGGGTCGCGCCGGCAAGGGGCCGCTGAAGCGCGCCGTGGTGCGCCTGGTGACGCCGGGCACGCTGACCGAGGACAGCCTGCTCGACGCGCACCGGCCCAACCTGCTGCTGGCCCTGGCCCGCGTCGGCCCGGCGCTCGGGGCGGCATGGCTGGACGTGTCCACCGGCCTGTTCGAAACGGCGGCGCTGGATGCGGCAGGGCTTCCGGCGCTGCTGGGCCGGCTGGAAGCCGCGGAGATCCTGGCTCCGGCCGGGCTGCCGCTGGGCGACTGGTCCGACCGCCGCGGGCCGGAAACGGCGCCTCCCGCACCGCTCATCGCCGGCCGCCAAGTCGCCGAAGCGTTCGGTGCCGCCAGCCTGGACGCCTTCGGGACCTTCACCGATGCGGAGGCCGTGGCGGCGGCGGTCGCGCTGGCCTACGTGCGGACCACCCAGGCCGGGTCCATGCCGCGGCTGTCCCGCCCGCAGCCGGCCGGGCTGCACGGCCAGATGATGCTGGACGCCGCCACCCGCGCCAGCCTGGAGATCACCCGCGCCCGGGACGGCAGCGCGCACACCCTGCTGTCCTCGGTCAGCCGGACCTTGACGGCGCCCGGCGCGCGGCTGCTCGCGGCATGGCTGGGCGGCCCCCTGCTCGACGCCGCTGCCATCGCGCGCCGGCAGGACGGCTGGACCTGGCTGCTAACCCAGCCGGACGCCCTGGCCCGGCTGCGGACCGCCCTGCGCGGCGTGCCGGACCTAGCCCGCACCGTGGGCCGTCTGTCGGTCGGGCGCGCCTCGCCGCGGGACCTGGCGGCGGTGGCGCTCGGCCTGTCCGCCGCGCAGGAGGCCGCCGCGGCACTGGAAGACGCGCCCTGGAGCCGGTCGCCTCTGCTGGTCGATCCGGCGCTGGGCGAGCTGCTCAACCGCGCGCTGGCCGCCTCGCCCCCGGCGCGGCTGGAAGATGGCGGGGTGATCGCGCCGGGCTTCGATGGCGAGCTGGACGCCCAGCGCGCGCTGCGGGACGACAGCCGCCGGGTTGTTTCGGGCATGACGCTGGACCTGGCGCAGCGCTACGGCGTGGCGTCGCTGAAGATCAGGCACCACCAGCAGCTCGGCTACGTCATCGAGGCGCCGGCGTCCGCGGTGGACAAGCTGCGCGCGCACCCGGAGCTGACAATGCGCCAGGCGATGACCAACGGCGCCCGCTTCACCAACGCCGAGCTGTCCGACCTGGACAGCCGCATCAGCCAGGCGGCAGAGGCGGCGATGGCGCGGGAACGCCTGGTGTTCGCCGCGGTCGGCAATGCCGTGCTGGCCCAGGCCGACGCCCTGTCCGCCTGCGCCAGCGCCCTGGCCCGGCTGGACGTGCTGCAATCCTGCGCCCGCCTCGCCGAGGGCGGGCGCTGGTGCCGCCCGCATGTCACGGACGACGACGCCTTCTGCATCCGATCTGGCCGCCATCCCGTCGTGGAGGATGCGCTCACCGGCAGCACCGCCTTCGTGCCGAACGACTGCGACCTGTCCGCCAGCCGCCGCGTGCTGCTGCTGACGGGTCCGAACATGGCGGGCAAGAGCACCTACCTACGGCAGAACGCCCTGCTGGCGATCCTGGCGCAAGCCGGCCTGCCGGCGCCGGCCGAGTCCGCCGAGATCGGCATCGTGGACCAGCTGTTCAGCCGGGTCGGCGCGGCGGACGACCTGGCGCGCGGGCGCAGCACCTTCATGGTGGAGATGACCGAGACCGCCGCCATCCTGAACCAGGCGGGTCCGCGTTCCCTGGTGATCGTGGACGAGATCGGCCGCGGCACCAGCACCCTGGACGGCCTGGCCATCGCCTGGGCGGTGCTGGAGGCGCTGCACGGCCTGGTGCGCTGCCGCACGATCTTCGCCACCCACTTCCACGAGCTGGCGGGCCTGGCCGAGATGCCGCGCCTGCGCCCGCACACCATGCGGGTGAAGGAGTGGCGCGGCGGCGTGGTGTTCCTGCACGAGGTCGCGGAGGGCGCGGCCGGCCGGAGCTGGGGAGTCCACGTGGCGCAACTGGCCGGGGTGCCGCCCGCGACGGTACGCCGCGCCTCGGCCCTGCTTGCCGCGCTGGAACGCGATGGACACGGCAGCCCCGCCGCATTGCCGTTGTTCGCCGCCGCCCCTGCCCTTAAGGAATCGACTCCCCATATCCTGGAGCAGGCGCACGACGAATTGCGCAACGCCCAGCCTTCGAACGCCCAGCCTTTGATCGAAGCCCAGCGTTTGGTCGAAGCTCCGGCCTTGCAAGAAGCCTTGGCCTTGCAAGAAGCCTTGGCGGGCGTCGATCCAGACCGGCTCAGCCCGCGTGAGGCATTGGAGGCGATCTACCGCTTGAAAGCACTCGCCGCTGCCACGCCGCTGCTGTCACACCATCGAAACCCGGAATAGCATCGCCGTAATGTCCAGCCCGCTCCCCCTGCCCGACCAGCCCGATGACGCCGCCGCCATCCTGGCCTCATCGCTGGATACCTTGTCCGACGCCGGGCAAACCGCCCCGCGGGAGGCGGTGCTGGGCGTGTTCCGCCGCTACCTGACGCGCCTGCAGCACCACGTCCAGCAGGGCTTCGAGGCGGGCGGCATGAGCGGCCTGCAAGCTGGGCGCCTGCTGGGCCGGCTGACCGACGGGGTGATCCTTTCGCTGTTCACCTACGCCCGCGCCCACGTGGCCGGCATGGGCGGGGAGGGCGAGCCGGAGGAGGTCATGTCCGTCGCCGCCACCGGCGGCTATGGCCGTGGGGTGCTGGCGCCGTTCAGCGACATCGACCTGCTGTTCATCACCGGGAGCACGCCGGGTCCGCGCAGCTTCGCGACGGTCGAGTTCATGTTGTACTTCCTGTGGGACCTGGGCCTGAAGGTTGGCCATGCCACCCGCTCGGTCGAGGAATGCATCGCCGAGGCCGGGCGGGACCTGACGGTGCGGACCAGCATGATCGACGCACGGCTGCTCGCCGGCGACCCTGCGCTGTTCGAGGGTTTCCAGGCGCGCTTCCTCACCTTCTGCGCCGAGGCCGGAGCCGGCAACTTCATCGTCGCCAAACAGGCCGAGCGCGATGCCCGCCACCACCGCTACGGCGAGACCCCCTTCCTGGTGGAGCCCAACATCAAGGAGGGCCGCGGCGGCCTGCGCGACCTGCAAACCCTGTATTGGATGACCCGCTACGTCTTCGGCACCCAGGTGATGGGCGAGCTGGTCGGCCCCGAAAGCCCCGGCGGCGGCATCCTGACCGACGCCGAGGCCAAGCACGCCCGCCGGAGCTGGGACTTCCTGTGGACCGTGCGCTTCCACCTGCACTACGTCGCCGGCCGCGCCGAGGACCGGCTGACCTTCGACCTGCAGCCCGTCGTCGGCGCCCGAATGGGCTACACCCGGCACGGCCGGCAGGACGGCGTCGAGCGCTTCATGCGCCACTACTTCCTGACGGCGCGCGAGATCACCCGCATCACCGCCGTGCTGGAGCCGGCCATCGTGCGCGCCGCCCTGGGCCCCCCCGCCCTGGCCGCCCACGACGACGACGCGGCGTTGCTGGCCGAAGGCTTCGTGCTCGCCGACGGCAAGCTGCTGAGCGCGCTGGGACACGACTTCGGACGGCACCCGATGGCCATGCTCCGCATCCTGCAAGTCGCGCGCGACCGCGGATTGGAGCTGCACCCGCTGGCGATCCGCGCGCTGATCCGGCACGAGCGCGGCGGCATTGCCCTACGCGGCAACCCGCAGGCCGGCGCGATCTTCCTCGACCTGCTGAGCGGGCGCGACGACGATCACAGCCGGGCCGAGGGCGCCAAGTGGATCGCGATCCTGAACGAGACGGGCTTCCTGGGCCGCTACATCCCGGACTGGGCGCGCATCGTCGGGCAGATGCAGTTCGACACCTACCATGTGTTCACCGTGGACGAGCACACCATCGAGGCCATCCGCGTGCTGAATGCCTTGGAGAGCGGGAAACTGGCGGACGTGGCGCCGACCGCCTCCGAGCTGGTGGAAGACCTGCAATCCCGCCGCGCGCTGTATGCCGCGACCCTGCTGCACGACATCGCCAAGGGCCGCGGCGGCGACCACTCCGAGCTGGGTGCCGAGCTGGCGATGGAGATCGGCCCCATCATCGGCCTGTCCATCGAGGAGACGGAGACCGTGAGCTGGCTGGTGCTGCACCACCTGCTGCTCAGCCAGACGGCGTTCAAGCGCGACATCGACGACCCGAAGACCATCCTCGACCTGGCCGACACCATCCAGTCGCCGGAGCGGCTCAAGCTGCTGCTGATGCTGACGGTCGCCGACATGCGCGCGGTCAGCGCCAAGGTGTGGAACGGCTGGAAGGCGACCCTGCTGCGGGAACTCTACTCCCGTGTCGCCGACGTGCTGGCCGGCGGCCTCGCCACCACCGAGCGCGACGTGCGCGTGGCCCGCGCCAAGGAGGCCGTCTCGGAGTACCTGACGGACTGGCTCGAGGCTGACCGCGATTTCTACCTGGGCCTGGGCTACCCCGGCTACTGGCTCAGCTTCGATCCCGAGACCCACGCCCGCCATGCCCGGCTGATCCGCGAGGCGGAGGCGCAGCGTGCCCCCTTGACCGTTGACACCCAGCCGCTGCCGGCGCGGGCGGTGACGGAGGTGACGGTTTACACCGCCGATCACGCGGGCCTGTTCAGCCGCATTGCCGGGGCGCTGGCCGTGGCGGGCGCCAGCATCGTGGACGCGCGTATCCACACCCTGACCAACGGCAGCGCGCTGGACACCTTCTGGATCCAGGACGCGGCCGGCGGCGCCTTCGACGCGCCGAACCGCCTGGCCCGGCTGCACGTGCTGATCGAGCAGGCGCTGTCGGGACGGCTGGGCTTGGCGGGGGAGATCAGCCGGGCATCGCGCAGCATGATCGGCCGGCGGATGCGCGCCATCCACGTCCCGCCCCGCGTAGTGATCGACAACCGCGCCAGCAACACCCACACCGTGCTGGAAGTGAACGGCCGCGACCGCCCGGGCCTGCTGCACGACGTGACGGCGGCAATCAGCGAGCAGGGCCTGCAGATCGCCTCCGCCCACGTCACCACCTACGGCGTGCGGGCGGTGGACGTGTTCTACGTCAAGGACGTGTTCGGCCTGAAGGTGGAGAACGAGCGCAAGCTGGCCGCCCTGCGCCTGGCCCTGCTCACCGCCCTGCAAGTGCCGGAGGAGGGTGCGCCCGAGCCGTTGCCGCTGGGCCGGCGCAGGGAAGCCGCGGCTTGACGCCGCAGCCTTAAACCGCAGCTTAACGTGACCGGAGGTTCGGGAAGCCGATCCTTCCATGCTGCGTTGCATCGGCATGACCCGCCAACCCGCGCCCTTTCAAACCCCGGCGAGCCGCCAGGCCAACGGCAGCTCCGGCGGCCTTCGCGCGGTGCTGCGCCTCCTGCCCCTGCTGTTGCCGGTCGGCCTGGTGGCCTGGCGCCGCGGCGGACGCATGCGGCAGGCGCTGGCCCGGTCCGCCCAGGAGCTGCACCAGGCGGAGGAGCAGTTGGACGTCCTGTTGAACCAGGCCCCTGTCGGCATCTGCCAGATGGACCTGGGCGGGCGTTTCCTGCTCGCCAACGAGCGTTTCTGCTCGCTGGTCGGCCGCCGGTCGGAGATGCTGCAAGTCCTGAAGATGCGGGACTTGATCCACCCGGAGGACCAGGAGCGCCACCAGGCCGGACACGCCCGCATGCTGGCCACCGGCGCGCCGGTCGTGATCGAGAAGCGCCTGGTCCGCGCCGATGAGACCGAGGTGTGGGTGATCAGCCACATGTCCGTCACGCACGACCCGGCCGGCCATCCGCTGCACGTGATCGCCGCCGTGCAGGACATCAGCCACCGCCGGGCTGCCGAGGCGGCGTTGCGGGCGATGAACGCCACCCTGGAGCAGCGGGTGGCCGAGACGGTCGCCGAGCGCACGCGGGTGGAGGAGAGCCTGCGCCACTCGCAGCGCATGGAGGCGCTGGGACAGTTGGCCGGCGGCGTCGCGCACGACTTCAACAACGTGCTGCAAGCCATCGCCGGCGGCGCGCGGCTGATCCAGCGCCGGCCGGGCGACCCGGAGACGGTGCGCCGCCTGGCCGGGCTGGTGGTGGACGCGGCGGACCGCGGCGCCTCCGTCACCCGCCGGCTGCTCAGCTTCGCCCGGCGCGGCGCCTTGCAGCCCGGCCCCGTCGAGGCCGCGCCGCTGCTGGAGGAAATGCGGGAGATACTGGCCCGCACCCTGGGCAGCAGCATCACCGTGCAGGCCAACGCCGACCCCGGGCTGCCACCGTTGCTGGCCGACCGGGGGCAGCTTGAGACCGTTCTGGTCAACCTGGCCACCAATGCGCGGGATGCTTTCCTCGACGAGGATGGCCTGCCCAGACCCGGCGAGAACCGCGTCGCCCTGCGTGCTTCCCTGGCGGACGGCGCGGCCGTCGGGCTGCATCCCGGCGCCTACGTCCAGATCGACGTGGCTGACACCGGCCCTGGCATGGACGACGAAACCCTGCTGCATGCGACCGAGCCGTTCTTCACCACCAAGCCGCGCGGCCGCGGCACCGGGCTGGGCCTATCGGTCGCCCGCGGGTTCGCCGAGCAGTCCGGCGGCGGGCTGCAATTGACCAGCTTGCCCGGCGGCGGCACCACGGCCCGGCTTTGGTTCCCGGTGGTCCCGGTGATGGCCCCAGCGACGAAGGGTGCTGTGGGCGCGGCGCCGGATACCGCTCCGCGCATCATTCTCGTGGATGACGATCCCGAGGTGCGGGAGGTCGTCGCCGACATCCTGTCCGCCTGCGGCTGCCAGGTGGAAAGCTACGCGAGCGCCGCGTCAGCGCTGGAGCGCCTGCGGGGCGGCAGGGCCGATGTGGTGATCAGCGATCTGTCGATGCCGGGGACGGATGGGCTGACCCTGATCCGGGAGGCGCAACGCCACCAGCCGGGCCTGCCGGCGGTTCTGCTGACCGGCCATGCCGGGCCGGAGCTGACGGCGGCAATTGCGAAGGTTACAGGCGGCCGCGTGCTGCTGCTGCAGAAGCCGATTCGCGGGAAGGATCTGGCGGCGCAGTTGCGGACCCTGTTGCCGGACGGGCGCTCAATGACTGCCTGACACCAGGGCACTCGTTGACGGCGCAAGGACCGTGCCGGCTCCCTCACCCCGGCCCGCTCCCGGTGGAGGAGGGAGCAGGCAGCGTCCCTGCACTGTCGAAGGTTGTCCCGCAGCTCAAACGGAGCGCTTGACATGAGCAGCCCGTTGGGAACAAATAGTGAACATCCAGACTCGCGCCAGCCTCGCGTTAGCAGCCTCATAGACGTGTTCGCAACTGGAGTTCTCTATATGTCCCATTCTCATGCAGCGCAATGGTCCCGGTTCGAGGCTCCGCGCCTAGCTGGCATCGGGATGCCGGCTCGCTTCGAAGTGCCAGCGCCGCTCGTCCAGGCGATCCGGACCTCCGCCCAAGTCGGCGCCGGAGTGATGGCAGTCGTCGGGTTTGCCGGAGTGATGTGGCTGCTGGTCGCCGGGCCTGGGTTCCTTGACGGCCACAGCAGCACGGTCGAGCACGGGCTGCACCGGGCTGTGGTGCGCCAGGCAGCCCGTTAGGCGGGTCAGGCCTCGCGGTAGTTCAGCAGGATCGCGCCCACCACCACGAAGCACACCGGCCAAACCCAGCCGGCCACCCGCTGCACCCGGCCATCGGCCCGGAGTTCCAGCCACCGTGCCCATCCGGCAGCGATCCCTGCCAGGGCCAGCGGCGTATGGGACAACTCGATCAGCAACTGGTCCTTGACGTTGGCGATGGCGTGGCTGTGCGTCAGCAGCAACGCCCCGCCGAGCGCGGTCAGCAGGGGGAACACCAACGCCGCCCGCGGATCGTGCAGGCGCCCGGTGCGCACGCCCCACTCGAACGCCGCGAATGCCACGATCAGCACGACGAACACCCGGTGCTGCAGCACCTCGACATCGCGGAACGACTCGAAGAAGCCGATCTCGCCCAGCGGCCATACCTCGGGGTCGGACCGCAGGAACAGGAACACCGCCAGGCCCAGCAGCGCCAGCGGCCAATGGCGCGCCCAGCGTACGCCCGCCCGGTGCAGCAGCCCCAACAGGCCAATCGCGGTGACGAACAGGCCGGACCAGTGGTGGTTGTACTCGCTCCATGCGACGTCGGCGGCGTTGCGCGCCGGCAGCTCGCCGGATCCGGGCACGAAGGCCGGTGGGGCGGCGGTGCGCTTCTGCGCGGCCTCGGCGTCCAGTTGCGCCTGCAGGGCCGGCAGCGCCAGGGCATCGTGATCGGGGGATGCGAGGGTGGGCATCTGCGGCAGGTTGCGCTCACGGATTTCCGACCAGCCCACGCGGTCCTGCGACAGGTCCACGGCTGGCGGCACCGAGGTCAGCGAGGCCGCGGCGAAGAAGATGCTGAAGCCGATGCCGATCTCCACCTCGGCGAAGCGCCGCATCCGCAGGACGGAGGTGCCGGGGTCGGCCCGCAGCCGCTCCACCACCAGGAAGTTGCCGAGCCCCAGCAGCAGCAACGCCCCGAACATCGCCGCCTTGGCCGTCACCATCACGCCGTATGCGGTCCCGTACACCCCGCTCCAGCCCCCGATGTAGAACACGCTGAACGCCGTCGCCGACACCAGGATGCAGCCGACGCCGACCATGCTCATGCGCGAGAACCGTGCGCCGACCCGGCGGAACGCCGCCCCGTCATGCAGCCGCCCCAGCGCCATCACAAAGAACGGGATGCCGCCGACCCAGATCGCCGCTCCCAGGATGTGCAGCGCGCTGGCCGCCAGCAGCACACCCGACTCGGACAGCCGGGCGGCGGCGTGCGTGGTCATCGTGGCCGCCGCGACTGTGACCGCCACCAGCCCCAGCAGCGGCGCGGCCGGCACCGGCGTGCGGATCAGCAGGCAGGCCGCCAGCACCAGGGCCGCCGCCATCTTCACCAGCCCCGCCACCGCGAAGTTCGCGCCCAGCACGCCCTGCGCCGGCAGGTCCAGCGTGTCCATCAGCACGGCCGACTGCATCGCGACGGTCAGCGCCTCGCACGCGACCAGGGCCAGGGCGCTCCAGCCGGCAAAGGCGGCGGTGCGCCGGGCCAGCGCGGCGCCGTCCGGCAGCGTGGCCTGGAACGGGCGCGCCAGGAACACCAGGAACAGCGCGCCGCCCAGCGCCATGCTCTGCGCCACGATGGTCAGGCCGTGCAGGATGATCGACAGGTAGCCGAACAGGTCGACCAGCAGGCTCATGGGGCGCGGGCTGTCAGGGAGCGAACGCTGAACGGCACGTCGCCGCGGGTGATGTGGCCGTCCACCGCGAGCACCTGCCAGCGCAGGGTGTAGTCGCCGGGAGCCAGTTCGGCCTGGGTGTCCAGCACGTCGTCCGGGCCAGTGGGCGCGATCGGCAGCACGGTGTCGCCGCCTGGCGCGCGCAGGGTCACGCGGGAGCGGGCACGGTCGATGCGGCTGTTGTAGCGCAGCGTGATGTGCAGCGGACCCGGCGACACGTTGCCGCGCACGGCAGGCTGGCTGTCCAGCAGGATGGCGTGCGCGCTAGCAATGGCAGGGAACAGCAGCAGGACAACGATCAGCAGGCGAAAGGGCAACAGAACTCTCCGAGCGGGTTGCGTCTTCTCCCTCTCCCTCCGGAAGAGGGCCGGGGTGAGGGAAGCGGCAAGCACCAAATCCCAACCTTATGAAAACCCTGCCCGCCGAGAAGGGCAGCACACGCCGCCTCCCCTCACTCCAACCCTCTTCCAAAGGAAGACAGACGGCAGCAGCAATGCGCCGCGGCATCTAGCGCGCCGCCGCCGGGCTGTCCATGATCGCGGCCGATGAGCAGACCTCCGCCCGGCGCCCGCGCCGACTACCGCAGCTTTGTCCCGGTCACGACGCGCTGGATGGACAACGACGTGTTCGGCCACGTGAACAACGCCGTGTACTACAGCCTGATCGACACCGCCGTCACCACCTTGCTGGTCCGCTGGGGCATCCTGACCTGGCCCGGCCCGCACCGGGCCATGGTCGACCGCTTCATGGTGGTGGCCGAGGGCGGCTGCCGCTTTCACTCCGAAGTGGCGTTCCCTGACCCCCTCACCGCCGGCGTGCGGATCAGCCGCATGGGCGACCGCTCCGCCCGCATCGAGGTCGGCATCTTCCGCGACAACGATCCGGTTGCTGCCGCCGAAGGCTTCCTGGTGCACGTCTGCGTGGACGCCGCCACCCGCCGCCCCGTGCCGCTGCCTGACGATTGGCGCCGCATCCTGCAACCATTAGTCGTGGAGAGTTAACAATGGACATGGGCTTGCACGGGCGCACCGCCCTGGTTTGCGCCGCCAGCAAGGGCCTGGGCCGCGCCTGCGCCATGGCCCTGGCGCGGGAGGGCGTGGCCGTCACCATCACCGCCCGCTCGCCAGGCCCGCTGGAGGAGACCGCCGCCGCGATCCGCGAGGCGACCGGCGCCACCGTCACCACCGCCGCCGGCGACATCTCCACCGAGGCTGGCCGCGCCGCCGCGCTGGCCGCCTGCCCGGCGCCGGACATCCTGGTCAACAACGCCGGCGGCCCCCCGCCCGGCGATTTCCGCAACTGGGAGCGCGACGACTGGATCAAGGCGCTGGACGCCAACATGCTGACGCCGATCTTCCTGATCCGCGCTGTGGTGGACGGCATGATCGAGCGGCGCTTCGGCCGCATCGTCAACATCACGTCTGCCAGCGTGAAGTCGCCCATCGCCACCCTGGGCATGAGCAACGGGGCGCGGGCCGGGCTGACCGGCTTCGTCGCGGGCCTGTCGCGGCAGGTGGCGCGGCACAACGTCACCATCAACAACCTGCTGCCCGGCCCCTACCTGACCGACCGCCTGCGGACCACCACGCAGGCCCTGGCCGACAAGTCCGGCCGCACCATCGAGGCCGAGATCGCCGAGCGTGCCAAGCTGTCCCCGGCCAACCGCGTCGGCGATCCCGCGGAGTTCGGCGACGCCTGCGTGTTCCTGTGCGCCGCCCAGTCCGGCTTCATCGTCGGCCAGAACCTGCTGCTCGATGGCGGGGCGTTCAACGCGACCATGGGTTGAGGTGGGTGCGATGGAGTCATCCGCCGGCAGTCCTGGCCAGTAGTGAGCACATCGTCATTGCGAGATGCGCTTGCGGCGCGGCAATCCAGGCGGGCGGGCACA
>JAABUQ010004702.1_pt1 | contig 22956 bp, 18 predicted proteins | sample 5560001 | NCBI WGS metagenome assembly JAABUQ01 (sample SAMN10711888, study PRJNA513371) | rock metagenome | isolation source: Antarctica rocks | place: Antarctica: Victoria Land, Finger Mt nord | collected 2015-12-18 | reverse complement strand
GCCACTCGGCGCGGGGACGCTCGGCCTTCCAGTAGGTCCGCAGCAGGTCGAGCAGCTTCGGCGAGAGCATGACCAGGCGCGCTTTGCCGCCCTTGCCGTCGGCGACGCGCAGCGTCATGCGCGCGCTATCGATATCGCTCACGCGCAGGGCGACGACTTCGAAGACACGCAGGCCGGCGGCATAGGCGGTGACCAGCACGGCGCGCATCTTGCGGTCGGGGACGGTCGCGAGGAACCGGCCCACCTCCTCGACGCTGAGCACGGTCGGCAGCTTATGCGACCTCCTCTGCAAGGGCAGCTTGGGCAGCATCCAGTCCCGCTCTAGCACGACCGTGTAGAGGAAGCGCAGGGCGGCGACGTTCACGTTGAAATACGACGACGAGAGGTTCCGCCCGACCAGGTGGTTCAGGTAGTCCCGGAGCTGCTCCGGCCCAAGCTCCGCCGGGGACATGCGGACGTGGCGGGCGAGACGGCTCACGGCGAACAGATAGTTGCGCTGGGTGTAGGGTGAGAGGTTGCGAACCGTCATGTCCTCGATCATGCGACGACGAAGCGGGCTCATGGGGCGTCTCCTGTGATGGTGTGCTGACAACAGCAGCGCCATCTTGCCTCCGAACCCGGTCACACGCCGCTGTGGCGCTCTCTGCAACTTTCAGCCAAGCAACGCAGGCGACGGAGCAAATACTCCGCCAACAAAGGCGCAGGCCGTCACCATGCAGCGAAATACTGCCGCGTTAGCGGCTTAGTTCAATCCACGTTGCATTCAATACCGCGGTTTGATGTGGCGTATTGCACGCAGCAAACAGGGGGTCTAACGCAGGGGGTGACTTTGCGTGAAATACATACGACGCCTGCTAATGCCTCTGGCAGGCTATGCTGGATGCCTTAGTTCCTTGCCAGCCTGGTATCTGGGTTACTAACCCGACCCATAATATTGCGTGCAATACCCTAACGTACGTTTTCGCGCCACTGGGCCTTCCGGCCCGATATGGGCGCGTAGCAGCTTTTGAGCGGTCGCTGTTGAAAGTGCGCTTGAGGTCGAGCGCAGCTATAGCTCGTTGCCAGCAGCCCCGGGCCTAACCTGGTCACCTATGCTTCAATACGTCGGTAAAGGCCTCCATTCGCAATGGCAGTTTCTCGCCGAGCCAAGCAGCGTGGATCGTGTGGTCGGCCGGATTGTCCCCCGTTTCAGGATGCAGCAACACGTTCAGCCCTTCCCGGTTGAGCATGAGCCAGGGCACCAGGGTGGGAAAGAGCTCAACCGGAAATGCAATCTGATACATCGCGCGCGTATGCGGGCCGATTGGCACGGCATGCCAACGGCCGAGCAAGGCCGCGGGGAACACCTCGGCCACTCGTGCGCGCAGCTGCGCGGCTGCGTCTTCCGTCACCCCCGGCTCGAAGTAGACATGGGCGTGGAAGTCCTTGATGGCCGAGATATCGAGCGGCATCGTGATCTCCCTTTGCCAAAGCAAATTTAGCGTATGAAATTTGAGACCTGGTAGCGGTTTTCTATAAGGCCCAGTCACCTCATAAGCTCAAAAACGGCCAGCTCCATCTTGTTGCGCAAACCTTCGTTTGAGCGACATAAATAGCGCCCAATTCGAACAAAAACTTGCGCGTTGCGTTATCCTGTTGCTCATGAGCATTTCATTGCAACTGAATTCTGCAACATGTTCCGCAGTCGTTCTGCGAGTTGGCCGTTTTTCGGCCTATGAGGTGACTGGGCCTATAACGGCGGTAGGCCTGCCCACGGCCACTAAGATTGCTCAGCCTCCTCGCGCACCGGATGTGCGATGCGGCGTGATGAGGGATCGATCCGGGCATCAGGCATCAGCCATTCGCGCAGCTTGGACCAGCGCCGGCGCGCGCCGCCGTTCCTGACCGCCATGGCGAGCGCCTTGCGCTGCCCGACGATGACCACCAGCCGCTTGCCGCGCGTCACGCCGGTATACAGCAGGTTGCGCGCCAGCATGGCGTAGTGCTGGGTCACGAGCGGGATCACCACCACGGGATACTCGGACCCCTGCGCCTTGTGGATAGTCGTCGCATAGGCCAGCACCAGCTCGTCCAGCTCGCCGAAGCCGTATTCCACCGCGCGCCCCTCGAAGCTGACCGTCAGCGCGCCCTCCTCCATGTCGATGCCGGTGATCAAGCCGAGGTCGCCGTTGAACACGTCACGGTCGTAGTCGTTGGCCACCTGCATGACCTTGTCACCGGGGCAGAACGTCCAGCCGAACCGCTCGACCCGGATCGGCCCCGGCGGGTTCAGCACGCGCTGCAGCTCGATGTTGAGCGTGCGGGCGCCGAGGCTGCCCCGGTTCATCGGGCACAGCACCTGAACGTCGCGCACCGGGTCGAGCCCGAAGCGCGCCGGCACGCGGGAGCTGACCACGGCCAGCAGCTTGCGCGCTGTGTCCTCCGGCTCGTCCGCTTGCACGAAGAAGAAGTCCGAGCCCTCCGGTGCGGTCAGCTCCGGCATCTGCCCTTGGTTGATGCGATGCGCGTTGGTGATGATCCGGCTTTGCGCCGCCTGGCGGAACACCTCCGTCAGCCGGATCACCGGGAGGGCGCCCGAGCCGATCACGTCCGCCAGCACCTGGCTCGGCCCGACGCTTGGCAGCTGATCCACGTCGCCCACCAGAAGCAGCGCCGCGTGGTCGGGCATCGCCTGCAGCAAGGACCGCATCAGCGGCACGTCCACCATGCTGCACTCGTCCACCACCAGCAGGGCGCAGTCGAGCGGATGCGCCTCGCCGCGCTTGAACCCGCCCGTCTTCGGATCGGCCTCAAGCAGGCGGTGGATGGTGCGGGCCTCCAGGCCCGTGCTCTCGGTCAAGCGCTTGGCGGCCCGGCCCGTGGGCGCGCATAGCGCCACGTCGACGCCTTTCGCGCCGAGCACCTTCAGGATCGAGTTCACCAGCGTGGTCTTGCCGACACCCGGTCCGCCGGTGATCACTAACGCTTTGGCCGCCACCGCCAGCCGCAGCGCTGCCACCTGGCTCGGTGCCAGGGCCAGCCCTGTCTTGCCCTCCACCCACGGGATCGCCAGCGCCGCATCGATCGCCGGCCAGGGCGGGCGGCCCTCGGACAGCAGGCGCAGCCGCTCGGCAATCGACTGCTCCGAACGGTAGAGCCCGGCCAGGAACACGCAAGCCTCGTCGTCCACAGTGTCGGCCACGAGATCGCCGTCCCGCAGTTCCAGCCCGAGCGCCGTCTCGATCAGCGCAGGGTCCACCTCGATCAGCTCGGACGTGCTTCGGGTCAGCTCAGCGACCGGCAGGCCGCAATGGCCCTGCCCCGTCGCCTCGGCCAAGCCGAACGACAGCCCGGCGCGCACCCGGATCATCGCAGTCTTCTCGATGCCGAGTTTGGCTGCTACCTGGTCCGCGGTGCGAAAGCCAATGCCCCGAATGTCGCGCGCCAGCCGGTAGGGGTTCTCGGTGATCAACGCGATCGCCTGCTGGCCGTAGGTCTTGAAGATGCGCACGGCGCGCGACGTGCCGACGCCGTTCGCATGCAGGAACAGCATGATCTCGCGGATCGCCTTCTGCTCGGCCCAGCCGGCGACGATGCGCCCGGCGCGCTTGGCGCCGATGCCGGTCACCTCGCGCAGCCGGCCTGGTTCCTGCTCGATCAGGTCGAACACCGCGTCGCCGAATGCGCGCACTAGGGCGCGGGCATAGGTCGGGCCGATGCCGCGGATCATGCCGGAGCCCAGGTATTTCTCGATGCCCTCTAGAGTGGTCGGCTGCGTCGTGGTGACCTGCGCCGCCTTGAACTGCAGGCCGTGCTCGCGGTCGGTGGTCCACGTCCCCGTCGCGCTGATGAACTCGCCGGCGTTGATCGTAGCGGCGTGCCCGACCACAGCCACCAGGTCCCGCTGCCCGCGCGCCTTGACCCGCAGCACGCAAAAGCCGTTCTCGGCGTTGTGGTAGGTCACGCGCTCTACCAAGCCGGACAATGTCTCCGTCGGTGCCGCCGCGCTGCCAATCGCCTGATCCAGACCTGTGCTCCCTTCAGCTTCGATAACGAGAGTAAGGGATGCTATCTGCCGTTCAACATCACCGCTGGGTGTGGTGCCCCGTGGCGAAGCACATTGAGGCAGGCTCCGGAGGCATATTGAAACGTTGGCTTAGCGTCCGCTCAGAGTCGAGCGGCGCGACGAGCCTGACCAACACACGATCCTATCGCCGGTGATGGGTGAAACTGGAGTTCGGCGTAAACGACAACAAGCACTCTATGGCTGGTATCGGTCAGCGACCTTCCTAAATCGAAAACCCCTTTTGGCTCGGACTGCTGGTTCGGGAGGCGCTGCTTGCCCATTCTTTGTGAAACGGCAGAAGCGGCCGAAGCAGGGAGGATGTCATGCCTTCGAAACGATTTGACGTGGTCGTTGTGGGGTGCGGCGCGGCAGGATTGTCGGCAGCAGTATCAGCCGCAGAGTCCGGGGCAAAGGTTGCAGTGCTGGAACGCGCCCCGCACGAGGAGCGGGGCGGTCAAACCCGCTACACTGAAGCCTACCTGCGCATGAAGAGCCATACCGAGGTGTCCGACGACTTTGAGGAGCACTTGGCCGAGAATGGAGCCGGTTACGTCGACCCCGACCTCATCGCTGAGACGGCGCGGCCTCTGCGCGATCGAGCTTCCTACGCCACCGCGCTCAGCGTCACTGAGCCCGATTTCATCACCACCTTTGCCGAGGAGGCAGGACCGACGATCAGTTGGCTGGAGGGGATCGGCCTGCGGTTCGACTTCCTGCCGACGCAGTTCCTGACGAAGTCGCAACCCCGGCTGCTCCCGGTTGGCGGTGGGCTGGCCCTCGTGGAGGGACTGGCAGCCCGGGCGGAGTCGCTCGGAGTGATCTTCTTCTATGAAACCACTGGCACCGGTCTGGAACGCAACGACGACGGTCAGGTCACTGGCCTAAACGCCCGGATCCGTGGCGAGGGAGCCGTGCGGTTCGAGGGGCAGGTCGTCCTAGCCTGCGGGGGGTTCGAGGGAAATGCGGAGATGCTGACCCGCTACATCGGCCCGCGCTCCGTTTTCCTGCGGCCCATCTGCAAAGGAGCCAACTTCAACCGTGGCGAGGGAATCCAGATGGCGTTGGAAGCTGGCGCCGTCACCAGCGGCGATTTCGGCAGCTATCATGCCGAGCCCATCGATCCCCGCTCCGGCGTGTCGGAGCCCTCGGTCTTCGTGTTCCCCTACGGGATCCTGGTCAACAAGGACGGACGTCGGTTCACGGACGAGGCGCCTGGAACGGTGGATGCCCATTACGAACGCATCACCCGCCGCATCTACGAACAGCGCGACGGGATGGCCTACGTCATCCTGGACGCCAGGCACATGGAGGTGCCGAACTACCGGCTGAGCATTCGCACCGACAAGCCACCTGTGGTGGCAGACACGCTGCCGGAGATGGCGGCGAAGCTCGGCCTGCCGCCGGGCAGCTTGGATATCACCGTGGCGGAGTACAACGCCGCATGTCGCTGCGGCGACTACCGCCCGCTCGAGTTGGACGGTGTGGCGACCGAGGGGTTGCACCCGCCCAAGTCTAACTGGGCTCTGCCCATCGACCGTGCGCCGTTCCACGCCTATCCAATCATCTCCGCCAACGTGTTCACCTTCGGCGGGGTGAAGGTGGATTCGGCGGGGCGCATCCTCAACGCCGACGGCGAGCCCATCTTGGGCTTGTACGCGGCGGGTGAGATCATCGGCACCTATTACGGCACCTACACCGGTGCAACATCCGTATTGAAGGGCCTAGTCTTCGGCCGCCTGGCTGGAGCAGACGCCGCCGGACGCCGCGTTAACGCCTGACCGGTTACGGAACGCGGCATGTGGGACGTGGTGGTCGTCGGTGCAGGGCTCGCCGGGTGCGCTGCCGCGCTGGCGGCGGTCCGGGCCGGGGGAGCGGTACTGCTACTGGAATCGGAAGAAGCACCTGGAGGTAACAGCCGCATCAGCGCGGGGCTGGTCGCCCTAGCTGGAACCCTATTACAAGCGCAAGCGGACGTGGCGGACGGGCCAGACCGCCTCTTCGACGACCTGTGCGCGACGGGCGGGGGAGCGAACGACCCAGTGCTGATCCGTGCCTATGCCGAAGGCCAGACGAGCCTCCAGCACTGGTTCCACCACCACGGAGTTGATTTCACTGCAGTGGAGCGTGGTGCCGGGCAGTCGGTCGCCCGCGCGCACCAGATGGATGCAGGGGCGGCCATCGATGCTCTTGTCGCTGCCGTGCGGAGCAGTGGCGTCGAGTTGCGAACCGGCATCAAAGTACTGCGGCTGCACCGTGCGTCGTACGGCCTGCAACTCGAAACTGCGCAGGGCATGGAAGCCGCGGTCGCTGTCGTGCTCGCCACCGGTGGCTTCACCGCTTCCGACGAGTTGCTCGGGACCTTCGCGCCGGAGCAGAAGGCGGCGATCTCCGTCGGCATGCCGGGTTGCCGCGGGGACGGTCTGCGCATGGGCTGGGCTTTGGGAGCCGGGATGCGCGACATGGGCAGCATCAAGGGCACCTTCGGCGCCCATGCGGATAGCGGCGGAGACGCCTATCACGCGTTGCTGGCCTTCTATATGGGCGGCGTCGTGGTAAACCGCGACGGGCGGCGCTTCGTCAACGAGGAGCTCCCCTACAAGCTGCTGGGCGATGCTTGCCTGGGCCAGCCCGGCGGGACGGCGTTCCAAGTCTTCGACGACGCGGTGATGCAACGGAGCGAACCCGACCTGAAGCTGTTCGACCCACTGGCGCAACGCCGGGCCGGCCGGGTGTGGGCTGCGTCGGACCTGCCCGAGCTGGCCCGCCTCTGCGACATTGACCCGGTCCGGTTCGAAGCCACCGTGTCCGAGTATAACGACGGCATCGAGGCCGGGCGGGACGCCTGGGGACGCATCGGGCTGTGTAACGGCAGCGGAGCGCTAGTTCCGCTGCGACGTCCGCCCTTCTACGCCTTTCCCTGCGGCACCGCACTGCTCGCCACCTATTGCGGCCTGCGGATCAGCCCGCATGGGCAGGTGCTGGACGTCTGGGACCAGCCCATTGCGGGCCTGTTCGCCGCGGGCGAGGTCGCCGGCGGCTTCCATGGAACCGCTTACATGACAGGAGCGGCTCTCGGAGCGGCCGCCTTCTTCGGCGACCGCGCAGGCCGTGCTGCCGCGAACCATGCGTCCGGATCACAAGAACAACAAGGGAGGTCGACATGAACAAGATGATGGGCGTCGTCATGGCCGCGGCATCGCTGCTGGCGGCAGGACCAGCCTGGTCGCAGGCGCAACCGGTGCCGCTGCGGCTGGGCCTGCTGCTCGATCTATCCGGCGTCTATGCCGACATGACGGGGAACGGGAGCAAGGCCGCAGCGGAGATGGCAGTGGCGGATTTCGGCGGCAAGGTGCTGAACCGTCCGATCGAGGTCCTGGCCGCCGATACCCAGACCCGCGCAGACCTCGCATCCAGCAAGGCACGTGAATGGTTCAGCGACGGCCAGGTGGAGGCAGTGATGGACGTGGTCGGCTCCTCCGCGGCGCTCGCGGTGCAGGAAGTCGGCCGGCTGCAGAACAAGGTGGTCGTGATGAACGCCCCCGCCTCCCTGCCGCTGATCAACGCGAGTTGTTCGCCCACCTCCGTCGTCTACACCTACACGACCTATGGGCTGGCGCACTCTGTGGGCAAGGCAGTAGTGGCCAGTGGCGGCAAGAGCTGGTTCTTCATCGCCGCCGACTACGCCTTTGGCGCCGGACTGGTGACGGACACGTCGGCCATCGTGGAAAAGGCAGGCGGCAAGGTGCTGGGCGTTGTCAAGAACCCGCTGAACACGCAAGAATACTCATCCTCGCTGATCACGGCGCACGCGTCCGGCGCCGACGTCGTCGCTCTGGCCAACGCCGGCAGCGACATGATCAACGCAGTGAAGCAGGCGCACGAGTTCGGATTGGACAAGGGCAAGCAGCGACTGGTCGGCTTGGTCGGACTGATCACCGACATCCACAGCCTGGGCCTGCAGTCCGCGCAGGGGCTGCTGCTGAGCGAGAGCTTCTACTGGAACCTGAACGATGACACGCGCGCCTTCTCGCGCCGCTTCTTTGCCAAGACCGGCCGCATGCCGACCATGATCCAGGCCGGCACCTATTCGTCGGTGACCCATTACCTCCAAGCCGTCCAGGCGGCTGGTATGGTGGAGGCCGGGGCGGTGATGGCGAAAATGAAGGAGACGCCGATCCACGACTTCTTCGCCCCCAACGGCCGCATCCGGGCCGATGGGCTGATGCTACACGACATGTACCTGTTCCAGGTAAAGACGCCGGCGGAGTCCAAAGAACCCTGGGATTACTACAAGCCGATCGCCACCGTTCCGGCGGATGAGGTTTCGCCGCCGCTGAGCGAGAGCACCTGCTCCCTGGTCAGGAAGTAACGGGACGCAGGGCCTCGACGATGATCGCGGCGAGGTCCTGCGCCCGGTTTTCCAGCGTGAGCATGTGGCCGCCGGGTTCCGCGATGGTGCGGATGGCGGCGCCCGGGATCAAGGCCGCGACCGCCTCGGCCTGGCGGCCCACGGTCCGGTCCTCGTCGGGCGTCGTAATCTCCAGCACGGTCGTGGGCGCCCGGACTGCGGTGTAACCCGCGCCCAGGTCGTAGGCGAAGTTGGCCCGATAGAGTGCCGCTGTGCCGCGGGACAGCAGTTCGTCCAGCACCGCGTTGCGCGCATCGCGCCGGACTGCCTCGTCGGCGCCGGCGGCCAGAAGGACTGGATCCCACCAGGCCGTGCTCACCCGCTTGAATGTGGCCGCCCAGTCCGCGAGCGCGGTGAAGGGCGCGGGGGCTGGTTGCTCGAAGTAGCCACGGACGATCGCCAGGATGGTTTCGTTCCGAAGCGCGCGGTCCGGGATCAGGCTGTGGCTCTGCCCGGCCAGGATCAGCCGGTCCACCCGGTCCGGCCACCGCCCGGCGAAGGCGGTCGCGATCTTGTTGCCGGTATGAAGGCCATAGAGGTGGCAGCGCCGGATCCCCAGCGTGTCCAGCACGTCCGCGGCGCATGCCGCCAGGGCCTCGATCGTGGCACCCTGCGGCAGCGGACGGGATTGGCCAAAACCGGGCGTGTCGATCGCGACCACGTCGAAATGTGATGCCAGCAAAGGCATCAGCCCTTCGAAGATGGAGGATGACCGACCCGACGAGCCCAGCAGCAGCAACGGGGCGCCCAGGCCGGCCCGCCGGTAGTGGACCTGTCCCATTGCCGTATCCGCGTAGCCGAAGCGCATGACGAGTCCTCCTGCCGCGAACTGGTAGCAGCTGGAGCGGCGGCCAGGCAGCGGTCGAGCCGAAAGCCCTTTTCATCTCAGCCATCTTCCCACCCTCGTGCGGAGGCTGCACTCTTGCATTCAACGGGCCGGCAAGGACCCGGCGGGAGTACGTCGCTATGGTGCAGGTCGGCAATCTGGCGGGACGCGTGGCACTTGTGACGGGCGCGGCCGGCGGCATCGGCAGTACTATCGCACGCCTCTTTTCTGCCCAAGGGGCCAGCCTCGCCCTGCTCGATGCCCATTCGCCCAAGGCGCTTGCCGTCGAACTCGGCCGAGGCTGCCTCGCCCTTGCCGGCGACGTCACCCGTGGTCAGGCGGCGACCGATGCCGTGGCGCGCACGGTGGCCGCATTCGGCCGCCTGGACCTGCTGGTCAACGTCGCGGGCATCGTGTCCTTCGGGCCCGCCGCCACGCTGGACGAGGCGGAGTGGGACCGGGTGATCGACACCAACCTGAAGGGTACGTTCCTGTTCTGTCAGGCCGCCATTCCCGCCATGCGCGCGAATGGCTGGGGTCGCATCATCAATCTGGGGTCCGTGATCGGCAAGAACGGCGGCAATGCTCGCCCCTGGATCGACCCCGCGGAGCAGGAGCGCTCGAGCAACGTCGCCTATGGCGTCTCCAAGGCCGGGGTTCACGCGCTGACGTTCTTCCTGGCGCGCGAGTTGGCGACCAGCGGCATCACGGTAAACGCCATAGCACCGGGCCCGATCGCCTCCGCGATGACCACCAACCTACCACAGAGCTTGCGCGCGCTTATTCCCGTCGGCCGCATGGGCAGCGCAGATGACGTGGCGAACGCTGCCCTGTTCCTGGCGGGCGAAGGCGCGTCCTTCGTCACCGCCGAGATCCTCGATGTGAACGGCGGCATGTGGGCTGATTGATGGAGAACGACCGATGAGCAAGACTGCACTGCTGCTGCTGGACCTACAGAACGAGATGGTGGACCCCAAGGGCAAGCTGGGCGGTGCACTGGCCGGGCCTGCGGCCGAGCGCAACGTGGTGGCCAACGCTGCAACGGCGCTGGGGGCGGCCCGGGAGAAGGGCATGATTGTGGCCTTCGTCCGCCTCGCCTTCCGGCCCGACTACAAGGACTGCCTCAGTGTCGCGCCCCGTGTGCAGAAGCTGAAGGTGGCCGGGGCGGCCGTGCTGGGGACCTGGGGCTGCGACTTCCCCGAGGCGATCGCCCCTCGCGACGACGAGCCTGTCTTCAACAAGCAATGCGTCAACCCATTCTTCAACACCGGACTGATGACCTGGCTGCTGCGCCACGGTGTGGACCGCTTGGTGCTAGGCGGCGTCGCGACCAACCTGGTGGTGGAGGCCACAGCGCGCGCGGCCGACGACGCCGGCTTCGCGGTGACGGTGCTGGAGGATTGCTGCGCGGCGCCGAACCCGGCCTGGCACGAGTTCTCGGTGAAGAACATGCTGCCGCTGTTCGGCGCCGTATCCACCGCGGCCGAATTCGCCGCCGGCTGAAACATGCGCATCTGGCACCAGAGCTTCAGCGACCTCGGCCGCGTGCCGCTGTATCGCGCCACGCTGGCGCGGCACGCGGAGTCGGTGATGCTGCCGCGTGACCAAGTGGTGCTGCACGGACTGCGGTCGGGCACCTACGGGCCGGATTTCGCCCCCATCCACGCGATCCGCCATCGGTACCTGGAATTTCTCAACGAGGCCCAGATCTGCGAGGCGGCGCTGGAGGCGGAGCGCCAGGGCTACGACGCCTTCGCGCTCGCCTGCTTCTACGACCCGGCGCTGCGTTCCATCCGCTCCTTGGTGGATATCCCCTGCGTCGGCCTGTCAGAAACCTCCATGTTGGTGGCCTGCTCGCTCGGCCATCGCTTCGGCCTCGTCTCGCTGGAAGACAGCCAGGGCGCCCAGCACGAGGAGCTGGCCCGGCAGTACGGGCTGGCGGACCGGCTGGCTGCCGTCGTGCCGATGCAGCCGGCGGTCGACGAGTATATGCTGGAAGCCGACGCGGAGGCTTCGCGTCCCTTCGTACGGTCCTTCGAGCAGGCCTGCGCTCGCCTGGTGGAAGCGGGGGCCGAAGTGGTGATCCCCGGCGACGGTTTCCTGAACGAGATGGTCTGGCGCACCGGCCTCCGCACCGTGGCCGGCGTCCCGGTGCTGGACGCGCTGGGCACGCTGTTCCACCACGCGTCCTTCATGGCGGGGCTGCGCAGCCGGCTGGGCACTGGGGTCAGTCGCATCATGCACTATGCCAAGCCGCCCGCGCAGATGCTGGCCGATGCGCGGCAGGCCGCCGGCGCGGCGCCCATGGCCGAGGACCAGTTCTCCGGGCGTGATCCGTTGCCATGATCCGGGCCCGCGGCATGGATCGGCTGTGGGCGATGGAGGTCTTCGTGAAAGTTGTCGAGGCTGGCAGCATGTCGCGGGCGGCTACCCACCTCGATCTCGCCAACGCTTCGGTCACGTCCTGCATCCGCAACCTGGAAACCCATATCGGCGCCACGCTGCTGCAGCGCAGCACGCGCCACATCGCGCTGACGGACGAGGGCACCCGGTTCTATGCGCGCTGCCGCGACATCCTGGCCATGGTGGATGAGGCCGAGGCCGACGCCTCGCCGACCGAGGCCGACCTGCGTGGCGCGCTGCGGGTGGAGATGCCGATCGCCCTTGGCCACCTGATCATCGGCCCGGCCCTGACCGACTTCGCGGCCGAGCACCCGAAGCTGCGGGTCCTGGTCAACCTCACCAACTCGGTGGACGACCTGATCCGGCGCGCGGTGGACATCGCCATTCGCATCGACGAGGTGCATGACATCGATCTGGTGGCCCGCCGCATCTACGAGACGCGGCACGTGCTCTGCGCCGCCCCGGACTTCCTGGAGCGCCATGGCCTGCCCGCCACCCCCAGGGAGGTCGACCCGGCGCGTTGCATCGGCCTGTCCATGAGCCTGACCGGCAAGCCCAAGGCCTGGACCTTCGACCGCGGCGCCGAGAGCCACACGATCGAACCCGCGGGCAACCTGTTCTTCAACAGCAGCGACGCCCTGCTGCGCAGTGCCGCGCGGGGCGGCGGCTTCGTCTACGTGCTGGACATCTTGGCGCGCGACTATCTCCGCCGCGGCGAGCTGGTGGCGGTGCTGCCGGACTGGACGACAGCCTCGCAAAGCTTCTTCGCCGTGTACCCGCCATCCCGCTACGTGCCGAAGCGGGTGAAGCTGTTCGTGGCCTTCGTCGCCAACCTCCTGAAGCAGGTTTGAGATGGAGGGGCAGGTCCGCATCTGGTTCCAGTCCGCGACGGAGATAGACCTGGCCGGACCCTATGCCGTGGCACTCCGGCGGCATGGGCAGAAGGTGCTGCAGCCAGGCACCGAAATGGAGGTCCACGGCGTGCCGCCCGGTAGCTGGGCCGGCCAGCAGCCCTCGACGCTGTTCGGCTATCCCGCGATCTTCCTCGCCGTCCTCGCCCCGGCCTTCCTGGCCAATGCCGTGCGGGCCGAACGGGAAGGCTATGATGCCTTCGTGGTCGGCACCTTCATCGAGCCGTTCCTGCGCGAGCTGCGATCGGCGGTGACTATCCCGGTGGTGTCCAGCCTGGAGGCGACTCTGCTGATGGCCTGTACCATGGCGCAGCAGGTCGGCCTCGTCACCATCAACGAGGCGCTGCGCTGGTCACTGCAGGCCAGCATTGAGCGGCATCGCCTAGGCGCGCGGGTGGCTTCGGTGACGGCGCTGGAGCCGCCGCTGGACGAGGCCGGCGTCATCGCCGCCCTGGCCGCGCCCGGTCCCGCGCTCGACATGTTCATCCGGACAGCCCGCCGGGTCGTTGCGGCAGGGGCGGACGCGGTGATCCCGGCTGAAAGCATTCTGGCGACGCTAACCGCAGATGCCGGGTTGCACGAGGTGGATGGCGCCGCCGTGCTGGACGCCATCGCCACCCCGCTCGCCCTGGCCGAAATGCTGGTCACCCTGCATCGCCGGGCCGGGCTGCGGACTGGGCGGCGCTGGCACACGCCGATGCCGACAGCGGAGCTGGTGGACCTGTTCATCTCGCGCCTGGCCCGACCAGCCGCAAAGTAGAAACAAGAAGGAGGATTCCTGCGATGTCTCGGACGATGCTTCTATCCACTGCGCTGGCTCTGTCCCTGTCCGCCCCGGCCTGGGCGCAGGGCACGCCGGGCGAGATCAGGATTGGTGTGCTGAACGACCGCTCCGGCTATCAGACCGACCTGGCCGGCGAAGGCTCCGCCGTGGCCGCGCGGCTGGCAGCCGAGGATTTCGGCGGGACGGTGAACGACAAGAAGATTGTCATTCTGTCGGCCGACATGCAGAACAAGCCCGACATCGCGGCCACCATCGCCCGGCAGTGGCTGGACACGGACGGCGTGGACGTGATCGCGGACAACCAATTATCCAGCGCGGCGCTGGCCGTGCAGGACTTGGCCAGGGCGCGCGGCAAGATCACCATCAACGTCTCGTCCGCCACTACGGACCTGACGGGCGCCCGCTGCTCGCCGACCGGCTTCAAGTGGAGTTACGACACCTATTCGGCGGCCACCGGTACCGGCAAGGCGGTGGTGGCGCAAGGCGGCAAGAACTGGTTCTTCTTTACGGCCGACTACACCTTCGGCAAGACGCTCCAGGCGCAGACCAGCAGGGTGGTCGAGGCAGAAGGCGGCAAGGTAATAGGTGCTGCGCTGCACCCGATCGGCACGTCGGACTTCTCGTCCTACATCCTGCAAGCCGTCTCGTCTGGCGCCCAGGTAATCGGCCTGGCCAACGGCGGCACGGATACCATCGGCAGTATCAAGCAGGGCCGCGAATTCGGGCTGGGCTTACCGGGCAAGCCGCAGTTCGCGGGTCTTACGATGTTCATCACCGACATCCATGCTCTGGGCCTGGAAAGCGCCCAAGGCCTGCTGCTGACGACCACCTTCTACTGGGACAAGGATGACGCCAGCCGGGCCTGGGCAAAGCGCTTCTTCGCCATGACGGGCAAGATGCCCACCATGGTCCATGCCGGCGTGTATTCCGGCGTCCACCACTACTTCGAGGCGGTCAAGCGGTCCGGAAGCAACGATGGTCCGCTTGTGGCGAAGGCCATGCACGAGATGCCGATTAATGACGCAACCGTTCACAACGGCTCGATCATGCCGAATGGCCGTGTGCTCCAGGACGTCTTCCTGGTGCGCGTCAAAGCGCCCGCTCAGTCGAAGCAGCCTTGGGACTACTATGACGTGCTAAGCACGATCGCCGCCAAGGACGCCTTCATGGGTGAGACGGAGAGCGGCTGCAAGTTGCCGTAGCCGGACAACATCTTCGACGCGAGGCTTGCCTTTGAGAAGCAGCAAAGATGCCGAACTGTCAGTGTCGAATAAGCAGAGTTGGCCGGAAGCGGATCGGCTGCTATGGAGTGATCCGGGGCAAGAAGCAGACACTTGCGGCGGCGTTGATGACGACTCGACCGATGCGCAGCCGGACGAGGTCGCAACCTCGAAGCTTGCTGTCGATCGCGAGGTCGAACAGCGCCAAATCTCGAAGCCGGCTCTCTCGTTGTAGATCGAGACGAATGGGCCATACCTGCTTCGGCTTGAGTGGCGGCTAGGCCCGACGAAAGCGTCCTTGTTCCAGGGTACGACAAGCCGGAGAGTCGGGAACGCATTTCTAGAGTTTGCGGGTTCCATGACAATCTCCTCCGCCGCCGGAAACGGCAGTGGAAATTAGGGGTGGTGCACGGCCGCTGGCCGTATGCCGGCACACGGCTTTGAAGCAGCACGCAACGAGAAGCGGACACTGTGACGACAGTATCAGGCTGGCCTCTACATGGCCGTTTGCCCTGCTGAACGCGCGAGCCGACGACGGCGATCGCATCCGCCGCTGAACCACGGCGCTGGACATCGCCGTGGTCAGGTGCTGCGGGTGGTCGCTGCGGACCGCTGCCACCTAGTGCTGAGGGGCACACCTCGTGTGCGGCTGCAACTCGTCGTCATTACTGCGGCTCAAAGTGGGCCTAGTATCCCGAGTTCCACCGCCTTGATCTGTAGCGCCAAGTATTTTGAGTTGATGCGGGTCTGCGGAAGGCCGCCGGCGATGAACCAAACCCCCTGCTGCGGCGTGCGCTTGAACATATTCCTGAGCTCGCCATCGTCGCCGATGCCCCAGACCGGGCCGATGCGGTCCGCCATCTCAGGGCCAAGCGTGCGTCGAACCAGCTCCTGCTGCGGGAAGTAGCCGGTGGCGAGAACGATCAGGTCGGCCGGCACCGTCGTCCCGTCTATCAGCAGCGCGCCCTCTGCGGTGAAGCGCTCGATCCGCTCGTATTGCAGCAGGCCCAACTCGCCCTTGATCATCAGGGCAGAGCTGCCCGCGTCGAGGTTGTAACCGCCGCCACGGCGGAAATACTTCATCTGATGGCCCGTCTCGTCTTCGCCGAAATCGTGCTTGTAACCAATGCCCTTGAGCCCGGCGATCAGGTCGCGGTCGAGGTCTGCCATCCGTTTCGTGACGGATTTGTAGCCGGCGATGATCAGCGCGGGGGGTGCGGACGCCACGATCAGGTCGCAATCGTCGAGCGTGCCACCCTCGTCCCAAATCGACTCGTTGAGCCGGGCACTCGGGTCGATGGACACGACGGTGGTGGAGCCCCGCTGGACCAGAGTGGTGTCGACACCATGGCTATGCAGGTCAAGCGCGATGTCGTTGGCGCTGCTGCCCGTGCCCAGGATCAGCGCCTTCATGCCTTCCCAGGCCGCGCCGTTGTCGAACTCTTCCGCGTGCATGACCTGGCCCCGGAAGTCCGACAGGCCCGGAAGGTCCGGAACCATCGGGAAGGAGCTGACGCCATTGGCGAAAACCAGGTGCCGCGGCCGCACGACGCGCTCGGTGCCGTCGGCGCGCTTCAGCCGTGCTGTCCAGCGCTGATCCGCCTCGTCCCAGGTGCCGCCGACGAATTCGGTCCCGGTCCAGCAGTTGATCTCCATCGCGTCGGCATAGAACTCGAACCAGTTTCCCAGCATGTCCTTTGGGATGTAGAGCGGCCAGGTCGGTGGGAAGTCCATGTAGGGCAGGTGGTTGATATGCGTGGAATTGTGCAGCGCCAACGAATGGTAACGCCGCCGCCAGCTGTCGCCGATCCGCGGCCAGCGCTCGACGACCAGGGTGTCCACGTTCAGCTGGTTGAGGCGCGCCGCGATCGCGAGGCCGGACTGCGCGCCCCCGATTACCAGGACGGCGGGCTCCCGGTCCTCGCAGGCCACGGCCTTGCGGCGCATGTCTGCCCAGTTGTCGCCGCCGAAGTTGCGTGAGTAGGCCGCCCCGCTCGGGCGGTTGGCGCCGATCCGTTCCTCATGCCCGCGTAGCGCCTCCAGCACCGTCGATATGTGCCACGCCCGCATGCCGCCATCCGGCGCCGGCGACAGGCGCAGCAGGCCGACGGCACGGCCATCGGTTGTGCCGAATTCGAAGATGGCCTCGATGCTGTCGATGCTGTGGCGCTTGACCCGGCGCGGCGGCTTGCGGTTCGGGGGCACGTGGAACCCGTGGGCGCCAGTGCGGCCCTGCTCCGCCGCAAAGCGCGCGGCCACCTCGTCACGGCCCGCGAAGGCGGTCAGGTTCCAGGTGAAGGCCAGCACGTCGCGCCAGTGACACTCCTCGTGGAACAGCGCGCCGATCTGCGCGGGGTCGCGGGACAGAACAGAAGAGCCGGCTCGAAGCTGGCGAGCCACTCTTCCGCATCGCGCCGGGCCTGTGCCGCGGCCTGGAACTCTATCAAGGCGTGGGAAACATCGTCCATGGTGTCCGTTCCTCGTAAGATCACCTCGGAGACAGCGCCCAAACACGTGAAGGACGGGTGACCACTGGTATGCCGTGGCCGGCCGCTATGCGAGGCCGGCCGTAGCTCAGGTCCTCATCCCAGTCCTGGTCCGTTCCTCCGGGGCATCCACTGCTGGGCTGCATTTGTCGTTACCGCTAACCGTGCGGCAGCCGTCCACAGCTGTCAACGACCGCCACCGTATCGTTGGGAGGGAGCAGAAAAAGGGGGTCGCCACTCGCCGAAACGACGTTTAAGGTTGCGGCAACCGGGCGTTCAAGCCCGGACGGCCTGGGGACGGAAATGGAAGCTCACGCGGAGCGGCGCCAGACGCTGAAGGACGAATTTGTCAGCAAACGTGGCTACTGGAGCCCGATCTGGGACGAGACGCTGCGTCTGGACCCTGACTTCTTCGAAAGCTACATGCACTTCTCCGCCGTGCCCTGGGTCCACGGCGTGCTGCCGCCCAAGGTGCGGGAGTTGATCTACGTCGCGATCGACGCGTCCACCACGCACCTCTACAACCCCGGCACCCGCGTCCACATGCAAAACGCCCTGCGCTACGGCGCCACGGAAGGCGAGATCATGGAGGTGCTGGAGCCGACGGCTGTGCTGGGCATTCACAGTGCGACGTCAGGCGTGCCCATCCTGATGGAGGAGCTGCGCGCCGCCGGGCGCGAGGACGAGCTTCCGCCGGCGGCGCCGGACGCGCGGCGGGCGGCGCTGAAGGAGGAATTCACCCGCAGCCGCGGCTACTGGGCCGAGGTGTGGGACCAGGTGTTGCGCTTGTCGCCCGAGTTCTTCGAAGCCCACATGCGGTTTTCGTCCGTGCCCTGGAAGAACGGCACGTTGGACCCGAAGGTGCGGGAATTCATCTATATCGCCATCGACGTTGCAACGACGCATCTATACGACCCGGGCACCCGCATCCACATCCGCAACGCGCTCGGCCACGGCGCCACCGCGCAGGAGATCATGGAGGTGTTCCAGCTCGTCAGCGTGTTGGGCATCCACGCGATCACGTCCGGCGTGCCGATCCTGTCCGAGTGCATGCAGAACGCACAGCCAAGGGCCACAGAGTAGCGGATCTTCAACAACAAGAACGCGCCCACGAGCGCAACTTTGGGGAGAACGACATGGGCCTTCGCATCGCTGGCAAGACATGGATCAGGGCCGCCGCGATTGCGCTTGCCGCCGGGCTGGGCCAAGGCGGTGCCCGGGCCGAGGACACGGTGAAGCTCGGGTTCACCGGTGCGCTGACCGGCCCCTACAACGAGTTCGGCGAGGGGCTGCGCCGCGGCATCACCATCGCGGTCGAAGAATGGAACAAGCGCGGCGGGGTCGATGGCCGCAAGGTCGAGTTCATGGAGCCGCTGGACGACCAGCTGGTGCCGGACCGCGCCGTGCAGAACATGCGCCGCCTGCTGGATAACAAGGACATCGCCGCCTTCGTGTCGCCGTCTGGCAGCGGGCCGACGCTGGCCGTGGTGGACATGGTAACGGCCGACGGGCGGCCGATGTGCAACGCCCAGGCGCAGACCCCAGCCATTGTCTATCCCAACGGCCGAGACAAGCCGCCACGGCCCAACGTGTTCTCTGTCGCCCTGTCCAACGCCGTGGAAGGGGAACGGCTGGGACGGGCACTGGCGGCTCGTTACAACTCGGTCGGCGTGCTGCACGAAAGCACCGGCTATGGCGTCACGGGCGCCGAGTTGGTGAAAAAGGAGATCACCGCCGCCAACGGAACGGTGAAGGTGACGACGGAGGCTTATAACCAGCGTGCCCAGGATGTGACCGCACAACTGGTGCGGCTGCAACGCGCCGGTGTCGCGGTCATCCAGGTGATTGGACTGGGGGCCGACTTTGCCGTGATCCGCAAGAACATGGCGCGTCTGAACATCGCTTTGCCACTGTATGGCAGTGCGGGGGCGATGACGCCGCCCTATGTGGAAGGCGCCGGCGACCTGGCGATCGGCACCTATGGCCCTGCTGCCATCTCCATGGGTATGCGCCCCATGCCGGCCGAGGCGCAGAAGTTTGCGGACCTCTACCGCACCAAGCACGGCCTGGACCGCTGGTACGGCCCTGTGGCCGACCGGCCGCAGCTCTCGCTCGCCACCGCCGTCGCCTCGGGATACGACTGCGCCAATGTGCTGCTGGACGGCATCCGCCGCGCGCGCAGCACCGCCCCGGACGCCGTGATCAAGGCACTGGACGCGACGGCCAACCTGCCGGGCGTGTCCGTCCAGTCCATTTCCTTCACCCCGGCAAACCATGAGGCGCTGAAGGTGTCGGACCTCGGCATCTACCAGCTGAACAAGCATGACGGCGTGATCCTGTTCGATCTGGTCGAGGAATAGCGGCGGGGACCGGCAGCAATTAGCGGGCAGAGGATGGGCATGGAGTTTCTGTTCTCCCTCCTGGTCGCGGGCGTCAGCGTGGGGTCCGCCTACGCACTGATCGCCATCGGCCTGAACATGACCTTCTGGACCACGCGCACCCTGAACTTCGGCCAGGGCTCGCTGATGATGCTGTGCGCGATGCTGGCGGCGTTCCTGTCCACCCAGGGCGCAGCCTTGTTCCTGGCGGTGCTGGGCGGGCTTGCGGCCGTTGGCGCGCTGGGCATGTTCGTGGAGCGCTTTACCATCCGACCCGCTTTGCAGTCCGCCACCGGGTCGATGGGCTGGATCGTCGCCACACTGGGCTTCGGCACCTTCCTGCAGGGTGTTGCGGCCAAGCTGTTCGGGTCCCAGGCTGTGGCATTTCCCGAATTCCTGTTCACCACTCAGGATGTGGTGACGGTGTTCGGCGTGCCCGTCGCGCTTCAATACGCTGTCATTTTCGTGCTGGCGGTGGCGCTGGTCGCCGGGCTGGAGCTGTTTCTGCGACAGACCATCTGGGGCCAGGTGGTCCTGGCCGTGTCCGCGGACCCGGAACTGGGCCGGATGCAGGGGATGCCGGTGCGCGCGGTCGTGCTGCTGTCGTTTATCGCATCCTCCGTGCTGGCGGGCGTGGCGGGCCTGCTGATCGCGCAAATTGGCGGCACGGTGGATCCTGCGTTCGGCTTCGATCTGGTGCTCCTTGGCTTCGTCGCTGCCGTGCTGGGCGGCATGGGCTCCTCCATCGGCGCCCTGGTGGGCGGCATCATGGTGGGGGTTCTGAGCAAGCTGGTCGGCGGCTATATCTCGACCGCAGCGGAGCACGGCATCGCCTTCGCGGTGCTCATGCTGATGCTGGCGGTGCGGCCGCAAGGTCTGTTTGCCCGGGTGGAGGCGGTGAAGGCATGAGGGCCGCCATCACCCACGCGGTAACCCACCCCGCGGTGTTGACGGCCGCGGTCGTGGCGCTGCTGGCCGCCGCGCCGTTCCTGACCGAGGGCACGCTGCAGATCATGTGCTTCGTGCTGATCGGAATCATGTTCGCCCAAAGCATCAACCTGCTGACCGGGATTGCCGGGCAGATGTCGCTGGGCCACGCCGGCTTCTTCGGCATCGGCGCCTACACGGCGGGTATCTTGGCCAAGCGCTGGGGCCTGGAGCCGTTCCTGACCGTTCCGGCAGGCGGGTTGGTCGCGGCCGCGGCGGGGTTCCTGCTGTCGTTCCCGGCTGGTCGGGTCAGGGACACCTACCTGGCCATGATGACGCTGGGCTTCGGCATGGTGTTCTTCGAGGTGGTCCGGGAATGGAACGACCTGACGGGCGGGATGATGGGGCTGACGGGCGTTCCCTCCGCCGGTCTTCGCACACTGCGCCTAGGCGGGTTCGCCGTGGGCATGCCGGGCTACTTCGCTTTCGTGCTACTCGGTACCGTCGCTTTCCTGCTGGTGATGAGCAACACCACACGCTCGCGCATCGGGAGAGCGTTCTCCGCCATTCATCACAGCGAGCTCGCAGCCGGTTCGCTGGGCATCGCGCGGGGGCGCTGCAAGCAGATCGCCTTTCTGCTGAGCGGCGGCGCGGCGGGCTTGGCAGGCGGGTTCTATGCGCACCTTGTCGGCTATCTGGGACCCGACAGCTTTGGGCTCAACCGGTCTATCGAGGTACTGGTGGTGGCGATCGTCGGCGGGCTCGGCTCCATCCCCGGGCAAGTGCTGAGCGCAACTCTGTTCACCTTCCTACCCGAGAAGCTGCAGGTGTTCGCGGAATACCAATATATCGTCTACGGCCTGATCCTGACCTTCTCGCTGATGGTGCTGCCGCGCGGGCTGGCCGGGCTGGTGCTGCTGCCTCCGCGCTTCATACGCCCTGCGGCCCTGAGGCGGGCGCGCGGGCTGGACGGGGCGCTCGCGGCTGCGCCGGCGGTCTCGGCATGCGGCACGATACTTGAGGCGGACGGCATCACGCTGCGCTTCGGCGGCCTCACGGCGCTGGACGGCGTGTCGCTTCGTCTCCGCGCGGGCCGGATCACGGCCCTCGTGGGGCCGAACGGCTCCGGCAAGTCTACGCTGGTAAACGTGATCAGCGGACTATACCGGCCTGCGGCCGGCCGGCTGCGGTTCAGGGACCAGGACATGACCGGCCGCCGCGACCACGAAATGGCGCAGGCCGGGCTGATCCGCACCTTTCAGGACCCGCGCCTGGTGCCGAACTTCACGGTGCGGGAGAACTTGATGCTGGGCACGCATCGATTGCCCGCAGAGTCCGGCTTCGCCGCAGCACTCGCCCTGCCCGGTGCCACGGCCGCCGAGGCCGCCGTCCTGGCGCGGGTGGAAACGGTGATCCGCCTTGTCGATCTGGGCGACGTCGCCGAGCGGCAGCTTGATACGTTGCCCTACGGCTTTCGGCGCCTGACGGACGTGGGCCGCGCCTTGCTGGCCAATCCCGCCGCCGTGCTTTTGGACGAACCCGCGGCCGGGCTCTCGGAACCTGAGATGGAGCGGTTGGCCCGGCTGATCCTCGACATGCGCGGCATGGGCATCGCCGTGCTGGTGATCGACCATCACATGGACTTCCTGGCCAGGTTGGCCGACGAGGTCGTGGTCCTGGACAGTGGCAAGGTCATTTTCGAGGGCACCATGGAGGGGATGCGGCAGGACCGCGCAGTGATCGAGGCCTATCTAGGCACCCCGCACGCGGCGTTGTCCCCTGCTTGAGATCCGCGGCCTCGGTGTGTCCTACGGCGCCATCGAGGCGCTGCGTGGGGTGTCGCTCATTGCCCGGCCCGGCACCACCACCGCCATCCTGGGCGCCAATGGGGCTGGCAAGTCCTCTCTGCTTCGTGCCGCGTCGGGCCTGGTGCGGGTCACGAAGGGCCAGGTGCTGCTGGATGGCCGGGACGTGACTGCGCTGCCTGCACCCGCACGGGCGAAGCTCGGCCTGGCACACGCCATGGAAGGTCGGCGGCTGTTCAAGCAGCTTTCGGTGGAAAGCAACCTGCGGCTCGCCTGGTCGTTCGGCGCGCGGACGGTGCCATGGCCGGCCGCGCTGGGCGAGGTATATGACCGCTTCCCCATCCTGGCGGACAAGGCGGGGATCGCGGCCGGGCTGTTGAGCGGCGGGCAGCAGCAAATGGTTATCCTGTCCTGCGCCACCATTCGCTCTCCCCGCGTGCTGCTGCTGGACGAGCCCTCGCTAGGCTTGGCGCCGATCATCGTGACGCAGATCTATGACGTGATCACGGCCTATGCCCTGAAGTCCGGCGCGACCATCCTGCTGGCGGAGCAAACCGCCATGCTGGCGCTACGCGCCTCGGACTGCGGTTATGTGCTGCGGCGTGGCAGGGTAGTACAGGAAGGGACGAGCCAGGCTCTTGGTACAGGATCGATGCTGACAAAAAACTACGCTCTTATTGCGAAGCCTGTTGATATGGCCCCAGTCCGGCTGCTCCCATAAGCCACGCCGGTGGATTTGAGGCAGCTCCGAGAGCTTCGATCG
>JAABUQ010004701.1_pt1 | contig 22957 bp, 23 predicted proteins | sample 5560001 | NCBI WGS metagenome assembly JAABUQ01 (sample SAMN10711888, study PRJNA513371) | rock metagenome | isolation source: Antarctica rocks | place: Antarctica: Victoria Land, Finger Mt nord | collected 2015-12-18 | reverse complement strand
GTTTCTTTGCTCGTCTGCTTAATCCCAACTACCATTGGCGGGCTGCTCTCCGCCATCGGCATCGCCGGCATGGATCGCGTCATGCAACACAACGTACTCGCCATGAGCGGCAAGGCCGTGGAAGCCTCCGGCGACGTCAACACTCTGCTGCTCGATAAGACCGGCACCATCACCTTAGGCAATCGGCAGGCGATAGAATTCATCGCGTTCCCCGGGGTGACTGAGCAGGATCTCGCCGACGCCGCCCAACTCGCGAGCCTTGCCGACGAAACGCCGGAAGGCCGTTCCATCGTTGTTCTGGCAAAAGAAAAATATGCCCTGCGAGGCCGCGAGGTGGCGGATCACGAAGCGAACTTCATACCGTTTTCCGCTTACACCCGCATGAGCGGCGTCGATATAGACGGCCGCATGCTGCGCAAGGGCGCCAGCGGCTCGATTGCAAATTTCGTGAAGGAACTTGGCGGCACACTGCCCCCGTCTTTCGACGAGACCTCCGACCGCATATCGCGCAGTGGGGGCACTCCGCTTGCCGTTGCCGACGGACCTCGTGCTTTGGGCATCGTTCATCTGAAGGACATTGTCAAAGGTGGCATGAAGGAACGCATCGGCCAACTCAGGGCCATGGGCATCCGCTCCGTCATGATCACCGGCGATAATCCGCTTACCGCCGCCGCCATTGCCAGCGAAGCCGGCGTGGATGACTTTCTGGCGCAAGCGACTCCTTCCGACAAGCTCGAATACATCAAGCGCGAACAGCGCGAAGGCCGGCTGGTGGCAATGACGGGTGATGGCACCAACGATGCCCCCGCGCTTGCCCAAGCCGACGTGGGGCTGGCAATGAATACCGGCACCATGGCTGCCAAAGAAGCCGGTAACATGGTCGATCTCGACAGCAATCCAACCAAGCTGATCGAAGTCGTGGCCATCGGCAAGCAACTCCTCATTACACGCGGCGCCCTGACTACCTTCTCCATTGCCAACGACGTCGCCAAATACTTCGCCATCATCCCGGCGATGTTCGTTGCCACTTATCCGGCCTTATCGCGCTTCAACATTATGCAGCTTCACACCCCCCAAAGCGCTGTGTTGGCTGCGGTCATCTTTAACGCGCTGATCATCATCGCGCTCGTGCCGCTTGCTCTTCGTGGCGTCAAATACCGGCCGCTCGGGGCGGCTGCTTTGTTGCGGCGCAACGTTCTTGTCTATGGAGTCGGCGGCATTCTGGTGCCTTTTCCCGCCATTTGGATTCTCGATCGGCTCTTGGTCGTGCTGCACCTCGCGTAATCGAAAGAAGGGAACTGAACATGCTTCAACAACTCGTACCCGCGTTTCGGGCCACTCTGCTGCTGACCTTAGTTGCCGGGCTGCTCTACCCGGCTGCCGTGACCGGGCTCTGCCAACTGCTGTTCAAAAACAGCGCCAACGGCAGCCTGATCGTCCAAAAGGGCCAGGTGATCGGCTCCGCTCTCTTGGGCCAAAACTTCACCCGCCCCGAGTACTTCCATCCGCGTCCTTCCGCCGCTGGAAGCGATGGCTACGATCCCACGGCTTCCAGCGGATCGAATCTGGGTCCAACCAGCCAGAAGCTCCACGACAGGGTCAAAGCGTCGGCCGAGCAGTTCCGCAAGGAGAACCCCGACTACTTAGGCCCAATCCCGGCCGATGCCCTTACGGCTTCCGGCAGCGGACTTGATCCGCACATTAGCATCGCCAATGCAACCGCCCAAGCCGCCCGCATTGCCAAGACTCGCGGTGGCGGCGTCGCGGCCGTCGAAAGCCTTATCTCCTCCTCCACGGAGAATCGCGACCTTGGCTTCCTCGGCGAGGCGCGCGTCAATGTTCTCCAACTGAACCTCAATCTGGACCGCCAAATTCCCAAGCATTAACGCGTCTTTCACACGCGACTAGTATTAGACCGATAATAGAATTGTGCCAGTAGCCAGCGAACGCAAACCAACGCCAGAACAGCTTCTTCAGCAGCTTGAAACGGAAGAAGAACATCAATCGCGTGGCCGTCTTAAAATATTCCTCGGGTACGCCTCCGGCGTCGGCAAGAGCTTTCGCATGCTCGACGAGGGTCGCAGGCGCTTCGAGCGCGGCCAGGACGTCATCATCGGAGCAATCCAGCCCAGGCTTTCACGCGAAGTAGCCCAGGCAATGTGTACGCTTGAGGTCATTCCGCTACTTGAAGTAAACGGCGCTTCAATGATGGACACTGCGGCGATTCTTCGCCGTATCCCCAAAGTCTGCCTGGTAGATGGGCTGGCATACGACAACACGCCCGGCTCGCCGCACGAAAAGCGCTGGCAGGATGTCGAACAACTGCTCGAAGCCGGCATCTCCGTCATCACCTCCCTCAATCTGCAGCACATCCAGGAAAAGTGCTGCCAAGTGGAGATGATCACGGGTAAGCACGTTGCCGAGACAGTTCCCCTCAGCTTCATCCAAACCGCCGACGAGATCGTGGTCGTCGATGCGGCCCCGGAGAGCTGCATGAATATCGCGAGTGACGGAACCTCAAGCGCGCCCTCGAAACTGTCGCAACTGAAATTGTCAGAGCTGCGCGAAGTCGCTCTATTACTCGCTGCGGACGTCATCGACAAGCAACTCGAGCGCTACCTAGAGCGCCACGGCATTGAGCAGACCTGGGGAACTCAGGAGCGCATCATGGTGTGTCTCTCGCCTCGCAGCAACTTCCAGCGCATGCTGGAAACCGGCGTTCGCAATCGCGACCGCTTTCACGGCGAACTCATCGCCGTTCACATGAACCGGCCCGATTGGACTACCGAGCAGCGTGAACGCGTGCAGGTTGCTGTTGACTTGGCGAAAGAAAGCGGTGCCGAGACGGTAGCGCTGGACGGAGAAGACATCGTTGACACCTTGCTTGACTTCGCGCGCCATCGCGGAATCACTCAAATCTACGTCGGGCATAAAGGCCGCGAGAGCGTGTGGGAGCGTTGCTTCGGTAGCGATCTCGACCGCCTCATCCGCTCCGCCGAAGGCATCGACGTGCGCGTCTTCCCGCACATGTAGCGTTTCGGTTGCTCTCTAACAATAAGCCTGGACAAAAATGCGGCCGTAGCCCAATGTCGCATCCGCGCCGGCATTGGGAGCTTGCATGGCTTCCACACTCTTGAATCCGGCCGCGTAGAGAGCAGCCAGGATCTCCCCTTCGGCGTAGCATCGCTGTTCCACAACGCTGTCATGCCGGTGCCAACAGCCGCTACTCCCGTCACGCACAAACCAGATCAGTTCCGTGGACGCTTTCTTGCTATCGAAATCGTACGTGCCTCTTACCAGGCCCACGCCCCCTCCCTCGATGGTCACGTTCCACCGCCGCAGATCGGTCGCATAAGCTTCAGCCAGATTCATATCGAACACGAAGAGTCCGTCTGGTTTGAGCGTCTTGTGAACGCCCGTGAAAACCTGCTGAAGATCCCCAATTGTCATCATATGGTTTAGCGAATCGAACGTCGAGATGGCTGCGTCGTAACTGTCCTCCAGCCGCAACGCCCGCGCGTCCTGCACTCGGAAATCTACATCCGGTAACGCCGCGTGCGCGAGTGCGATCAGCTCCGCCGACGAATCAACGCCCGTCACCCGATAACCGCGCCGCACCAGTTCTCCTGTGACGTGCCCAGATCCGCAGCACACATCCAAAACGCGAGCACCCGGAGCGACTCGCGAAAAGAAGAGCCTTTCGAGCGCGGGCTTCGCCGCAGGCAAGTACCAATCGGCCCACAGGAGGTGGTACATGCCTGCAATTTCGTCATACGCCGAGAACGAAGCTTGGTCCGGTTTCAAGGGAGATTGTTCTCTGGTGCCCGGGGCGGGACTTGAACCCGCACTCCGCTTGCGCGAAAAAGGATTTTAAGTCCGTTCTACGGCCTTTCATCGGCACCGATCTCCTCTATTTTAAGACACTTAGAAATCAGCACACCTGGCGAAGATACCACGAAACTGCGTTGCGTCATACGGAGATCCTACGGACTGGTTTCTTCGGTGACGACCAGCGTTGTACGCGCGCCTTCGCGCATTCCGTAGCCTTAACCCTTCCAGAAAGTCTGTCGAGTCGGCGCGTAACACCCGTTGATCCGGTTCTTATCTCTCGCGTGCTTCCGCATGCATTTACCCATTCACTAGGAGTTTTCATGAAGCAAACTATGCTCGTTCGATCATGACGCTGGCCGTCGTCGCCAGCCCACTGTTCGCTCAAAGCGGAGACATATCGGGCTCAACAGGACAATTCACCACACTGGGAACGACCATCCTCCAAGTGGTGACCGGTTTGTCGACTTTGGCGTTTGTAGGGCTGATCATCTGGGGCGGCCTCACGTTGGCGACAAATCGCCCTCGTGGAATGGCGATGATAGGCGGCGGAGTATTTGGAGCTTTACTCGCCGGCCTCGCATTCGCTCTTGTCAGCACGCTGACAGGACATAACGTTGCGTCAACAACCGGCATGTTGTTGGAGCCAAGGCCTTTTAAGGTGTTCTTCTCCTGAGCTTCACGTGAACGTATGCCGTCAGATGAAAAACAGCTTGAGACCGTCAACGACACGCTGAATCCCGAGCCAAATAGGTTTGGAATGCCGTGGTATGTGATCCTCGGCATCCTCACCTTGTCGGTTGCTTTGTTTATGTTGCCGCATTGCAAGGTCGCGGGTGCCCTGCTGTGCCCGACTGCCTTGGGGTTCGGCTGGTGGCTTTGCAGCGAGGACCCGAAAGAGCCGCAACTGATCTTCCACGATCTGTGCCTTCCTTCGGAATACGACCCAGGAAAGTAAATGATCCAGTTTTCGACGAGTAAGCCTTATATTCGCTTGGTTCCGAAATCGTTGCGCCCTTTTGCGAAGGCCGGCAAGGTCGATGATCTTTTCCGGCCTCGCATCTGGCGTAACGGATTATTCGCCACCACCACCGGTTACGGCGCGAGCTTCAGCATCGGAGGCGTCGATAGCGAAGGACTTGACCGGGCCACTTTGGATCACATCTCAAATCAAATTGCGATTGCGAACCGGATGCTCCCGGAAGATTGCCTGGTGTACGAATACCTAATCGCCACCGCACATCACGCGCTGCCGGGGCGACCCATTGCCAACGAGACCGTGCGGCAGCAGGCACAAGAACGAACAGAGTTCCTCAAAGCAAACGCGAAATTCAAGAGCGTGCGGCTTGTTGTGACACTTTACATTCCCGGCAGGATTGCCGAAGGTGTCGAAGCATTCGCTGAACACTCTCGATCTGCTCTGCGGCAGATCCAAAATGCGGCATTGCTCTACGAGCAGCAGTTGAAGATGGCGAACATTCAGCGGCTTTTGCCGGACGAACTCGTGCAGATTTACAGCTATTTGCTCAACATGGATCGCTCACTGATGACGCTGAAGGCTTCTCAGCCGGGCCGAACACCAAAGAAGCTGGGCCGGGTGCACATCGAGCTTGAAGGAGATTACCTCCGCGTTGGGAAACAGTACTGCCAGGTGCTCTCTTTGATGCAGCCGCCCAGAGGCACGCGCCCCGATCTATGGAGCGGCCTACTGGGTATCGATTGCGAGATGGTGTGGTGTTCGATCTGGCAGCGCAAACCAGGGCCGCAAACCCGCAGTAAAGCAGTCGCTGTAGAAAATGCGCTCGGCATGGCGGGACAAGACATCTGGAGCGCGACTGTGGGCGGCTATAATCCGGCGGCGGCGCCGCCACGCCGGGCCGCCGATTTTGCTCAGGAGAAGAAGGTGGAGAGCGTTGGAGACGTTCTCACGGACCTCGACGGGCGCCATTATTACGGGCACTTCACGCTAATCGGGCTGGTTCATTCGCGCGACAAAGAACAGATAGAGGCGGCGTTGCCTCGTATCCAAAACCTCTTCAGTGATCCCGCCGAGGCGGGACTACTCGAAGAGAAGCGCGGTGCAGTTTCCGCTTACGTCTCGTGCTTCCCTGGGCAGAATTACAACGTTCGGAAGTTCTGGATGCGCGGAGACCACAAAGCGAACCTTTCCTTTATTTATGCGCCGTTCCTGGGGCATCCATGGTCTGACGATCTCCAAGACGAGTACACGATTGTGTACGAAACGCGGCAAGGAACGCCGTTTTTCTTCACGCCCTTTGTGAACGGAAACGGCAACACCACGGTGCTGGGAGGTCCTGGCCGCGGCAAAAGCCTCAACACAAATTCGATCTTTACTGCTGCTATGAAATACGGCGGAAAGACCTTCATCTTCGACCAGGGGGGCAGCTACGAAGCAAACGTGAGGGCGCTGGGCGGCTCGGTCACAATGCTGGGCCTCGACTATCCGCGGATGAGCCTATTCCGCGGGGCCACCACCAAAGAAAACATCTTTGCCGTTGCGCAAATTGTGCGGCTGATGCTGAACAAGTCCGGTGTGGCGGTGGGAGTGGCCGACCAGGACGCCATCGAGAAGGGTGTGGAGCGGATGTTCGACGTGCCCCAAGAGATCCGCCGGCTCAAACATCTGACGCTGCCGCCGAACCTGCGTCATGGGCTTAAGCGTTGGCTGGAAGGCGGCATCTACGGCTCGATATTCGACAACGTCGACGACGATCTGGAATTTCACGATCTGCAGCTTTTCGATTTCGCCAGCTTAGGCGACAAACACACCGACCTCTTGGAGGTGCAAACCAGCTGGATTCTCATGTTGTGCCAGAACGTCATCCGCGACAAGAAGAACCTGGGCGTCCCGAAGCACATCGTGATGGATGAACTATGGAAGCGCATGGGGATTTTGCCTGTGCTCTCGTTCGTCCTCGAAACGATCAAGGCCGATCGGAAGAATCTCGCGTGGGCCACGCTGGTAACACAATCGCTGGAGGATCTCGGCGCGCATGCTCAGCTCATCAAGGATGCCTGCCCAAACACCCTGTTTCTCGGTGGCGCCTTCAATCGCGACCTCTACGAAAAGCACTTTCGGTTGAGCGCGCGGGAGTTGGAAGAACTGGAAGGCTTGGGCCAGCGCGAGCTCGCGATCAAGGTCGATGGGGAACCGTTCGTAACCGGAGGCAACGGCTATTTCAAAGTGCTTCGCATGAATATGGATCCGGCTGCTTACACGCGGGCCACGAGCAAACCTTCTGAGCGGGCCTTGCGGGATCGGCTTGTGGCCGAACTGGGCGCTGCGGAGGGCATGGAGCAATTGAAGAAACTGGCCGCGGGCTACCGAGGCCAGTAAAGGAAGGAAAACCATGATCAGACTCTTCTTCTCGTTTATCGCCCTGACGGGCGGTTATGGATTAGCAGCGGGCAAAGCTAAGCCAGTGGATCCGACGCCTGGCCCACCCGTGACGGTCGAGATGGGACAGCGCATGCCGATGCACATCCGCGTCGCGCGTGGGCAAGCGACATTGATTCGCTTGCCCGAAGGTCAGCGTGTCATGAATACCTACGGCGGCGACAAAGGCGAGGGTGGGATTTGGTCTGTCGACGCCGGCAAGGTGCCGACGCGATTCCTGGCGGCAAAGCCGAAGGAGATCGGGATCCATACGACGTTGCACGTGATCTCCAATACCGGTGAGGAGATCTCCTTTTTCCTGCAAGAGGTCACAGGATCGGATAGTCAGTTCGACGCCGAAGTGGATGCGGAATCGCCAAACGCTGTTGGCAGCGAAGCGGCCGCCGTGAAATGGGTTCCTGCCGAGGACGCGATCAGCTGTAAGACGCACGCGGACATATTGAAGACAGATGTAGCCGAGGCCGCTAAGAAGGCAGATGAAAGAGTGGCTTTGGAGCTCGCTGAATACCGAGCGACTTATCCTTCAAAGCTTTCCTTTGCGTACACATGGGATGAGGCCAAAGCAGAAAGGCTGGGCTTTATTGGCAGGCCCTTCTCTGACGACAAGTTCACTTACATTCGGGGCAAGCAAGTTCTCGCGCTTTACGAAATCAATGAAGATGGAAAGCCGAGCTTGATCCAGTACAAGTACGAAAACGGTCTTTATACGATTCCGAAGATCCTCTATGACGGGTACTTGGCCATTGGCACGAAGAAACCGAACAAGCTGACGTTTCACAGGGAGCGAACGAAGTCGTGAGTGGCGATCCCTACGAGGAGGCAGACAACCAGCAGCGCTTGGATGAAGCCAAGCTGGTCACGCCTGCGCCCGCCAAGAAGAATCGCAAGATCTTCATTGTGGGCATGGTGCTGGCCGTTGCCTTGATCGGGATCGTGATCCTGGCCAACATTGCAAGCCTCCTGACGAATAGGGTGTCGACAAATACTCCGCAGACACCGAAGCCGACGACCATGACTAAAAGGGACAGCGACAGCTTCGCACAACAACAATCCGATGAAGCGGGATACATGAAGGGCATCGACCGCAATCGAAAGAACCAGAACGCGGAAGATACCGTCCTTGGTCAGGCCAGTGATCTGGCCGGGCCTCAGAGTGATGGATATGACGAAGTAGACGGCGTTCCCAAGAAGACGAAGGCGCAGGATGATGCGGAGCACGGCCGTACGACGGGTGGGCAGGCCGGCAGCCCGAAATCAGAGAGCCAGCAATTAGCAGAGCGGGCAGCACTCGAAGCGGCGCACCGCCGTGAAAACGATCTCGACTCCTCGCCGGTTTCGGTCGACTTCTCGGAGTATTTCGACAAGCAGAAAGAGCAAGCTGGATCTGGGGCTAAGCCAGAAGCAACAGAGGCCGTCGTTTCGCCGTCGGCACTCCCAAAAAACCAGCATGCCGCGTCAACGGATCCCCTCACCGACACAGAGGAGGGCGAGAAAGAAACCGCGTCCGCCAAAAAGGGTGCGCATGATCCGCGACAGGATTACGAATTCGATTCGTCGTCGGGCAAACTCTACCGCCTAATGGAAGACAGCATTCTCGAAACGGTGTTGGTGAATCGGCTGACGGGAGCATCTGTGGGACCTGTGATCACGATGATCACGACGGATGTGTATTCGGAGAACGGCAGTCATGTTCTTATCCCGAAGGGAACGAGGCTCTTAGGCCACGTGAGCGCGGTCGGCAGCCTTAATCAGGAGCGTCTTTTCGTCGCGTTTCATCGCATGATTATGCCGGATGGCTATTCCGTCGATCTGGATAAGTTCCAGGGCCTGGACGTAGTCGGCCAAGCCGGACTGTTGGACTTGGTGAACCATCACTACTTAAGGATCTTTGGCGCTTCCTTGGCGCTGGCAGCGATCTCGGCAACGGCGCAGATCGGTAACAACTCCGCTTACGGCACCTATAACTGGGGAGTGCAAATGCGTAGCGGCGTATCGGAAGGGCTCGGACAGAGCGCGCAACGGGTGATGGAGCGCTTCATGAATACGCTTCCCACCTTCACCATTCGGGAACGGGCACGAGTGAAGATCATGCTCGCAAATGATCTGCTGTTACCGGATGTAAAGAACCACTCAATGGACCCGGATCTTTAGGAGTCACGACATGCAAACAAGAACGCCGCAAGAAGACCAGACGAGGCAGTCTGAAAATCATCAGCGCCCAAATGGCACCAATGGGGATATTTGTCCGAGTTGGCTTCTATCTCTTTCTCGTTTTATTCGGGCTGGGCGTGATCGCCCGACTGCTTCATTTTCAGTAAAGGAGATTGTCATGACGATGCAAAGGAAGTGGGTGGCCGTTCCTCTGTTGCTTGGGATGGGCTACGTAGCCGTGAATCCAGCGCCAGTGTACGCGCTCTTTGGCATAGGGGATGTGGTGTTCGATCCCTCTAGTTACGCGGCCATAGGCAATATCTGGAGCCAGGACATCAGCAATGGCGCCAAACTCGTGGAAACCTACAACCAAACGGTGAAGATCGTCAAAAACGGCTTGCAGATGTACAGCCTCGCGATGGCGATGTCGCAACGCATTCAAAACAAGTCGGTCTGGAAGACTGCCGCGTTTGCCGTGGGCAACGAGACGGCACAACAGCATTACAACGAAGGCATCAACTTCGGCGCGGTGATGAATGGAGATGTTCTTAATGCGGGTACAGCATGGAAGCAAAGCACGCGGAATGCGGGCACTGGCGGATATCTAGGGAACGCGACGGCCCAGAACAGCCGCCGTATGGCGGAATACGCCACCATCCAGTTACTGGATGCTACCTCGCAACGATGCGCTCAGATTCTGGCGAACTACAAACAGACGCAAGATAGCAATCAGACCGCAGAAGACAAGCTGAGTACCGATGCATTTGATCAAAGCGATGCCAAGAATGCGATGGTGTCGGTGCTCAATGTGCTTTCCGGAGGCCAACTGCATGTTCGTAATCAAGAAAAGGCAAATGGGAATTTACAGGCCTGCCTGGCAGAACAGAACACGCTGCAAGCGAAGCTACAGCGGGACAGGCTGGCCGACGAGCAGCAGTGGTACGCCGATATAGCGGCGGCGCGAGCCAGTTCGCCGGCCATGCTGGATCCCGGCGCCACGGCCACTGCGGTTCATGGAAATTACCTGGTGCCGTAATGACGAACGCAATCCAGATCAAGGTCTTGCTGGCCATTCTCGCTGTCCTGGTCGTGACCGGAGCTTTGCTTCGAAGAGGGGGCGATTCGATTCCACTGACTGCAGCCGATCGGCAACTCCAAAGGAAATTATCGGAAAAGGCTCGCCCTAGCGATCGCCATTACTTGGTTCCCTAGATGAAAAAGCTCTTACTGCTGATCGTATTTGCATCCGTGTCATTCGGGCAATCATCGATTCCGCTTCCTCCTGACATCGATACGGCTATTGCGGGCACGGTCAATTTTGAAGGTACGGTGACGACAGGCGTTACAGACCTGGTGACTACGGTAGAGCCGTCGGTGATGGTGTTCGGGTGGACGTTATTAGGCTTATTTTCCGCGTATGCATTGCTCCAGGCTCTCCTGCAAGGCACGATGCGTCAGTTCGCTTCGTATCACTACCATCCACTCGCCATCGTGGTTGCTTACGTCGCGGTAATGTTCCGAATCGTAATTGCAACGACGATGATGAGCTTCTACATGGTGCCATTGCCGGGAGTGTCTTTCAACTTCCATCAGATGTTCCCGTACCTGGCAAACGCCCTCTCGAACGCGATCACCACGGACCTGTTGAAGCAGGTTCTCGGTGATTTCGCGAATGTGACGCAATACATGCCGCCGGTTGGCTATTTTCAAGTGCTGCCCGCGATCCTCACCATTGTTGTTTTGATCTTGATTGCTTTGGGTCAGGTGGGAATGACAATCATCACGGCTGGGTCGTACGCCATCATCGGGATGCTGACTCTCTGCGGGCCGCTGATGATCCCGTTCTACGTGTTGCCAGGCCACGATAAGAAGTTCTGGACGTGGTTCGACAACATGTGCTCGTACTCGATGTATGTGTTTGTCGGGAGTGGATTCATCTATATCTTCTGCCATTCGTACCTGGATTTCTTCTCGAACCTGCACGGCTTCACCGTAGGGCAATGGCTTGTCAGTGTGCCTTACCTGATTCTGATCACCGTCGTGTTCCTGTGGACCATGTTCAAGGTTCCCGAGATCACTCACATCATCTTCGGCGGTATCGGCGGCGTGGCGCAGGGGTTTGCCGGCGCGATTCAATCGTTAGCCGTTACCGCTATTGCGGCGGCCTTGGTCTGACCTTGTATGCAAAACGAAATCACCCCGACTGATGACCCCGAGTTGGAACTCCTGCGTCCCATCAAACAAGATGAAGTCGCAGAGGAAGTGTTCGTAGCGCGCATGTACGCGAAGCGGCTCACACGCACCGTTGTTACCTCACAGAGCATCCTACTTGTGCTTTTCGGGCTTTGCATCGTCGGCCTAGCCACGCGCCCTGCGAAGCGGATCTACATCAAGATCGATCAGTTCGGGCGCGCCACGCCGGTGAAGTATTCAGATCTGGAGCACTATACACCGGATGCCGCTGTAGCGAAGACCTATCTAGGAGATTGGGCTCAATACCGATTCAGACGCTTACGAGCAACAATCCTTAAGAACTTTCCAGAGAATTACCTATTTCTTGAAGCCAGATATGGCGAACAGATCAAGGCCCAAGACCAGAGAGAGAATGTAGTTGCAAACGTATTGGCGGGTCGTGAGGCGGAGAACGACGTCACGATCCTGTCGACTAATCTCACCTCTTTTGGCAAGCAGAGCCTCGGCTCTTCCGTGGTAGCGGCTGGAACGGCTGACATCGCGCTCCTAAAGACGTTCTCCAAAGACGGAATGACGCATACACAAACGTGGATCATTGCCGTCCGTTTCTTTCTAAATCCGGATCAGGTGGAAGCGCAGAGCGCGGACAATCCGGATTACCAGACGATCAATCCGCTCGGCCTGACGATTATCGAATTCATTCCGAACCGCGCGAACGTTGAGGCGGGGCGCAAAGAATGACCGACGAATTGATTCTGCCTTTCTTTCGCTCGATGGGTTTGGATAAATACCTCGTCGATCCGGAAGTCTCCGAACTCATGATCACTAACGGCCTGGTGTTCGTGGAATATGCCGGCAAAGTGACGGAAGTGGAGGGCATCCAAATCGACGATAGAAAGCTTCGTGCGGGAGTGGAAATCATCGGGCGGTCGATTGGTGATGAGATCGACGAGTACCAGAAGCCTTGGCTTGATTCGCGGTTGCCTGACGGCTCGCGTGTGGCTGCGACCTACCCGCCCATTTCGCCACACGGGGTGCTGCTTACGATCCGAAAGTTCCTCCGGCATTTCACAACGGATGAGTTGCTGGAACGGGGCGCTCTGACGCCCGAGGTGTTGGCGATAGTGATTGCGGCAGTTAAGGCCAGAAAAAATATTTTGTTTGCCGGCGGGACATCCACTGGCAAAACGACGATGACGAATGCGTTTGTCCGTCACATTCCGGCCAACGAACGAATCGTGGTGATCGAAAAGCCGGTCGAAATGAAACTCGATCACCGCAATAGCCCCCGCCTCGAAGCATATCCGAAGGTCGGGGATCGCCCAGAGGTTACGGTGTCTCAGCTTCTATCGTTGACGCTACGGCACCGGCCCGACCGGATCATAGTCGGTGAAGTGAAGGACTCTGAAGCAGCATATGGCTTACTACAGGCGATGAATACGGGTCATGACGGAACGATTTCTACCATTCACGCCAATACAGCACTTTCCGCGTTGAACCGATTGGCCAGCCTGGCGATGCCTGGATTTGGCAGCTTGGATCTGTCACGGCAAGAGACCGCCGCCGCCATCGATCTGGTGGTTGAGGTGAGGCGTTTAGATGGCTGGCGCGGCGTGAACTATGTGCTGGAAGTGGGTGACTACGACGAGTGTCTTCGGCAGTTCGAAACGAAGGAAGTGTACCGCCGCCAGGCTGCTTAAGGGAGGAAATCGATGGAGCGAGCTACGGAACTGAAGCCTGCGGCCCAATTGAACAACTCAGAAATAGTGTCTGAAGTGCGAGACCTTCATTCGCAGTTCAAAAGCCTATCAGAAGAGTACAACAACGCACCCGCCACACAGCGCCCACAGCTTCGGGAGCAGATGGAGCCGCTTGTGAATCGTGAGCACGAGCTGCGACACGAGTACACGGGTCGGGCTACTCAGGAAATAAAGCAAGATCGAGTACCCGAACTGCAGATCGAAGTGAGCCGGTAGAAAGAAAGCCCATGTTGCTCAGCAGAGAAAAGACGCCAGACGAAATCCGCCGCGAAACAGTGCCGGTCAAGCACACTGGACTGATCTGCGGTTTTCTCGGTGGCCTGCTCGGATTCGCCGTGTGGTTCGGTGGCTGGGGCCTCTTTCATGAGGAGCAGGTGCGGCGATATCCGGCGTACGCGTCTTCCGCAATTAAGGCAAGAGCGCACGGGTTGTCGTTCTCGCTGTTCAGCCGACGTCCCAATCGTGAAAGAGGCATGAACGCGGATCAACTCCGCTATTCGCTGATGCGCTATGGAAACGAGGCTCATCGTTTTGACGCTGAGATCATTCGTCACGGCTGGTACCCGACTGGTGCAAGTACGGAGCGGTGGGTGTATGAGAACGGCGCTGTCCACGCCATCTACTCCGACTCCCCACTAATGATTTTTAAGTGGCCCCTGACACTTTCGTTGCTGACCTTTCTGGCAGCCTTGATCTGCGGACTGGTCGTTGACTATCGGTATCGGGCAGCGATCATCGCTGGAGTTCCCTTTGATGGCTCTGTTGTTGGCACTGTGCGCGAATACGCGAAAGAAGTTAAAGGCGATGGCATGAAGTACCGAGTCAGGGGTTGGAAGGATCGTTGATGAGGCTACTGAAGGAGCGCTGGAAGTGTCTTCAGATACCCACCGCGAAGGAATCCTCGCATCAGTTCCGGATGGGGGATACCGGTGTAGGTAAGACGAGTCTGACGTACCAAGATCTTCTTGATGCCGAGGAGAACGGAATCGCCTGTGTCGTGAATGATGCCAAGGGCGGTGAAGCGGTTGCGCGCTTCTATCGGCCTGAGCGCGGGGATGTCATCTTGAACCCCACAGATCAGCGCTGTGCATATTGGAATATCTCAAGTGAAGGGCACGATCTCGCCACCTACAAGACCGTGATGGCCTCCTTGTTCCCGCCGCCGGTGGTGCGCGATCCTACGTCGGATATTTTTAATCAATGGACGGTCAGCTTGGGCGCTTACCTGCTGGATCAGTTCCGGCCGGACACGGAAACGCTGGGCGCGTGGATTGCGAATTACCCGGAGATTGAGCGCCGCGTCAAGGGAACGATTCATCAATACACGTTGCCGGCGAACTCTCCCAATCAGCGTGCCGGCGTGCTTGGAACGTTAGCTCTGGCGGGTGATCCATTGTGGATGATGCCAAGTCGCCACGAAGGGCGCTGTGAATTCTGCATTCGTGACTGGACGCGCAATCCAGAGGGATGGGTGTTTATCTCTTCAGACGCAGATACTCGCCCTGCGCTAAAGCCCCTGATCTCAATGTGGATGGATCTGTTCATCCTTGGGCTTCTCTCCAGCAAGACCAGCAAACGAACAAAGCTGATTTATGACGAGTTGCACACGCTGCAGACTCTCACTCGCCTACATGACGGGATCACGATGCTGCGCTCTGCCGGACACCAGATCATTGCCAGCGTGCAGAACCAGGAGCAGCTCAAGCATCTGTACGGCGACCAAACGCGGACGATTTTGAGCCAGGCTTACACGAAATGGATATTCGCCACCAGCGATCCGGAGTCGGCAGACATCCTGGAGCGCATCGGCGGTAAGCGGAAACTCCTGCGGCTAGAGCAAACGCATAGCCATGGAACGTTCTACGAGCGAGACAGGAACAGTTCTCGCGTTGTGGAAGTGATCGAGCCCGCCATTAGCTCTACGCAAATCAAAGGTATGCGAGATTTGCACGCATACTTTGTGCAGCGCGGATTCAAGAACGGAAAGATGGTCATCATCCCGGTTGAGATCCCCTACATAGATCTCCCGGTAAAGCATCCGGCTTGTGTGAATCGCGTGGTTCCACCAAGGGACTTTCAGCTCCCGCCGGATGTTACTGCGCTCCCGGAGCAACCGTTATCGCTGCCTCTCGAGGAGCAAAGCGCTCCGGTGCTGCTGTTCGGCCTTAATTAGCCATGCTCACCATCAAAGCCATGACAGGGGGCGAGACGTACGCCGCACATCATCTGAGTAATAACGACTACTACTCGGTGGGTGAAAGCATCGAAGGTCAATGGATGGGTCATGGTGCGGAACTGCTGGGACTGAAAGGTCCCGCGACGATGGAAGAGTTCGAAGCCATTCGCGTTGGGGAGCACCCGCTGACCGGCGAATTCTTGCGCCCACGGCAAAGCGCAAACCGGTTCGACAAAGAAGGCGAAAAGATTGCCACGGCTCGGAATCTCTACGATTTCACAATCAGTGCGCCGAAGGCAGTGTCTCTGCAGGCGCTGGAAGATCCGCGGCTCATCGAAGCTCACAATATCGCTGTGACGGAAACGGCGACCGAGATGGAGAAGCTGGCCGCAACGCGGGTTCGGAAGCTGGGGGCGAACGATAACCGGAACACTTCGAATCTGGTTATTGCCCGATACGATCACGACACGTCGCGCGAACTCGATCCGCAGCTTCATACTCACCTGGTAGCCGGTAATCTCACCTACGACGGGATTGAAGGCAAATGGAAGGCCCTGCAGGCCTCTGATATCTATCAGCAGCGGGAATACCTCAGCGAGGTCTACCGGAACGCTCTAGCGCGAGAGGTAACGACTCTCGGATATTCGATCAAAGATCGTTTCGAGCACGGGAAGGATCTGGGCTTCACAATATCGGGTATCAAGGAATCGACGCTCGAAAAGTACAGCCAGCGCAGTGCACAGCGCGATAAAGCGATTGCGGAGTTTGTTGATCAAAATGGCCGCTTGCCTTCGAATAACGAAATCGCCCGGTTGGTGCGCGATACCCGCCCGGAAAGGTTGTCTGAAATCACGACAGCTCAGGTGAAAGCCGGTCAACGGGAGCGCATGGATGCGGAGGAAGCACAGACGCTGAAAGTACTTCGGACGACTGCGCTAGAGCGTGGCTCCCTTCGCGAATCAGGTTCGGCCGCTCCTTCTCTCGCGCATGCCCGTGATCACGTGTTTGAGCGCGTATCGGTCGCCAAAGACTACGAACTCAAGACGCAGGCTTTGCGTCATGGCCGCGGACGTATCGACTTGCCCGAACTCAAGGGGGCTTTACTCTCTGAAGTCGTTACCGGTGCAATGCTAACGGCCCGAGGTGAAGTAGCAACGAAAGAGAGTCTCGATCGAGAGCGGCGCATGGTGTCAGTCATCAATAACGGCATCGGAAAGTTTGAAGCGCTCGGGAGGTCGCGTGACTTCATTGCTTCAGATCGCCTGCGACCGGAACAAAAGATGGCTCTTCTGACCGTACTCGATTCGCATGACCTGGCGGTGAACTTACGTGGGGCAGCCGGGACCGGCAAGACACAAACGCTGAAGGAGCTGCACTGCGGTCTGAAGGAAGCGCGCCGGAGCGTTGTAGCAGTAGCACCGACAACGGGGGCAGTCGAAGAACTACAGAAGGTCGGTTTCTCTCAGGCTATGACCGTTGCCCGTTTGCTGACGGACCCCCAACAGCGACACGACTTAGCCGGACAGATCCTCATCATTGACGAAGCGGGCATGGTCGCCAGTAAAGACATGGCAGACCTGATCGATCTGGCGAAGACGAGGGGTGCTCGGATTGTTTATAGCGGCGACACTGCTCAGATTAAAAGTGTCTCGGAGGGCGATGCGCTCCGAGTACTGGAGCGCGAATCCAACCTCAAAAGTGTGTCGCTGTTGCAGGTGCAACGGCAGACCAACGCCGAATACAAGGCTGCGGTCGAGGCCCTTCGCGTTCATCCAGCTGAGGGATTCAGCAAGTTGGAAGCGATGGGCGCTATCCGCGGCGTCGATTGGCGTTTGCGGGCGCAGGAAGTCAGCCAGGCTTACCGTGAGGCGGCTGCTGTCCCGAATACCAAAGGCGAAGTTCGATCGGTCCTTGTCGTTGCGGCTACTCACGATGACATCAAAAGTGTCACTCACGCGATTCGCCAGGACCGGAAACGTACCGGTGAATTATTACCCGGCGAAACGTTTATCCGGCATTCCGCTTTGAACTGGACTGAAGCGCAGAAGAAGCAGTTAAAGAACTATCAACCCGGCCAAGTGCTGGAATTTCATAAAGCAGTGAAGGGCTTCAGCAAGAACGAAGCATTGGAAGTAGTAAGCGCAAATAAGAGCACGATCACGGCCCGGAAAGCTAGCGGGCAGGATGTCACGATTACTGCCCGTCAGGCGAACGCCTTCGCGGTCTTCGAAAAACAGGAAATCGAAGTTGCTGTGGGCGATAAGCTGTTACTGCAATCGAACTGGCGTGACAAGATCTTCCGCGCAACTAATGGTGAATTGGTGACCGTTGCTGGCGTTGACGGTGGCGCGGTCAGGCTGGAGGATGGGCGCCGATTGCCGGCCGCGTATCGGCAATTTACACATGGCTATGCAGTAACTGCTCATCGCAGTCAAGGCAAAACGGTCGATTTCCAGATCATTGCCGCCGAGCGTATGGCGCAAGACTTGTTCTACGTTTCCGCCAGCCGCGGCCGGGAAGGTCTCACCGTAATTACCAGCGATAGCCTTGGCCTTCAAGAAGCCATAGGTGTTTCCGGTGATCGGCAATCGGCAAGCGAACTCGCGCGTCGTGCCGCGATCGTCTCGTCCGGCACCGAAATCGAAGATTTCAGACTTCACGAGGCGCAACAGCAAATAGCTAAGCAGCAAAGGCCTGCCCGGCAGGTTCAACTCGAGGCAGTAATCACCCATGTCAACAATCCCGGAATCGGCATTGGTCTCTGAAGATTGGCAGCTAGCCGAAGAAGACGGCAGTAAGCCGGCGTCTTTGCTGATTCAGCTTCGCCGACAGGCACACGTCCTTCCCTGGTTCCGGTTCGTGTATGCCGAGGGCGATAACGCTCAGATTCAAGTCGCCTTCGCTTCCCATCTCCTCACGATCACCGGCAACGGCTTGGCTGCGCTTCTCGTAGCGATCGCGGCGCAGCGGGTTGTCCGACTGATCCTTCCCACCGAGAACGAAACCAAGTTCGGCGTGCGCGGACTCGGCGCAGTCAAGTACCACGGCCCCGGCATCACCGACATTACTGTCGAGAAATTCAAGTAGGAAGAGCAGAGTCATGGATAGCACTTCAGGGAAAAGCTGGCCTAAAAACGGGTGGATCAGATGGGGATCGAAGCGGGTTCGAAGAGGGATCAGATGGGGATCACAGAGGGATCAAAGGGCTACTGTTTTGGCCGTAGCAAAACTCCTAAGCCGAAGGCTTAGGGATGGTGTCTTTGCTTTTTACAGCTCTTGCACCGACGTTCGCCGGTACGTGCATATCTGCTGCGGATACACCGCACAACCACTCTGGGGGTTTTAAGAATGGACGAAAACCTCCAACAGATGCTTGACAGCGTTCCGGAAGACGAACCTCGCTCCCATCTTGAGCCTTACCGAGATGTGATCTTGAGGTGGCGAAGACAAGGGCGTAGTTATCGCCGAATCTGCAAACTGCTGGCCAAGAAGTGCGGGGTAAAAGTTGCTTATGGCCCGCTCTACAGGTTCGTACAAAGGCGTTCTAGACCGCGCAAAATACAGCCGGAACTCCAGCCTGAACTGGTCAATGACGGTGCGGCTGCGGTCAGACCAGAAGATCTGCCGCAGGGGGAAGTGATCAGTTACACGAAGCTCTCACCAGAGGAGGCAACAGCCCAGCGTGAATTCGTCCGCGCACTTCGCAATAAGCCCGTGATCGTTTCGACTGGAGACCCACCACCACTCTTCGTCTACGACCCGAGCAAACCATTAACAAATCGAGCAACTAAGGAGTAATACGTTATGGCAGCACAGTCAATTCCCTTACCTCAGGCTGAACCAGTCAGTCGTGTCGTCTTCACACAAGGGGGCAAAGGCGGCGTAGGAAAGACAGTGGTGACTAGCGGTCTTGTCGAGTGGTACCAGATTCAGAAGGTGCCTCACACGCTCCTCGATTTAGACACAGAAAACAAGGCGCGCGGATCTCTCGCGCACTTCTTTCCTCACGCACGCAAGGTGAATATCCACACCTCGGAAGGTCTGGACGCTTTCGTTGATGTCCTTGATGAGGGCACGCCGATTGTGATCGCTGACATGGGTGCGGGCTCAGGCGCCGTGGCGCATCGCTGGTTTGATTCGATGTACACCAGCGCGCGAGAGATCGGCGTAGCCTTCACAGCGATTGGCGTCGTGACGCCTGATCCTGCCAGCGTGGAAAGCGTGCTGGCTTGGGCAAACGCGTTGCAAGGCCGCACTCAGTACCTCATTGTGAAGAACTCGCTCAATGATCCGTCAGACTTCGGCTACTGGGAGAACGATCCCGCCGCCGTAGAGTTCCGACGGGTCTTTCGTCCGAAGGAAATTGCGATGGAGTACCGGTTACCTAAAGTCGAGAATCCAGCGCGGCAACATGGCCTGACATTGAACGAAATTGCAGATCGCCACACCGACGTCTCTGAACTCCAACAAACGACTGTGGTCATGCGAGCGCAAGCCTATCGCCGCAACCTGTTTGCCGAGCTGGATCGAGTGAAAGACCTATTGCTGCTGTGACCCAACGCTTAGACAATCAGGTTCGAATACATCAGGACCCGCTTCTGAGTCTTGCGGCGCGTCTGACGGATACTCAGGACCGCGAGACTTACGCCGCGCTCATCTCTTACTTCCGCTCATTGCCACCAGGCGATGAGCTCTTCCGGCTGGCGGAGCTCCTTGGATTTCTTTCATTGTTGGGGCAGCGCTTACCCGATGCTTTGGCCGGATTCCTCGAAGCGGTCCGGGAGCAAACAAGAGTCACGGGCGAGTATCACACCAGGCTTGGTGATCGCCTCGCTTACCTGCCGAAGGAAATTGCTGAAGGAGTAGATCTGGACGCCATTGCCAAAGCGATGAGTGAAAGATTCCGACAGCAGCTCACGGCTTCGGGACTACAGGATACGGCCGCACTGCTGAATGGATCAGTGAGCGAAATAAAAACTCTTTTCAGCCAACTTGCGGCAGGGCTCCAGCCGTACAAGGGCATTGGCACTACAATATCGGCCGAACTCGTAAAGCTCACGGCAGCTTCGAGAGAGTTGCAGCAACAAAACACGGTACTCATTGCTCGGGAACGCGAGCAGTGGTGGCTGTGGAAGGGTCTTTTAGGCTTGACAATCTTTCTGATCGGGGGAGTATGCGGGATTCTTCTGGAGAAACGCCAGACTGTGGACGTAATGAGCGATTTAGATGTTCACGTCCGGCGGATTGAAAACCTTGGAAGAGTTTCAATGCAGAAGAACAGCAGATAGATTATGCGACGAGCATCACTTCGCGTATCTTCATCAACACGTCGTTCGCGAGAGCCGAGCTTTCGGCTTCATGTTTGCGACTTCTTGGCCCGGTTCGCGGCGGCGCACTGAGGCTTTATCAGGTGCTTGTCGATTGAGGGAAACGTGTCTGTTGTTCTCCAACAAATAGCGTCCTTGGCGAGTTCTCTTAGTCACGCAGAGCTTAGAGTTCTCCTCGACATTGCAGTGCGAGCGGAAACGTCTGGGGCCTCGCAAGCTAGCGGGAGCAGCCGCGACCTCGCCCGAAGTACAGGATTGGCAAGAGCGAGCGTTCAAAGTGCGATCGATTCGCTCAACCACAAGGGGCTAATTTACAGCCATGACGGCAGTCCCACCCAGCCGACGGTCCACCACTTACTGTGCTTCTGTGCAGAGACACAGGCTTTCGATGTACCGACCGAGACCTGGGTGGCCCAACAAGTGGGCCAGGGTAGCCCAACTCGCGGCCCGGTAGTGGCTCAAAAAGCAGGCCAGGCTGGCCCAACCACAAGTCCGGTACCGGCCCAAGAAATAGGCCAGGGTGGCCTAAAAGCTGAGCCTGGGGTGGCCCAGAAAGTGAGCCACGGTGGCCCGACGTCTGAGCCACCTACTCACGGAGAACCAATCACTTGTGAGCCTAGCTATATAAAACGCGCGAGCGTGAGCGCGGATTCGACTGACTTCGATTTCGATAAGACAATCGATCGATTGCAGAAGGCCAAGAAGGCTGATTTCGACGGGTTGCTCTTCGAGGTTGGTCGGCAACGGATCGCTAGTCACCATGCGAAGTATGCTCGACCCGAAAATCAGCTGCCAGGGCTTCCGGACGACGCAATTACGGCTCAGTTCCTCGCAATCGCAGAATGGCGAAGACTCGAAGGTTTACTCCTCGACCTAGCGAGCGAACGCAAGGAAGCCGGTCACTCGTACGGTTGGTACGTGACCGTCGCGCTCCAGCGAATACACGGAATCCCGCCGGATCGTCTCCGTGAAATACGAACCCGGCTAAAGAAATCGGCGACCAGTATGACGCCGGTCAGTCGGCGTGATACTTCTCTTCGAAAACCCATAGGCAGGGAACAACCCAAGGGATTTTATGGAGGTGCTGACGTTGAAGAACTGAAGCAGCAGATTCGAACTGCCGCGGTGGCGCGGTCAATGCGATGAGCTGAGAAGCACTCTGTTGAAGGGGGAGTATCGCTCGCTGACACCCTGAACTGGCGATCTGGACTCAAGTTGGCTCAAAAAGAAAGAAGGGCCGTTTGGCCTCGCTCTTTGTTGAGAGATGCAACGAGAGAAAAAGCTCCTAGATATTGACGGCGTACTCTGACGCCGTGATTGCGGCGGCGCGGAAGAACACGCAAGAAGAAATGACCTACGACGAAAGCAGATACTTAACCTTCAGCTCGCCATAAATCCCGGACAACTCACGCCAGTTCTCGTTGATGTCATCCAAAATAACGGACGCTGTCTTTCGAAGCTAGTTAAGCGCTCCTCATCGGAAGATTACAGGAGATCTAGCCCATATCTAAACAGATAGTTGGACGGAGATCCATTGCCAAGGACGTCAAAGACTTCTGCGGCCCTTTCAAAGAACCCAACTACCGTCTGATCTGAAATCTCCGTGCGATACGTATCGATTAGCACCTCTAGTTTTCTGCGAAGCGCGAAGAGTTCCACGCGCTCGCTGTCAAGCGTATTTAGCCTTTCTAACAGAGTTTCTGTACCTGCAGTAATCACGTCGATGTCCCTGAGCTTCTGGAACATTTTGTTGTAGTCCTGAACTGCGCTCCGCAACTCGGTGAAAAATGGATCAACGATCTCTTTGAAGATCTGGCGGCGCCGCTCGTCCCGCTGTTTGAACAGAGATATCGCTCGGTCAACTACCAGGACAAGCGACTCTGCAAATCATTCACAAAAGACTATCACCGCTCCAAGTGACCTGAAACCTCCGCTGTCGTCTTGCCGAGGTTAGCCTATAGGGAAGAACTCCTCGATGTGACCTGCCCGCTAAAACTGATCCAGTCGTAACTAGAAAAACCGGTTTTCACTAGCTTACTTCGTAGCTTTCCTTCGCCGTCATATCAGGTGCCTTTGACACGGGGGCGGGGCCGGGTCAAGGCCG
>JAABUQ010004700.1_pt1 | contig 22959 bp, 19 predicted proteins | sample 5560001 | NCBI WGS metagenome assembly JAABUQ01 (sample SAMN10711888, study PRJNA513371) | rock metagenome | isolation source: Antarctica rocks | place: Antarctica: Victoria Land, Finger Mt nord | collected 2015-12-18 | reverse complement strand
TGAAGGCCGGCGTATGGTTCCGGCGTGGTCGCTTGCTCATCGTCTCTCCTGTTCCGCAGCCATCCTGGCTGCCGTCAGGCAGAAACTCCACTTATCAAACCTGTGCAGATTTCCTGAGCCATCTCTGCGGAGGTGGTGCGGGCAGGGAAGGCCCGGCGCTTCGGCCTCATCACCAGCAACAGCATCCGGCAGGTATTTAGCCGCCGCGTCATTGCTGGCGCCATAGAAGGGTCGAAGCCGCTACACTTGGCCTTCGCCATCCCCGATCACCCCTGGGCACAAGGTGCGGGAGCGGCAGCCGTACGCATCGCCATGACAGTAGCAGCGCCGGGCAGCGGGAGGGCAAGATTGCTGACCGTAGAGCGTGAGGACACGGGAGCGGTGCCGGATGTGCTGCTGACGGAGCGAGAAGGCGTGGTAAACGCCGACCTCACTGTCGGAGCAAGCCCGGAAAGCACGAAGGAGTTGGATGCCTCGTCCGATCTAGCCCACCGTGGCGTTAACGTCTTCGGCAAAGGTTTTATCGTTACGCTTGGGACCGCCAACCTGTTGGGACTTGGCCAAATTCCTGGACTCGAAAACCATATCAAACCTTATGTGAATGGTCGCGATGTGTCGCAGCGTAGCCGGAATGTTTACATCATTGACTTCTTCGGCCTCGAAGAACATCAGGCAAGACAGGACTACCCCGCCGCCTTCCAGCACCTGCTGTTGCACGTCAAACCGGAAAGGGACCAGAACGCCCGCGAGTCAATTCGAAATATCTGGTGGCAGTTTGGCTGGCCGCGACCAGAACTTAGACGGGCTACTTTTGGCTTGTCACGCTATATTGTAACTGTTGAAACGACCAAGCATCGAATTTTCGGATTTCTAGATGCAGCAACTTTGCCTGACAACAAGCTAATCTGTATCGCAAGCGACAATCCTTATCATCTGGGTGTACTCTCATCACGCATACACACAGATTGGGCACTTGCAGCCGGTGGCTGGCTAGGGTTCGGCAATGATCCTGTTTACGTCAAAACCAAGTGCTTTGACCCTTTCCCCTTTCCCGCCGCCACCCAACCACAAGCTGCCGAGATCGCCGCACTGGCTGAGGAGTTGGACGCGCTCCGCAAGGCACGCCTGGCCGCATACCCCTATCTGACCCTGACCGGGCTATACAACGTCCTGGCCGCCATCCGCGCCGGACAGCCCCTCACTGACGCAGACCGGGACACACTGGACGCCGGGCATGTCGAGGTGCTGCGCCACCTTCATGACCGCCTGGACGCCGCCGTTGCCGCTGCCTACGGCTGGCCCGCAGACCTGCCCGCCGCCGCCATTGTGGAACGGGTGGTGGCCCTGAACCGGGAGCGGGCGGCAGAGGAAGCCGCTGGCCAGGTACGCTGGCTTCGCCCCGCCTACCAAGCCCCGGCAGAGATGGCGCAAGCCGCGCGCAAGGAACAGCTTGCGATGGCGATGGATGCCGGCGCCGCCCTTCCAGCCTGGCCCAAGGCGGTGGGAGCGCAATACGTGGCCCTTCGCGCTACCCTTGCCCGCATCGGACGCGCCGGACCCGCCGACCTGGCCCGGCAATTCCGCGGGGTCCGCGCGGCCAAGCTGGCTCCCATGCTGGAAGCCCTGGCTGCGATGGGACAGGCACGCGAGGCCGGCGGAGGCCGCTACGTGGCGTAGGCTGACCCGCCCTATGCGTCCGGTGGGGGAAAATCCAGCCTGCCCATGAAAGGCCGGATCGCAATTTGGCAGGGTCTGCCGCCAGGAAACGTCAGCCCACAAGGTCCGCTGGGGGTCCGCTCCGAATTTCAGGCCGTTGCTACTCCGGCATAGACCAGCAGCTAACCCATTGACACGGCGTGGTGGAGCTGAGCGGGTTCGAACCGCTGACCTCCTCATTGCGAACGAGGCGCTCTCCCAACTGAGCTACAGCCCCGCCGTGCAGGCGGCGGACAATGCTCAGGCCGGCTGGCCAAGTCAAGCAGGCCGCCGCACATTCCCGCACGCGGTTGCGCCGCGCCGGGCGCGTCGGTAGGGTCCCGCACATTCTCCGGGAGGCCGCCAAACGTGATTCCAGCGTTATTTCAGCTCCTCAACGCCGTCATCGGCTTGCTCGTGTGGGCGCTGATCCTCTCGGCCATTTTCAGCACCCTGGCCTCCTTCGGCGTGCTCGACACCCGCAACCGCCTGGTCTGGACCATCGGGGACTTCCTGACCCGGGTGACGGAGCCGATGCTGCGCCCGATCCGCAACGTGCTGCCCAACTTCGGCAACATCGACATCAGCCCAATCGTGGCCATCCTGCTGCTGCAATACGTCGCGCGCCCACTGCTGGCGACCATCTTCACCGGCATCGTCACCGGGGTCTGGACGCTGATGTGATGACGGCCCGCGTCATCGACGGCATCTCGGTCGCCGCCGCCCTCCGCGCCCGGATCGCCGAACAGACCGCGACCTTGCCATTCAAGCCGGGGCTTGCAGTGGTCCTGGTCGGGGACAACCCGGCCAGCGCCGTCTACGTGCGCAACAAGGACCGCGCGGCGCAGGGCGCCGGGCTGCAGGCGCAAACCATACGGCTGCCCGCCGGCGTGCCCGCCGCGGAGCTGATGGCGGTGATTCAACGGCTGAACGCCGATCCCGAGATAGACGGCGTCCTCGTGCAGCTCCCGCTGCCGGACGCCATCCCGTCGCGCCCGGTACTTGAGGCCATCGACCCGGCCAAGGACGTGGACGGCTTCCACCCACTGAATGTTGGGCGCCTGCAGGACGGGCTGGACGTGCTGGCGCCTTGCACGCCCAGCGGCGTCATGCGCCTGCTGGCGGCGGGCGGGACGCCATTACGCGGCGCCCGGGCCGTGGTGCTGGGCCGGTCCGCCATCGTCGGCCGGCCGATGGCGGCGCTGCTGCTGGCGGCGGACGCGACCGTGACCATCGCCCACTCCCGCACGCTGGACATCGCGGCGGAGTGCCGCCGGGCCGATGTGCTGGTAGCGGCGGTGGGACGGCCGGAGATGGTGCGCGGCGACTGGATCAAGCCCGGCGCCACCGTGATCGACGTGGGCATCAACCGGCTGCCGGACGGCAGGCTGGTGGGCGACGCCGCCTATGCCGAGTGCGCCGCCGTCGCCGGTGCCATCACCCCGGTGCCGGGCGGCGTCGGCCCGATGACCATCGCCTGCCTGCTGGACAACACCGTCAAGGCCGCCCTGCGCCGGCGGGGCGCACCCGCCTAAGCAGGCATTCGTGGCTTGCGCCACGAATGCCTGCTTAGGGGTCGTTGAAGACGCATCATTTTGCCTGCTGCGCGTAAACACGCTCCGCAGAATGATGCTTAGAAATCGGTGCAGCGGCCCTTCTGCTCCCAGTCGCCGAAGCGGGTCGGCTCCGGTCCTTTTGGGCCGCCCAGTTCTGGCGGCAGCTTCGGGTCATGGAGGATGGACGCGGGCGGGGTGCGCTCGGCGTCATGCCGGGCCAGGTGCTCGGCGGCGGTCGGGGGTTGCGGCGTGTCGGTCATACACCGAGAGATGGTTGGGCCGGCGCCGTTCGCAACGTCAGGCCGGCCCGCGCCGCAGCATCCGCGCCAGCCACAGCGTCAGCAGCACGATGCACCCGGCATCGAGCAGGAACGCCGCCGGGTAGCCGAAACGCGCGATGGCGGCACCCATCAGCAGCGCGCCGACGCTCTGCCCGAGGAACAGCAGGCAGGCGAAGGTGGCGACCGCCGTGGCCCGCGCCTGCGGCAGCATTTCCGTGGCCCGGGCCTGCAGCACGGAATGCAGCATGAAGAAGCCGAGGCCCAGCGCCAGCTCGACGGGGACGAACAGCCACGGACGGCCGCTGGCCACCGCCGTCGCCAGCGCCGCCGCCATCAGCAGCCCGCCCGCGAGCGCCAAGCCGCCCTCCCCCAGCTGGGCCAGCAGGCGCCGGGCCAGCCGGGTGTAGGACCAGGCGCCGAGGCCGAAGCACGCGAGGATCAGGCCGACCTGCGCGTAGCCCAGGCCGAACCGCTCGTGCAGATAGGGCGCGAGATAGGGGAAGCAGCCGACGAACAGCGCGCCGTCCAGCACCGCCGCCAGCAGCACCAGGCGCCCGGTGCGATGCTGGGCCATGCGGACGTAGTTCTCGGGCTTGAACATCCGGCCGGGGCTGCGGCGGTCCGGCAGGCCGCGGATGCGCAGGGCGAATGCCGCCGCGACCAGGACCGCGAGCGTGGCCAGCACCAGGAACACCCCGCGCCAGCCGACATACTGCCCGAACACGCCGCCGACCGGCCCGGCCAGCGTCTGCGCCAGCACGATGCCGGTCAGGAACTTGCTGAGCGTCACCTGCCGCTGCTCGTACGGCACGGCGTCGCCGATATAGGCCATGCCGACCGGGATCAGCCCGGCGCTGGCAGCCCCCGCGCAAGCGCGCAGCACCGCCAAGCCCGCAAGGTCGGACGCGAGCGCGCAGGCGCCGGTGAACAGCGCGTAGCCCACCAGCGCGCCCAGCATGACCCGCAGCTTGCCGAACCGGTCGCCGACCGGCCCCAGCACCAGTTGGTTCAGCCCATAGGGCAAAGTGAAGGCGGCAATGACCACCCACAGGTCGGGCACCGACACCGAGAAATCCGTCGCGATGGCGTGCAGCAGCGGATCGACGATGCGCGCCCCGGCCGAGGACAGGAACGCCGCCGCCGCCAACAGCCCGAGCGGCAGGGCAACGCGTTCAGTGGTGCCTTGGGACATGGGCCGACACTGTCAGCCGGCCCACTCCATCCGGCAAGGCGGCGGATGACGACGTTAGAACAAGCAGACGAGCGCAAGACCTCCCAGCATCAGGGCGGCGCCGGCGATGCGGGGAAGGCTGGCATGGTGCACGCTGAAGCCAAGCAGCCCGTAATGGTCGAGAAGGATCGAAAACACGATGGTGCCGGTCACGACCAGCCCGTTGAACGCCCCTCCGCCCAGCCGGCCCGCGAAGAACAGCGTCGAGATGATCGGGAGGGCGGCAATGGCGGTGCCGACCCAGGCCCACCAGGGCGTCGCCTTGAACGTGTCCGCGGCCGGGAAGCTCTCGCGGGCGAAACCGACGCCGACCAGGAGCACCGCGCCCGAGATCACGCACACGAACACCCCGGCCCACCACGGACGCCCCAACGTTTCATTGAGCTTGGCGTTGGTGCCCGAATGCACCGCGTTCATCAGCCCGGTCATCAGGACGAGGACATAGGGGACCAGGTTCATCGGTTCTCGCTTGTTTCGCGCATGGGCGGATCGGGCGCTATGCCGCCGGGCGGGTCCGGCGGCTGTCGGTCCGCAACTGGCCGCAGGCGGCGAGGATGTCCTGACCGCGCGGCATCCGGATCGGCGCTGCGAAGCCCGCGTCCTGCACGATGGCGGCAAACCGTTCCAGCGCCTCCCGCCCGCTCGGCCGGTAGTCGCTGCCGGGCCAGGGGTTGAACGGGATCAGGTTCACCTTGGCCGGGATGCCGGCGATCAGGCGCACGAGGTCCCGCGCCTCCGCCTCGCTGTCGTTCACGCCGCGCAGCATGATGTACTCGAAGGTGATGCGCCGTGCGTTGCTGGCGCCGGGGTAGCGGCGGCAGGCGGCGATCAGCTCGGCAATGGGATACTTGCGGTTGAGCGGCACGATCTCGTCCCGCAAGTCGTCCCGCACGGCATGAAGCGAGACCGCGAGGTTGACCCCAAGCTCCGCCCCGCAGCGGTCCATCATCGGCACGACGCCCGAAGTGCTGAGCGTGATGCGGCGGCGGGACAGGCCGATCCCCTCCCCGTCCATGGCGATCCGCATGGCGCGGGCCACGTTCTCATAGTTGTAGAGCGGCTCGCCCATGCCCATCAGCACGATGGTGGACAACAGCCGCGGTGTCTCGCCGCGCGGGCTGGGCCACTCGCCGTGGGCGTCGCGCGCCGCCATGAACTGCCCGATGATCTCCGGGGCGCCCAGGTTGCGCACCAGCGTTTGCGTGCCGGTGTGGCAGAAGCGGCAGGACAGGGTGCAGCCGACCTGGGACGAGATGCACACGGCGCCCCGGTCCTCGCGCCGGTCGGGGATATACACGGTTTCCGCCTCTTGCCCGTCGCGGAAGCGGAACAGCCATTTGCGGGTGTCGTCCGCGCTGGTCTGCTCCGTGGCGACGCTGGGCCGGCCGACCACGAAGCGCTCGGCCAGGCGCTCCTGCAGCGGGCGGGCGACGCTGGACATCTTCGAGAAATCGGTCGCGCCCTGGTGGTAGATCCAGTGCCAAAGCTGCTTGGCGCGGAACGGCTTCTCGCCAATGCCTGCGAGTTCATCCGCCAGCTCCTCGCGCGTGAGGCCCACGAGATCGCGCCGCCCGTCCGGCAACTGCGCAGGCGGCGGGTTGAACAGCGCGGACTTCGCCAGGATGCGGACGCGCTCGGCGTCCGTCAGGTCGGGCGTGGCGGTGATCGTGCTCACTTGGCGGGACATGCCTTGTTGATCGCGGCGTAGGCCGGGCTGAAGCCGCGCAGGCTGAACGTGTCGGTCACGGTGGCGTTGCGCGGGCCCGGCGACTTCGCGACCGCCTCCCGCGCCTTCGCGAACGCCGCCACCGCGGCCCGGCCGTCGCGGGCGAAGGCCGAGCGGCCGGCGGTGTAGAACGCAAGCTGGGCCTGATCGACGCCCATCTGCACCTCCGCGTCGGCCGCATATGGGAACCCGGCGCTGATCGCCACGGAGTCCCGCCCGCCATTGCGATGCGTCACCGTCAGCACGACATCGCCCCGGCCCGGCAACGCCGGCTGCGAATTGGCGGCGCGGACAAAGGCGTAGCAAACAAGCTGCCCGCCCTCCTGATGCGTGACGGCTTGCCAATCCTCGAACTTGCCGATCGACTTGGGCGCGGCGCTGGCGGGAGGGGTCGGGGCATGCGCCGGAGGGTGCGCTGCGGGCTTGAGCTGCGCAAGGGCCAGCGACGGCCACGCCGCAGCGGCCAAGAGAAGCAGATGTTTGAAGGGCATGGCCGTCAGATACGGTGCGCCCCGAGTCAGGACAAGCGGGGTCAGGACAAGTGGCGCGTCAAGGGTCCGCCACGCCCGGCAGCCAGTCCGGCCTCGTGCGGCGGAACCGCGGGTCGCCATGCCTTTCTGGCGGCGCCAACGCCTCGTCCGGGCCGCCGCTCGCCACCGGGCGCTCGGCGAAGCGCCCGTGCTGCAGCAGCCGGTCATACATCACCAGCGCCCCGGCAACCGCGAGGTTGAGGGCGAAGCGCGTCGGGATGCGGACGACGTGCCGGCACCGCTCGCGCAGTGCCGCAGACAGGCCCGACCGTTCCGGCCCCAGCACGTAGGCGGCGTTCAACGGGTGCCGGAACGACGGCAGATCCACCGCGTCGTCCAGCAGCTCGATGCCGACCAGCGCGCATTCCCGCGGCAACTGGATCGCGGCCGGGTCGGGAAAGCGCCAGAGCGGCACATGCGAAGGCGTGTCCGCGGTGTCCGCCGCCCGCCCGGCGCGTGCGTCCCAGCCCGCGCCGACCGTGAAGCAGAACGCCGCCCCGAACGCATGTCCCGTGCGCAGCAGCGCGCCCATGTTGGCGGATTTCGAGACGCCCTCCGCCCCGATGCCGAAATAGCCGCGTGCGGGGGCGCCCTGCATGCGTGTATTCCGTGTGCGTGCATCGGGTATCTTGGCCGAAGGCATCGGCGCGGGATAGGTGTTTCCCATGACGGATGCAACCGACGCCAGGCTCGCCGAACAGTACGAGGCCTTCCCCTATCCCAAGCGCGACCCGCGGGACGAGTCGCGGCGCCTGATCATCGGCAGCCCGAGCCACCTGCGGGAGGTCGACCATTGGGTGTTCGGCGCCGCCCGCCGGGCGTCAGAGCCGCTGCGCGCGCTGGTGGCGGGCGGCGGCACCGGGGACGGCGCGATCATGCTGGCGCAGCAGATGGCGACGGCGGGGCGGCCGGGCCGGGTCGCCTACCTGGACCGCTCCACGGCCGCACATGGGGTGGCGCGGGCGCGGGCGGAGGCGCGGGGACTGACCCTCGACTGGCACATGGGGTCGCTGCTGGACCTGCCGGACTCGGGCCTTGGGCCGTTCGACTACATCGACTGCTGCGGCGTGCTGCACCACCTGCCGGACCCGGCGGCGGGATTGCGGGCGCTGCTGTCCGTCCTGGCGCCGGCCGGGGGATTGGGGCTGATGGTGTACGCGCCGCATGGCCGCACCGGCGTTTACATGCTGCAGGACGCGCTGCGGCGGCTCGCGCCGGAGGGGGACACGCCGCCGGCCCGGCTGGACGTCGCGCGCCGGGTCATGCGGCACTTGCCGGAGTCCGCCTGGCTGCGCCGCAACACCTATTTCGGCGACCACCTCGATGGCGGCGACGCCGGGCTGTACGACCTGCTGCTGAACCCGCGCGACCGCGCCTACACCGCGCCCGAGTTCATCGCCCTGCTCGAAAGCGCCGGGCTGGCGGTCACGGCGCTGATGGAGCCGCTGCGCTACGACCCGGCCGTCTATCTTCCTGACCCCAAGCTGCGCGCCCGCATCGACGCCCTAGGCCCGGCCGCCCGTGCCGGCTTGGCAGAGGCGCTGACCGGCAACATGAGCACCCACGTCGCCTACTGCGTCCGCACGGCCGAGGTCCGCCCGGCGCCCGACCCGATGCGGGAGGACGCCGTCCCCGTGGCGCGGGAGCTGCCCGCGGCGGAGCTGGCCCGCAACATACGGCCGGACGGCACGCTGCCGTTCCTGTTCGACGGCCTGCGCGTGCCGGTGCCGCTGCCGCCGCTGGCCGTGGCGATCCTCGGCCTGGTTGACGGCGCGCGCACGGTGGGCGGCATCGCGGCGGCCTTACGGGCGCGCGGCACCGACGCCGCCATCTTCGCCCAGGCTTGGCGCCAGACGTTTGGTGCGTTGTCCGGCGTCAACCGCCTCCTGCTGTCGCCTCCGCCCGAATGACCGCAGCCATCGTGATCTTCGGCGCCGCCGTGCGGCCCGGCGGCCATCCAAGCGGCGCCATGCTGGACCGGGTGCGGGCGGCCTTCCGCCTGGGCGAGCGCCTGCCGGATGTCCTCTACATGCCGACCGGCGGCGTCGGCCGGCACGGCCCGGCGGAGGCCGAGGTAATGGCCGGCCTGCTGCGCGACCGCGGCGTGCCGTCCGACCGGATCAGGATCGAGCCGACCGGCACCAACACCTTGTCCTCCGTCCGCGCCTGCGCCCGGCTGCTGCGTGGCCACACGGGGCCGGTCTATGCCGCGACCTCCGCCTACCATTTGCCGCGCTGCGTGCTGCTGCTGCGCCTGGCCGGGCTGCAAGCGCGGGCCTGCCCGCCGAGTTGGGGCGCGGCCTCCTCCAGCCTCCGCAAGCGCTGGTATTGGCGGCTGCGGGAGGTGCCGGCGGTCCCGGTGGACGCGGCGCTGCTGACTTGGCATCGCCTTCGGGGCCGCGTTTAGCCTTCATTGACCGGCACGCCCGGGCCGTGTTTGCCTGGTCTTCGCATGACGTTCTCCGCCATCGACTCGGCGCTGCTCGGCCCGCTGTTCGCGACTGCGGCCATGCGCGACGCGTTCTCCGACCGCGCCCGCCTCGCCGCGATGCTGGAGGCCGAAGCCGCTCTGGCGCGAGTGCAGGCACGGTTCGGCCTGGCGCCCGACGCCTTGGCCCCAGCCATCGCCGCGATCAGCGCCGACAGCCTCGACGCCGCCGCCTTGGGCGAGGAGACCGCGCTGGCCGGCGTCCCCACCATCCCCTTCGTCAAGGCGGTGCAGGCCCGGTTGCCCGAGGACCTGGCGCGGGCGTTCCACAAGGGCGCCACCACGCAGGACATCCTGGACACCGCGCTGTCCCTGCAGCTCCGGGCGGCGCTGGCGCTGGTCGCGGCCGACCTCCAAGCCATTCTGGCCGGGCTGGCCGGGCTGACGGCGGCACATCGGGACACGCCCTGCGTCGGCCGCACCTACGGCCAGCACGCGGCGCCGCTGACCTTCGGCTTCAAGGCTGCGGTTTGGCTCGCGGGCGTCACGGACGCGGCGGAGCGCCTGTCCGCGCTGCGGTCCCGGCTGTTGCTGGCGTCGCTGGGCGGCCCGGTCGGCACCCTCGCGGGCCTCGGCGCGCACGGCCCGGCGGTCGCGGACGGGTTCGCGGAGGCGCTCGGCCTCGGCGCCGCGCCGCTGGCCTGGCACACGCGGCGCGCGTGCATCGCGGAAGGCGGCGCATGGCTCGCAACGCTGCTGGGCGCGCTGGCCAAGATGGCGGCCGACGTCGCAAACCTCGCCTCCACCGAGGTCGCCGAGGTGTCCGAACCCTGGATGCCCGGCCGCGGCGGCTCCTCCGCCATGCCGCACAAGCGCAACCCGATGTCCTGCACCGTGATCCTGGCCGCGGCGTCGGCCGCCAAGGGCCACGTCACAACCCTGCTGGACACGATGGCCGGCGCGCATGAGCGCCCGCCGGGTCTGTGGCACGCCGAATGGCACGCCTTGCCCACCCTGTTCGGCCTGGCCTCCGGCGCGCTGCGGGAAGCGGCGTCGCTGGCGCAGGGCTTGGTCGTCGATGCCCCGCGCATGCGCGCCAATATCGGCCAAACCCGCGGCCTGCTGTTCGCCGACGCGGCGGCGGCCCGGCTGGCCCCGCTGCTGGGCCGGGAGGGCGCGCATGACCAGGTCGAGCAGGCGGCCGACGAGGTCCGCCAGACCAGCGACACGCTGCAAGCCGTGCTCGCCCGCGACCCGGCGCTGCGCGGCGCCGACTTGGCCAGCGCCTTCGACCTCGCCCCAGCCATCGCGGCGGCCGGGCCGTGGGTGGACCGCGCCCTCGCCCATGCCGCCGCCGTGCAGCGGGCGCTCTGACGGAGGCACGCAATGGACTGGTCTGCCAAGCAGTACACGGTTTTCGAGGACGAGCGCACCCGGCCCGTGCGCGACCTGCTCGCCGCGGTGCCAGGTCAGGCGGCGTCGGCGGCGGTGGACCTCGGCTGCGGCCCCGGCAACTCCACCGAATTGCTGCTGCGGCGCTTTCCCGGTGCCGACGTGACCGGCCTCGACAGCTCGCCCGACATGGTCGCGGCGGCGCAGGCCCGGCTGCCGCAACTGCGGTTCCAGGTGGCGGACATCTCATCGTGGGATGCGGCGGGACCGTTCGACGCGATCCTGGCCAACGCCGTGCTGCAATGGCTGCCGGATCATGCGGCCCTGCTGCCGCGCCTCGCCGCCAAGCTCGCGCCGGGCGGCAGCCTCGCGGTGCAGATGCCGGACAACCTGGACGAGCCGGCGCACCGGCTGATGCGGGAGGTCGCGGCGGACGGGCCTTGGGCCGCCAAACTCGCGCGCGCCGGCGTGGCGCGGGAGGCGATGGGAACGCCGGGTTGGCACTACGGCGTGCTACATCCGCACTGCGCGCGGGTGGATGTTTGGCGGACGACCTACCATCATCCGCTGGCCGGCGGGGCGGATGCGGTCGTCGAATGGTTCAAGGGCAGCGGCCTGCGTCCGTTCCTGGCGCCGCTCGACGCGGGCGAGCAGGCCGCGTTCCTGGCGGAGTACCGCGGGCGGATCGCCCACGCCTACCCCGCTTTGCCAGACGGCAGCGTGCTGCTGCCCTTTCCGCGGCTGTTCCTGGTGGCGACCCGCTAACGCGGCGCCATCCTGAGCGCGCCGTCGAGGCGGATCACCTCGCCGTTCAGCATCGGGTTCTCACAGACCGCGCGGACCATCGACGCAAACTCCTCCGGCCGGCCCAGTCTTGAGGGGAACGGCATCGCGCTCCCCAGGCTTTCCTGCACCTCCGCCGGCAGCCCGGCCATCATCGGGGTCGCGAACAGGCCGGGGGCAATCGTCACCACCCGGATGCCGTTGCGCGCCAGCTCCCGCGCGACCGGCAGCGTGAGGCCCGCCACCCCGGCCTTCGATGCAGCATAGGCCGCCTGGCCGATCTGCCCGTCAAAGGCCGCGACGGACGCCGTGTTGACGATCACCCCGCGCTCGCCGTCCGCGCCCGGCGCAGCCTTGGCGATGGCGGCGGCGGCCAGGCGGATCATGTTGAACGTGCCCACCAGGTTGATCGCGACCACCCGGGCGAACGACGCCAGGGCGTGCGGCCCGTCGCGGCCCAGCACCTTTTCTCCAATCGCGACCCCGGCGCAGTTCGCCAGGCCGTGCAGGCCGCCGAACGCCGCTTCCGCCTCCGCCACGGCCGCCTGCGCCGATGCCTCTTCCGTGATGTCAGCCATGACGAAGCGGGCGGCGTCGCCCAGATCCTGCGCCAGCGCCTCCCCGGCCGCCCGGTTCACGTCGGCGATCACCACCCGGCCGCCGGCGGCCACCACCATGCGGGCGGTCGCGGCGCCCAGGCCGGACGCCCCGCCGGTGACGATGAAAACGTGCTCGGCGATCTGCATGGGCCTATCCTCCTTCGGGTTGGGGGTTCACTCGGCCGCCGCCCGGTCCGGCGCGGCGGCCAGCGAAGCGGCAACCAGCGCCTCCGCATCGGCATGCAGCGCGGCGCGCGAGGCGTCCCGGGTGTAGAACATATGCCCGCCGCCATAAACGCGGAGCTGCGCGCGGTCCCCGCCGCCGGACGCCGGCACCTGGTTCAGCAGCATCTGGCTGGCGAAGTATGGCGTGACGAGGTCGGTCAGCCCGTGCGCCACCATCACGTGCGCCGCCGGGTCAAGCGCCAGGAACTGCCGCAGCGGCGTCATCGCCTCCGGGCGGGCGTTGCTGCGGCCGTAGTCCCATTCGTGCGCCGTGGCCTCGTTCAGCAGCTCGTAGCGGCGCCCCGGCGAACCGCTCGGCTTCCAATCCAGCCGCGTCGCGTACACGTCCAGCATGGCGCCCGTGACGGGTCCGCGCAGCGCGTCCAGGATGGCGTCGGGCGAGTTGTCGTTCGCCGCCGCCGGGAACGGGTCGGCCGCCGAGACCGTCGCGTCGTAGGGGCTGGCGACCCGGCCCGGCTCCCGGTCCCGCGTGAACGCGCCGATGTCCACCTTGCCCGCCCGCCGCCGCACCAGCGCGGGATCGAGGCCGGTCAGCGCCGCGACCCGGTCGCTGACCCGCCCGACCGCCGCGGCGTCATGCTCGCCGCGCACCAGGTCCAGCAGGTAGTCGGTCCCGGCGTAGCTTTCGGCATCCTGCACCTCGGCCCGGCCCGCGGCGCCCCGCGCGGCGGCGGCCATCGACGGCAGCCGCGCCACCCAGCGCATCGGGTCCCACGGCGCGTCCCGCCCGTTGAAGTCCAGCACCGGGGAGATCAGCACCAGCCCGTTGACCCCCACCCCTTGCTGGTCCAGCAGCGCCCGTGCCAGCTTCGGTCCGCGGAACCCGCCGTAGCTTTCCCCCACGATGAACTTCGGCGATTGCAGCCGCCCGTTGGCCTCCAGCCAGCGGCGCGCGGCGTTGGCGAGCGTGTCGATGTCGCCTTCCACCGACAGCATGCGCCGCCGCACGTCGTCCCCGCCGAGCACCCGGCTGTAGCCGGTGGTGACGGGGTCGATGAACACGAGGTCGGTGAAGTCGAGCCAGGTGTCGGCGTTGTCGACGACGGCCGGGCGCATGCTGGGGCTGATGCCGCCTGCCATCGGCACCCGCCACGGCCCGATCGCGCCGAGGTTCAGCCAGGCCGACGCCGACCCCGGGCCGCCGTTGACCGCGAACGTCACAGGCCGGCTGCCCGGCGCCGTGTTCGCAAGCTGGAACGCGGTCACGACGATTTCGGCCTGCGCGGCGCCCTGCGGGTTGGCCAGGCGTATGGTGCTGACCGTCGCGTTGAACGCCAGGGTGCGGCCGGACAGGGCCAGAGTGTGGGCGGTCGTCTTGTCCGCGCTCGGCTCGGGCGCCGGGGCACGCGGGGTTTCCGCCTCACGTTCGGGACCGCCCGGGCCGTGCGGCTGCGCCCACGCCGGCCCAGCCAGTAGAGCGGCGAGCGCCCAGGTCATCGCAAGCTTCATGGCGTCTCTCCGGCCGGGAGCGTATTCGGCGCGCTGCCCGGCCGTCGTTTAAGCACGCTAATACTCGAACTGGTAGGTCAGCCCGACCGCGTTGCCGCCCTGCCCGGTTCCCACGTCGGTCTGCGCCTTCAAGCCCTTGAACAGGTCGATCTGCACCGTGGCGCCCGTCTGGTTGCCCGTGGTGCCCTGCTTCGCGCCCACATAAACGCCGGGACGGATATACCGCCCCGCCTCGATGGAAGGCGCCGTGCTGGACGCGCTGCTGCCGCTCCCGCTGCTGCTGCCGCCGTCCACCGACAGCCGGTCCAGCCCCAGCCCCTTCCGGATTTTCTCCAGCGGGTTGCTGGCGCCGCCGCCCACGCCGGTCAGGCTGGCGACCGCGGCGGCGATCTCGGCAAGCTGGAACGGCCCCAGGTCCTTGGCGCTGCGCTTGAACAGCAGGTAGGCCAGCACCTCGTCCTGCGGCAGCTCCGGCACGCTCGTCAGGCTGATCTTGGGGGCGCTGGCGTAGCCGGTGATGCCGAGCGTCGCGGTCACGCTGCCCGTCGTGCTGTCGGCGGCGAAATCGAGCGTCGGGTCGATCTTCCCCGTGACCCCGGTGCCGTCGAAGCCCACCTTCCCGCGCGTGAAGGTCAAGGTGGTGCCGGCCACGCTGATGGTGCCGCGCCGCATGTCGAACCCGCCGGACACCTGCGGCGCCGTGCTCGTGCCCTTGACGCGCAGCTCTCCCGCAAGCTCCGAATCCAGCCCCCGGCCGCGGACGAAGATGGCGCTCGGCGCGTTGATGGTGAGGTCGAGGGCGACCGCGCTGCTGGCGGCGGGGGGCGCCGGCGCCTTGTCCCCGGGGCGCCGCACGTCCAGCACGGCGACGCTGGCCGGCAGGCGCTCGGGGATGCTGATTTCCGCCCGCTTGATGCCGATGCGCCCGGCCGCCTGCAATGCGCCGGCGGCCTGGCCCCGCACCGTCAGGTCGGCGTCCAGGTCGGCGCTCAGTTGGTCGGAGGCGAGCGGCCGGGCGTTGCGCATCGTGAGCGTGAGATCGACAGGCAGCCCGGGCGCCAGCACGCCGACGCTGCCGGACGCCGCCACCGTGCCCGGCCCGGCCCGGCCGGTGAAGCTCGCGATGCGGACCGTGTCGCCGTCCGCCCGCAGGCTCGCGGCGATGTCGGTGATGCGGACGCCCTGCGCGAAGTCCTGCACCTCGCCCTTCGAGAGCTGCACCGTGCCGCCGATGCGGGGCGCCGCCGCGGTGCCGGCCACCGTCGCGTCCAGCGCCACCCGGCCGCGGGCGCGACGTCCGGCCGCGGTCAGCACGGGGTCGAGCAGCACGAGGTCGAGCGCCCCGGTCGCCCGCAGGTCGAGCGCCCCGGCCCCCAGCGGCGCCTGTCCTGCCACCGCGAGCTGGAGCGACGGCCCGGCCGAGAGCCGCGAATCGATCCGGGCGGCACCGCCGGCCAGTTGCGCCGTGGCCGTCAGGTTGGCCGCCGGGATCGCCCGGCTAGGCCCGGATCGCAGCCGCACCCCGCTGGCGGTCAGCTTCACCGTTCCGCTCGGCTGCGCCGGAGTGCCGGTCAGCCGGGCGTCCAACGCGATAGCACCATCCGCCGCAAGCTCCGGCGAGGCGAGGCGCGCCAAATCCGCCGGGGCGCGCAGCGTGGCCGTCGCGTCCAGCGTGGGCGACAAGCGCCCGGCCACGTCCAGCACCGCCTCCCGCACGCCCAGCCGCAGCCGGTCCACCGCGACCCCGTCGGCCAGGAGGACCCGCGCCGGCGCCAGCAGCCGCAGCGTCTCGCCTTTGGCGGCGACCTGGAACGTGTTGAGCTGCACGGCCTTGGACAGCGCGTCCACCACGGCCGCGCCGGTGATCTGCGCGTCGGTCCCGCCGACTTGCAGCGCGGCCGTCGTCCGCATGGCCAGCGCCGCCTGCGGGCCGGACACGTCCACCTTGGCGGACCCTTTGACGCCCGCGGCGTCGATGCCCTCCGCCGCGAGCTGCGCGTCCACCACCGGCTCGGTTGTGGGGTCGGCGACGCGGGCGGTGAGGACGGCATGGCCGACGCGGCTGCCGGGCAGGCCGGCGTTGCGCAGCTCCGCATGCAGCCGGGCCTCCTGCGCGTCCAGGTTGGCCTGCGCCGTCACGCCGCCGGACAGCGGCTGGCCGATGAACGGGCGCAGGTCGTCGAGCTTGTCCATGCGCAGGTCAACCTGACCGAGCGGCAGCTTGGCGCCGGCGGGCAAGGAGAGCGTGCCCTCGGCGTGCAGGCTGCGCCAGTCCGCGCGCTCGATGGTGGCATGCAGCGCGCCGTCTGCCTCGCGCCGCGCCGTGACGCCCAAGGCGAGCGGCGCGCCTTCCAGCGTGCCCTCCGCCGTCACCTGCCCGGCGGGCTTGCCCGGCAGGCCCGTCAGCGCGGCAGTCAGCGTCACCGGCCCGCGCGGCACGTTCGGCGCGCCGACCTCGCCCTTGATGGTCGTGTCGAGCGACAGTGCGTCCATCGGCCCCTGCGCGTGCCCATTGGCGTCCAAGGCCCCAGTCAAGGTCGGGGCGAGCGCCGTCAAGTCGGACAGGCCGAGGCGATACGTGGCGTCCAGCGCCCCCGCCTTGCTGCTGCCCCCCTTCATGCTGCCTTGGGCCGATAAGCGCAGCGTCTTGCCGTCGATCTCCAGCCGAGACAGCGTGATGTCCGACCCGGCAAGCTGCGCCGACGCCCCCAGCGTCGCGTCGCCCAGCAGCGCCGGCACCGGTGCCAGCCCGCCGGTGATGGACAGCTTGCCGTCCAGGTCCGCCCGGGTCACGCCGCCCGCCATCGCGGCGCGCAGGTGCAGCGCGGTGCTACCATGCAGGTCGATCCCGCCGATGGCGGCGAGCGGCGCCAAATCGGCCGCGGCCACGTCGGCGTTGGCCGAGATGTCGCCACCCGTCTTTGCGTCGCCCTTGACGGTCAGCAGCGGATGGGTGAGCGCAAAGGTGACGGGCCGGGCCGGGTCGTCCAGCCGCGCGTCGGCGTCCAGCACCACGGGCGAAGCCGCCAGCAGCGCCGGGTCCGGGCCTGGCAGGCGCACGCCCTCCGCCGTCGCGTGCAGCCCGACCCGGCCGGCGTTGCCCTGGACGTCGGCCACGAGCCGTTGCAGCGCGGCGCCCGCCGCGGCCAGGCCCTCGATCCGCAGTTGCCCCGAGGCATCCGGCGTGGTGAACGGCCCGTGCACCCGGACCTGCAAGGCGACGCTTTGCCAGGACACATTCGGGCGCGGGGTCATGGCTGGGGCGGACGCGGACAGGTCGAGGTCGGCGGCCGATCCCTCCAGGTCCAGCGTGCCCCGGGCCTGCGCCTGCAGCGGGCCGGCGGTCAGCGCCAGGTTCGTCGCGACGGCGTTGCGCGGCCCGTCCAGGCCCGCCTTGATCGACAGCGACCCGAGGCCCGGCAGTGTCGCAACCGTGGCGATCAGGCCGCCATCCGGCTCGGCGGCGTCAAGCGTCCCCGCGATGCGCCCCGGGTCGAGGCGGACGGTCGCCTTGTAGTCGCCGGGCGCGTCCAACCGGTGCAGCGCAAGGTCCGCGCTGGCGTCTTGCAGCGACGCGCCGTCCGCTGCGCCGTCCACCGACAGGACGGCCGCCGGCCCGACCACGCCGGGGCCAATCTCCACTCGCGCCACGTGGATGCGCTGCGCCGTGACCCGCACCGGCAGGCTGAACGGCTGGCTGCTCTCGGTTGCGGGCGCCGGGGCGGCGGTGCTCGCGGCCGGCAGCCGGGGCACCTGAATCCGTGCGGCCTCCAATCGTTCGATCAGCGCGGTGCGGCGCAGCAGCCGGGTCGGCGACCAGTCGAGCGCCACGCCGTCGGCCAGCAGCCAGGCGCCGGCCGCGTCGCGCACCTCCAGGCGATGCAGCCGCAGCGCGTCCGGGAAGCGGCCGGAGAACCCCTCCACCACGACGGTGCCGCCGGTCACGCGCCCGATCAGTTGCTCCGCCGCGATGCGGCCCGGCCCGATGTTCAGGGCCAGCACGACGGCGGCGACCAGCACGACCGGAAGCAGCAGGAGCAGGCCCAGGACCCACAGCGCCGCGCGAAGCACCCGGCGCATCAGAAGGCCTGCCCGATGCCGATGTACAGCTCGAACGAATCATCGCCGCTCCGCTTGTTGAGCGGCACGGCCACGTCCAGCCGGACCGGCCCGATCGGCGTGTAGTAGCGGGCGCCCACCCCGGCGCCGGCCCGCAAGCCGCTGCCGAACCCGGTGCTGGAACTGGACACCTGCCCGGCATCCAAGAACACCGCGGCGCCGAAGCTCTCGCCGAAGCGCTGCCGGTACTCGACGGTCGCGGCGGAGATCGACGTGCCGCCGGTGGGCCGGTTGCTCGCGAACCTCGGCCCGATGGACTGGTATTTATAACCTCGCACCGTGCCGCCCCCTCCGGCGTAGAACCGCTCGTCCGGCGGCAGGTCAAAGGTGCTCGCCCCCTGCACGCTGCCGATCAGGCCGCGCAGCGCGATGATGCTGCGGCCCGGGGCGCCCAGGCTGATGTAGGTCGAACCCGACACCTGCAATATGGTGAACGTCGCTTGCCGGCCGACCAGCACCTGGGTCGGCGTCGCTGCCGCGGCCGCCTTGATGCCGTGCGTCGGCTCGAACAGCCCCTCCGGCCCCGTCGAATCGTAGCGCAGGCCGAGCGGCAGGCCGAGCAGGGTGTAGCTGCGCTGCACGCCTTCCTGGGTGATCAACGATTGCTGCGCCTGCACGCCGACGCTGCCCGTCCAGACCTGCGCGAACTTCCGGCTGAGGGTGACGCCGGCCAGCTCCGCCGTGCGGTTGTAGGCATCGAGGTTCTCCTTGATCGCTTGCAGGTTCACCGTCACCGACTGGTCCCGCCGCCACACGTCCGGCTTCACCAGCGCTGCCGTCACGTTGTAGCCGCTGCCCCGGCTGGCGCTGCCGCCGAGCTGCGTCACCGCGGCGCCCAGGTTCAACTGCTCCGCCTGGCCGAACAGGTTACGGTGCTGGAAGGTGGCGCCGGCGCTGGCGCCGAGGTCGGTCGAGTACTCGGCCGTGAAGCCCACGGCGTGCCGCGGCCGTTCCGTCAGGTCGAAGGCCAGCGGCAACTGCCCGGCCGCGTCCACCTGCTCGGCCGCCCGGGCGCGGACGGTCGCGAACACGCCAAGCTGCGCCAGGTCCTGCCGCGCCTTCTCGATCTTCGCCGGGTCGAACCGCTCGCCTTGGCTGACCAGCAGCCGGCGCCGCACGAAGGCCGGGTCCACCCGCGTCATCCCGCCGATGCTGATCGGCCCAAGATCGACCTGCGGGCCGGTGTCCACCTTGTAGGACACGTCCAACGCCTGCGCGGACGCGTCGAGCATGGCCACCGGAGGATCGACCTTGGCCAGCGCGTAGCCCTGGCTGCGCAGCGCATCCAGCACGCGCCCCTGCCCGGCCAGCACGTCGGCCGCCAGCGCCGGCGCACCGGGTTCGACGCCCAACGCCGCCCGCGCCTGCTCCGGCACCTGGCCTTCCAGCGTGACCCGGCGCAGGTGGAACACCGGCCCGGGATCGATCCCGACCGTCACCGGGACCGGGGCGCTCGCGGCTTCCAGCACCGTCGGCAGCGCCGGGTCGTCGAGGCCGCGCCCGGCCACCTGGACCGTGACCCGGGCGGCGTAGTGGCCATAGCTGTTGAGCGCCGTGGCGAGGCGCCCCCCATCGTCCCTCGCGCGAGTCACGAGCGCGAACGGGCCGACGGGGGCGTTCTCCCGCAGCGACACGAGGTTGGAGCTGTCCTTCAACGCCTGGTCCAATGCCGCATTGCCGGTGGGCGCAATCGTGACGGTGTAGGGCTGCGGATCGGCCGCGCCCGCGGCGGCGGCGTGCAGCACGGCCAGCACGGCGGCGAACAGGACCACCCGCCGGGGCATAAGGCTCGTTCCGGTCTTGAACATACGGCAGCATAGTGTTGAAACCCTGAGAACGCGCCAGATTCGCATCTGTATCCTGCTGACCCGCCAGCCATTGTCCCAAGATTGTCACAGGTGCGTTGTTGTCCCGACACATATGGATTGATATCTGATTCCCATGAAGCTCCTCATCCCTCGCGCACGCCAAAGGAGCCTTTCCGTCCTGGCACCGGTGGAAACGGAGGCAACGCCGCGCCCGCGCACCCATCGGCTGCGTCCGGTGCGGCGGGGCGCCGCCATCGTCCTATGGACGCTCCCGGCCGCGGCGATCCAGGCCGGGATGCTCGTATTGCCCGGCCGTGGCAAGATTGTGTTCGCCCGGCTGTACTGGGCCAGCCTGTGCCGCCTGCTCGGCCTGCGGGTTCGGGTGATAGGCCAGCCGGCGCGAGGAGGCGGGCGGCCGGTGGTGTTCGCGTCGAATCACTCGTCCTGGCTCGACATCCTGGCCCTGGGCGGCGTGCTGGAGGGCTGCTTCATCGCCAAGGAGGAGGTCGGCCGCTGGCCGGTCATCCGCACCGTCGCCCGCCTGGGCCGCACCGTGTTCGTCACCCGCCGCCCCGCCGAGACCGGGCGGGAGCGCAACGCCATGCGGGACCGCCTGGACGCGGGCGACAACCTGATCCTGTTTCCCGAGGGCACCAGTTCCGACGGCTCCCGGGTGCTGCCGTTCCGCTCGGTGTTCTTCTCGGTGGCCGAGGCGCAGCCAGGGCGTTCATGCCCGCTGGTCCAGCCGGTGTCGATTGTGTACGACCAGTTGGGCGGGCTGCCCATCGGCCGGGCGAGCCGGCCGGTGTTCGCCTGGTACGGCGACATGGACCTCGCCAGCCATTTCTGGCGCCTGGCGCAGCACCGCGGGCTGCGCGCCACCGTGCTGCTGCACGCGCCGGTCGATCCCGCCGCCTATGCGTCCCGCAAGGCGCTGGCGCAGGCGGTGTGGCAGGTGGTGGCGGAGGGGGCGGCGACGCTCCGGCAGAATCGGCCGGTGCGGCCCGCCTTGCACCCGGCGGCCGAAGATGCGCCGCCGATCCGGCCCGCTTTTGCTTGACAAGGCTCAGGCCCGATCTGCCACACTCGGCCTTGTCGGAACTGGCGAAATCAAAGGGAGGCTTTCGAACGCTGCTGCGCTTGACCCAAGCCGGGCACCCGCCCATTCCTCCCCAGAACTTGGCCGGACATTCCCGGCCGGATGGGGGACTTTCTTGGCTGTGACCGCGACGAACGATGCGAAAAGCCCGAAGCGGCTGCACGTCATCACCTGGGGCTGCCAGATGAACGTGTATGACAGCGGACGCATGGCGGACGTGCTGGCGCCCTTGGGCTACGCGCCGACGTCCACGCCGGACGATGCCGACATGGTCATCCTGAACACCTGCCACATCCGCGACAAGGCGGCCGAGAAGGTGTTCAGCGAACTCGGCCGCTTGCGCGCAGTCAAGCAGGCGCGCGAGGCGGCTGGGCACCAAACCATCCTAGCCGTCGCCGGCTGCGTGGCGCAGGCGGAGGGCGCGGAGATCATCGCCCGCGCACCTTTTGTCGATATCGTGCTGGGTCCGCAAACCTATCACCGCCTGCCGGAGATGGTGGCCCGCGCCGCCCGCGCCGGCGGCGGCGTGATCGAGACGGACTTCCCGGCCGAAGCCAAGTTCGACCACCTGCCGGACAGCGCGGCGCCCCAGGGCGTGACCGCGTTCCTGACGGTGCAGGAGGGCTGCGACAAGTTCTGCAGCTTCTGCGTCGTCCCCTACACCCGCGGCGCCGAGGCGAGCCGCCCGGCCGCCGCCGTGATCGCCGAGGCGCGGCACCTGGTGTCCCAAGGCGCCCGCGAGATCACCCTGCTCGGCCAGAACGTCAATGCCTGGCACGGCGAGGCGCCGGGTGGCGGCGCCTGGAGCTTCGGCCGGCTGATCCGAGTGCTGGCCGAGCTGCCGGGCTTGCTGCGGCTGCGCTACACCACGTCCCACCCGCGCGACATGGACGACGACCTGATCGACGCGCACCGGGACGTGCCGCAACTGATGCCGTTCCTGCACCTGCCGGTGCAGTCAGGCTCCGACCGCATGCTGGCCGCGATGAACCGGCGCCATACCGTCGCCGACTACCTGCGGCTGGTCGAGCGCCTGCGCGCGGCGCGGCCCGACCTCGCCTTGTCCTCGGACTTCATCGTGGGGCACCCCGGGGAGACCGACGCGGAGTTCTTGGCGACTCTGGATCTCGTGCGCCAGGTCGGCTTCGCGCAGGCGTTCAGCTTCCAGTATTCCTCCCGCCCCGGGACGCCTGCGGCCGGCGCCCCGCTGCAGGTGGCCGAGGCCGTGAAGCATGCGCGCCTGCAAACGCTGCTGGCCCTGCTGCGGGAACAGCAGGCGGCGTTCAACGCGCGGAGCCGCGGCCTGGTCATGCCGGTGCTGTTCACCGGGCCTGGCCGGCGTCCCGGGCAGCTTTCCGGACGATCACCTTTCCTCCAGCCAGTACATGTGAATGGCCCAATATCGCTGATTGGCCAAGTCGCCCCGGTGACGATTGTGGACGGACGCCCCAACTCCTTGGCTGGAACCCTGAACCTGGAGCAAATCTGCGCTTGAACATCCTCGCCGCGACCCCGGCTTCGACGTCCCCCGATGCGGCATCGCCCGGCAAGGCGGTGACGCTGCAATTCAACGACAACGCGTTGCTGCCGCTGCTGTTCGGCGACCATGACCGCCACTTGGTCCGATTGGAGCAGGGCCTCGGCGTCCGCATGTCTTCCCGCGGCAACCGGGTCGCCATCAGCGGGGAGCCGGCCCGCGTGCAGGCGGCGGAGGCCGCGCTGACCGGGTTGTACAAACGCCTCGAACGCGGCAAGGGCGTGTCCCGCGCCGACGTGGAGGCGGCGATCCGCATGTCCGAGTCCGATCCCGACCCCCGGCTGCCGCTGTCCGACCTGCCGGCGATCCAGACCCGCCGCGGCACGGTCGGCCCGCGCTCGCCGGGCCAGGCGACCTACATGGACATGCTCGGCCGGCACGAGATGGTGTTCGGCATCGGCCCGGCCGGCACCGGCAAGACCTACCTCGCCGTCGCCCAGGCGGTCGCGATGCTGCAGGCCGGGCGCGTGGACCGCATCG
>JAABUQ010004699.1_pt1 | contig 22960 bp, 22 predicted proteins | sample 5560001 | NCBI WGS metagenome assembly JAABUQ01 (sample SAMN10711888, study PRJNA513371) | rock metagenome | isolation source: Antarctica rocks | place: Antarctica: Victoria Land, Finger Mt nord | collected 2015-12-18 | reverse complement strand
AGCTGAACGAACTTCCGATCCGAACCGAAAACGGCACAACGATCACAATGCGCGACGTTGCGCACGTGCGCGACGGCTCGCCGCCGCAACGCAACGTGGTCCGAGTCGACGGCCGCCGCTCGGTGCTGATGACGATCCTTAAGAGCGGTTCGGCCTCGACGATCGACATCGTCGATCAAGTGAAGGGGCTGTTGCCCAAGCTGCAGGAGACGCTGCCCCCGTCGCTCAAGATCGCGACGCTGAGCGATCAATCGGTGTTCGTGAAGGCCGCGGTTTCGGGGGTGGAGCGCGAGGGCGCGATTGCTGCCACGCTCACCAGCCTCATGATCTTGCTGTTCCTGGGCTCGTGGCGATCGACCGTGATCATCGCGGTCTCGATTCCCCTCGCGATCCTGGCGTCGATTGCGCTGCTCAGCGCGACGGGCCAGACGCTCAACATTATGACGCTGGGCGGACTCGCGCTCGCGGTCGGCATCCTGGTGGACGACGGCACCGTCACGATCGAGAACATCAACTATCATCTGGAGCAGGGCAAACCCGTGCGCCAGGCGATCCTCGACGGCGCGGCGCAAATCGTCGGACCCGCCTTCGTTTCCTTGCTATGCATCTGCATCGCCTTCGTGCCGATGTTCTTCCTGCCCGGCGTCAGCGGCTTCCTGTTCGCGCCCTTGGCCGAGGCGGTGGTGTTCGCGATGATCGGCTCGTTCGTGCTGTCGCGCACGCTCGTCCCCACGATGGCGAACTTCCTGCTGCGCGATCATCCGGGCGCGCACGGCGTCGAGACGAGCCGCGATCACGACGCGATGTCCGGGCGGACTACACGCAATCCACTGAGGCGCTTCCAGCACGGCTTCGAGCAGCGCTTCGAGGGCATCCGCCGCTACTACGTCGCCCTGCTCGAATATGCGCTTGCGCGGCGGCCGCAGTTCCTTGCCGGGTTCGCGGTGGCGGTCGTCGCCTCCTTCGCGCTCGTGCCGATGCTGGGCCGCGATTTCTTCCCCACGGTCGACGCCGGGCAGATCAGCATTCACGTACGCGCGCCGATCGGCACGCGGATCGAGGAGACCGCCGCGCTGTTCGATCATATCGAGGGGCGCATCCGCCAGATCGTGCCGCCGAATCAGGTCGCCACCATAGTCGATAACATCGGCCTGCCCGTCAGCGGCATCAACCGCGCCTATTCGAACACCGGCGGCGTCGGCCCGCAGGACGGCGACATTCTCGTTTCCTTGACCGCCGATCACGCGCCGACGGCCGATTACACTAAGCGGCTGCGCGAGGCGCTGCCACTGGCCTTCCCGGGCTCGGTCTTCTCCTTCCTGCCGTCAGACATTGTCAGCCAGATCCTGAACTTCGGTTCGCCCGCCCCGATCGACCTCCAGGTGTCCGGCCCCGATACGGTGGCGGGCGAGGCCTACGCGCACCGGATGGCGGAGAAGATGAGCCATGTCGCGGGCATCGCCGACGTGCGCGTCCAGCAATCGAGCACCTACCCGCAGCTCAATTTCGACGTCGATCGCACGCAGGCGAATCGGGTGGGAATCACCGAGCGCGACGTGACCAATACGCTCGGCGTCAATCTCGCGGGCAGCCTGCAGACCGCGCCCGCCTTCTGGCTCAACCCCAAGACGGGCGTCTCCTACCCGATCGTCGCGCAGACGCCTCAGTACCGCGTTGATTCGGTGTCGCAGCTCGATAACATCCCGATCACGGGGTCGCGCCCGGGCGAATACGAGATCCTGGGCGGGCTCGGCACGATCCACCGGGGACCGAGCGCGGCGGTGGTCTCGCACTATGCCATCCAGCCCGCGTTCGACGTATACGCGACGACGCAGGGCCGCGATCTGGGCGGGGTCGCGACCGACATCGACAAGATCATCAAGGCGGAAGCCCCCAACCGGCCCAAGGGCTCGACCGTCACGCTGCGCGGCCAGGTCGAGACGATGAACACCGCGTTCAGCGGCCTGATCCTCGGGCTGCTCGCAGCGATCGTGCTCATCTACCTGCTGATCGTCGTAAATTTCCAGTCCTGGCTCGATCCGCTGATCATCGTCTCCGCGCTTCCCGCCGCCTTGGCCGGGATCGTATGGATGCTCTTCGCCACGCACACGCCATTGTCGGTTCCCGCGCTGACCGGCGCGATCATGTGCATGGGCGTCGCGACCGCGAACTCGGTGCTCGTCATCAGCTTCGCGCGCGAGCGGCTCGAGGCGAGCGGCGACGCGCTGAAGGCCGCGATCGAGGCGGGCGGCACGCGCTTCCGTCCGGTCATCATGACCGCGCTCGCGATGATCATCGGTATGGCGCCGATGGCGCTCGGCCTAGGCCAGGGCGGCGAGCAGAACGCGCCGCTCGGCCGCGCGGTCATCGGCGGCCTGATCGTCGCCACGATGGCGACGCTGATGTTCGTCCCCGTCGTCTTCAGCCTCGCGCACAGGAAGCCGCGCGAGCGTTCTCTCACCCACTCTCCGGAGCTTGCCCATGCAGCCGCCTGATACCGCGCCCGCCCTGTCGCCGCCGCGACCCAAGGGGTTGGTGACGGCGGGCATCGTCGCCGCGCTCGTCGCGGTCGGCGTGGTCGCCTGGGGGGCGCTGGGGCGGCGGCATGAGGTTAAGCAGGTGCAGGCGTGGTCGAACGCGACCGCCGTTCCCGACGTGCGCTTGATCGCGGCCGACGCGGGTGCCGCGAGCCACGCGCTGACGCTGCCCGGCACGCTCGCCGCGTTCGACTCGGCCAAGCTCTACGCGCGCACCGGTGGCTACCTGAAAGCCTGGTACCGCGATATCGGCGCGCGAGTCGGCGCGGGTACGCCGCTCGGGCTAATCGACACCCCCGAACTCGACCAACAGATCGAACAGGCGCGCGCCGACCTCGCCAGCGCGCGCGCGAACGAGGCGTTGTCCGAGACGACTGCAAAGCGCTGGAGCACGCTCCTCAAGACGAACTCGGTCTCGGTACAGGAATCCGACGAGAAGAACGGCGACTATCTCGTTAAGCAGTCGCTGGTTAAAGCCGCGCAGGCCAATCTCGGCCGCTTGCTCGCCACGAAACATTTCGCCGTGGTCACCGCGCCGTTCGCGGGCATCGTCACCGCGCGAAACGCCGACATTGGCGATCTCGTGACGGCGGGCTCGTCGGAGCAGCCGCTGTTCGCGGTCGCCGACGTCCACAAAATCCGCGTCTATGTGAACGTGCCACAGAACTACACGGCGGTGTTACAATCCGGCCTCGCCGCGCACCTGACCGTTCCCGAATTTCCGGGTCGCAGTTTCCCCGCGCGCGTAATCGGCACCTCGGGCGCGATCAGCGGGACGGGCACATTGCTCGTGCAGTTGATGGCGGACAATCCCGATGGCGCGCTCAAGCCCGGCGGCTACGCGCAGGTTTCGCTCGAAGTTCCTTCGCAATCGGGTGCAATCCGGCTCGCATCGAGCGCGCTCATTTTTCGCAATCAGGGCACGCAGGTCGCTACCATCAATGGTGAAGGCTACGCGCATCTCCACGCGATCACCGTTGGCCGCGATTTGGGGCAGACGGTGGAGGTAACTTCGGGCCTCGCGCCGCACCAGCTCGTAGTCGACAACCCGCCTGACTCGCTCGCTGATGGCGAGAAGGTCCGGGTGGTCGCCGACGCCCGTGGCTAAACTCGCGCGCGCTGCCGCGCTAATAGCTGCCGCTTCAGTCGCGGCCTGCTCGTTTGCGCCGCCTTATCATGTGCCCGCGACTGCAACGCCGCCCAGCTTCAGGGAGGGCGGACCATGGCGCGTCGCCTCGCCCGCGCTTCCCGCGGTGCGTGGCGACTGGTGGGTGCAATATGGCGACCCCACGCTGACCGAGCTCGAGGACCGGATCGCCACGGGCAACCCGACGCTCGCCGCCGCGCTCGCGCGCTACGATCAGGCGCAATTTTATCTGGCGCAGGCGCGCGCGGGGCTGGGGCCGCGTCTGGGCGCGAGCACGAGCTTCACGCGCAACCGGCAATCGAACAACCGCCCGCTGCGTGGGAGGAACCAGCCCGACATCTATTCGGCCGATACGATCAGCGCCACGCTCGACTACGAACTCGATATCTGGGGTCGGGTGCGGAACGCGGTCGCCGCCGGGCGAGCGACCGCGCAGGCGAGCGACGACGATGCCGCCGCGATCAAGCTCAGCCTCGAGACGACGCTCGCCACCGAATATCTGCGGCTGCGCGGCTACGATCAGGCGCTGCGCCTGCTCAACAGCACGGTGCGCGACTATGCCGAGGCGGACGCGCTGACCGAGCGCCGTTTCGCGGGCGGCATCGCATCGGGGATCGACATCGCGCGCTCGCGTACACAGCTTAAAGAGGCCGAGGCCGAGCGCGACGACGTGGCGGGAACCCGCGCGCTTAGCGAACATGCGATCGCGAGCCTGGTCGGCGAGCCCGCGTCCACCTTCACGCTGCGCCCCGCGCCCATTGAATTCCACATTCCCGACACCCCCGTCGGCCTGCCCTCCACCTTGCTCGAACGCCGCCCCGACGTGGCGGCGGCCGAGCGCCGGGTCGCCGCCGCCAATGCCGAAATCGGTGTCGCCAAGGCGGCTTTTTTCCCCGCTATCACGCTTAGCGCGTCGGGCGGTTTCCAGAACACGGGGTCCACGAACCTGTTAACGGCGGGCAACAGCCTCTGGTCGATCGGTCCCGGCGCGGTGCTGACGCTGCTCGACGGTGGTCGCCGACGCGCGCAGCTCGCGATCGTGCGCGCCGACCGCGACATCACGATCGCCAATTATCGCGGCACCGTGCTCCAGGCCTTCCAGGACGTGGAAGACAATCTCGCGCTACTTTCGCATCTGTCCGACGAGGCCGGAGCGCTTAACGAAGCCGCGACCCAAGCGGGACGCGCCGAGCAGCTGTCGCTCAATCGCTACAAGGAGGGCGCGAGCACCTATCTCGATGTCGTCACCGCGCAGACGACCGCGCTGCGTACCGAGCGTGCCGCGCTCGACCTTGAAACGCGCCGCCTAAATGCGAGCGTCCGGCTGATCGCGGCGGTGGGTGGCGGGTGGATCGCAAACGACGCTGGAACACGGGTCGCGATGACACGCTAAATTTACCGCCTGTACGGAAGCAATACCTAAGCAGCTCGATCATCTAAACGTCGTCATAATTTTGTAACACTACGGCTTTCGGTTGTGCGTGTGCTGCTATGCTGTGGCGCGACCCGCTCGCGCGATTGCCCCACTATGATCTTCTCTTGCTCTACGCATCGCAGACGGCTAACGGCGCGCAAGTCGTTGCGCGCCTCAGACGGGTCATCCGACGTCGACTGACGGGCAGGACGGTCGCGGGGGACGGAGCGGATGGAGGGCACGCGTTGGCAGGGCCTCTCGCGGTCAGGGCTTCGCGCGACCGTCATGATCAACCACGGCAGCGCATGACGACAGGAAGACGGGGATGAGAACTGGCCTATCAAGCAGCGCGGTCGCGCTCGTCGCGCTCTGCGGGGCGGCACATGCCCAGACTGCGCCGACGCCGGTCTCGGCCACCGCGCCCACGCCGAGCGAGAACGTGGTCGTCAACCTGATCCGCGCGCTCGAATCGCAGGGACTGCTCAGTCCTGAAAAGGGCCAGGTGTTGCTTAACCAAGCCGAAGCCGAGGCCGCGCAGGCACGCGCGGCCTCCGGTTCCGCGCCCCCGCCGGGCACGGTGCGCGTGCCCTATGTTCCCGAGAGCGTGCGCGCGCAGATTCGCGACGAGTTGAAGGACGACGTGCTGCAGACCGCGAAGGCGGAAGGCTGGGCCGCGCCGGGCAAGACGCAGGATTGGGTGAGCAAGATCCGTATCTTCGGCGACTTCCGCTACCGAAGCGAGTTCGATCTCTTCGGGCGCGGCAACGCGAACGACATCATCGATTTTCAGACGCTGGACGCCAACGGGCCGACCGAAATCAACCCCAGTCAGCCGAGCTTTGCGCCGCCCCTTATCAACACCACGCGCGATCGTAACAACCGCGAGAACATCCGCGTGCGCTTGGGCGTGACCGCAAATATTGCCGACCCGGTCAGCGTCACGATCCGGCTCGCGAGCGGCGACAATAACAGTCCTGTCTCCGCCAACTCGACGCTCGGCGGCAATTTCACCAAAAAGAACATCTGGCTCGATCAGGCCTATGTGAGCCTCAAGCCCCTCGACGGGCTCATGCTTATCGGCGGGCGTCAGAACAACCCATTCACCGATACGGTGACGACGGTTTTCGACGATCTGGTCTGGGATCCCAACCTCAACCTCGACGGTGTCATGGCCGATCTCGGCAGCGGCGACCGGTTCGGCGAGGCGCTGAAGGTCCACGCAATCGCGGGCGCGTTCCCGCTGCAGTTCGGCGGGTTCAACTTCCCGACCGCCGACCAGAACAAGGCGCGCTCGATCAACAAGTGGCTCTACGCAGGCGAGTTGTTGGCGAACTGGCGCGTGCGCCACGACATCACGATCGAACCGAGCGCGGCATTCTATTATTTCGACAATGTGCAGGGCGTTACGTCGGACCCGTGCCAGACATTCATCGCAGGCACCGAATGCTCGAGTGATCCATATACGCCCGCGTATCTGCAAAAGGGCAACACACTTTTTGTGCTGCGCAACATCTTTGGGCCACCAGGCAGCGTAGACTTCTCGCAGCGTCAATTCGCCGGGCTGGCGTTCGCGTTCCACGAGGTTGATCTGAAGACGAACGTCACGGTCAAACTCGATGCGCACAAACAGGTCACGGTGGGCGGAGAATATGTAAAGAACCTCGCCTTCCGGCGCGGGGACATCTGCAAGGCCTTTGCGGGTTTCCAGGGCTCGCCGACAACCTATCGCCCGCCGTTGAACAACCTCAGCGACAACGCCCCAGCCTGCGCCGCTGCGGGGGACAATAGCGGCTTTATCGGCGGCGATACCGCGTGGCAGGCCAAGGCGCAGGTGGGTTGGCGCGATATCAACCACTTTGGCGAATGGAACGTTATTGCTGCGTACAAGTATATCGAATCCGATTCGATGCTCGACAGCTTGAACAACAGCGATTTCCACCTCGGCGGTACCAACGCGAAGGGCTATTACATCGCGGGCACGCTGGGCCTGTTTGATGGCATTGCGGGGCGCGTGCGGTATCTGAGTTCGAACCAAGTTTCAGGCGCGCCGCTCGCGATCGACGTGCTCCAGTTCGACCTGCTGGCAGCCTTCTAGGGGTCACTGCACGAAAGTGACGGAATTATACGCTAAGGTCGAACGAAGCAGGAACAGCCTTTTCTTACGCGTTGACGACAGCCGTCGGCTTGGTGCGCCCGTCCAGCAGCGCCTGTCCCGCCGCTTTGGGGCTGCCGTCGCCGTTGACGTAGACGTAGAGCGTCGTGGTCGTGATGCCGAGGCGGCGTGCGACCTCAGCCGTCACGGCTTGACGGTCGCTCATCGCCGCCATCGCCATCTGCAGCGTCGCGCGGTCCATCTTGCGCGGGCGTCCGCCCATGCGCCCGCGTGCTCGGGCGGCGGCAAGGCCAGCGCGGGTGCGCTCGCCAATCAGCTCGCGCTCGAACTCGGCGAAGGCGGCGAAGATGCCGAAGGCGAGGCGGCCGTTGGCGGTTGTCGAGTCGATCTGCGCGCCGGCGCCGGTCAGCACCTTTAGCCCGACGCCGCGCACGCGGAGATCCTCGGCAGTGGTCACGAGGTGGCGCAGATCACGGCCGAGGCGATCGAGCCTCCAGATCACGAGCGTGTTGCCGGGCTGCAGCGCCTTTAGGCAAGCGGTCAGCCCCGGGCGACAGGCGCTGATGGACGGAGAGGCCAAGCCGACCACCGTCGGGGCGTGACGGAGCTTTGTTCCCGCTCCGTTCGACCTTAGCGTATAATTCCGTCACTTTCGTGAAGTGGCCCCGTAAAACGGAATCGCTGCTCAAACGTCGGATGGGATACGGACCGACCACGCGGCCACGGATTGGGGAGGGGAAATTGGCTCTGAGTCAGAAAGCAAGATATCTGGTATCGAAGCGATTTATCGACCTTGGGGCGACAGCAGTCTGTAACTTGACGATCCGCGAGACGAAGTTCGTCACCATTACATCGACGATTTGGTTAGCCGTCGGGCAAATGATGAACCAGCCCGATGCTTTCCTTATGGAGGTAGCTTCCGGGTACGAGAGGGGAGAATACATCGGAAGTCAGGCGTTTCACTTGGCGCGAGATACGCTGGAAACGACTGATCTCTGGTCGCTGACGCGAAGACTGGACGAAATACTCGATGAAAAGGCTATTCACTTCGACGCAATCGTCTGCGCGCTCCTGGCGGTAAGCGACGACAGTTTATCAGAAAACCCCTTGCCCACCGCTCAAAGCCCATGGTAGGCGTAGTCCTAGTTATGTGACAACGTTGAGGCTTAGTCTATGCAAAGTGGTACGCAGGGGGCCTGTGATTGACGAAGCCCCCTGCGGTCATGTGCGTGACCACGCGTCTTGGCAGGGCAACTCCGTTGCTTCGGAGTCGTGGAGGCGTGGTGTTCAACTATCGCCTGCACGTCCCCGCCCATGGCGCTCGAACGGGTATGTGCGGTGGGAGGCGGGATTGCCGGTCGGACTACAGGAAGGTGACATCAAGGCGGGCCTCGCTGAGGGCGGCCGCGTTCTCAATGCCATTATCGTTTGCCGTTGGGATGGGGAGGAGTGTGAGCACCTGCCCTATTTCCACGCGAGTTGGGGTCGAGGTCTTCGACCCTTGCGGACTATGGGGGACAGGGCGGATCGAACGTATCGCGATCTCAATCGTCTGCTTGCCCTTATCCGCCAGGACTTCGACTACCCAGGCTATGTCGCCCACTATTTCGCGGGCGACGCGCAGCTTGCCCCGTACAAGGGTCTCGTTGAAATCGATCAACGCGTTGCGAGCAAGGTCAGCCGACCGAATGACTCAACGCGTGGAGGTGCTGCGTGATCGTCGCGCTCGCGTCGTTCGTGCAGCTTGCCGCCGAGTGCGCTCCCGCCGTGCATCCGACGACGCTGCTTTCGCTTGTCTCCGCTGAAAGCGGTTTCAGGCCTTACGCGATCAACGACAACAGCACCGCGCGGCGCTCGTTTCCGGAGTCGGCTGCGGTGGCAACCGCGCTCGCGCGTGGTCTGGTCGCTCGCGGGCACAGCATCGACATGGGGCTGGCCCAGATCAACAGCCGCACCGCGCCCCACCTCGGGCTGAGCATCGCCGACGCCTTCGACCCATGCCGCAATCTCGCCGCGGCCGCTCGCCTCATGTCGGCGACGTATCGCCATACGGCGGCTTTCTCGTCGACGCAGCAACAAGCGCTTGGCGCGATGCTATCGGTGTACAACACCGGCAACAGCGTTCGCGGTTACCGCAATGGCTATGTCAGTCGCGTCTATCTGGCCGCAGCGCGTTTCGGGGCCGTTGCCGTCGTTCCGGCCATAGATGGTTCGTCGGCATCTCCCGTGGTGGAGCCGCAGCAGCAGACGGTGAACGCACCGAAGCCGTCGACTACTGCCGCGCTAACGGTCCCCGTTGCCGCATCGCGGGCCAAACCATGGTCGGTGTTCGATGCCGGTCAAAACGAAGTCATGGTGTTCGAATTGCAACAGCTCAAACCAAAGGGACGTATTGATGAATAACGGAACACTGAAGCCACTTCGCCATCAACCGATGTTCTGGGTCCTGGTGGCGTGCGCTACTGTCTTGATTGCCGACCCGGCATTGGCTCAGTCGTCGGGCACCGGCAGCATCCAGAGCTTCGCCGACAATGTTAAGGCCTTCCTGACGGGCACGTTTGCCAAGACGGTCGCCGTGATCGCGCTTGCCGCCACTGGTTTCAGGTTTTTCACGGGGCGCGCCAGTGCCGAGCCGCTTCTCGCGGTCATTGGCGGTATCTTCCTGATCTTCGGTGCCACGTGGTTACTCAACCAGACTACCGGCGGTTAGGCGGGGGATTTGATCCAGCAGGACAAGCCTTTGATCGTGGAGCCGGTGTATCTGGCGATGGCGCGCCCGCCGATGTGGCTCGGTGTGCCGCTCGACGCGGCGATGCCGATCGCCGTTGGCGCGGTGCTCGTCCTGCTGGTCAGCGACAACCCGCTCTATGCGATAGCGATCGGCGGCGTGGGGTTCGCCATTGCCCGCCTGATCGTCCGGTTCGAGCCGAACGCGTTTCGGCTCCTCCAGCTGGGCTTGCGCACGAAGTGGGGCAACCGCGACCGCGCGTGGTGGGGTGGGTCGACCTATTCGCCGCTGCCGGTTGCACCGCTGCGGCGTAAGGATTTTGCGGGTGAATAGGCCGGTCAGCCCGGACATCATTGCTGCGGGATCGACCCCGTGGAAGATCGCCAAGCGCGAGAAGGAGCCGGCTGAGTTTCTGCCGTTCGCGCGGCACGCCGATCAGTACACCATTGTCGCTGATGGCGGGGTGCTGATATCGAGCTTTCAGGTCAGCGGCGCATCGTTCGAGACGGCCGATAAGGCCGATCTCAACGGCGATCACGAACGTCTCAACAGCGTGCTGCGCAACCTCTCCGATGAGCGCGTCTCGTGGTGGACGCATACGGTCCGCCATACGACGAAGGACTATCCCGGCGGAGTTTTCCGTTCGGCCTTTGCTCGCCAGCTCAACGAGGATTACCGTGCGCGCGTTTCGGGTGAGCGCGCGTTCATCAACGAACTCTTCGTCACAGTCGTCGAGCGACCCTCGGTCGGTACTGCCGACCAAGTATCGGTGGCATTGGGTCGAATGCTCGGCTCCAAGCGGGATAAGGTTTCGGCGTACGCCGATGTCGAGGCGGAAGCGCTCAAGCGCTTCAACGAACGTGTCCGGGAAACGATGAAGCTGCTTGGCCGCTTCAACCCGCGCCGGCTCGGTATCTATGAACATAATGGCCTCGAATTCTCCGAAGTCCTCGAAATGTTCGAGCTCGTTTTGATGGGGCGCAGGCGCCGCATTCCGCTTGTGCGCGGACATCTTGGCTCCGCGCTCTATGGCGACCGCCTGATCTTCGGGCGCGAGTTGATCGAGATTCGTGCGCACGATCGGTCGATGTTCGCCGGCATCTTCGGCATCCGCGAGTACCCGGCAGCGACGCGGCCTGGACAACTGGACTCGCTGCTTAATGTGTCGTTCGAGTGCTGTGTCACGCAGAGCTGGACGCCAGTCTCGCGCGCGATCAGCGCCGATCGAGTCCGTCGGCGGCGGCGGCAGATGGTGTCGACCAACGACGACGCGTTGAGCCAGGCGGAGGGCCTCGACGAAGCTGCCGATCATCTGGCCAGCAATCACTTCGTGATGGGGGAGCACCACTTCAGCCTCGCGGTCTATGGCGATACGATCCGACTGCTTAACGACAATATGTCGGCAGCGCGCGCGCATCTCGCCGACGCCGGCCTCGTCGCCGTGCGTGAGGAGAGCGCGAACGAGAGCGCGTGGTGGGCACAGATGCCGGGCAACGCGCGCTGGCGCGCGCGGCCGACGGTAATCACCTCGCGCAACTTCGCCGCGTTGTGTCCCTTCCACACCTATCCCTCGGGGCGTGCGGAGGGCAATCATTGGGGGCCAGCGACGGCGCTGCTCCAGACAACGGCGATGTCGCCGTATTACTTCAGCTTCCATGTCGGCGACGTTGGCTTCGCAAAGGTCTTCGGCCCGACCGGCTCGGGTAAGACCGTCGTGCTTAACTTTTTCATGGCGATGCTGGAGAAGACGGGCGCGCGTCAGATTTTCATCGACAAGGACCGCGGCGCGGAGATCTATGTCCGCGCCTCTGGCGGTACTTACCTGGCGCTGCGCAACGGGCAGCCAACGGGCTTCGCTCCGCTGAAGGGCGGCGATTACACGCCGCACTATCTGTCCTTTCTCGGTCGGTTGATCCGCCAGCTGGTCCGCAAGCCCGCCCAGGTGCTGTCGGTCACCGAGGAGCGGCTGATCGACGAGGGCCTACAGGCCCTCGCCCGGTTGCCGATGGCGCAGCGCACGTTCGGTGAGCTGCGCGAGGTACTCGGCTACCGCGACATCGAGGGCATCGGGGCTCGGCTAGAGCGCTGGAGCCAGGGCGGCTCACTTGGTTGGGTGTTCGACAACGACGCCGATCAGGTCAGCCTCGAAGGTCAGTTCGTCGGGTTCGACATCACCGATTTTCTCGACAACGACGAAATCCGCACCCCGCTGATGATGTTCATGTTCGAGAGAATCGATGCGCTGCTGGCGCGGAAGGAGCGCCTCGTCGTCGTGATCGACGAGTTCTGGAAGGCGCTCGGCGACCCGCAGTTCACGTCGTACATCCAGAACGCGCTGCTGACGTGGCGCAAGCTCAACGCCTTTCTGATCTTCGCGACACAGAATCCTGGCAACGCGCTCGACTCACCGATCTCGTCGAGCATCCTCAGTCAGACACCGACGACGATCCTGCTGCCCAACCCGGCGGCGGATGAAAAGCAGTATCGCGAAGGTCTCGGCCTCACCGCCAAGGAATACCGGCTGATCCGGTACGAACTCGTGCCGGAATCGCGCCAGTTCCTGATCAAGCAGGGCAACGACAGCATCGTCGTCAAGTTGGACCTTAACGGCATGGACGACGCGCTGGCGGTCTTGTCGGGTCGCGCATCGACGGTGGGCTTGCTCGACGAAATCCGTGCCGAGGTTGGCGATGATCCGCGGGACTGGGTCCCGGTCTTTCACCAGCGCCGGCGCGGACTGCGATAGTTGAGGAGTAAGATGATGAAGTGGTTGCTACTGCTATCGGTTTTCGCGGCGATGCCGGTTCATGCCCAGGGCATGCTCGTCCATGACAATGCTAGCTTGCTGAAACTGATAGAGCAGGCGAGGACGGCGCAGCAGCAACTGCAAAAGGCTGCGGACACCTACAACCAGGCGGTGACCGCCTACAACACCGTACATGGTCTGACGACGGTCAACGGCCTGTCGAAGATTCTCGACAGTGACATCGTCAAGCAATGGCTGCCGAGCGGGGCACAAGACATCGAGAAGCTGATATCGAGTGCCAACGGTTCGTTGGGTCAGCTCGGGTCGGCCGCTCAAGCCATTCGCCAGGGCCGACAGGTCAATCTGCCGGCACTGCCTGCCAACGCCACCGCCGCCGATCGCGCCAATCGTGCTGTCCTTATGGCAAATGGTGATACCGCGGCGAAGAACGCGGCGATTGCCGACGCGGCATTTAAGACCACGACGGATCGTAGCGCCGGTCTAGACGAACTCCAGAAAGCGCTCGCCGGCGCGACCGAAGAGAAGGATCGGCAAGCCATCCAGGCGCGCATCAACATCGAGTTGGCGCGTATTCAGAATGCCTCGATGCAACTGAATGCTGTGAAGATGAGGCAGGACGCTGAAGAAGACCTTAGGGTGCAGCAAGACTTTGAGAAGCGCGTCGCGGGTAGAGCCGCCGACGACGCAGCTAGGTGTTGGCGCTTGCAATCGTAGCGGCTCCTGCTCGCAAACGGAGCGACTTTCTGCTCGCGCTATCTGACAGTGGAGCCGGTGGCCCTGCTCACGCTATCTGACAATGTGCTCGCAATCATCCGCCGCTGCTCGCAATCGGAACGCCCTGCTCAAATTAGCTGACAGCGGGGCTTCGCAAAAGTCGTCGTCTTTCAGCGTTGGGCAGGCCGCGGTTATGAGAACAGTTTTGAGGTTCCAAATCGCCGCGTAGCGGCGACCGGGGCGAGCGGGTCGTGAGAACATCAAAAACGCTGGTTTTCGAGAAAGCCGTCCGGCGGCTGTCGACCCATTTGTTGCCGTAGCGTCATTGCGATACGCTGCCCTGATGGACGCGGACCGCCCTCACTATCTCACATACGGTTATTACGCCGAGAGTTTCTCCTTTGAATGCACGGAGGTCGTTGATAGTCCAGATGACGTCCGAATGATCGAACAGGCACGCGAGCTGATCACGCCCGATCCAGAAAACGTGCCAGAATCGTTTTGCTGGGCCGACTTATTTTATTGTCGTGGTCGAGACGTGATGTTGGTCGGCACATGGGTGGTGCCGCCAGGGAGAAAGAACTGGCCGCGAGCAACTTGGCACGCTAGCGGTTGGTCTGATCGGCCGAAGCCATCGAAAGAGAAGGCGCTTCGGTATCTCCATGAACTTGATCGCCCGATCTGACGACCGCTTTCCACCCACTTTTTGCCGTTGGCGGGCAATGTGAGCAGCTGGCCCCGATTGCGAGCAGGGCCGGATGATTGCGAGCACATCGGCGATTAGCGTGAGCAGCAGCGCATTCCCATTGTCAGATAATCCGAGCAGCAAATCGCGATGTTTGCGAGCAGAGGCCGCTACGATGGCGAGCGCCTACAGGTATCGACCGCTTGAGTAAACGTCTCGAGGAAGTTCGAGCCTTCGAGCCGAGTCATTATACGGAACAGTTCGACAATCCAGATATCGATAAGCTTAGGGCATCGGTTGATGATGGCCTACAGCGTACATTTGGCGCAACCACTTATGAGTACAATCGATATAGAAGAGCCGCCGCTTTTGGTACTGGTCCAATCTATATTAATCAGCGCGCGGCTCCGAGGGAGGTTCAGGAGGCTCTTGCCGCAGCTAGGAATGGATCAATTGCGCTGCTCGAGCAGGCTAAGTTCGCTGACCGAACAACTAAGCGAGGTAGGTGCAACCGCACTGGTCGCGACAGCATCATCGCAGGCGTTGTCGCGAAAGATTTTCATCGTGCATGGGCACGACGACGGTTCTCGTGAAGCGGTCGCACGATTTCTTGAGCGAATAGGCTTCGCGCCGATTATTCTGCACGAGCAAGCCAATCAGGGCCGGACTGTGATTGAGAAAGTGGTCGCGCATGGCGACGTCGGTTTCGCGGTCGTGCTTCTGACACCGGATGACGAAGGCCGTACTATGGGCGCTGAAAGCCTTGAACCGCGGGCGCGTCAAAATGTGTTGCTCGAACTCGGATACTTTATCGGGCGTCTTGGCCGAGCGAATGTCTGTGCTCTAAAACGCGGGGAGCTCGAGATTCCAAGCGATTTCGCCGGGGTTGTATGACAGGCGATGGACAGCGGGAGCGGGTGGAAGCAAGCGCTCGGTCGAGAGCTGCAAGCTGCCGGGCATGAGGTCGACTGGAACAAGGTCATGCGACCATGAACCAGTTAACCCCCCTCCCCTCGCCCACGCTCGCGCTCCCGTCGCTAATCGCCGTCGCCAACGCGCCCGCACAACTTCGCTTCCTCGAGTTCTTCGCCGCCAACATCCGCAACGCGCATACGCGCCGCGCCTACGCGCGTGCCGCCACCGAGTTTCTGGGCTGGTGCGCCGACCGCGGCGTGACCGCGATCGCCGCCGTGCAGCCGCTCCACGTCGCGGCTTGGGTCGAAGGGCTGGGACGCGAGGTGAGCGCGCCGACGGTCAAGCAGCGGCTCGCGGGCGTGCGCAGCCTGTTCGACTGGCTGTTGGTCGGCCAGGTGGTGCCCGTGAACCCGGCGGCGTCGGTACGCGGACCCGCGCACAGCGTGCGCCGAGGCAAGACGCCGGTGCTCGACCCGCACGAGGCGCGCCGCTTGCTCGACGCGATCGACGTCGATACCCCCGCGGGTCTGCGTGATCGCGCGCTGATCGGGCTCATGGTCTACAGCTTCGCGCGTGTCGGCGCGGCGCTGGCGATGCGGGTCGAGGACGTGTTCGTGCAGAACCGTCGTCTGTGGGTGCGGCTGCACGAGAAAGGCGGCAAGCGGCACGAGATGCCGTGCCACCACAATCTCGAGGAATACCTCACCGCCTACCTCGACGGATGCGGGCTGCGCGACGACCGCAAGGGGATGCTGTTCCGGACAATCGCGCGCGGCACGGCGCGGTTGAGCGCGACTCCCCTGCCCCAGGCGAACGCCTTTCAGATGGTGCGCCGCCGCGCGCGTGCCGCCGACATCGAGACCGCGATCGGCAATCATTCGTTTCGCGCGACCGGAATTACCGCCTACCTCAAGAACGGCGGCACGCTCGAGCGCGCCGCCGCGATGGCCAACCACGCGTCGACGCGCACGACGCAGCTCTACGATCGGCGTGACGACGCCTTTACGCTCGATGAGGTCGAGCGTGTGCTGATCTAATAATCACAGCCTTTGTACCCGAACGCCGAGGTGTTGACAACCCATCATGATGGGTTACCTTGATCCGTGGTCGTCGTTCACCGTGCCCGAGGGCTACGCATCGTCATCTTCGTCGATGATCATGTGCCCGCCCACGTTCACGTGTTCGGAGATGGCGAGATCAAGATCAATCTCGTGGGATCCGGTGGAGACCCCGAGCTGATATGGGCCGTCGGTATGACGCGAGCCGACATCCGGCGTGCTGTCGCGATCGTGAAGGAAGAGCAGGCGCGCTTGCTGCAACGATGGAGCGAGATCCATGGCTAATCTGACCGAGGCCGACATCGACGCCGCGATCGAGCGGGGGCGCGTCGCGCTCGCGACCGAACCTCGCGCGATGGCGGCGCGCTACGACCGGCAGCTCGACCGTGTGATCGTCGATCTCACCAACGGTTGCACCTTTGCCTTTCCGCCACGGGCGGCACAGGGTCTGGAGCAGGCGACCGCCGAGCAGCTCGAGGCGGTCGAAGTGCTAGGCGTTGGGTTTGGGCTGCATTGGGAAGAGCTGGACGCCGACCTGTCGGTCGGGGGCCTGCTAGCCGGACTGTTCGGCACCAGGGCCTACATGGCGCGGCGTGCGGGCCAAGCGACGTCTTCCGCCAAGGCGGCAGCCGCACGCGCGAACGGTGCCAAGGGTGGGCGGCCCCGGAAGACAGCGAATGGTTAGTTCTTCCTTTACGCGTATACAACTATAGGCGTATAGGAGAACTATGAAGGTATTAGCGGTTCTTTCCCAGAAGGGCGGTGTGGGCAAAACTACGTTGGCGACCTGCTTGGCGGTGGCAGCCGAGGCGGACGGGAAGAGGACCGCAATTATTGATCTAGACCCGCAGGCGACCGCCTCGTTTTGGAAGGACGTTCGTCAGAGCAGCGCGCCTGCAGTCGATTCGATTCAGGCTGTGCGACTTGGCGCAACGCTCAAGGCGCTAACAGCGGCAGGCGCGGACCTTGCGATTATCGATGGCGCAGCAATCGCGCGCGATATCACCACAGAGGCTGTGCGCCACGCGGACCTCGTACTCGTTCCGACACGAGCGGCGGTGTTCGACACGATGAGCATGACGCACACGCTGGCTGTCGTCCACGAGCACCACAAGCCGTTCAGCGTTGTACTTACGTTCGTGCCGCCGCAGGGTCAGGAGACGGTGGACGCGGTTAAAGCCATTGAGGAGCTTGGCGCGCGTGTGTGCCCGGTGACAATTGGAAACCGAAAAGCTTTTTTCCGATCGCAGAGTGCCGGTCTAAGCGTGCAGGAATTTGAGCCAGACGGCGCGGCCGCCAAAGAAATTAATCGTTTATACGCCTATATTCGTATACTACTATACAGTCCTGAGGAGATGATTGATGGCGGGTAATTCGCTTCAGGCGGTTCTCGATCGGGCCAAGACGAAGCCTGCCGCTGCACCGTCCTCTCCAGATAACCCAAACCAAACAAAAATAAAGATCGCTGGTCGCGAGGGAACTAAGCTGATCGGTGGCCACTTCGCGCCCGGTGTGAGCACGCAGTTAAGGATCATCGCGGCCGAGGAGGGAACTACCGTGCAAGCCCTGCTTGCCGAAGCGCTCGACGATCTCTTCATCAAAAAAGGCAAGGTGCGTATACGGTAATACTCCTATACGCGTATACTTAATAGCTCGGGCGCGGCGAACTAGGCTACCAGCACGCAATCGAAGCACCGTCGGCGTGCATCCGTCATCAACGCCTCAAATTCCGGGGGCGCGTCGGCGTCGGCGCATGTTCCCCGATGCCTAATCGACGTATTCGCGGGTAACCTGGAAGCCGCGATGCTTGGCGTAGGCGCGCAACTCGCGCAGTTGCGCGTCTGCGCTCTGCTTGCCTGTCGACACGCGCGCATACCTCAACCAGCGGGGCAGCACGTTTAACCGAGTCGGAACACCGACGAGAGCACGATTAGTCGAATAACCGGCTTACAGAGGGAAATCCGAACTGATCGCGATGCCGCACGCCGAAGGTAAGCTCCGAGTTTTCTAGCCCTGTTAGCTTTCTTGGGGATAAGTCAGTGTTCCGGCTCGAATATCGCTTCCAAACGATAATACTAGATTGCGCCCGACTGTCATCCCGTGCCTACGCTGTCGTCGATGGATCGAGACCTCGCCCGGAAGCATAAGCGCGAATACGCCGAGCGAAGGCTGGCGACAGCGAAGGCCAAGGGCAGGCACCAGGTTTCGTTCATCCTCCCGGTAGAGGGCATCGCCACACTAGACGAAGTCAAAGATGCGCACGGTTACAACAACCGTGGCGACGCGCTCAGCTTTGTGCTCGGCGTGTTGCGGGAGAATGTCGATGTGCGAAAGGAGCTGGGCCTGATGACCCCATAAACGAATGCCCGGCGCGAGGCCGGGCATTCGGTGAATTAGGGAGCGACGCTGGAAACGTCGATCAGGGACAAGACCGTCCTCTTCCCTAAATCCCCGAAAATCCCGCGTCAACAGAAAAGCGTGTCTCGCGCCACGGTCCCGTTTTGCCGGTCGACGGCCCTCAACGACGAGGGACGAACATGAAGCTGCGTGAAAAATCTAAATGGTGGACGAGGAAGCAAGACGTGCGCGGCGGTCCCGCGCGGACGATCGGCGAGATCAGGGCGGGGGTGGAGCCTGCGAAGCAGCGCCGGACCGGGCAGCCGGTCAGGCGCGACAGCTACACGGTCGGCGAGCGCGAGGCGCGCTGGTATCGTCCGGTGACGCGTGCGAGTATCGGCACGCGGCTGCTCGCAGCGGAGCGCTACGAGCTCAGGGCCAAGGTCAAGGGTCGCAAGAACGGCGCGTTCGGGCATGTGGGCCTGGAGGTGCTGAAGCTGCTCTACCGCACGGTGTGCTTCAAGACGGGCCGCCTGGAGCCGTCGCTCGACTGGATGATGCTGAAGCTGCGCCGATCGCGCGCGGCGATCGTGCGCGCGCTTCAAGCCTTGCAGCGGCACGGTTTCGTCGACTGGCTACGGCGGACCGAACCGACCGAGATCGATGGGCCGGGTCCGCAGGTGCGCCAGATCAGCAACGCCTACCGCCTACTCGAGCCGGCGTGCCCCAAGGGCGGGCACCTTGCCGATCAACCGCCGCCGGTTCCCGACGATCACGCGCATGCGGTCGAAACGGCGGCGGCCGAGCGGGCAACGATGGTCGCCAGCCTGGCATCTGCCGAGTACGTCGCGGCGACGATCGGCGACGACAGTTTGGCCGTATCGCTGTTCAGATTGGCGTGCTCGCTTGGCTTCAGTAGCGCGAGTTCACCAAGGAGCCTGAATCCATCACTCTCGTTTATAAGCGAGAAAAGACCGGCTTCGCCGGACTGCTTTGAGTGAAGGAGTCGGGATGGTGGCGCGATATGGTGGAAAGCAAGGCATGGTTTGAGCGTCGATAAGATTGTTCGGGGGTTCGATCACGAAGACCGCCGACCCGGCGCGTTGCCCGGCGTTGCCGCTGCCGTGCCGGTCGGATTGCCCGTGCTCGCGCCCGCCAGCGGTTTCAGCTGCACCATTTCCCCGACGCGCAGCAGGTAGAACTTGCCCTTGCTGACGAAGCGGGCGCCGATCGGCGTGACGGCGAGTAGATACCAGTTGCCGATCCTCGCACCTGGGCTGAGCGAAAGGGTTTCTCCGCTGGCGCGTTTCAATACGGCAACAGCAAAGCGTCGGCTGCGCGCGATCCCGGCCAAGGTCGCGCCGTCGAACGGGTCGGGGGGTGGTGGCGGCGCGTTGGCGGCGGCGACGGTTTGGGGATCGAAACTGCGCGACGGCGAGAACAGTGTTTTCGAGGTGAGCAGATCGGAGACGACGACGGGGGTGATGGGCGCGATGCGGCGGGCGACGACGCGTGCGCGCGAGGGTCCGACTTCGGGGAGCGGCGTGCGTTTGGGCACCGCGAATTGGAGCATGAGCGCGCTGAGCAGCAAGCCGACGAGCGCCATGGGAAGCACGGGCAGGTTCGGTGTCTTGGACAAATTCGGCACCGCTGCACCGGACGCATGGGGTGGCGGTATCACGATGCCGGTTCCCCCATATCCGTCCCCCGCAAAGCCCGTCTCCCGCGCCTCCGCCATAGCGAAAGAGAATCGGAATCGGACGCACCGCCAACATCGTGCGCCTCCGCCGCATCCGTCCCGACAATCCTATCCCTGAGCATCAGGTAGCGAGTACGAGCTTACCCAATTGCGTGACGTGCCGCGCCTTTAACGCGCGCTGTCGTTCGCCGAGCGCTTTCAGTTCGGCATCAATGTCGCGCATCTTACGCATAGGCTGTCTCCCGAAACCTTGACCGGTGGACCCAAACCTAACTCCGCCACGCACGCGACGACAAGTTCGATCATCCATTTCCAACCTATTATTATCAGCAAGCGCCCGTCATCGTCGAAGCGAAGCAGAGAGGATGCGCGCTTATACGTCGTGCCGACGTGCGCTAAGAAACAGGCCAACAGCCCTCGACAAACGTCCCGTCGCCATTCACTATCCCGCCCTCATTCCTTCACCGGCCCGCGCATGGCGATCTACCACCTCTCCGCCAAGCTCATCTCGCGCAGCGCGGGCCGCAGCGCGGTCGGCGCGGCTGCGTATCGTAGTGGCGGTGTGCTCCTCGACGAGCGGCAAGGGATGGAGCACGACTTCAGCGCCAAGGACGACGTGATCCACTCGGAGGTAATGCTCCCCGAAGGCGCGCCGGAGCGGTTGCAGGATCGTGGCACGCTGTGGAACGAGGTCGAGCGGACCGAGAAGCGTCGCGACGCGCAGCTGGCGCGCGAGATCGAGGTCGCGATCCCGCGCGAGCTTACCGCCAAGCAGGCGGTGGCGCTGGCGAGGGATTTCGTGCGTGATCAGTTCGTGGCGCGCGGCATGGTGGCCGACGTCAACGTGCATTGGTCGATCGCGGAGGACGGCAGCCCCAAACCGCACGCGCATGTGATGCTGGCGACGCGCGAGGTCGGACCAGAGGGGTTCGGCAAGAAGGTTCGCGCGTGGAACGCGGTCGCCGAGCTGAAACAGTGGCGCGAGGCGTGGGGGGACCTTGCCAACACGCGTCTGGCCGAGCTGGGGTACGAGGCGCGGATCGATCATCGCAGTTTGGAGGCGCAGGGGATCGAGCTTGCCCCACAGCACAAGATCGGTCCGGCGGGGGCACGGCGGGAGGAGCGCGGCGAGGACGCCGAGCGCGCGGCCGAGCACCGGGCGATCGCGCACGCCAATGGCGAGCGGATCATGGCGGACCCGTCTATCGTGCTCAGGACGCTGACGCATCAACAGGCGACGTTTACGCGCGACGATTGGCGAAGCTCGTTCACCAGCATAGCGACGGGCAGGAGCAGTTCGCGGGCGTGATGGCGCGGGTCGAGGCGTCGAGCGAGCTGGTGCGGTTGGGCAAGGACGTGCGCGGTCGCGAGCGGTGGACGACGCGTGAGATGGTCGAGGTCGAGCGGCAATTGGAGGGGCACGCGGATGGGATCGCGGGACACGCGCACGGCGTCGATCGCCGGCACCGCGAGACGGCGGTGGGTGCCCGCGAGCTGGGGCCGGAGCAGCGCGCAGCGTACGAGCATGTGACGGGTGAGCGCGGGCTGGCACTGGTCGTCGGCTATGCGGGCACGGGCAAGTCCACGATGCTCGGCGCGGCGCGCGAGGCGTGGGAGGCGCAAGGCTACAGCGTGCGCGGCGCGGCGCTGTCGGGGATTGCGGCGGAGAGCCTCGAGGGTGGGTCGGGAATCCGCAGCCGCACCTTGGCGAGCTACGAATATGCTTGGGGGCAGGGGAAGGATCGGCTTTCGTCGCGCGACGTGCTGGTCATCGATGAGGCCGGGCTGGTCGGGTCGCGGCAGTTGGAGCGCGTGCTGTCCCATGCCCGCGACACGGGTGCCAAGGTGGTGCTGGTCGGCGACCCCGAGCAGCTGCAGGCGATCGAGGCGGGAGCGGGGTTCCGCGCGCTGGTCGAGCGGCACGGGGCGGCGGAGATCACGCAGGTGCGCCGGCAGCGCGTAGAGTGGCAGCGCGAGGCGACGGTGGCGCTGGCGACGGGGCGCACGGGTGAGGCTTTGGGCCGTTACGGGCCACGGCAAGGATTCGCTCCAAATCCTCACACATCGGCCATCACTGACGTTCGGCTGCTTGTTTGCCGCCGTTGCGGGAGTGTGAAGGGCAGCGGCGCGGGCGGTATTGACATGTCGAGCACGTAGTTCCCGAACCGGTTGATGTGGTCGGTCCGGTATGGGCTCAAGGTCGCCAGCCCCTCGGCGCTGATCGCGTTGCCGAGGCCGTCGGCCGCGATGCCGTCCAGCGCGCGCGTCATCCCGATCGCGGTGTGGAAAATCAGCAGGTTGGCGACGAGATGGTTGTACTTGATCATCTTGCGCTGCTCGTCGCGCGCCGCCGCGGTCACGAGCCCGCCGCCGCCGAATTCCGCCCATTGCGCGTAGCGGTTGAAGTGTTCGCTTTGTTGGTGGCGGCACCGATTGTTCGCCGCAGGTCGACTGAGCCGACATAGCGGAGCAGGAAGGTGGTGCGAACCGCACGGCCGAGTTCGCGGAAGGTGAAATAGAGCCGGTTCTTGCGGCTGTAGGTGCCCAGGCGGCGCAGGATCGCCGAGGGCAATAGGCGGCCCGCCTTGATCGAGAGCGCGACGCTCAGCATGTCGGGCAGGTGCTCGGTGATTAGCGCCCAATCGATCGTGCCCGAGAACAGCGCGTCGATGTGCGCGTAGGCATGGCCCGCCCCCGGCCTGAACAGGTGCAAGTCCTGCCATTCAGAGGTCACCGCATTGATTGCTCCGTAAGCAACGCTAGCGGCGCTCCATCTATCAGGCACGGCGAGGCGAGAGATGCGAGTGATCATGGTGCACGTGCGAGCCGTCTGTGTGCGCGTCATT
>JAABUQ010004698.1_pt1 | contig 22969 bp, 28 predicted proteins | sample 5560001 | NCBI WGS metagenome assembly JAABUQ01 (sample SAMN10711888, study PRJNA513371) | rock metagenome | isolation source: Antarctica rocks | place: Antarctica: Victoria Land, Finger Mt nord | collected 2015-12-18 | reverse complement strand
CCCTCCCCCCTTCCCCCTTTCCACCCTGGCTCCCAAACGCCGGCACCGGCGCCGACACCAACATGGCCCAAACCCACCTATCCACACTCGCCCACAGCACCACGCTCAGGGCCCAGAAGAAGAGAAAGGCGGCCCAGGAGCTGGGGATGCCGAGGGCGGTGGTGCAGAAGGGGAGGGTGGTGAGGCCGTAGGCGCCGTAGAGGGAGCAGAGTAGGGATTCGGTGCCCGGTTCTATTAGGGTGGCGAGGGGGACGGTGAATTTGCGGACGCGGAGCCAGCGGATGCGCCGGGAGAGGTAGGTTGCGAGGGTGTAGTGCGCTGTTGGCTGGATGGCGAGGTTGTGGGGGGTGGGGGGGAGGAGGGCGTGGTTGTGCCATTGGGGTTGGGAGCGCGCTGATGCTGAGGGGGGGGGTGATTGGGGAGATGGGGGGTGTGGGTCTTGGCCTTCGGCTAAGGCGGTGGTGGAGACGGAGGGGGGGAGCCGGGAGTACCAGAGTATATCGCCGATTAGGTGGTCTTCGCAGATGTTGGAGGAGAAGTGGTCGATTCCTGGGTTGGAGGGGGTGAGGGCGTTGAGGTGGGAGCGTCGGAACATGTTGCTTTTGCCGACGATGCAGGGGGCGATGGCGACGGTGTTGATTGCGGTGTAGAATTTTGCGTGCGAGGTGGAGAGGAAGAGCTCTTCGAGGAGGCCGCCAACGGAGTTTGTTTGGATTGACCCTGGGTGAGTGGGATTGTAGGTGGGGGAAGTGGCGGGGCGGAATGTTCGCTGGAAGGAGTCGGAGACGTCGATTACGAGCGGGAGTTGGTGGACGAATTTGTATTTCTTCTGTTTTCGAGCTCCTGGGTTGGGGAAGCCGCAGAGGAGATCTACCATTTGCCCACATACGTCGGGACCGACCCAGACGTTGCAGTCGATGATCCATACAATGTCGCCTTTGGCTTCTCGGTATGCTCGACTCATGTTGCGGATCTTTGGGTTCGGACCCAGATTTGTTGCAATGCCATTGCGACCTGAGAGGTTCGGGTCTTCCTCCTCCACCAGAATCTTTGCGTCGAAGCCGGGGAAGTCTTGGAGTAGGCTCTCGAGTATAGGATAGGCAGGGTCATTTCGTGAAGAGACGCAGAAGTATATAGTCAATCTTTCAGAAGCGTATGTCTGGTAGAATGTAGCGGCCAGGCATTCGTAGAGGTAAGGTTCTATGCCTTTCACGGGCCGGATGATTGTTATGTGGGGAAGACATTGGAGGGGAAGATGGTTGCCCGAAACGGATGGTGGAGGTGGAGAGAGATAATAACGTCGTCTGGGTCTTCCGTCAGCGGGCAATTGTCATGGGAGGTATGTCTATGGGTTTGGTCAGTACATTTGATACACGCCGATGGAGCTGACGATAAGTATGAATATGTACCATATCAGGCAGCCCGCGGCTACGATATCTTGAATCATCCCGCCAACAGGCCCCTCATGAGGCTGCAAAGCGGATTGAAATATCATCGAAGAATTAATTACATAGGAGCGGAGTTGCGGAGCGGAAAGCTCGGAACCTTTTCCGCCAGGGGGTTTTCCCTCGGTCACGCCGAGCTTCCTCCTTGACTTTGCTTCTTTTTCACGCCAAGCACCTGGTCTAGATGCTGACGCTCTATACCTTCAACAGAAGACTCATTGTACTTAAACGCCCATTGGCCTCAATCATCATCACTAGATCAGCTCTGACTCGCACACTCACATCAATCGCCCTCCGCAAGATGTCCGCCCCAGCTTCCAAAAGACAAAAAACATCCGCTCCCTACGAGCTCATCTACTGGCCTGCCATCCCCGGCCGTGGGGAATTCATTCGTCTCTGCTTCGAAGAAACAAAGACACCCTACACAGACGTCAGCAACACCTCCGGCAATGGAGCCAAATCCGTGGTCGAACAAATTTCCACCAAGAATCATGGCAGTGGGGACAACCCACCACCACTCGCCCCTCCCATCCTTCGACATGGGGACTTGTTGATCAGCCAAGTCCCAAACATCCTACTCTACCTCGGGCCGAGACTCGGTCTCGCAGGCCCAGAAGGCGATGAAAACGCCCTTTATCGCATCAACGAGCTCGCGTTGACGGCGCTGGATGGGTTTAGCGATGAGGCACATGACACACATCATCCAATCGCTACAACCGACTATTACGAGAACCAGACGGAGGAGGCAAAGGCACGGTCTAAGGATTACATCAAGAATCGGCTGCCAAAGTTTCTAGGGTACTTTGAGAGGGTGTTACAGAGTCAGGGCAGCCGAGGGGGAGAGTGGTTGTATGGAGGGCAGCTTACGTGGGCCGATCTGGTTTTGTGGCAGGGACTGGATGGAGTGGGATATGCCTTTCCTATTGCCGTGAAGAAGCTGAAGGAGGGTGGGGATTATAAAAGAGTTTTTGCACTATTTGACAGAGTGGGCCAGAGAGGGGGGATGAAGGAGTATTTGGAGAGTGGTAGGAGGTTGAAGTATGGCAAGGGTATCTGGCGCCATTATCTGGAGCTGGATGCTGAGGAGTAGAGTAGAGGGATCACTGATCGGGCCTGGACACTCGAAGATAACCTTAGTATACAACTCAGGACTCCCAGACAGATAAAAGCCAGGTTCCTCTCAAGTATACCTATCTTTTCTACCTTAGGAAAGTGAGAAAGCACTAAAATACTTTCCGTGATTTTGCTGTATATTAGCATAATCCAACCTTTCAAGTTTGACAAGAATCCCATGTTTTCATCAGACCATTCGCACTTTGCCCAGTGTTTCCTACAAGAATCTTGTACGACCCCTCGCTTTTCAGAAAGATCCTTTAGGCTTCTCCCATCCAATTCAAAAGAGTCTTCAGTCATCCCCTTTCCATTTCATAGAGCTTTTCGGCGTTTCACGCTCCTCTCACCTCCTCATCATCCCCAGTACCGAAGGACCTGATCATACCGAATCTTGAGACCTGTGCGTCACACCTGGCCGGTCATGATAGTGGCCTCAGCGTGAAGGAGCGTCTGGTCAAGGATCTAGTCTGCCTTTCCTTGGCTTCCAAGATTGTATTCGAAGTATGCTCTCAGCCTCTTTTCTCCTCTCCCATGTGTTTCCCAACGATTTCTGCACATGTATGCTATACCTTTTTTTTAGGTTTTGGTGATGCATTTCGAAGGCCGCCGGTCCTCCTTACCCTAAAGAAGGGCGCCGAATAGTCCCCCTATCGAACAGGTCCTTTGAGTATGCTAATAACATCCGTCTCATGCATTCCTACAGATGGGGAAGCCAGAATTGTGAAGGTTCAACATTAAGTGGGTGAGAAATTGTTGAAGCGGCATCCACATAGGCCAAATATATATGTAGTCGAAAGGATCACAGCAGGAACACTGAGCAATTGTTTGAAACGCAGTGGCCGGCCTTCCAAATCATTGGCATCACTTCGTGAGCATTGCCGCTCAGCCCCCTGTCCAGTTGTCTGTAGCCTGAAACAAGCAACGACCATATCGACGTCCTTCCCTCTCCTTCAGCTACGGCCATTGTATTCCAAGCACCCGTCCTTAACACTGCTGCTGCATATATGCTCAAGCCAAGACTTTGAAAGCCCAGTCCTGGGCTATGGCTTTGGTTGGAGGACACGCTTCATCAGACTTTTTCGTGCAGTCAGTCGCTGCCTGCATGCCTTCACCGCTATACTTCATCGTTGAGGCTTTTAGCTGCCGTACTGGGTCGGTAATCTGAACAGCTGGACATGAGTTGGCGGGTAAAGGTGCTGGTTCAAGCGTTGGTTGGTCTACACCGACCCGACGTCTGTCGTTCCTGTTTCGCAGGTCCCACGTCAGTTGCTGATCGGTGCATTTGGAGCTCGACAGCCAAGATGCCCCATTCGAGCAGTCGCATCGTTGCTTGGAGCGTTCTGGAGTCGAATACCCTTGTTACTCTGAATAGCTCCATATGAAGATCTGTAACAGATATGTATACAAATCAACACAATTGCATCCCTGAAAGATCCATTCCTTTTCAAGCGTAAAAGAACAGGCATGAGATGGCTTTAGTATCTTGCAACCTCATCATCAGTAGCCTGCGAATTTTTTCGGAATATCTGGTAATTAGAGATGCCAGTACTGTATTGAATTGTTGTGGTATCAGCAACTCAAGCAAGCTTAGTTGCTTGGATACCTCACGCTGCAGCTGAGCCTCGCACAATCTGCAAGTCTCGAACTAATTACAAGGAAGCTGACGCATTCGTAATTCTGTCGTATGCTTCACAGCCTGGTCAAGATCTTGGGCGAAAGAGATCGTCCCAACCTCCTCGATTGGCCGTAAGAGAGAAGCTTTTTCCCTGAAGCGCAGTCCCAAGTATCTATCGCCTTTGGGCGATGATGTGAAGAAAAGTCGAGTACTTCGGATTGCTCCGATTGTATCTACGGGTGTCAAATATTCTCATGGATGTCTGTGAATGCAAACCTGAAGGCATAATGCAGTTCAGGTAGGCACGCATTCAAGACTGCGGCTCGAAGCACTCTGTCTTCCATCACCAGTCACTACCATCTGAGTTCCTCGACTGCAGTTTCTGAAAGTCTTGCGCCCTCTTTCCGTTTCCGCGTAATTCATATCTTCGTTTCGTTCAGTCACGGCTTCGGTTCGGGATCCACCTTTTAACCGTCATGTCCCGAATCTTGTACAGCTTCAACAACGCCACCACATCCACTTCCTGGCCTACGCCCCCTAGAGCCTTTTCAACGACCTCTCCTCCCGGAATCTCAACCCAAGCAATGATCAAGCTCTTTTTCACATTCGCCTGCACCCGCTGCAAGCAGTGCAACCAGTCCCAACTTCTCTTTTGCGCAGCTTTGGATACTCGTCTCCTTTCTTCCGTTTCCTGCCACCAGGGGTCACGGTATGCTGGTTGGACAATGACGGCGAATTCAGCGTGCGAAAAGACAGGGCCGCGTATGTAGAGTAGCCAGTCTACCGCAAACTTCATTCCGGGGCGGATCACCCAGCCAAGGCTGCGGTAATGGTGGTACGCGGCGTAGGATAGCAGAAAAGGGTCCGCAGGTGTCAATGATGTTGAGGGAGCAGGGGGAAAGTACGAGTGGGAACGGAAGAGGGGAAGAAGTTGTTCTGTGGAGAGATAGGACTGGTCTTGAATGGGCGTTGCCGGATAGATTTCTAGAACCCCGAGGGCAAAGGTCAGGAAGAAGGCTTCTTCGAGGGTAAGCTGAAGGTGCTCCTGATTTTGAATTTCGACTTCTGCTTTCGGAGGTTCAACTTCAATCGCCGTGGCCGTGGAGGCCGACTTTTCGTAAGGAATAGTCAGACTGGTGTCGATGGAGAAAGTGGAGTACAATGTCGAAAAGCTCTCGGATTCTGAAGCCATTATAGGAGGCTCAGTGGACGTTTCAGGCGGCAGGTGAAGGAGGGCTGGGTCAGTCGCCGACCCATGCATCTTGGTCCCTATCGAGTCCTCATGTCTTGATCTGGCCGTCGGATTTCCATCCGCCGCACCGATTGCTTCCAATTTCTCTTCAAACAATATCTGCTCGATAGCTTCCCGCTCCTTCCTCGCCCTCTCCTCCTTGAATCTCTTTCTCTCTTCCCTCCTCTGTTTTGTATACTCCTCGCTCGTGTCGGTAGCAAGTAGCCCAAGCTTCTTCTTCTCCCGGTCGAGCCAGCTTGGTTCGCTCCGGCTCAAGGTGCCTTTACCAAAGAAACCACGTTCCCACAACAAGCGAATGGAGGCATTGTCAGTAACGTGGACTGATCGGGTCTCAGGAGACCAGAAGCCCTTGATGCCTTGTTTAGAGTGTGAAGAAGGTGGGGCCAGCAGGTGGGACAGGTAGACGATAGCGATTTGCAATAGGGAGAGAGGATTGTGGGGAATCAGAGGCGGGAGAGGAAATGTGTCGACAGGGAGTGGTTTGGCATGGAGTCTGGCATAATTTGGTCTCGGAACTCGCGGAGGTCTACCATCTGTAATTGCAGCACCATCGGCAGTCATCGCGGTGGGCCGGAGTCAGAAGGGCTAAATCTGCTGCCGAAGGCTCTGTGCGTAGCACATTGTCAGCTGAGTCAATATGTACGATCACTATCAACATTTGACGTTTTATTCTGCTCAGATACCGTTGTAGTCTTCTCGAAGAGAAAATTGAACCACCATCGAAACATGATACAAAGTTAAAGTCATGCTTCTAGGCCGCTGAATAGTGTCATCACCGCAGAAATTGGGAAGAGTAGTCGCCAGTCTATGGAAGAATAGCAATACTTACAGCTTCATTGTCCAGTTGGATGTCCAGAAATCAAATTCTTAGGGGCCATGATGTGTTTAAAAAAGTGCAAATGAGGAAAGATTGTGGCTCGTGAATCTTCATTGCCCGGCGGAAAGACTTCGGTCTAAAACTTTCCTCGATCTTTCAGCTAACTTCATCTTCCCCCTCGTCCCCACGTTCTCACTCCCTCGTCTAACATGACAAAAGTGAACTATTCTTTTGCACCCTACTCTCTCTCACTCAGCCATGGTGTACATACACCTCTTCGCCTCTGTATACGGGTCAAAGCTAGATGGTATAGAAAATGCAACCCCAGAGACGAAGCATCACCTGAGCTGTACAAGAAGGCGTTCAGAAAAGCTATTTGATTGTGATGACAGGCTGTTTTTGGTATCCGCCCAATGATATGCGAAATAGCCAGCTACCATTACCTGTGACTATGAGAAAATCTGACATTAGATGGGACTTTCATAGTGGAAATTTGCAGTCACAAAGAGACGCAGGTGGCATCTATCCAAAGCAAAGGTAGTCCGTGTGCGAGTTATCTTTCTAGCAGTGGTATTGATCCTACCACGGCTCCATTCTACACACAGTTCTTGCTATTCAGATGGCCGATATACCTTTGCGACGATTTTCTAGTATCAAAGTGACACCATCGCTATCCATACATTGAAGTCCAGTGGCCTCATTTCATATCAATACTCGATGTGTTTTCCATATTCAACATATAAGTCTACACTTCTCTTACAGCAAGTTATGCTCTTAGTCGATCCTACAGGTACAATATTTCGTAAATTGCCATATCTAGCATTATTACACATCCATGAAGTACTCTGAACCCCTTGGTACTGAAATGCCACTCGAAGAAGGAGCTTCTTGCATTGCTTCGCTCTCCAAAATGCTGGCCTTTCATCTCTCATTTTATGGCCGCACAATAGTTTGAATCTAGCTAGTGACAATGTCGATCAACCCACCAAGACGATACTAAGTAAGCCTAACAACAGCCTAGCCAAGAGTAACGGCAAGGAACGTGGAGTCTCGACTTTCGAATGTCTTCTCTATGTGGCCCGATGTCTGTGTGGTTGAAAAACCGTCCTGTCCATCACCGGAACGTTCAAGTACTGCGTCCAAGCACAGCAACCCGAGGAGGTAGAAACCGGCAAGTTTCAATTCAAAAGCCGGACCATATCTGCATCAGCAATGTCCATGCAGGATCACTGTGGTACCTTGCTTGAATACTCTAGAGAACGTGCGTCCGTCAACGTAATGTGAACAGATTGAAACCCCTTTCTGGCGAAACCCCCCTATCCCTCCCTTCCAAACACGAAACGGCTAGCCTCGCATGAAATATCCCATAGCGCAAGGCAACTGCATGAACGATCATACCACAACTTTTAGCTCCAGCGTCCTCCCCCCTGATCTCAAAACCATCGCGGCAATAGACTTTCCCACCGGCTAAACCCCGGCCCAAAATTCCCATCCACGACCAATTCCGTACCCCATCTCCCACTCCAATCTAAACCACTTCCCTTCCCCACAACATCACCCACACACAGCGCCCACACCATCCCTACCCCTCGCCCCCTCCACCACCAGTCCCACTGCATCCTTGCCCCCCCCCCGCCAGATATCAAGCACCACAATGCATCTAATGTACACCCTCTCCCCCACCACAGGCTCACGGCAGTACACGCTCAAAAAAGTGCAAGCGGGCGAAGTAACCAAGAGCGCGCATCCGGCAAGGTTCTCGCCGGATGATAAATATTCGAGGTGTGTGTGCCTTATCCCCATTCCGACGAGAGAGAAGAGAGGGGGGAAGGGGGGGAGGGGAGGGGTGTGTGCGGAGAATAATGGGGGGGGGGAGTGGGGGAAGTGGTGGTATGGAGATCTAGGCTGGGAGAAAACTGGGGAATCGAAGTGGGGAGATGGGGGGAAGGGAGAATTGTTGAGGATGTGGTCGAGAGGGTGTTGGGGGAGGGTTTTATGGGAGGTTGTGAGGAAAGGCTAATCGCGGGGTGGGGTTGGTAGGCACCGGGTTACGCTGAAGAAGAGATATGGGTTACTTTTGACGCAGCAGAGTATGTGAAATTGTTTACTGATGGTATTTGGGGTGAAGGCTAATGTGTGCGGTGTAGAGAAGGAGAAGGTGCTTGGGCTGTGAGAGGTGGGATGTGGTGGAGTGGGGTAGGGAGGGTTCGATTGCAGATGCTTTGGAGGGGAATGGGGGAAACGTTGGGCGCGTGGTGGTATGAAGGGTTGGTGGTTCATTGCTGGAACGAGGTAGGGTGGGAGGGAGAGATGACTTCTATGTGGGAATGCTTTCGCTATGATAGGGGGCTTCGATGGCTTTCGGTAGGCTGTCTAGAATCTACTAAATTCTCTTCTTCGAATTGACATTCCTCCCGGCTCCAACCTTCGGCCTGCCGCCTGCTCTCCCCCTGTCCCCTGTCAAGATACTAGGTAAATAATCATCATCCATCAGATCCGTCTCCCGTCTCCCCTTCCCACCCACAGCTTTCAGATACTCCTTCTGGTCCTCGGCCAAAATCAACTCCTGCCCCCAGCCACCTTTGCCCCCTCCCTTTCCTTGTCCGCTTTTGCCATTAGCAGACCCAGGTACTGGTTTCGGTATGCTGTACCGATCTCCACGGTGGTTCCATTGAATATTCTTCTTCAAGTGAATCTTGAACTCGCCTTTCCGATTCACAGAGCAGGACACCCTGTTCAGCGTGGGTTTGCCACAGCGAGGACAGAATTGTTTTGTCGTATCATTCACGGTCTGGAAACAGGCGTGGCAACGGAGAACGTAGGTTTTAATTGTTCGAACTTGCTGTAGGGCGGGCGAAAGGAGATTAAGGCCGATTTGGAGGAGGACGTTTTGCATGGCGAAATCGGTCGTTACAGTTGCCACTTGCATGACGCTATCTTCTGAGATTGGGGCTGTGGTGGCGTTGAGGTCTTTCGATTGGTGTTTTTTGAGGCTGGAAGGGGTGATCCACCCTTCTGAGTCCGAGGACTCGATCCCCGCTCCTGTAGAATCTAGATTGGTAATCTTGTCCACATGAGCTGAGGCCTGAACATCACTATGGTGGCTACTTTGTGTGGAAATGTGAAGATTTTCCAGGCCACCGGGCGTTCGGGAACCTTCGACCGGAGTATCGCCTACCCATTTCTGGCTCTCGGCTGGTACTGCAGAGCTTAAGACTTCGTCCTGCGTCTTATGATCGTTCTCTGAGGCTGGGTGAGCTGTTTCGTTTTCAGATGGCTCTGGTATCGGAAAGGTTGGATGCCGTGCTTGTTGCACAGCCGCATCTTGTGTTTTTGGTTGTGGACCATTCAACCCCTTCTGCCCAGGGACCTTGCGAAGTCTCGAGTCACCCCCATTTTTCTCGCATTCAAGCTCATATGCCAAGGCTAGTAACGATAGATCTGTTTTCGAAAGTACCGAAAGATCTCCTGTTTTCCTCGCAAAATCGGTGATAAATTTCAGGCTTTGCGGGGATGGATTTTTGATTATCAGAAATGGGAGCAACATCGTCTTCACTCGAGTACGTGTTGGAACATCTTTAATTTCGGCAATGACAGAGGGGACAGTAACGAAATTCTCTGATTTGGCCAATAATGTAGAAATCGATGGGTCATTCTTCAGAATAGGACCTGCATCGAGAATGAGAGTGTGGATGGGTTTAAGCGAGGTCATGGTTGTCAAGTATCGTTTATCTGGCCATAGTGTTCAATACTTCATAAGAATGTTACATGACTTTGATTAAGGTAAGGAAGGAAGACCTCGAATGAAGCGGCGGAGCTTAGAATACATAGTGCGTAGTAATTTTATTAGTCTACCAAATTTTACTTTACGCTATTTCCAGCCAATTCCAACGACGGGAGACTGTTCAAGAGCCTCGACGTCTTCAAATTTGATCTCGATGCTTAAAACGTCATGCATCGACCCGGACAACATGCTCCCATGACACCTTGTAAGATTCTCGCCCTTGATGCGAACATATAGGGCTGGAAGGGGACCAAACGTGTCCATTTGGATGCTCGCCCCTTCCTCCAAGTCCCATAATTTGCTCTGAGAGTCCGCTATCTGTGGCGGAGCATCCCAGTAGCATACTGCAGCCTCGAGACAAGGCTGGACAGTGCGATGTGTGCTTGGAACACCAATAATCTAACTTCATGCCGAGCTTCCAGAATTCTCGACAGCTCGCAGACAGCATCGAACATTCGACGCTGGGCAAACACGCTTCGACTTCGTGCATCCTTACGTTAGCAACCCGGAGTTTCTTGTGTAGGGAACAATCTTTTCATCTCATTCACCATGCGAGTTTAATTTGCTCGCGGCACTGCATCTCAATACCTGGAACCTCACTTGATGGAAAGAGGCCACTGTACTAATCAACCATTGGTTTCCCTGCGCCTCTGAACTCAAGTCGTGGAAAGGCATATATCTTATCGAGAAAGGACAGCTGGGCGCTAGCTCAGCCCAATCGCTTCCACTGTTTTCTGGATCATGTATCACGGACGCATTCGCTTTTGGCCATGCGGAGAATGGGTAACTAAGCAGTGGGTTAGCCAATGACAGCTCTCCTCCCCTGACCGATTCTCAAGTGAGCTCTTGCTGCTCAAGGTAGGCACTGAGATGGATTGGCCAGTGACCTTTGCATCCTAACCGCGGAAAGGCTGCCTCCCCAAGGTCTGGGCGTTTCTTATTGTGGTAATTCGCAGCGTATGATCCGGCTCGAACCATCGCAATAGCATGAATCTCTTCTTATGCAGCACACTGTACTCTGTCATTCTTCAGTAAAAGAGCACTAACCCCACTGGAAGGTATCTCTGACGCCGCCGTCTGATACTCGATAAAGCGTCCACGTCTGTATACGGCATTCAATAACAACGCAAGCTAGAAACATTCAGACGTGCTTGCTCTCTGCCATGGACAGCAACTCACGACTTCCATATATGTCTGCGCAATCGAACAATACACCATAACCTCGTTACCTCGTGGCATCATGTTGGAGGTACAAGGCCTGCATGTATGGCCTGTAATGTCTTGTCAACCTATCAGCTTTGATAAGCTAACGAGCTCCTCATCAAGCCAGAAGATGTCGCCGTCATCGATAAACCAGCATTTTTGGTCGAACCCGGTCTAACCGTCCTTGGAAGCGTTAATTGGGTCCACTTATGTACGCGAACTTGTCGAATGCCGCAAGAACCAGCAGTGAGGGAATTAACGACCATTGCGGAGTCGAATCAAAGAAGATTTAATTGTCAGCCTGCCCGCTTAGGAGGACGGGTTCGATGATCGGTCAAACAAGTTGTGGACCAGGATCTTGGAAGGGAAGTCAGCTGGGTCGACCCTGCTTAAGGTCATGGGTTCATAGCCAACACGATAGGCACGTTTGGGACACGGGGTACTTGCGATAGGCATTTTCAAATTGCGAGCTCCTGCCAAAGGCAAGCAAGACAAATACCGATAAGAGCCTTGCATGGACTTCCGGGTTCTCTGACCCTTCCGCCCGAGACGCCTGGCGCAGACCGTCCGAAGAGGAGTAGCCTGGAGTCGATGGATGCTGAACATTTAAAGCCAGGCCTCCCATGCGTGTTTTCCTTGCCATCAAGATCCCCAGCACATACTCTTTGTTCGGTGATACCTCTCTATCAATGGCTAGTACATTTTCCGCTAGGTTATGCACGCTAAGCTCTTGATGGGTCCGCAGAGCTAAGACGTGTCGTGTGGCCGGACTGTTTCGACCGTCAGTGCTAGGCCATGACGACTGCCCACGCAAGCGAATCAACATAACGTTCACGACGAAGGTTTGGAGTCCATGAAAGTAAGAGTCGAGGCTAGCTACGACCAATCGTGTACTCCTATCCTGCGCTAGACTCGAGAACACTTCGTGATAAATGATTGCGGAAGTGAAGCTATATCGCTAGCTTATTCTCGCAGAGGGTTTTGGCTCGATAATCCGTCAGATGACCACCGATTGCTTGCATGTGTTGCTGCCCGATAACAGTGTTATCCCGTGAAGTCGAGTCACACGGAACCATTGGAGATGGATAAGAGAAGTGATTAATGGCATCTTTGTCGACCGCTCCGTCATTGTGACATCTTCTCTCGCGCCAATGGAATCGATTCCGGAGTGCCAATCGGTGGCAAATCCCGAGTGCAGGCCAACAAGTAATACCGCCGACATCCCGCGCCAGAAAAACCGTCCACGTGTTGAAGAAACAATGGCATTCAGGGTCGATGCGGCTCTGCTGAAATATTTTGGTTATAAATCTGCGGACATAGCGGGACGGAGAGATAGGCTTGTGGGTGCACACCAGTCTCCAGCGGCAAGATCTCAGGCGAATATCAGCTTAGCTCAGAATATTGGCTCGGAAAGCCAGCCAAACCTCGCCTGGCTCAACTCGAAACACGATGTTTGGGAGGGGAGGGCCCTCCAAGAAGAGCATTAGCTCCTCCGCTGGCTCGACAAGGGGCCCTGGTGGCCGCTCATCCACAGTAAATCATCACTTATCAATAAGCTCTTCAATGCTGATCGCTCTGTAGAGCCCCCCCAAGGTTCTCCAAAATCCTTCACAAGCTTTTCCAGGGCCCCTGAGCTTTCTGTTTCGAGTCGAACCACTGCGGCCTAACTTCAAGATACAAGGGAAGCGGTTGAGCACGCATGGCGGCTGGGACCCACCGAACAAACACACAGCTTACAAACGAGAGAACGGGCCTCTATATCGCTGGCTCCTTGGCCATGTACGTGAGACTGAAGCAAACAGCCATTTCCTTAAAGCTGAGAACCTTGTGATATACGGGGCCGCCACCGTCTTCACCCAATCCCCGGCCAATCCGCTCCTGGCCGTCAATCTCGATGCCGGGAAGAGAGACGTTAGTACTACTGATGGTTGGAAGACCTTGAGCTTCGAACACACTCGAATTGGTACCTCCAAGAATTTTTGTTCCTATGTCGATCCTGCAGGCAGTGATGCCCTACTAGCCGCCCCAGACGCATCACGCTGGGTTCGCCAATTGCTACCGGACTGCTACGCCTATCAGCCTAGTAACGACCATGCAGGTTATCCAGCCCCTCCGAAGAGGGGGCACGCTGGCCTCACAGGAAAATTGCCTCTGCTCATATCTATAGCCGCATTCTCCGCTCCTCCGGCACAATTGCAACAAGTACTTCTTGGATGTATTCGGCCGCATCAATGGATATGCCACCAGTACGCTTCAGGGCGTGATGGCTCGAGTGAGTCCTACTGCTTTCATGCGAGGCATTCTGTTGACGCAAATAGGCCATGAACACCGTGGTATGGTCGTCACCGTCTATCTTGACCGTGGTAACCCTACTTGGTCTACTGCAGCACTTCTGAACCAGCTTGAGAACGGTGAATTCGGTGTGTTCTATGGTCCTTGATGGCTCAAGAAGGATGTCATTGGCTGTGTGCGCTGTCCGTCACAGCAGCCGGGTTTCACAGTCCTAGTCAGCACACGAAAGAGAAGCATATACACGATGACAGTAGGTCCCAACATCAATCCTGTACGGTACCGGCGTCAACGCGCAGTCTCGCATCGGCTTTCGACTGCGGATCTCGTCATCATAGCAGATACTCGAGCCTTTTATCGCATGGCCGGCCTTGCGAAACGTGGAAGTGTTCCTTGGCATTTGCACATATGGTCTTGCAAAGTACACACCGACGGTCTCATTTCCTTATTATAACATTGGCTGCTATGGTTATTGCGATTGCTCAATTCGCGAACGATGTTTTCAGCGACTTGGAGACTGTGTGTCATGGAATTTCCGCTTTTGCAATTATCGGTATCTACAATACACATCTAAGCTTTGCAATCATTACTTCTGCCATGTGCGACCCCACGCTTCACTCCCCCAAGCGTCATTGCACATCCGGCAATCGGACAGCGATATCCCCGGATTGGGTGATGTACCGGACCCAAGGAAGCGAAGGGTATTGCAACTGACACGAGAATTACGTTAGCACTATTCCGATCTGATAAAGCAAAGCCACCGCGGAAGGATCTTCGGCCCATCGCACCGTTCCGCGCTTGCGACGCCTTTGGCACGAGCCTGCAGAAGTGGAAATCACGCAGGGAATCGATAGATCTGATGATCTGTCCCACACCAACGAAACCCCACGTCCGAATGCAGTATCGTCCTTCGAAACAACCCAACGACTGCCGAGGCAATCCGTGAAAAGGGAACCCGCGCGAACGACGCAGGGATGGAACGAGTGCGGGACTCACCTTCGGTTCTATGATCTTCAGATAGCGCACCTGGATGCCGCTCGTTGTGAAATACGGAATCTCGAACTTGACGCTGATCGGTCGCTTCCCCTTCCCCCCTTGACCCGCGCCTCCCATGCTGCCTCCAAACCCTCCCGTCATACCACCCCCATGTTCATCATCTCCTTTCACGGACGGTAGGCCCAACTCTGCGCGCATGAGGAACTCTTTGCCCCCACCAAATTGTTTGATCTTCCATATTATTGCACTCTTCTCTGGAGCGTAGTGGACGCTACCAATGTTTGTCCGAAAGCGTGGGGAGTCCGCGTCTTCAGGGACGGGGACGAGAATTTCGACGTTGTTGGCCGTGGACCGGCGTTTGAATTGCGCTCGTGCCTGCAATCAACTCTCGTTAACTTTGCCCTCCAATCTGACATCCAGAAACCCCGAGAGAAGAAGGCAAGCGAACCTTCAAAGTAAACTCGATCCTCGACCCAGAATGACTCCTCACATCACTCTCCACCCAAATCAGCGGCTTCACCTGTGTGTTCAACCGATAGCTCATGAGCTCAAACTCCCCATCCGGTGGTATAAAGCTAATAGTGCGATCATTCTCAAATCTCGACAGCCGCACACACTGATGGAATTTCACATCCTCCATCTCGACCGACTTCCCCCTCGTCGCTCGCCCCGTGCTCTCAAACATCACTTTATCATTCAGCCCCAGCCGTAATTCGGGCATGCCGCTGAGATAGCACTTCAGTTTCACAGCGCCAAGGATCTCGCTGCGGAGGACGTTGCCTGTGGAGGAGACGAGGAGGTTTAGGGATTCGATCACGTCGAGGAAGACTTCGTTTTTGCGGTAGCGGATTCCTTCGCTGCGCCAGGAGACGGCGTTTGTGACTGCGATGGGCGGGCGGGCTTGGATCTCCAGTTTGTGGGATTCTTGCGTTATGTATCTATAACGCCCAACAATCAGCACCCTTCCTCCCCTAAAGACGACAGAGTAAATCGAACAAAGCGAGAAGAGCGATTCTAGAAACGCAAGGAAGGAAGACATACTCCTGCAAAATCTTACTCTCCGTAGTCTGCGGGTACCCGAAATCCATCATCTCATCCAGCAACTCGTAAATGACGACGAAATTGTCGCGGATGCTCTCCTCCTCCAGCTCCTTGAAGTACTCCGTAAACACCCCGACGATCTTGTGCAGGAAGAGCAGGATTTCCGCGGCGTTGGTGTTGCGTTTCGTCAGCGCGAGCAGGTAGAGGTTGTTGTGTCGGATGTAGAGGTACTGTTCCCACCGCCGCGCGCGAGTTTAGCAGAAATTAGATGGAAGGAGGAGTAGTATGGGAGGAGAAGGGGAAGACGTGGGAAAGCCCAGGTTAGAAAAAGGGGAAGTACATTAATGCCCTCGTCGGAGAAACATGGTGGGACGGCGGAGGACTCCTCTTCGGCTTCGGAGAGGAGGACGGGGAATTTTTCGACTGCGGACATGGGGATGTCGCCGCGGTAGTTGCGGGCGAGGAGGGTCTGGAGTTTTCATAAGTATTTGAGGGGGAAAGCTGAGAGGGGGAGGTGAGGGGATTGGGGGGCTCACTTTGCCCTTCAGGTCGAGGAAGAAGACTGCGGAGGCCATGGTTGGGGAAGGTGGATGGAGGTGCTGGTGCTAAGGACTCGGATGGGTGAGTTGGGTCATGCTGGCACCAACTCCTTCACTGCGTGTTTCTGTGGAGGAAATGGCGAGAGAAACGCAGGTGTCCTTCTTCCCATGGCTTTCCCATATTCATCTGGCCCAAGAGAGCCTAGCGCGTGTCAGCCCTATCGAAATTCCAGATATTCTACTGCTTCTAAAATCCTTTCTTGTGTCTTCTTTTTCCGTTTTTATGTTTTACACGCGCCGATAAGACAGTGCGAATCAACAGATCTGGTCCGGGCTGGCTTTTTGTCAGACCGGCACCCTTGTCGCCGATTGTTGAAGCGCGATTCGCAGGCACGGAGAGAGAAATGTGGTTCCATTAAGAACTGGCCGAGTATATTTCATGGTTGCTTGGGCGGTGTCAGAGGGACTGGACAATTTCCGGGGCGAAAATTGAGGTGCTGGGCTTGGTGGACTGTGAGGGGTAATATGGATTGGGCTTGTTTGAAGGGGGTGTGAGAGATGGGAGGGTGGTGGAGCTTTTTACAATGATATATGAGAAGCTTGAGAGCCGCTATGTGTCTGAATACGGTTTCTAGAAACGCTTCATCGCTATGCTCTATATATGTCTGATCTGATGCAGCTGAATCTCCTGTCTCTTCTGCTTTCATAGTCCCAAGGGTTCCAGTATCCGGTCCTGCGCAACATCCTTCGCAACCTCTCCACCCTTCTGCAGCGCTACTGCACCAACGATGGCGTATAGGGCCTGGGAAAGGACAATGGGCAGTCCAGAGGCTTGGAGACTCCTCGCCTGGGATTCCTGTATCAGCACATGCCCATAGTTCATTCAAGTAGTTCTGGGAAATCATGTACCAATTTCGGTTTCCACCGTAGCACCTTATCAAGCCCATAGTTCTCGCCCAGTCGAGCCAGCCTGTTCTTATCATTCACCAAGTCTTTGTTGGTTTGGGTCAGTCCGTCTAAGCCCGCCAACGCTGGGTGGCGAAAGGGTTTTCTGTCGTAAGGGTCGTCTGGTGGCGGGTGTGGTGTCACTGTTGAGCCATGTAATAAAGCCAGCGACGTTTGTAGCTGCACAATCTGCCTCCCTAAAAAATGTCAGCACCTTCCTCTCTATCCACATTGTAGTAAACCCATACCGAAATATGCCAATCGATCGTTATACCCTCTCCGCCCGTGGTCAAAGCTCTTATGTGTTACAGCCAACCACTTGACCTCCTCTGTAAGTAGTTGGCTTCCACCTTTACCTAGCACTCTTTCATATGCTCTGTCCAGGAGGGCAGGGTCTTCGTTGACTGTGAATTCGTTGTCGAATTTGGTGGGAGGTTTGGTTCGAAAGGGAGCTGTCATTCGGGGGGGCGTTTGCTGCCATCGCGGACGTTCTTGAGGGTATTGAGGTTGTTGAGATTCGTAATAGGAAGTGTCAGCTTCGGAAGAGGATGTACTATATGCTCGTAAAGATTGACGCTGAAGTTTTCTTGATGCTGAGAGGGCGGCTCTTCTGCAGGTTGAGCATGCTGGAGGCTGTACGAGGGCTGCGAAAGACGTGAGGAAAGCTCTAGATGATGTTCTAGCCATTCCACCGACAGTGAAAGCTCAACATATGCCTCGCGTGGTGAGGATTGAAAAGGTAGAAACATTAATCCTCAAGGTCAAGTTTTGGTTAGAGGCACAGGGACTGAAGATTCTTGGTCATGTCGCGACCGGTCTCCTGAGCATTATCTCTTCGTGCTTCTCTCACCGTATTAAAGTCGCTCTCCAAAGTTGCTATTGCTTTGCTTGGCCCGGGAAGGAAGATGAGAAATTGAGATGGGTCGCTCGTTGCTTGTAGATCGCCTTCGAACAGCTCTCCCCAAGGGTAGTCGCTTCACCATCCACCACTTATCCTCGCCCCCGACAAAGTGCCCCGCCATTTTTGCTGCACCACCAGGTCAGAAAGATGAGGAAACTTATTGTGAGAATCAATTCTTGAGTGCCTCCATCGAGCATGAAAACAATCAAGTGCATGCCTTTGCGATTGAGGTCTTGGTCTACACTACAGAACATCTCACCACCCTTTTCGTCTCCAAAGCCGACTCGACTGGATACATCCAATTGCTTAATCTACCCCCAGGAGCCCCTTCGTCAGTTCGGATAATATCGCAGACCTTCCTCGAGTTCTTGATAGAAGAGCGCACCAGATCGGATCGAAGGCTGGTGCTGTCTCTCTTCGCCAGAGCACAAAATCAATATCTATTCCCAGGAAGCGTTGAGAACCGCCAGAAGCACGTTCTCGATGATAGGGGTCTGATCAAGTGGTGGTGCCGAGTTGTCAATCCGATTCTCGCAAACCTTGAAGCACAGAGGACGCCACAGAGCGACCCTGAAGCAGCTACATGCCATCACGTTACAGAGCAATGCCAGGGCTTTCTGAGAGTCCCAGGATGTGACTCCTATGAAACACGAATCTTCTTCCCGAAGGATAGCCAGAGCGCGTCGAGCAGGGAGCAACGATGGGCAGTGGCTGATCCTCTTCAATCGCTCGGGCGATCGCCAGACTTGCCCGAGAGGTGCTTGATACCTCGGTTTCCTGACGATCCAAAGGCGCGTTTCGTGCAGACCCTTGACGATGAGCTACCAGATGAAGATGAAGATACGGGAGGATCTCAGTCCCAGCAATTGGATAAGGAGACTAGGAAGACCACGAACACCGGAAGGTGGAGGAGTGTGAAGAGCTTGGATCAATTTTGGGAGATGATGTCCTTTCGTCAAGAATGCTCTTCTGGCCGCCTCGTTGGTTTTCTGTGGGCAGTTTTTACGCCATCCAATTTCCAACGCAGTGAAGACTTGTCTCGCGAGGATGACATCACGAATTCTACGTCTTCCACCAGTCTACCGACACCCCATGATTCTCAGCGTAACGAAACCGATCGTCTTTCTCATGCATCGCATCTTCCCTCCAGTCCTGCTCCAGAGCCGCCTTCAACCCCTCCTTCGTTGCCCCAACCCTCACAAGAACCACTTACCCCAAGCCCCATGAAAGTACTGGAGTCTAGAGCCATGCAGATGCAGCCCGAAGAAACGAGGCATTTTTACTGGCCTCGGTCTAGCCGAGGAGAGGTAGTGCTGAGACCAAAGGACTACGAAAGAGTTGGCCGGCTGCTACTGCGTCAAGATTACGCAAATGAAGAAGTTGCAACGGAAAGCACCCGTGAATGGGTCAATGGCGTCGCTGAGAGAGCGGATATCAAAACCTGGGGGTTTGTTGTGGTCGGAGAGGTAGCACTACCTACTGGGGTGCAGGCATCGAGTAATGAGGCTTCTGGGCCTGCCGTGCTCAATGCCGGCTTAATCAGAAAGAAGAAACGGCTGCTCGACAGCGGTTCCGGACAAAACTCTCTCAGCAATGGAGAAAGTACAGTCACATCATTGTCGGCAAGATTCGTCAGAAAAAAGGCAAAGACTTCAACCGAGGACAGCGCTGGCGCAGTGTCGAAGCCAGATCTAATGGGACAAGAGAAACCTGAGACATGATAATCTGATATATGTTTGCTCGTTTAGCTTATTGCGCAACCTCAATCTGCCTCACGCTTCCCCTCTCCACGAGAGCTGATGCTGGCGTTCGAAACACCGAAGTCGAAGAAGGTATGTGGTGCAAGGCAATCGTGCCTGGTCCGTCTCCTTGAGAACGAATTTGCCTCTCGGTCTCCCTCCGCTGTCTTCGACTACTGATCCTCGCTTGCATCCAGGGGGCCAGATTGAAGAACCCACCACAGACGAACACGCCAGCCCATAAGGCTAGCTCAGTCCCATATATGGCCATACCAACAACATTGAGTTCAGCTTGGAAACCTGATGAGTATGAGTACGAACGATACAGGGGAATATGAAGTCAATCCTTACAGATAGAAATTAATGAAAAGAGATCGCCAGCAGCATCTATACCCACAAAAATGAAGCTTATACCTCTGACTGTTCGATGGATATAAATGTCCCAATAATGGCGCAGTACACCAGCTGCAAGTAACGCGGCCGCAAGGACTGCCATGAAAGTTGCAGGCCAAGTCAGGTTTCTCCTGGTTGCTGCCTTCACACCCAATGGTCTTAACAAGGGGTTCTTGAGGGGACACTTCTTCCATTGCTACAAGAATTTGCTGACTCACCCGCAACGCAAAGATCAAGGCAGCCTCAATCCCCCCCATGAGGATACACATCCCAATCAAGATGATGGCACATTTCTGCCACGACCATTCTCGCCCATAATAATAGCATTGACTCCAGGTGATCAGGCTCAATACAGTCAGAATCTGCGCCTGGACTCGTAGTGCGACATTGAAATTCTCAATTATGTTATAGACACCGAGTGGTACACCAGCAGAGGCCCAAAGCAGCATCATAGATGGTTGGAGACCAGTGGTGTGGTGTCGCCTGTAGTTGATGATTATCTGTGGAATGAGCTGAACTGACCAGCATATTGCGCCGATGGTGCCGAGCGTATCGGCTGCGATTGGGACATTCATGATCTCCTGCGACTCAAGAGTCTATAATGATTTTTCATGGACATGGGTGCTTGATCACACTGGAGGTGACTGAGATGATCGATGATACGGGAGCGCCAAAGGCGCTAAAAGAGCCCGCATATTTTATGTAAACAACGCGATCCCGGATCTTCGCTTTTGCCCATTGTTCATGCGTATCAGCATTTTTAGACATTCTCAATTTGAGGTGACCAGAAGCTCCAACCTGCTCATGACGAAAATACGGCACCCACCTAAAAATCAATATGACTAATCAGAGATCCGCCTCTCCGTTATCCAGATCGGTTCACCCATCCACCCTCCTCCCATCTTCAATCTTCTCAACACCATCTTTCAGCTCTACGCTCCCTCTTCCACGGCCGATCTCAGCATCGGGTGTCTCTCGGCGCTCTTCGAACAACATTAAGAGACGCTCTAGTCTTTCTCGCCGGCGACGCACGCGCTCTGTCGCATCCTCAGTCTCACACTCAAGTGACGAAAGTCTCGGCGATTTCAGTATGGAGAATTATACCATAGATCTGGCACAACTATCAAGACCCGATGGCGACGCGGGTACAGCTGGATCTAGGGAGGACATCGAGGGCCAGAGGAGAAAAACTGGCAGCCCGCGAATTGCAGCGCAGAAAGAAGCAGATGTCGCTGAGGAAAGCGAAGGGAACGCAGAAGATTTCATGAGTGGCTATAGAATTGATCTAGGTGGCTTGGGAGACAAGCCAAGCAGCGTGGTTGTTGAGGATCGGGAGGAGGCGAGGGAAGAAGTGCCCAGTGAGGATGATGGGCCTGAAGATTTCACGATGAACTTGGAGAAGTGGATAAGGGGAAATAAGAAATGGGAAAAGCCAAAGCCAGAGAAGAGCTTTGAAGGAGGGAAAGACGAGGATGGAGAGGATGGAGAGCTGGAACATAGCCCGGAAAATGGCCTGGCAGAGGAAAGCATATTCGAGCCACAAGGAACATCGACGCCAGCGCCGCCCAAGGATCGGATCTATGCTGCATCACTGGAACATAGAGGAGGCGGATCAAGTTCCCAGGAACTGTGCGAGTCGAATGCCGAAATAGCTCACGACCAGACGGCTGAGGAGGTATTCCAGCGAATATCAGCGCTGCAGGCTGAATTGGAAAGGATGCGCGCTGAGGAGGACAAAATAAGGGCAATACAGAAAGACGTGCAGGACGAGAACCGTCGGCTGAACGTGGCGAACGCAGACTTGAAGGCGAAGCTGGATGAGCATCATCGAGAACTTACTCGAAATCATGGCGCAGAAAAAGCACTGCATGAACTCGAGGCTCTTCGAGGAGATGCCAAGGCCAAGCAACGTGCGTCCGACGTAGATATCAAGGCGCTTGAAGTTAACTTGCAGTCCTCACGCAATGAACTACAGGCGACTATAACCCGATACTATTCGGCACAAGAAGAGCACAACGTGGACGTTGCAAACCTCAGGGCAGAGCTCGAGGAAAGGAACTTGGAAGTTACATCCGCGACCAATCGAATCAGAATGTTGGCAAACGAGATTGCAAAATTAAATGCGGACGACAGCCGAAAGCGACGAGAGATCGACCAGTTGTCAAACGAGTTGAGTACGATGCAATCGGTACTCGACTATGGCGGCAAGCAGCTTCAGGAAACACGACGCATTGTTGAGACAGTAGAAGACGAGAACGAGGCCCTGACCGAGGAGAACGATAATCAAGCGCAACAAATCTCAGAGCTGGCCGACCGCCTTGAAGTCAAGTCCGTCGAGCTACAAGCGGCACAAGTAACGATTGCAAGACTACAAGAGACATCCCAAAACAACGACAACTTCCCCAAGGTCTTGGATGAAGAACCCCACGAAAAGTCCCTCGAAGAAGCCGCAGCCCAACACGCAGCAGCGCTCTCCTCCCTCAAAGAAAACCACACCAAAGAACTAAAACGCCTGCACACCGGTCTCCAAAAAGTAAGCCAAGGCGTTAAAAAACGCGAAGCCGACACCGCCAAAAAGCACGCCGACCAACTCACTTCCTTGCACCAAGAACTCGCCACCCTGAAGCACGCGCAAGACGCAGCCCCATCCCCCCCCAACGACGATATAGAAACGGAACTCCGTTCCGCAATCCGCGTTCTATCCTCCCAACTCCGCAAAGCCAATTCAGCTCTCTCCTCCGCACGGACCGAAGCAGAAGAAGCGCGCCAAACCACCATCAACATCGAGAAGGCCCACCACCTCGTCAACGCGGAGATGGAGAAGCGCTTTGCCGAGACGGTGGAAGCGCGGGAGCGGGAATGGATGCGGAGGGTGGATCTTTTGCTGAGGGAGAGGG
>JAABUQ010004696.1_pt1 | contig 22992 bp, 19 predicted proteins | sample 5560001 | NCBI WGS metagenome assembly JAABUQ01 (sample SAMN10711888, study PRJNA513371) | rock metagenome | isolation source: Antarctica rocks | place: Antarctica: Victoria Land, Finger Mt nord | collected 2015-12-18 | reverse complement strand
TATCGCTGTTGAAGCAGCATCCTGGCCGGCAGAGCCTGGCCATGAAACGCCGGGGCTGCGGCTGGAGCGAAGCGTTCCTGCTGGAAGTCGTCACCGTATCAACATGCTAGTTTGCGCTGACCCTGAGATCGACCCCGACGAGCGGGAGGCCGAGCGGTCGATGGCGGCCGGTCAGGTCGCCCACCTGGCCCGCCTGGTCGACGACCTGATGGACGTGTCCCGGATCAGCCTGGGCAAGATCGAGCTCCGCAAGGTCCGGATGGGGGTCGCCCGGTCGATGAGCCGGGTGATCGAGTCGCTCGCCCCGGCGATCGGGGCCCGCGAGCACACCCTGCACGTCGAGTATCCCCCCTCCGCCGTCGAGGTCGACGCCGACCCGACCCGCTTCGACCAGGTCCTCGGCAACCTGCTGGGCAACGCGATCAAGTACACCGACGTGGGGGGCCGGATCACGATCGGGGCGACCGTCGAGGCCGGTGAGGTCGCCATCCGCGTGGGCGACACCGGGCTCGGGATCGCGGCCGAGATGCTCCCGAAGATCTTCGAGATGTTCGTCCAGGTCGAGGCCCGCGGCGACCGGGCGAGCGGCGGGCTGGGGATCGGCCTGGGCCTGGTCCGGACCCTGGTGGAGATGCACGGCGGTCGGATCGAGGTCCGGAGCCCCGGCCTGGGGCTCGGCAGCGAGTTCGTCGTCACCTTCCGCACGCTCCCGCCGATCGCCGAGGAGGCCGATCCCGGGCCCGAGGGCCTCCTCCGGCCGGCCCTCCCGGGCGGGCCCCCCCGGCGGCGGGTGATGGTGGTCGACGACAACCGCGACGCCGCCCGGAGCCTGGCGAAGGTCCTCGAACGCTTCTACGCCCAGGAGGTCCGCGTGGCGCACGACGGCCCTTCGGCCCTCGACCTGGCGTTGGCCTTCCGGCCCGATCTCGTCCTGCTCGACATCGGCATGCCCGGGATGGGCGGGCACGAGGTCGCGATGAAGCTCCGAGAGCGGCCCGAGATGGCGCACGCCCTGCTGGTCGCCCTGACGGGATGGGGGCAGGATCGCGACCGTCGGCTCTCGAAGGAGGCCGGCTTCGACCTCCACCTGGTCAAGCCGGTCGCCCCCGAGACCCTCGGCGACATCCTCGCCCAGCCGCCCGACGTCCCGAGGTAGGCCGTCGACCGATCATCTCGGGGTGGTCCAATCCACGACCGTGAAACCCTTGCCGACGACCTTGACGGTGATCCCGTCGGAAAACCGGACCATCCTCGGGCGGTCGTCGAAGCTGTAAACGACGTGGGTCCGGTTGGTCATCCGGGGGTCATCACGAGTGGTCCCGCGATAGAACGTGGCGGTGAATGGCCCTTCGTCCCGGAAGGTGGTTTCCAACGCCCCGAGGTGTCGGAGGCTGGTGATCCAGTGATAAGCGTTGGCCGGGCTGTTGCCCGCCTCGAACTTGCCCGGGTCGTCGATCGCCTCGAACTGCTTGAGGGCGTCCTTGGGGTCGTCGAGCGCCCGGTACATGGCGATCAGGTCGGGCCAGGCATCCCAGTCCGTCCCGCCGTTCTCGGCGACGAGGGCCTCGTAGTTCCGCCGGGCGTAGGCCCGATTGAGGCCGAGGTAGAGCGACGCCCCGTGGATCGGCAGCCAGTTGATCCCGTGGACCATCTCGGGGTTGGCGGTGAACCAGGTCTGGTTGACCGACTTTCCGCCCCAGATCATCGTCGCGACCGAAGGCTTGAACTCCTTCGGCCGGTTCCGGCCGCCGAGGTCGAACCAGTATTCCCCGATCGCGTGCACCTCGGTCGCGTAGAGGTAGAGCCCGAGGTCGCGGGTCGCCCGGTCGTCGGTCGCGGCGCCCCAGAAGGCGATCCCGGCCCAGGCGTTCATCGCCTCGGACGACGACTCGTTGTTGTTGCCGTCGGCGAACCGGGCATGTCCCGAGGCCCAGGAGTGGCCGGCGTAGGGGTCGAAGTTCCTCAGGAACGGGAACATCGGGTCGTCCCGCCGGGGCGAGGCGACCTCGCGGATCAGGAGCCGGACCATCCCGCCCCAGCGGTCGTCCTTGGCCCAGCTCGGGTCGCGGCGGGCGACCTCGGCGGCGGCCTTGATGAAGTAGCCGTAGTGGAAGTGGTGGTCATTCAGCTCGGAGTCCGACCCGAAGCTCGCCGGGTAGCCGATCAGGGTCCCCCACCGGGGCTCGTAGGCGAAGAGGGTCGCCGACTTCGCCTTCCCGTCCGACCCTCGGGCCGAGAGCCAGGCTTCGAGCCGCCGCTTGAGCCGGTCCGTCAGCGCCCTCGCCGCCGGCTCGTTCGAGTAGACCTCGGCGATCGGGATCAGGGTGGCGATCCGCCCCAGGTATTTCCCCTCCCAGTACGTATCCCGGGACGGCGGCTCGGCTGCCTTGACCTCGGCCTGGATCAGCTTGCCCATCTGGACCCAGTCGGCCCCGTCGGTCCAGGGCAGGCAAGGCAGGAGCGCGGGGCAGGGGTGGGCGGTCCTGAACCCTTCGCCGTCGACCAAGATCATCCCGCCCCGGACCGAAGCGTAGTCCGGAGTTTCCGGCGGATAGATCATCGCATACTCGGCCTTCCATCTCTTCGGGTCGCGAAGCCAGACCCATCCCTTCGATCCATTTCCGTATCGATACTGATGCGGGTAAAGGGCGAACAAGCTCCCCCGGACCTGACTTTCCTTCGCCTCGGTCGTGACCCGAAAGTGGGTCGTGACGTAGTTTCCCTTTGGATCGTAAGACCAATCGACCCGCGAGTCGATGACGTGCGAATAGGCGTACTCTCGGAACGTCTTGAGCCAGAACTCGGACGCCTCGGGGAGCAGGGCGAGCGAGAAGTAATCGCGATCGGTCCGGTTGGTCAGCGTCTTCGACCCCAGGCCGTCCCACGTCGAGCCGGTCGGCCCGAAGAGGGCGTAGGCTTGGCCCCGGATCGTCAGGCCGAGGACCGGCGACTTCGCGTCGCCCGACCAGACCTGCGGGACTTCCGGCAGGCTCAGCCGGGCCGTCCCGCCCTCGAACCGGGCGAAGACGAACGGCGAGCCGTGGCCGAAGGTGGCCGAGATCCCCTGGCCGCTCGGGCCGAACCGGGCGGTCACGAACCAGTCGGAGTAGCCGTCGACCCGGGAGTCGGCGAACTCGCCCGCGTCCGAGTGGCCGAGGACGAGGTCGTCCGGCCCGTCGGGCATCCCGCCCAGGATGCCGACCGGCCCGACCTCGATCCGCTTGCCCGGCGCGTAGACCCTCAGGCCCCCCTTCTCGGCCCGGAGGGCGAGCGGGTGGGCGTACATCCGCTCCGAGAACGGCATCCAGGCGAGCGAGCTCCACCAGTCGTTGGTGGGCATCGGCCCGCGGACCCGGTCGGTCCGGTAGACGTCCGCCTGCGGCCGGCGCATCCCAGCCGGTGGCTCGTCCGCGTAGCTCCCGAGGCCGACGGTCGTCGTCGACTGGGCCGAGGCCGGCTCGGGCGTCGCCGGGGAGGCGACCGCGGCCAGGAGGAGCAGGGTCCGCCCCGAAGTCGACCGGATCATGGTGCGAGGGCCCGTCAGTGGTGCAGGTGCTCGTCGAAGAAGTGGCCGACGGTCGCGACGTAGCTCTCGGGGTCGGCCCGGTACGCCCCCACGTGGCGCACGCCGGGGAGGATGAACGACCGGCAACTCGGGCCGAGGACCCGGGCGAGCTGGCGAGCCTGCTGGACCGGGACGACGTCGTCGGCCTCGCCGTGGATCAGCATCAGGGGGCGGTTCCCCCACCGCCTGGCCGACGTCGAGGGGACGAGGTCGTCGGTCCGGACCCCGAAGGCGACCCGGGCGGCGATCAGGATGCCCGGGTTGAAGAGCGCAGGGAGGTGGCTGTGCCGGGTCAGTTCGGCCTTGAGCAGCTCCGGCAGGTTGCCGAACGGGCTGTCGAGGACCGCGACCTGGATGTCGCCGTTCTGGGCCGCCTCCATCAGTAGGGTCGAGGCCCCCATCGAGTAACCCAGCCAGCCCACCCGATCCGAGCTGTACCCCCGGGCATGGGCCCAGGCCAGGACCGCCCGAACATCTCCCCGCTCGCGGCGGCCCATGAACAGCCGCGACGGGTCGCTCCCGCCGTGCCCTCGGAGGTCGAAGACGAGCACGTCATACCCGGCCTCGCGGATGTCCCGCCCGAGCGCGGCCATCTCGTCCCGCGAGCCCCCCATGCCGTGCACCAGCACCACCAGCCGCCGCCGCTCCGCCGTCGGGCAGTACCACCCCCGGAGCGTCAGGCCGTCCGCCGTCCGGGTCGACCAGGGCACCGTCCCCGGCCCCAAATCTTCGGCCATCGTCCGGGTCGGCCGGTTGTTGGTCCGCGTCAGGACGTGGGCGACGAATAGCGAGACCGCCGCATAACACAAGACCACGACCGCGACCGCCGCAGCGCCCACCTTCCAGGCCCGCCGCCAGCCCCGCCACCCCCGAGGAACCGTCCCGTCCATGATCCCCCCTTTCGTCAGGGCCGATCGCACCGGGGACCGACCACGCCGTCCCCGCCGGTCCCTCATGCTAGGGCATCCGGCGGGGTCCCACAAGAAGAAGAAATCGGCGCTTGTCGAGGCCGTCCCGATCCATCTTTGTCGGGCCACAGGCCGCCGACGAGCCTGGTCATTTCATCCGCTTCGGGAAATCGCCTTGATCCGGGAGAAGCCGGCGGCACGACGTGAACTGCCGTGGCATCCTCGCTGGATGGACACACCGCCCGCCGATCCGGCCGACCATGCCGAAGACTTCGCCCATCGTTGGGCCGACAAGCTCGACGAGTATGCCGCCATTCGCATGGTGGAACTGGGCATCCCGGACGCCAAGATCGGGGCGACCGACCCCTACCGCCGCAAGGCGTGGTACGCCTTCGATGCGGAGGGCCGGGTTGGAGGAAGTATCACCACCGGGATCACGGTCGACTCCGGTTGCCTGAATCCCGACCTGCTCAAGGGGGCGAATGGCGGTCGGATCTGGCCGAAAGCCCGGTTGCGCGATCGCATCGATGCGATCATCGCCCACGAATACGACGAAGATCGGCTCGGCTCCCATCTTCAAGCATTGAAGAGAGCACCCAGGTCAGGGCTACCGATCACGGCCGGGGCGAGGCGAATCCTTCGAGCGATGGGGAGGTAGTCTGATGATCCATCCGTTCCATGATGCACTTCAGCTTCAGGCCCATCTCGGTCAACCGGTAGAAGTGCTCCCGGCCCCCGACGAACGAGTGGCCGACGATCAGGAAACCGGCTGCGGCCAGCTCGCGGCATGGATCGCGGTTGGAATCAACGACCATGATGTCGCCCCGGTAACCGCGCAACAGAGACAGGGCGGATTCGGATAGGGTGTGCATGGTGGGATCTTACCGGGCCGGGGCGGAGGGATGAAGGCGATTTTTGACCTTGCCCGTTTCCGAGCGAGCCGATGGCCGCACGGCGATCCAGTCAGCCATACCGACGTGGCTGGTCGATTCGGAGCGGGGAGTCCCGAGGCGGCTGGAGGCGGGGGATGCGAGGCTGGTGTGAGGCGCATGGAAAACCCCGGCTGGTTGGGCCGGGGCTGTGGTGGACAAAATTGGCTCTCTATGACTTCTGATCGAAAGGCGGCTGACCCGCCGTTTCGAGGTAAACGTGGATGAATCCGAACGTCCGCATGTCGAAATCGCCCGTGACCATGTGGCGGCAGGTCATCGTGTATTCCTGCCCGAAATCCACCGGCCCGGTGTCGAAGCTGATCCTCCGATCGAAAGAGACGCCGCGCTGAATGATCCCGCCCATGTCCGGCCCAATCGGGGGGATTCGGTGGATGGGCATCTGGTTGCCGGCGGCGTCACGAACCAAGAATCCGAGGGCATCCGATGCGTTCAAAACAGGTTCGCTACCATTGTTGGTCGCGTTGACGGTGACATCAATGTGCCCCCGCCCGCCTCCAGCCGAGAATGCCTTGATGGTCTGTTGAAGGGAAACGGACATTCACACCGACCTTTTTTCGCAAAACACCAAAACTAGCCGGCGGCCCTTGATAGACATATATCACTCATTTTACCAGAGCGTATGTCGAATGTTTGAAGGAGATATGAACATTTGAGGAATATACCTGGCTGATGGCCGACAACTCTGGGCTTGCCCGAATCCCGGATAATCGGCAGAATCCGACACGCATCAATCCCGCCCGGCGAAAAGAATGCCCCCGAATCGCCGGGAATCGCGGCAAAATATCGGAATCCCCGGAGATGATGGAAAGTCATAAGCCAAGCGAAGGGCGGGATTTGCCGAAAACCGTAGGCATTGGCATCGTCGGCATCGGGTTCATGGGGATGATCCACCACCTCGCCGCCGCCAAGCTGGCGGGGGGGCGGGTGTCGGCGATTTGCAGCCGGGACCCGAAGAAGCTGGCGGGCGACTGGACCGGCATCCAGGGGAACTTCGGCCCGAAAGGGGGGCAGGTCGACCTGTCGGGCGTGGCGACGCACCGCGAGTACGAGGCGCTCCTGGCCGACCCCGGCGTCGACCTGGTCGACCTCTGCGTCCCCAGCGACGATCATGCCCGGCTGGCGATCCGGGCCCTGGAGGCGGGCAAGCACGTCCTGGTGGAGAAGCCGATCGCCCTGACGTCGGCCGACGCCGACGCGATGCTCCGGGCGGCCGAGGCCAGCGGCAAGCTCCTGATGGTCGGGCATGTCCTGCCGTATTTCCCGGAGTTCGCCTTCGCCCGCGAGGCGGTGGCCTCGGGCCGATACGGGGCGCTCCGGGCGGCCCACCTGACGCGGGTGATCTGCCGGCCGGACTGGTCGAGCGGGGTCGCCGACGACCGGAGCGGCGGGCCGGCGATCGACCTCCACATCCACGACACCCACTTCGTTGGCCTGGTCTGCGGCGTCCCCCGGGCCGTGCAGTCGCGGGGGATCGTCGAGGACGGGGCGGTCGTCTATCTCTCGACCCAGTACATTTACGACGACCCGAACCTGACGATCTCGGCCGTGTCGGGGGCGATCGGCCAGTCGGGCCGGTCGTTCGCCCATGGCTTCGAATTCTACCTGGAACGGGCGACTCTCTCTTTCGAATTCGCCAATCTCGGCGGCTCCGGCCACCTGGCGACTCCGCTCTCGGTCATCCTGCCGGGCGGGGTGGTCGAACGCCCCGAGCTGCCCGGCTCGGGCGACCCGGTGGACGCCTTCGTCGCCGAGCTGACCGCGGCGGTCGAGGCGGTCCGGACCGGCGTGCCCAGCCCGACGCTCTCGGGCGAGCTGGCCGGGCAGGCCTTGAAGCTCTGTCACGCCGAGGTCCGGAGCGTCCGCGAGGGGCGGGCCATCGCGATGGCCGATCTCGCGCCGGGGCCGGCCTGAGTCCATTTCGCGTTCAAGATCGAGGAATCTCGCGACCGATGAAGGATCTACGGTGGACAGGATGTTCGCCGAGGCTCGCCATCTCACGGAGGAACGGGGTGATGCTGACGATCACAGCGGAGTCGATCCATCCGACCGCCCTGATCTCGCCCGAGGCGGAACTGGCCGACGATGTCCAGGTCGGGCCTTACGCGATCATCGACGGCGCCGTCCGGGTCGGGGCCGGTTCGGTGATCGAGGCCCACGCCTGCCTGGCCGGGCCGATGACGATGGGCCGCGACAACTTCGTCGGCCACGGGGCGGTCCTGGGCAAGAGCCCGCAGCACAAGGGATACCGGTGCGAGTCGACGACCCTGACGATCGGCGACGGCAACGTCTTCCGCGAGCACGCCACGGTGCACCGGGGGACCGTCGGCGGCGGCGGCGAGACCCGGATCGGCGACCGCAACCTGATGATGATCGGCAGCCACGTCGGCCACGACGCCCGGCTCGGCGACGGCTGCACCCTCACCAATGGCGCCCTCGTGGCCGGCCACGCCGAGCTGTTCGACGGCTCCATCCTCTCCGGCCACGCCGCCATCCAGCAGCGCGTCCGGGTCGGCCGCCTCTCGATGCTCGGCGGCCTCGGCTCGGCGACGAAAGACATCCCCCCCTTCGTCATCTGCCAGGGATACAATTGCGTCTCCGGCCTGAACCTGATCGGCCTCCGCCGGGCGGGGATGTCCACCGAGTCGATCGCCGCGCTCCGGCAGGCGTTCCGGATCTTGTACAAGGAAGGCCGGACCCAGCCCGGGGCGATCGAGGTGATCTCCGCCGACCTCGGCCACATCGCCGAGGTGTCCGAGTTCGTCGAGTTCATCCGCTCCAGCACGCTCGGGATCAGCCCGTCCCGCGACCCGGGCCGGAACTCGCGGACCGCCTGAGCGATCGATCGTCGGACTCGGCGCGGCGGTTGCGGCGTTGGGCCCATCGGGCCTCCCCGACTTCGGGGTCGACCCGACCCCTCGATCCCCCGCCGGAGACCGCTCCCATGCCCCTGAATCGACGCCTCGCCCTCGGCCTGGTGGGCCTGCTGATCGCCTCATACGCCTCGGCCGCCGACGACCCGCCCAAGCTCGCCGGCACCTGGTCCTGGAAGTGGAAGGATGCCCAGGGCGAGACCCACCGCCATACCCTGGAGGTCGAAGGGGCCGGGAACAAGATGACGGCCCGCGAGCGCTACGACGACGAGGCGGCGATCAAGGCGGATGACCTCAAGCTCGACGGCAAGACGATCACCTTCTCGGTCCGCCGCAACGGCCGCCTGTCCGCCTACAAAGGGACCGTCGCCTCGGCCGAGACGATCAACGGCCACGTCACCGTCACCATCGACGGGATGGAGAGCGAGTACGGCTGGACGGCCTCCCGCGAGGCCGGCGGCAAGTGACCAGGGCGATCAAGGGGCCGCGTCGCCGGGAGGCGGCGGTCCGGCATCGCCCGCCATCGGCAGCATCCCCGGATCGGCCTGGGCCGGGGCCGGCTTCGGCCTGGGGATGACCCACTTCCCGGGCGAATTGGCGTCCTTCTGCTTCCCCACCGATTCCTGAATCCGGCGGAACTCCGCCTCGTCCATCAGGCCCGAGTAGAAGGCCTTTTCGAGCGGGTCGAGCAGGTCCTTCTCCGTCGTCGGCCCGAGGTCCTCATTGACCTCGCGCTGGAAGCTCAAGGCGATGTAGAACCCGACGACGACGCAGACGGCCAGCAGCCCGAGGGTCAGGTAATAATACTTCGGTGCGATGCCGGCCACGTCCGTCACCCCTCTCGGTCCGATCGCGAGCTTGAGCCCGTTCTATCAGAGGATTTTCCGAGATTCGGCCCGGCTTGTCCACCCGCCCCGACGGCCCTTCGACGAAGAAACCCCCAGGGCTCGGCGGCAGGTCGCCGACCTCGGGGGCTTTCTCGTCAATCACTCAGCGGTGGACGGGTCGCTCAACGACGGTAATAGCCGCCGTGACCATACCCGTGGCCGTAGTAGCCGTGCTCTCGGGCTTCGTGGTAGGCATGCTCGCGGCCTTCGTAGTAGCCGCGCCCGTAGCCGCCGCCGTAATAGGGCCGCCCGTAATAAGGAGGAGGCACGTAGATGGGCCTCGGCACCACGACGGGGACAGGGGCGACCACCGGATAGGCCGGATAGGCCCCATAGTAGGGGGCGGCATTGCCCACGCTCAGCCCGAAACCGGGGCTGGCGACGGAGAAGCCGAACTGGGCCTGGGCCCGGGACGACCCCAGGGTGAAGCTCGCAAGCGTCAAGATTCCGGCCCACGCCAACGATCGGAGCGGAGTCTTCATGGCCGATACTGCCCTCGTTCGGTTGCTCGGTTCGCCCGAACGGACGCGGGAAGGGAGGCGAGATCCCGCGTGGTCCGAGTCGATGAAATCCTGAAGCACGGATCGTGCCGAAGGCCTTCGAGAACGGCCTCGGCGGCGGACCTGAGCCGAATTCCTACGACAATCCGGGCCATCCGTCAATCTCGGCCGCATCCCGCCTCGGGCCACGCATCAGGACCCTGGCGGCCCGCCAGCTTTCTTGTCGGCTCGATCGATCATGCGTCGACGATCAGCCCGTCCCTGAGCCGGACCTCGCGGTCGGCGGCGGCGGCGACCTCGGCGCTGTGGGTGACGATGATCAGGGTCAGCGACCGCTCGCGGCGGAGCCGGTCGAGCAGCGCGAGGACGTCGCCCTGGGCCTGGCTGTCGAGGTTGCCGGTCGGCTCGTCGGCCAGGATCAGGCTCGGCCCGTTTGCCAGGGCCCGGGCGATCGCCACCCGCTGCCGCTCGCCGACCGAGAGCCGGCCGGGCCGATGCCGCTCCCGGTGCGCCAGCCCGACCTCGTCGAGCAGCGACGCCGCCCGCTCCCGGCGCGCGAGGCGGGGGAGGTCCCCCTCGAACATCGGGACCTCGACGTTCTCGATCGCCGAGAGGGTCGGCAGGAGGTGGAACGACTGGAAGACGAACCCGACCCGCCGGGCCCGGAACCGGTCGAGGTCGATCCGACCGAACGGCGTCCCCTGGAAGAAGACCTCGCCGCCGCTCGGCCGATCGAGGCCGCCGAGGAGCTGCAACAGCGTGGTCTTGCCGCACCCGCTCGGGCCGGTGATCGCGATCGATTCCCCCTCCTCGACCGCCAGCGAGACCCCCCGGAGCGCCCGGACGTCGCCGTCGGGGTAGGTCTTGATCAGGTGGTCGGCCCGGAGCAGGGGGGGGGCCTTGGGAGCCGGCTCAGTCATGGCGGAGGGCCTCGGTCGGGTCGAGCGAGGCCGCCCGGAGCGCGGGGTAGATCCCGCCGAGCAGGCTCAGGCCGACCCCCATCGCCAGGCCGATCCCCAGGACCGACGGCGGGAGGTTGGGGTCGACGAAGCTCCGGGACGAGGGGAAAAGGAGCAGTCCCCGGACCCCGGCGTAGGCCAAGGCGGTCCCCAGGAGCGAGCCGAGCAGGCCGAGGACCAGGGCCTCGCCCAGGATCAGGGCCAGGACGCGCCACCGCTTCCAGCCCAGGGCCCGGAGCAGGCCGACCTCGCCGGTCCGCTCGAAGACGGCCATGACCATCGTGTTGAGCAGTCCGATCGACCCGAGGACCAGGGCCACGGCGGTCGTGGCCCAGGCCATCATCTTGGACATCCGGATCTGGATGTCCCCCTGGACATAATCGCGGGCCGGGACCGCAGCCACCCCGGAGACCGCGTGCTCGATCGCGCGGCCGAGGGCGGCCACGCTGGCGGTCTCCGAAGACTTCGCGGCGACGACGAAGCCGGTCACCTGCCCTTCGCGGCCCATCATCCGCTGGAGTTCGCCCAGGGGGACGATCAGGCCGCCGTTCTCGAACAGGCTGTCGCTCTCGAAGATCCCGACGACCCGGAACACCTCGCCGGCGATCGAGACGTCGTCGCCGACTTTCTTATCCAGGTTGAGCCGGAGGACCCGCCCGAGCATCACCACCCGGCCGTCGCCGGGGCGGAGCGTCCGCCCTTCGAGGACGCGGACCCCCCGGAACAGCCGGCTCCCGCCCTCCCAGCCGTTGGCCAGGACGCTGACGAGGTTGCGGTCCTCGAAGGAGACGGTGTCCGCCAGGCTCGGGACCACGTCGGCCACGCCGTCGACCCCCCGGATCTTGTCGGCGAGGTGGACATCGAGGTTCGAGGAGAGCTGGTTGCTGATCCCCGCCCGGACGATGACCAGGTCGATCCCCTTGGCGCGGAAGATCGACAGGAACGACCGCTCGAAGCCCCAGGCGATCCCGGTCAGCATCATCACGGCGGCGATCCCCACCGACAGCCCGAGCACCGTCAAGCCGGTCCGGACCTTGCGGTTGAGCATGTTCCGGGCGATGAACGTCGAGAATCGCATCGGTCGGTCGAGCCCCTCGTCGCGGTCGGATCAGCCGGGGACCTGCCCCACGAAGACGTAGCCCACGCCCATCCAGATCCGCTCGTGGCGGCAGCCGGGCAGGACCCGCCGGGCGATCCCCTCGACGTCGAGCTTGCGGTACCGCTCGACCATCTCGGTGAAGTCGTCGCCGAGGTGGAGCATCTTCGAGACGATCCAGCGGTCGACCTGGGGCAGGCCGATCTTGCGGAAGACCATCCGGTCGGTCAAGTCGGGCACCTCGTCGGAGACCACGACCGTCCCGCCCGGCCTGACCGCCCGGACCATCTCGCGGAGCGCCTTCTCGGGGTCGTTGAAGTAGTTGAAGCCGCCGATGCTCAGGGCGGCGTCGAACCGGCCGTCGCGGACCGGCAGGTCCTCGGCCTCGCCCAGGATCAGCTTCAGGTCGCGACCCCCGGCCCGGCGCCGGCAGGCTTCGAGCTGGCTCGTCGACACGTCGATCCCCACGACCGACCAGTCCTTCGGGAGCCAGTCGAGGTACACCCCGTCGCCGATCGCCACGTCGAGCAGCCGGAGGCCGGGCGTCCCGGGCAGGTGGCGGAGGACCTTGTCCCGCGACCGCTTCTCGCCGCCGTTGCAGACGAAGGTGAACCACTCCCAGAACCGGAACTTGGGCCAGAGCGGGCTGTTGTAGAAGTCGGAGGCGATCCGGTTGTTCTCGGAGACCTCGCCCTTGGCCACGATCATGCCGTCGCGGATCGGGTAGGCCAGGCCGCAGTCGCCGCAGGCCAGGGCCGAGCCGTCGGCCGCCGGGAGGGCCGGCCCGCCGCAGCGGACGCAACGCCAGAGGTCGGGGTCGCTCGTCCAAGGGGGCGCCGATTGCTGGGTCGTCGTCATGATCCGAAAGGCCTCCCGAGGGGCTTGTCCGACGAGTCGCTCGAACTCCGGGTGTCCGCGTCCGCGTAGCAATAGCCGAGGCCGCCCCAGATCGAGGAGCGGCGGGCGCCCGGCCACGAGCCCCGGACGACGCGGTCGACGTCGAAGGCGCCTTCGAAGACCATCGCGATGAACTCGGGGTCGAGGCCGAGGGCGCCCATCCAGGCCCGATCGAGCCCTTTGAGGCCGACGAGGTGGCCGATCCCGAGGCGGTGGAGCGTGGGAAGCTCGTCGGCGACGACCAGGGTCCCGCCGGGGCGGGTCACCCGCCTCATCTCGCGGAGCGCGGCGTCGCGATCGCGGAAGTAGTTGAAGCCGCCGATGGTCCAGCAGGCGTCGAACGCGGCGTCGCCGAAGGGCAGCGCCTCGGCCTCGGCCCAGGCCAGCCGCCCCCTCATCCGGGGGTCGCCCTCCTGGCACTCTTCGAGCCGCTTGCGGGCGATGTCGACGCCGTAGACGGCCCAATCGCTGGGCAGGAGGGGGAGGTTCTCGCCGTCGCCGATGCCGACCTCCAGCACCCGGGCGAAGGGCGGGGCGTCGAGGTGGCGAAGGACCTGCCGGCGGGCCCGGGCCCTCCCCCCCTGGAGCCGGAGGAACATCCGCTCCCAGGGGCGGAACCGCTCCCAGCCCGGCCCGTCGTAGAACGCGGCGGCCACCCGGTTCCGGCCTTCGAGCGGGCCGATCGCCGCCAGGATGCCGTCCCGCTCCGGGTAGGCCCGCCCGCACCCGGGGCAGGCGTCCAGCCCCCGGAGGCGGCGCCCGCAGTCGAGGCAGATGGCCAGGCTCGAAGCCCGGGGCATCTCCTCGGGCTCCGGCGTTCGGCGGGGGGTCGGCCGGGTGGCGGGCATGGTCGGCACGCTTTCGGGAAGGGCGGTCGGGCTCCGGCCTATAACTTCTAAATATTCGGCATCGGGCCGGCGTGACTTCAAGGGACCGGTCCGGAGGCTAGAAATCCCGGTCCAGGGCCCGAGGCCCGGCCCGGTCCATCATCCAGTCGAACACCCGGTCGGGCATCATCCGGAGGCACGCCATCCCGACGGCGGTGGACCAGGGGAACACGCAGTTCCTGGGGCGGCGGAAGACCGCCCGGGCGATCCGCCGGCCGGCCTCCTCAGGCTCCATCATCGGCACCGGGTTGCGGAACGGCGTCCCCTCGGTCAGGGCGGTCCGGACGAACCCGGGGCAGGCGGTGGTGATCGTCACCCCCCGGAGCCGCAGGGCCGGCCGGAGCGCCTCGAGGTAGGCCGAGACCGCCGCCTTGGAGGCCGAGTACGAGGCCATCCAGGGGAGCCCCCGGAATCCCGCGACGCTCGACACGCCGACGATGTGACCTTGCCTCCGGGCGATCATCGCGGGCAGGACCGCCTCGATCGCCCGGGCCACGCCCACCACGTTCACCTCCAGGGTCGCCCGGAGGCCGTCGATGTCCAGGTCCGGGGGCACCCGGCTCAGGCCGCCGACCCCGGCGCAGGCGACCAGGACTTCGGCGTCGCCGATCTTCGAGGCGATCAGGGCGACCGCCGAGGCGACGGCCCGGCCGTCGGTGACGTCGGCGGGGGCCGAGGCGACGGTCGCCCCCCCGGCCTTCAAGGTCGCCGCCAGCTCGCCCAGGGCCAGGGCGTCGCGGTCGATCAGGCCGAGCCGGCAGCCGCTCTCGGCCAGGGCCGAGGCCGTCCCCCGGCCGATCCCCCGCGCCGCGCCGGTGATGAAGACCGTCGGGCCGATCATCGGGCGGGCCCTTCGGCCGCGGCGGCGGGACGGGCCGCCCCTTCGAGGAACGACCCGATCGCGGCGGTGAACGCCTCGGGGTTCTCCTCGGGGGCCCGGTGCTGGGCGTTGGGGATGAGCACCTGGCGGCAGTCGGGCAGGTGGGTCGCCAGGTATTCGGCGGTCGAGAGGAAGGGGGATTCGTCGCCGTAGATCGCCAGGACCGGCAGGCGGACCGAGAGGATCTTCTCGGTCGTCAGGCCGGCCTCGGCACGCGAGTCGTCGCCGCAGGTGGTATTGCCGAGCCGGAGCAGCCGATTCAGGCCGGGCAGGCCGACGGCCCGGCGGAACTTGAGAAGCCCTTCGGCATCCAGGTGCATGACCTGGTCGAAGAACTTGCCGAGGTCGTACCAGTGCTCGGCGGTGAGGGTGACGCCCGCATCGGCCGCCTCGCCCTCGAACGCCTTCCAGTGGCCCCATCGGCTCAGGTCTTCGAGGTGCCGCAAGGCCGGGAAGTACGGGTCGGACAGGACCAGGGCCTCGACCCGATCGGGCGCCAGGACCGCCGCGTGCAGCGCGATCACGGCGCCGAAGCTGTGGCCGACGAGCTTCGCATTGGGGGCCCCGATCGCGTCCATCAGGGCCAGGACGTCGCCCGCGTGGTCGAGCGAGGTGTAGCCCGAGGGCGGGACGTCGCTGTAGCCGTGCCCCCGGAGGTCGAAGGCGGTGACCCGGTGGCTCGCCGCCAGGTCGGTCATCGCCTTGCACAGGTACCAGATCGACAGGTCGCCCGTCAGCCCGTGGATCAGGACGACGTCGGGGCCCGAGCCCGCCTGCTGGACGTGGAGGTTCCGGCCGTTGATCGCGAGCTTGGGCATGGTCCGATCCCTCCTTTCCCTTCGATCAAGCGTGGCGGGCCAGGAACGAGGCGAGCTCGCCGAGGGTCATGTCGCGGTCGGCCCGCTTGCCCAGCTCGGCCATCATCTCGCCGAACGGCAGGGGGCGGCCGAAGTGGGCTTCCAAGGTCTCGCCGAGGACCACGGCGTCGATCGAGGCCAGGCCCAGGTCGGCGAAGAACCGGGTCTCGGGGCCGATCGGCCCGGAATACTCCCGCCCCTGGAAGTCGGCCAGGATGCGGGTCACTTCCGCCATCATCTCGGATTCGAGCGGCCCGCCGGTCATCGTCCCATCCTCTCGCCCAGGGTCCAGGCCCAGGCGTGATCCCCCCGACGCCCGGTGATCACGCGGATCGGCCGATCCGCCAGCTCCGGCCAGCTCGCCGCCAGCTTGCCCCACAATCGTACCCCGACGATCCCGTCGGCGAGCACCGAGACGACCTCGGAGCCCGACGGGCCGTCGACAAAACCCAACCCGGTCGCCTTGGCCACGGCCTCCTTGGCGCACCAGAACCGGGCGACCCGCTCCGCCCGCTCCAATCCGGCCCAGGAGTCGAGCAACGCCCGCTCGCCCGGGGTGAAGGCGGTCGCCTCGAAGCCGCTCGACCGCTCGACGATCGGCTCCAGGTCGATCCCGACCCGCGCCCCCGGGTCGACTGCCGCCAGGGCGACCGCCACGCCGTCGACGTGGGCGATCGACAGGGCCGGCAGGTCGGCCCGATCCGACTCGATCCGGGACCGCAGGGTCGGCCGGCCGTTCCGGTCGGGGGCCACGATCAGGTCGGCGGGGTAAGTCGGCGCGAGCCCTCGGGCCTCCCAGATCCGCCGGGCGGCCTCCTTGGCGGCGATCCGGCCCCAGAGCCGGTGCGTCCGGCGGATGTCCGGGCCGGGGAAGGCGAGGTAGTCGGCCCGCTCGTCGGGGCCGAGCTGGACGTGCTCCAAAACGTCCCGCCAGATCGGCCGGCCCATGTCGGCCGGCGGCTCCAGCCAGACGGCGGACGCCCGGTCGGCGCCGGGCCCGCCCTCCAGGGGCAGGGGCTCGCCCAGGAACGACCGGTCGGGCTGGCGGAAGCCGTCGCGATACCGGCCGGGCCAGTGGAACCGCCAGTCCTCCCAGCCCCGGATCGTCATCCAGATTTGCCCGTCACCCCGGACGATGTCGGCGTCGACCCGGACCCGGTGCCGCTCGACCTCCACGACCGCGACCCGGCACGACACCAACTCCCCCTCGCCCGGGGCCTCGCCGAAGATCGCCAGGTGTTCCATCCGGAGCGGGAAGATCACGTCGCCGTCGTCGGCCAGTTGGTCCAGGCCCCAGCCGCCGAGCAGGTGGGTGAAGTTGTCGAGGATGATCGGGTCGGTCCGGAACCCCGAAGCGGCCCGGCCCTCCCGGACCAGGCCCGACAGCGGCAGGACCCGGAGCGTCCCCTCGATCCCGCCCGCGGCGATCGGCCCGATGTCGGCGACCGCCCGGAGCGCGGGGCCGTGGAACAGCCATTGCTCGCCGTAGATCGAGTCGGCGGTGAACCGGCAGGCCCGCGAGCCTTCGAGCTCGAACGGCGGCGCCTGGGGCGGCTCGGGGGCGATCGGGGCGAAATCGACGAGCCCCTCGAAGACCGAGCCTTCGACCGGCAGCATCGCCCGGGCCGCCCCTCGGTTGTGGATCGCCACCCGGACGGTGGTCCGGTCGGTCGAACGCTCCTCGACCCGGGCGACAATCTCCAGCGCGACCGGCTCGGGTTCGAAGCGGATCCACCGATGGGCGCGGACCTCCCGGAGCGCGACCGTGCGACCTTCGGGCACCAGGCGGGACGCCGCCTCGGCGATGATCTCGGCCATCACGCTGAACGGCAGGACCGACAACCCTCGCCATTCCGGGTGGGCGCCGGAGATCCGCCGCCCGCCCAGCGTGTGATGCTCGGCCACCGGGTCGCCCTCGACGTCGAGGTTCAGCCGCGAGGTCGCCTCGCGACCCGGGACGATCGCGACGAGGTCGCCGGCCCACGGGCCCGGCTCCTCGGCCGGTGTTTCTCGGTCGAAGAAGTCGGCCGAGTGCCCGTTCGATCGGTCCGAGTAGGCCGCTTCGTGCCCGTTGGTCGGCTCGAAGCGGGACGACGGGTCGTCGACCTCGCCCGCCCCGAGGTAGGCATCCATGACGGCCCTCTGCGTTTGCAGGAAGGCATCCATCGACCGCTGGAACCCGACCAGCACCTCGTCCGGCGATCCGTCGGGGGGCTCGTCGAGTTCGAGCCGGGGCGTCGGCCGCCCCTCGATCGGATCGGGCGGATGGAAGCCGTTCGTCCCTGCGGCCGGCGGGCCCTCAAGGGCCGGGGCGGGGGCCGGGCCGCCCTGCCTCGCCCGGAGCCGCTCGATCAGCCCCTCGGAGAGCGTCATCGAGGGGAAGCCGACGGCCAGCGCCGGGGCTTGCCGGGGCTCGGCTCGGGCCGCCTCGAAGTCGATCCGGGCCGGCCGGCGTCGCGCGTAGAGGTGCATCGGGTCGACGGCCACCCCTTGCGCGAACAGGGAGGCGACCACGTGGTTGAGCTGGGTCAGGCCCGACCGCCGGGGGACGTTGGCGGCGATGGCGAAGGCCGGGCGGCCTCGCAAGGTATCCTCGACGAAGCCGGCCAGGTTCCCCCGGGCGCCGACGTCGACGAAGACGTCGAGGCCGTCGGCGTGCATCGCCTCGATCGCCTGGCGGAACCGGACCGGGCGGGTCCACTGCTCGACGGCGAGGCGGCGGATCGCCCCGGAGTCGTCCGGCATCCGCCCGGCGGTCGCGCACGAGTAGAGCGGGACGGCGGGAGGCTTGAAGTCGAGCGAGGCGAAATAAGCCTCGATCGGCGTGACCGCCGGGGCGAAGCCCGGCGTATGATAGGCCCTGGAGAACGGCAGGTCCTCGCAGATGACCCCCCGCCCCCGGAGCAGCGAGACCGCCCGCTCGACGGCCCCGGGCTCGCCCGCCAGGACGACCTGGTGCGGGCAGTTGTCGATGGCGACGGCGAGCCCGCCGCCCGCCTCGCGGATGGCCGACTCGGCCCGCTCCCGGTCCGCCCCGACCGAGACGAGCCGGGCGGTCGGCAGGGTGCCCGACGACTCGAAGCCGGAGAAGATCGAGGACAGGTCGCCCAGGCGGTCCTCGAACGCCCGGTCGACCTCCAGCACGCCGCTCGCGGCGAGGGCGAGGAACTCGCCGCTGCTGTGGCCGAGCACCGCGTCCGGCGCGATGCCCAGGTTCCGGAGCAGCAGGTAGAGCCCGCGCTGGGCCGAGAGGACGACGTTCACGCCCATCTCGGCCGACCAGAGCGTCGGGCCGTCCCCCCCGGGCTCGCCGAACAGCAACTCGCTCGGCCAGGTGGTCGAGCCCGAAGCCCGGGCGATCCGGTCCGAGGTGTCGAAGAGGGCGCGGACCTCGGGGAAGTGCGGGCAGAGGTCGGCGAGCATCCCGGGATACTGCGACCCCTCGCCCGGGAACAGGAAGGCGAGCCGGGCCGGCACCCCCGGATCACGCTCGCGGAAATAGGCCCCTCGCCCGTCGCGGATCGAGCGGCAGGCCCCGTCCTCGAGCCGGGCGAGGGCCGATCGAAGCCGGGCGGCCAGGTCCTCGGGCGAGCCGGCGACCAGCCCGAGCCGGCACGGGCCGTCGATCGCCCCGGTGTTGAGCGAATAGGCCAAATCCTTCAAGCTCGGGCACGGCCCGGCCTCGACCCAGGCCAGGAGCGCCCGGCCTCGGGCGACCAGGGCAGGGCGGTCGGGCGCGGCGAGGAGGAACGCCTCGGTCTCCCAGCGCAGGAGGGCGCCCGGGGCGGTGGCGGAGTCGGCCGAAGCCGGGTGCTCCTCCAGGATGGCGTGGGCGTTGATCCCGGCGAACCCGAAGGCGTTGACCCCGGCCCTCCGGGGCGACAGTGGATCGCCGTGGACCCAGGGCCGGGTCCTGGCGTTGAGCGCGACCGGGCTGTCGTCCCGGCCGAGCCAGGGGTGGGGTGCCTCGGCGTGGAGGGTCGGCGGCAAGGTCCGGTGGTGGAGGGCCAGGGCCGCCTTGATCAAGCCGGCGATGCCCGACGCCGGCATCGCGTGGCCGATCATCGACGACACCGCCCCCAGGGCCCGCCGCCCCCGGGCGATCGGCGGGAAGACCGCCCGGATCGCCCGCAATTCGGCGCGATCGGCCGCGGGGACGCCCAACCCGTGCCCCTCGATCAGGGCGACCGTCGCCGGGTCGACCCCCGACGAGCGATAAGCCCGCCGGATCGCCCGCGCGTGCCCCCGGGCGGCCGGCGAGGCCAGGCCGGCCCCCCGGCCGTCGCTGGCGACTCCGATCCCTCGGACGACTGCGTAGATCCGGTCGCCGTCGCGCTCGGCGTCGGCCCGACGCTTGAGGACGACCATCCCGACCCCCTCGCCCGAGACCATCCCGTCGGCGTCCGCGGCGAACGGCCGAGGGCTGCCCGAGCGCGAGAGGCCGTTGAGCTGGCGGAAGACCATCGGGAAGTCGACGTCCGCCTCCAGGTAGACCCCGCCGACCAAGGCCAGGTCGGCCCGAGCTTCGGCCAGCGACCGCGCGCCCAGCTCGAGCGCGACCAGCGACGAGGCGCTCGCGGCGTCGACGACGTAGCTGGCCCCGAGCAGGTCGAACCGGTTGGCGACCCGGCCGGCCGTGGCGTTGGTCAACTGGCCGGGGATCGACGCCGGGCCGAACGGGGGCAGGCTGGCCTTGAGGTCGGCCCGGATCGCCGCCCGGTCGGCCTCGGACCATTCGGGGTGGAGCGATTCGAGGATCGCCAGGGTCTGCGCCGTGATCCGGCCGTGCTGGAGCCGGGTCAGGTTCCCCCGGTTGAAGTAGTTGCCCCGGCCGACGATCACCTCGGCCCTCCGGCCGTCCGGGACGCCCGAAGTCAGGCCGGCGTCGGCCAAAGCGGCACGGGCGGCATCCAGGACGAGGAACTGCTCGGGCTCGCCGCCGTCGACGGCGTTGGGCATGATCCCGTGGTCGAGCGGGTCGAACGGGATCGGGGCGTCGAGGTACCCCCCTCGGCGGCAGGGGATGCGGTCGTTGGCGGCCGAGTTGGGGTCGAAGAAGACGGCCGGGTCCCAGCGGTCGGGCGGGACGTCGGCGATGGCGTCGCGGCCGGCCAGGATGTTCTCCCAGAAGGTAGGCAGGTCGCTCGCGCCGGGGAACCGGCAGGCCATGCCGACGATCGCGATGTCGAGCGCCCCCCTCCGGCTCATCGAGCGGCCCCCGCCAGGTCCCCGGCCGGCTCGATCGGCGCGTCGAGCGTGCCGAGGTCGCCCGTCCGGATCACCTCGACCTCGCCCTTCCGGCCCGCCCGGAGTTCGTCGAGCAGGAGCGAGCGGCCCGACTCCGGCGGGATCATGCCCAGCCCTTGCCCGCCGAGGTGCCCTTCCAGGTCCGAGACCATCCCCACGCCCGACCAGGGGCCCCAGATCATCGAGACCACCCGGCCAGGCCAGCGGCGGTCGAGCCAGAGGGCCAGCTTGTTGAGGACCTCGTTGGCCGCCGCGTAGTCGGACTGGCCGAGGTTGCCGAACCGCCCGGCGATCGAGGAGAACAGGGCGGCGAACCGGAGCGAGTCCCCCTTCAACAGCCTGGCCAGGTTCAGGGCCCCGTCGATCTTGGTGCCGAGCACGGAGTCGAACGACTCGGCCGTCTTGTCGCGGAGCAGCTTGTCCTGGATCACCCCGGCGCCGTGGATCAGGCCGACCGGCTCGCCGTACCGCGACCGCCAACGGTCCAGGACGGCGGCCACGGCCCGGCCGTCGCGGACGTCGACCGGGGCGTACTCGACGGTCGCCCCGGTCGCCCGGTAGGCTTCGAGGTTCCGGCGGATCTCGCGGGCACGCCGGACCGCCTGGTAGGCCCGCTCCAGGGTGGCAGGCGTGGCCGGCTCCCCGCTCTTGCGGAGCCGGGCGTGGAGCACGGCTTTCAGCTCGGAGGCCGACTCGATCCCCGCCGTCTCGCGGTCCTCGGTTTCGGCCGGCAGGGGGCTCCGCCCCAGCAGGAGGAGCGTCGGCCGCCAGGCCCGGGCCAGCTCCAGCGTCAGGCTCGCGGTGATCCCCCGGGCCCCGCCGGTCACGATCAAGGGGTCGCCCGGGGCCAGCGCGATCCCGCCCGGGGCGAGGGCCGACGACCCGAGCGCGGCCTCGATCGCGCGGAGCCGGACCCGCCGGTCGCCGCGATAGCCCGCCTCGGACCAGCCGTCGTCGGTCAGGACCTCGTCGACCAGCCGCGACGCGATCGCCCGAGGCTCGCCGGTCGGGTCGAAGTCGACCACCCGGGCGCGGACGCCGGGCCACTCGCGGGCCAGGGTCTTGACCAGGCCCGAGATCCCCCCGTGGCCGGGGAAGAAGTCGGGGCCGGTCCCGACCGACCCGAACGTCCCGCCCATCGCCGTCCCGGCCACCAGGGTCGCCCCCCCTCGTCGCGAGGCCCGGTCGAGGTCGGCGGCGGCGGCCTTGGCCAGGTGGAACAGCCCGCGCAGCTCGGGCCCCATCCGGGCCGCCCACGCGGCCGGGTCGAGGCCCGCTTCGGCCCCCTGGCGGAGCGGCAGGGCGTGGACCACGCCGGCCAGGCGGCCCGACGACCGGGCCGACTCCAGGAGCAGCTCGACCGACGACGGCGAGGCGAAGTCGATCTTGCCCGGGCCGGCCAGCACCACCGGGTGCCCGGCCGCCTGCAACTCGGCGGCCAGCTCCCGGGCCACCCCCCGGCCGTCGTCCGTGACCACCACCACGCCGCCCGGCTCCAGGCCCGACCGGACCGCAGCCAGCGGCGCGGGGACCGCTTCGAGCACGAGCCGGCGGACCGGGCCGGCCTGCGTCGCGGGGACTTCGGGCTCGGGGGCGGCCGGGAGGCACGGCGGGGCCGGGGCCGGCTGCGGCGGCTTCGGGGCGGAGCGGCGGGCGATCTCCTCGACCCGGTCGACGATCGCGCCCAGGGTCCTGGCCCGCGACAGGGCGTCCATCGTCGAGGAGTCGGACGACCCGTTCAGGGCGGGCACGGAGTCTCGCAGGGTCCCGAGGATCTCGACCCGCTTGATCGAGTCGATCCCGAGGTCGGCCTCCAGGTCCAGGTCGAGCCCGAGCATCTCCGCCGGGTAGCCGGTCCGATCGCGGACGATCTCGACCAGCCGGCTCGCCACGGCCTCGCGGCCCATCGCCGGGGCCGGGGGCGGTGTGTTCTGGATTGGCACCGGCTCAACCGCCCGGGGCGGGGCGATCGGCTTCGGCTCGGACCGGGGTGCGGGCGGGGGGGGCGGCGCCGGGGCGGTCCGAGGGGTGCCGTTGAGCCGGTCGGCGATCGGCTCGGGGAGCCGGGCCGGGGTGGCGTGCGGGGCCTCCGGGCGGGCTGGCGCGGCCGGCCGGGCGCCGAGGTAGGCGAGCATGGTCGAGCGCTGGACGTCCAGGAAGGTCCGCATCGTCTCCTGGAACGCGGCCATCACGCGCTCGTCGGTCGCGCCCGCGACCGGCAGGATGGGGCTCGGATTCAGTAGGGAATTGGGGGGTTGGGGCATGGACCTGCCGTTCTGATGACCGTTCTGGTGGCCGTTCGACGTGCCGTTGCGATGGGCGTCCGGGGCCGGCTTCGCGGCCGGTCGAGGGGACGGCGAGGGGACCGGCGCAAGCCCCCCCTGGCCGAGCCGGCGCGGCTCGGGCTGGCCGATCGGCCGGGCCCGGGAGCCGTTGACCAGCCAGGTCGTCGCGGTCGGCTCGGGCGACCCGTCGCCGGGGGCGAG
>JAABUQ010004695.1_pt1 | contig 22994 bp, 24 predicted proteins | sample 5560001 | NCBI WGS metagenome assembly JAABUQ01 (sample SAMN10711888, study PRJNA513371) | rock metagenome | isolation source: Antarctica rocks | place: Antarctica: Victoria Land, Finger Mt nord | collected 2015-12-18 | reverse complement strand
TTGGCTTTCAAACTATACATCTTTCATGGTGCGGTGCGTCGTCTCTCAACTGGCGCTTTATTAAGCTAACAACTTCCTCCAATTCTGTCAACCCCATTTTTTCAAAAGTTTTTTCGACCGACTGAAAGGCACGCTGAGCAAGACTTTTGGGCTAGATTATAGCTAGAGCTGAATCAGCGCGAAGTCAAGCAAGGGAGGTTTCCTCCGCTCGGAACTTAGTTAAGAAAGGAAAATCAATTTGTGAACGCTATTGCCGCTTTGCCACCCCCACTAGTTTTAGACCCGCTCTTACATGGTTGGTTGTTAGAGGATATCGGTCGGGGCGATCGCACAACCCAAGGGTTATTAGCAGGAGAGACCAGGAAGGGACAAGGAACGTGGGTAGCTAAAGCCCCAGGCATTATTACTGGCTTACCCATCGCTGCCAGGGTGTTTCAGCTTTTGAGCGAACAGGTTAGCTTCATTGCTGTTGTCCCTGAGGGTGAATGGTGTGTTCCACCGCAGGTAGTAGCTCAGCTTCAAGGACCCCTTGAGGCACTCCTAACAGGAGAACGAGTTGCTCTTAACCTTGCCATGCGTCTGAGTGGGATCGCTACACTGACTCGGAAGTATGTCGATCAAATTGCCGGACTACCCGCCCACTTGGTAGATACCCGGAAAACTACACCTGGTCTAAGACTTTTAGAAAAGTATGCGACTCAGGTGGGAGGAGCGCTCAATCACCGCGTGGGGCTAGATGACGCCGTGATGATTAAAGACAACCACATTGCCGCAGCCGGTGGGATCGCTCTTGCGATCGCTCGCATTCGCCAGTCACTTCCCTATCCCCTCACAATAGAAGTAGAGACAGAAAACTTAGATCAGGTGAAAGAAGCCTTGCAGCACAGGGCTGACATCATCATGTTAGACAACATGGCACCTGAGGTCATGCGTCATGCAGTACAGATAATTCGCCGCTTCAACAGCAAAGTCAAAATTGAAGCGTCAGGCAACATTACGCTGGAGACCATCCGCACCGTAGCAGAAACCGGAGTGGACTATATCTCCAGCAGCGCCCCGATGACTCAATCAAACTGGCTGGATCTGAGCATGAAGCTAGAACAGATACCATAAAGAATAATGAACGTCACAATAGAGCAACTGAAACATAGATTCGAGCAGGCTTTAGTTGCCGCTTTTGGCCCTGAATATGCCAGGGTAGATCCGATACTGGTGCCTGCAAGCAATCCCAAGTTTGGTGACTACCAGTCAAATATTGCCTTATCCATAAATAAGCAACTGGGGCAAGCGCCGCGAGCGATCGCAGAACAAATCGTTAAGCATCTCAATGTCAGCGATTTTTGTGAATCTCCAACTGTAGCGGGTCCAGGTTTTATTAACTTGGCTCTAAAAACCAGCTATCTGGAGGCACAGATCAAGGCAATTCAGGCTGATCCCCGTCTGGGGGTAACACTAACCAAGAATCCTAAACGGGTAATTGTCGATTATCCCAGCCCTAATATTGCCAAAGAGATGCACGTAGGTCATCTGCGTCCAGCAGTGATTGGAGACTGTATTTCCCGAATTCTGGAATTTTTGGGTCACGATGTGCTGCGGATCAGTCATGTGGGCGATTGGGGAACTCCGTTTGGCATGCTGATCATCCATTTGCAAACGGCGTATCCAGAAGCTCTAAAAACCACAGGAACTCTAGACATGGGAAATTTGTCTACGTTTTATCGTCAGGCAAAACAGCAGTTTGATGAGGACGAGAATTTCCGTGAAGCAGCTCGGCTGGCGGTGGTGAAGCTACAGGCAGGAGATGAAGAAACTCTACTTGCCTGGAAAATTGTTTGCGCTCTATCAAGTCGTGCATACCAGGTGATTTATCACCTGTTGGGGATTGCTCCATTTATTGAACGAGGAGAATCTTTCTATAATCTCTTGCTACCAGAGGTTGTGAAGGATTTAGAGGCAGCAGGATTGCTAGTGGAGGATGAAGGAGCAAAGTGTGTATTTCTAGAGGGCTTCACTAATAAAGAGGGTAAGCCATTGCCCCTGATTATCCAAAAATCTAATGGAGGCTACAACTACGCCACAACGGACTTAGCAGCAATCCGTTATCGGGTTCAAGAAGACAAGGCTCAGCGGGTAATTTATCCTGTTGGTGCAGAACAAACCAACCATTTTGCTCAAATCTTTCAGGTGGGACGAAGGGCAGGCTGGATCACAGATGATGTGGAATTTGTCCACGCTCCCTTCGGACTGGTGTTAGGAGAAGATAGCAAGAAGCTGAAAACCCGTTCTGGAGAGTCAGTGCGACTGCGAGATTTATTGGAAGAAGCGATCGCGCGTACTCGTGCCGATCTAGAAGCTAGATTACAGGAAGAAGGTCGCCACGAGACTGAGGAGTTTAAAGCTGCCGTCGCCCAGGCAGTTGGTATTAGTGCGATTAAGTATGCCGATCTGAGCCAAAATCGTACCAGCAACTACATTTTCAGCTACGACAAGACGCTGAACCTCCAAGGCAACACGGCACCTTACCTGATGTATGCCTATGTCCGAGTCCAAGGGATTAGTCGCAAAGGGCAAATTGATTTCGAGCAATTGGGAGCAGATGCCAAGATTCTGCTAAGAGAAGAAACCGAGTTGGTGCTTTCTAAGCATCTATTGCAGTTGAGCGAGATTCTCAGTTATGTAGAGGCAGATTTATTGCCCAATCGCCTTTGTCAGTATCTATTTGAACTTAGCCAGAAGTTTAATCAGTTCTACGACCAGTGTCCCGTCCTTTCGGCGGCAGAACCCTTACGGACATCCCGGTTGGTGTTGTGTGACCTGACAGCTAGAACCCTGAAGCTAGGATTATCTTTGCTGGGAATTTCTGTTGTCGAGCGGATGTAGATAGCTTACTAGCTTTTCTTAACAAAGATCTTGGTCAGCAGCAAAGGGGCTATTTCGTGAAGCGGCAGAATATATTGTGCTGCACCTAAGGCGATCGCTTCCTCAGGCAGCACTATAGGCTACAACTCAAGTCACTGGATTTCTGAGTGAAAAGGTAGTTCTCGCGGTAGTCTACGGGACAGTCAATCACAGTGGGGACATCTTGCTCCAGGGCAGTTTTCAGCGTGGGAATGAAGTCAGCTGTAGATTCAACGCGATAGCCTTTGAGCCCCATGCTTTCTGCGTATTTGACAAAGTCAGGATTGCTGAAATGGACAAAGGACGCCTCGCCAAATTGATTCCGTTGCTTCCATTCAATCAAGCCATAGCCACCGTCGTTAAAAATCAAGGTGACAAACGGCGTCCCTACTCGCAAAGCTGTCTCTAATTCCTGGCTGTTCATCATAAATCCCCCATCTCCCGTTGCCGCCACGACTTTCCGTTGGGGATGAACTAGTTTGGCCGCTAAGGCTCCTGGAATCGCAATGCCCATCGCGGCGAAGCCATTGGAGATTAAGCAGGTATTGGGGCGATCACAGTGATATTGACGCGCCATCCACATCTTATGCGCTCCCACATCGGAAATCACAATATCTTCCGGTCCCATCACCTGTCGCAGGTCATAAATTAACTTCTGAGGCTTAATCGGAAACCCCTGATCCGTAGCGTACTGTTCGTAATCTGCCCGAATTTCCTCCCGTAATCCGAGGGCGTAAGGGTCGGGCTTGCCTTGCCGGTCTGCCCGTTGCAATATTTCGCTGAGAGAATCGGAAATATCCCCGATGACTTCAACGATGGGAATATAGCTGCTATCAATCTCAGCGGGATTTGCCCCGATATGAATAATTGGAATTTTACCCTCTGGATTCCATTTTTTCGGGGAATATTCAATTAAGTCATAGCCAATGGCAATGACCAAATCTGTGCTCTCAAAGCTACAACTAATGTAATCTCGCTGCTATAGTCCCACAGACCACAAAGCTAAGGGGTGGGCATAGGGAATCACCCCTTTGCCCATGAAGGTATTCGCTACCGGGATATTCAACCGGGTAGCAAATTCGGTCAGAGCCTCACTGGCATTGGCACGAATAGCTCCATTTCCCACCATGATTAAGGGATTAGTCGCCCGGGAGATCGTAGCTGCTGCCTCGGTGATACTTTGGAAGGCGGCATAAGTTTTTTCCAAGTTGTCTTTATGCAGGGGTTTACCCACAGCTAGCATGGCAGCAATGTTTTCGGGCAAATCGATGTGAACGGCTCCGGGTTTTTCACTCTGCGATCACTTAAATGCCTTGCGGACAATTTCCGGAGTATTGCTGGGGCGCACAATCTGAGTACTCCATTTCGTCACTGGCGCAAACATTGCTACGAGATCCAGGTACTGGTGGGCTTCAATATGCATCTGATCTGTCCCCACCTGTCCGGTAATCGCCACTAAGGGAGCGCCATCTAGGTTGGCATCAGCCACCCCAGTCATCAGATTCGTCGCCCCTGGTCCTAGAGTGGAAAGGCATACCCCTGCTTTCCCCGTTAAACATCCATAGATATCCGCCATGAACGCGGCACCCTGCTCGTGACGCGTGGTGATAAATTGAATCGAAGAGTGTTTGAGCGCCTCTAGGACATGCAGGTTTTCTTCCCCAGGTAGTCCAAAAACATACTGTACGCCTTCATTTTCCAGACAACGTACTAACAATTCGGCTGTATTCATCTTCTTATTTCACCCACACTGTTTTAACATTGACAAATTCATGGATGCCCTGAGTTCCCAATTCTCTTCCATATCCGGAACGCTTGATGCCACCGAAGGGAAGACGGGGGTCAGATTTGACCATGCCGTTGATAAATACGGCACCAGCTTCGAGTTCCTCAATTAAGCGCTCGCGCTCCCGCTCATCCTTTGTCCAGGCACTCGCCCCCAGTCCAAAGGGAGTGGCATTAGCCAACTGGATGGCGGCATTAATGTCCGAGACTCGAAATAGCAGTGCTACTGGACCAAAAAATTCTTCTTGCTGGGCTGGACTGTGTTCTGGAATGTCGGTCAAAATTGTGGGAGGATAGAAATTTCCCGGACGCTCTAATAGTGGCTGTCCCCCTGTAAGGACTCTGGCCCCACTCTTGACGCACTCTTGGACTTGCTGATCTAGAGTCTTGAGCATGTTTGGGGTTGCTAGTGGCCCTAAGTCAGTGTCTGAAAGCATCGGATCGCCGACTACGAGCGCCTCAAATTTCTCTACTAGATGTTTTTCAAACTTCTCGGCGATCGCATCTACCACAACAAAGCGTTTTGCTGCAATGCAAGATTGGCCATTGACATTTAGCATCCGTGCCGCAGTGGCTGTAGCAACAGCTGCTTCCAAATCGGCACTTTCTAAAACAATAAACGGGTCACTCCCCCCCAATTCCAGGACAGTTTTTTTGATTTGTTTCCCAGCTGCCGCTGCTAGACTCGCCCCAGCTGGCTCACTGCCCGTTAGCGTGGCTGCCTTGACTCGCTCATCAGCTATTAAGTCAGCAACTCGCTCAGACCCCACCAACAAAGTTTGAAAGACTCCTTCTGGAAAGCCTGAGCTTTGAATAATTTCCGCAATTGCCAAAGCACACTGCGGCACATTAGAGGCATGTTTGAGTAGCCCCACATTTCCAGCCATCAGAGCTGGAGCCGCAAAGCGAAATACTTGCCAGAAGGGAAAATTCCAAGGCATTACCGCCAGAATTGCCCCTAGAGGTTGGTAGCGGACAAAGCTATAGCTAGCATCAGTTTTTGCTGGGACATCCGCCAGGAACTCGGCAGCATGTTCGGCGTAGTAACGGCAGACTCCAGCGCATTTCTTGACCTCGGCGATCGCGCCCTTCAGGGGCTTGCCCATTTCCAGCGTCATCAGCTGACCAAATTGTTCTTGCTTTTGCTCCAAAATCTCGGCGGTTGCCTGAAGCCACTGGGAGCGTTGCGCTATTGGCGTATGACGGTACTGCTCGAAAGCCTGTTGTGACCTCTCCAAAGCCGCTTCAATTTCAGCTGCAGTTAAAGGCTCAAAAGTCTTAAGCGTTTCCCCCGTTGCGGGATTAATAGTGGCGATACCCATTGCCTGACTTCCCGTTTACAAATGAATTGGGATAGCTGAGTTAAACTCTCATTAGCCTAGCTACCGCAAGTATCTTAGTTTTCAGAGATTTATCTCCTTACTTCATTGTACAAAAAACTTCAGCGCTTAAGTATTTCCACTTACTGTCTTTATTCTAACGTTAAAAGTTTAACCGAGAAGCAGGTGAAGTCTTTTCTTTCTCCCCCTGCTCCCCCTGCTCTCTTTCTTCAACTTGCAGCGTTTCAAGAAACAATATATTATTAAAGCAAAATTAAGCTAAGGCAATAGCTTACAACATATGATACAAATCCTGGTGATTCGGCTTTTCCTAACAAGAGCTAAAATCAAATAGTGTTCTGGGTTGAGTTGCTTTACGGAAATTTCAAATTTGAGTAGATCTTCACTAAAATAACTGGGAGATTGAGATTCAGAGCAGCTTGTTCACTGCTTTCCTCCACCAAAGTAGATAAATTACCCTGGTAGGTCAGCTAAGAGCCAGTCCATCACAAGCGCTTACAATGCCGCTTGGGGAACGCCTCGTTCACTTTATTTAGTGAGGATAGCCTCATTGACTAATGACTTCCCCTCAACGGAGCATGAACGTTGGAACTTTTACTTAAGAGCGACCAGCTAGTGGATACTAGCCGCCCAACAATTTTGGCAGTTGATGATGATGAAGACAACTTGCTACTACTTACCGAAGTGCTTGAGCCCATGAGTTGCTCGTTCATGACCGCAACTCATGGTCAGGCAGCCTTAATCTTGGCGCAAGATTATCAGCCAGATTTAATCTTGCTAGATGTAATGCTGCCCGACTTTAACGGGACGGAAGTGATCCGCCACCTAAGGGAAAACCCAAAAACCAGGACGATTCCAATCGTTGCCGTAACTGCTCTTGCCAGATCTGAAGACCGAGAGCGCTTACTCTCGGCTGGCTGTGACGACTATATCAGCAAGCCTTATATGCTTGATGACCTAGAAGCGCTCATCAGTCATTATCTAAATCCAAATCGGATACCTTTTAACCTTTATAGAGAGGATTGCTGACTTAGGGCTTCGTGGGTAAGATGGCAGTGATGCTGGTACGACCAGTGTAAAGATTTGAGTTACCTAAAAAGTCGATCAAATTTACCTTTAATACTTCCTCAATCAGAGCCTTCAGTTGTGGCTGGAAGGCTATGTGGATGCTGGTTCGCACTTGCTCGGCTAACTGCTGCTTACCACTCGCAACCAAAAATCTTTCCACTGGAGTGGTCGGGTCCTCGACAACAATGAATAGCGTCCGATCTATAAGTTTGCAAGAAATCTGCTCAGGTTTGTGCCCCAGACTATTAAGGTATAAAGCTTGAATCTGCTGCGCAAGGGTTTGTTCTAACTGCCCCTGAAGTGGTTCTGGATCAGGCTTCATATCTTCTAAACCGACAAAGACTATATATTTATCGTAAAAACTAACAATGTCAAAGAACTTATACAACACTCCAAAGTTAGATATTGTTATACCAATCACAAATGAGTATGAGCATTATCCAAAGCCTGAAAGCTTTGCTCTATAAAGCTTTTGGTAAAGCCAAGAACGTTCGTGCTTCATAACCGATTGGTATTAGCTTCTGTTTTTACCGTAGCTATTGAGGATCTTAACGATTTTGTGTAAAATTGGGCAGCAAGCAATATAACCACTAGCTTGTTGTGATTTTTCTAATTGGACATGAAAATCATCAACAAGAGTGAGTTAACCAACGAGCCAATCCATCGCAAGCGCCACGCTCGCCGTTTGGGGAATGCCTCGTCCCAATCTCTACTGGGGATGGCTTCAATCAAAGGTTGAAGACGGAAGATGGAATTGGCACCTTTACCTAACGGAGACCAACAAGACAGTACTACCCGGCCTCTAGTTTTGGCTGTGGATGACAATGAAGACAACTTGATACTGCTAACCCAAGTACTAGCCGTTCTTGGCTGCTCATTTCTCAGTTTTAAAGACGGTCATACAGCTATAAACGCGGCACGAAATTACCAGCCCGATCTAGTTTTGTTGGATGTTATGCTGCCTGACATGGAAGGCATAGAAGTTATTCGTCAACTTAAGCAAGACCCTCAGACAATGGAAATCCCAATTGTGGCAGTTACAGCTATGGCAAGATCAGAAGACCGTGATCGCATTCTCGCAGCAGGCTGTAATGACTATATTAAAAAACCATACATGATTGATGAACTGGAAGCTATAATTCGCCCCTATCTCTTTAACGTTTAGGGAGACGGATTGCGAACTTGAGGCGTCTGCGCCAAAATCGCAACAGTTGCACTACGGCCGGTTGATAATTTGGCATTGCTCAACAAGTCAATCACAGCTACTCCTACTACTTCTTCAATCAGGGCTTTTAATTGTGGCTCTAGTACCTCATCTAACTCTATCCGTACTTGCCCAGCCAACTCCTCTTGACCACTATTAAGTAAAAGTTGCTCGGGTTTGGTGATGGAATTTTCTAGAACGATCGCAATTTTTTCATCAAAAATTTGACAGGTAACTCGGCTAGGTTGATGCTCGAGCTGAGTACGATATAGAGACTGAATCCGCTGCGAAAGGGATCGTTCTAGTTGTCCACGCGTAGGAGGGGATGCATCCATGATTGAGAAAACAAACAAAGAACCATATCAATAAATAAATGATAGACTAAAACAATATTCGCTCAGAAAAAATTATAAGAATCTCAAGATAGAGAGATTCTTATTTAAGATAGATTGTAGAAAGGGTAACAGCAGATACCTAAGGATAAATCAAAATCTTATAGGTTGTGGGGGTGGGTGTGATCGCCTGTGCTACAGCTAAAGATAAATCCTGTAGTGGGTAGCGATCACTGATCAAAGCTTCCACATTAATTCGCTGGTTGAACACAATATCAACCGCTAGGCTCTGAAATCGATAGGAAGAACTGTAGCTACCCAGTAAGTCAATTTCCCGACGGTAGAGTATATTTGGGTTAATGGGGATTTCCACCTGATCGGGAAACTCAGCAAAAAAGAGAATTTTGCCGCCCTTACGGGTACAGTCGAGGGCTTGAAAGAAAGCTTTCTCACTGGGGACTGCTAAGAGAGTGGTGTCAACCCCCATGCCATTGGTAAGCGCTTGCACTTGGCTTTGAAGATCGGGGTCGCGGGGGTCAAAAGCTGCCTCAGCCCCCAAGTTTAAGGCTTTGGCAATTCGGGAGGGGAGTAAGTCAGTGGCGATCGCTCTCGCACCGAAATACTTCACTAGCATGATGAACATTAGCCCAATTGGTCCAGCACCTGCGATCAGAACCGTTTGACCAGGGGCAATTTGAGCTTTTTTAACCGCCTTGAGGCAGCAGTTAGTCGGCTCGACAAAACTTGCGGCTTCAAAACTTACTCCGTCTGGGATGGGAATTAACCCCCCATTACGGACAATGTGACCCGGAACTTTCACATACTCGGCAAAGCCGCCGCCGCTGGGAGTGAATCCAGCTGTGGTGGAGATGTTTTTGTAAATATCGCACATGGAGAAGTTGTCATTGAGGCAGTAGCCACAACGCATACAGGGAATGTGATGCATGACTACAACACGCTGTCCCACTTCGATGCCGTTGACTGCCTTTCCGACTGCTGCGATCGTCCCGGCGGTTTCATGTCCAAAGATGCGTGGTGGTTCGTAGAGAGGATAGCGGATCTTTTTAATGTCTGATTGACATAAGCCTACTACCCGTACTTGGACTAGTACCTCATCGGGTTCGAGTGCCGGTATTGGCAATTCTTCGTAACTGAGCTGATTGACGCCTCTGAATACTTGTGCTTTCATGGCTATTTTTGATTAGTAACAAGGTCACAGTTTAAACTCACAGGGAATCGCGGAGAGCCACAGAGGAGATTAAGGCAGTAGGTTGTATCGGTGCCATGCTAATGCTATGAGTACGGCAGTGATCGCCCCAATCAGTGTGTTGATTGTATTCACGACCTCATTCGTCATCCAGCTGATCTTGGATTGCAATGTTGCCCCAATTACGCTTTCTAAGTTGGTAGCGATAAATGCTGCTAATACACAAAAGGCGACTCCTAGCAGGTCGATCAGACCTACCGCCCAGCCTACTAGGGCGATTAAAGCTGAGGCTATTACCCCAGCTAGTGTCCCCTCTAGACTCACTGCCCCTTCTGTTCCACGCGGTACAGGTTGTAGGGTGGTAATGAGAAATGTCCGCTTGCTGTAGGCTTTACCCACTTCACTAGCGCAAGTGTCCGCAAGTTTCGTGCTGAAACTCGCTACATAGCCTAATAGCAGGAGAGTGGTAATTAATCGCGGTTCTACCTCAAGAACAGGAACTACGAGTGTCGCTAACGCACACACCGCCCCGGTCAGAGCTGAACCCCAGACGTTCTCTGGCCCCCGCGCTCCAGAACGCTTTTCGGCAATTCCTTCCGCTTCCTTCTGCGCTAGGCCGACGCGTGTTACGGCAGAACCAACAAGAAAATAGAACAGCACCACTATATATCCCTGCCAGCCTAAGCTACCCCAAATTAGGATACCTAGCAGCCAACTGTGGACTAGTCCTGCTGGGGTGAGAAGTTTGGTGGGAGCAATCCAGCCGATGATTAATAAAATAGTGTTCAAACCAAAAGCAACTAGCCAAGGATTAAGACGATAGATTGGAAAAAGCATAAACTAAGAGCCTCCCAGACGTAAGCCATGAACCAGACGCTATTTCATCTTGCTTTTCCCATCACCGACGTTGCCCAGGCAAAAGCATATTATGTTGATGGACTGGGCTGCACTGCTGGTCGTGAAACCCATCATGCCTTGATTTTAGATTTATACGGTCATCAGTTGGTGGCTCATGTCACTAAGGACCCTCTAATACCCCAACGAGGTATCTATCCTAGGCACTTTGGGTTGATTTTTACCTCAGAAACTGACTGGGAGAGCTTACTGGCAAGGGTGCAACAGCGGCAACTGTCTTTTAAGGAGGAACCTAAGCACCGTTTTCCGGGTTTGCCTACAGAGCATCGTACTTTCTTTTTAGAAGACCCATTTTATAACTTGATGGAGTTTAAGTATTACCGTTACGCCGAGGCAATTTTTGGCAGTCGCGATTATGCCCAAATTGGCGATTCTCTTAGAGAGACAGCTTCTTTGTAAACTTTTGTCAAGAAGTATCTAAAGAACTTGCCTTAGCTACTGGAATAATTTGATAATCAATTCTGACTGGCTATTAGGTATCATGTTGCCTAATAGGGAAAAATTTATCACAGCATTTCCCCATGCCTGAGGAATACTCGGACGGAAATCAGAGTCATGCTGTTAACGGGATTGGTTTGTACGGCAAGAATTGGGTCAGTCAACCAGGTCTTGAGCGAGGGTAATATTTTGCCCTAATTTTTAAGGGTTGCAGTCAAGTTCATTAAAGCAACACCAGGAGTAGTTGAAATGAGCGATTTTATCAAAAACTTATTCAATGGGATTTTGTCTTTCTTAACTGGGACTTTGTCTTTCTTAACCGGGCTTATTGGTGGGAAAAAGTCTCAGAAAAATTTGCCCAGCAACAAAGCAGCCGAAAAACCGGCAGCAACTACTACCAAAAAGCGGAAAAGTAGCGGCTACTTCAGGGAACTTGACGAAGCTGACGAGGCAGAGTCGCTTAATGGTAATCCAATAGCGAAGAGCGTGACAGGGAAAATCTCAGAAATTGCAGATTCTGAACCAGCCAAAGGAGTGGCAGGGAAAATCTCAGAAATTGCAGATTCTGAACCAGCCAAAGGAGTGGCAGGGAAAATCTCAGAACTCGCAGGTGCTAAACCAGACAAAGGGGAGTCAGCGAAAACTCCAGAACCTGTAGGTACTAAATCAGCAGCAAAAGGAAAGTCAGCGAAAACTCCAGAACCCACAGGTGCTAAACCAGCAGCTAAAGTGGAGCTAGTTCAAACTGCCGAGGGCGTTAAGGCTGAACCTGTCAAACCGGCGAAAGCGCTAGCAGCAAACCTAAACGGCCAGAATCCAACTGAAACTACGTTTGCGCCTAAGTATCTAGCCCCATCTGCTAGCAGCTCTAAAAGTCGTCGTCGTCCAGGTCCAAATATGAACCCTTTCCTAGACATGGCACGCCAGGTCAAAACTCCTGGTTAACTTTCAAATGCTGCTGAAACCACGGATAAGGCAACTACCGGGGCTGTGACTGCTCGGAGGATGCGACGACCTAGGGAAACGGGTTGAAAACCGGCGGCGATCGCTTCCTCCATCTCAAATGCTGTCCATCCTCCCTCTGGACCAGTAGCGATCGCTACGGTAGCTGAGTCAGCAGTTGAAACCAAACCCTGTAAGCAGCCTAGTAGATGAAGGTGGTTACCGCGAGCAACGCACAGAAAGCGATGAGACGCCTTCACATCTGCAAGACTTGTGCGAAAAGGAACTGGGGTTAAAACGGTTGGCACGACTTGGCGTTCTGATTGCTCGGCGGCCTCTCGGGCAATCCGTCGCCAGCGCTCTAGTTTCTGCGGACTAGGTGAGAGAAGCGTGTGATCGCTGATCACTGGGGCAATGGAAACTACCCCTAACTCGGTGCAGCAGCGCACGACTTCATCAAATCCGTTGCCTTTTGGCAACGCGCTCATTAGAGTAATGGATACCGGCAATTCAGTCTGCACGGGAATCTGCTCGAGAATCTGCGCTTGTAGACCTCCGAGTTTAGCCAGCCACCATTTTCCGATTCCATCCATGGCAATAAACAGGGCGCCACTTGGTAACCGCAAGACATGACCCAGGTAATGCTGTTGCTGAGGTGTCAAGGCGATTTTTCCCTCCTGGAGCTGGGAGGGTGTGATCGCTAATCTTTGCAGTTGAGCCAATTGCTTCAAGATTCGGCCCGTAAGTGTTCTGCTTTGGACTGGTAGTCAGCGGCAAACTCACGGATCGCTTCTATCCCCACGCGATCGTAAAAGTCGCCGAACTTCTCGTCTAACTTGCGGGACTTTTTGAAGTAGATAAATAATGGCTTTAGTGTCGCCTCCAGTTCGTTGATGTGCATCTTATCTATATATGGTTGTGCTAACCTAGTTTGGTTAGCTGCACCACCTAGCCAAACCTGATAACTGTCTGGACCACTTCCCACAAATCCCAATTCTGCCATATATGGTCTAGCACAGCCGTTGGGGCAGCCTGTCATCCGCACGACAAAATGCTCCTGCTCCAAGCCCACGTTATCTAGCAGGGCTTCGATTCGCTTCAAGACTTTGGGCATCACTCGCTCCGATTCCGCAATCGCCAAGCCACAAGTAGGTAGGGCGGGGCAAGCCATCGAATACCGTACTAGGGGGTTGAGAGCGGCTGGATCGACTTGAACGCCACACCGATGCAGAATCTGCTGAATCGCCTGCTGCTGTGCTGGTTCAATGTCGTAGAAAATTACGTTGTGGTGCGGTGTCAGCCGGATGGGTAGGGCAAACTGCTGCACGATCTCTCGCAGTGCTGTTCTTAACTGCAGGGAGCCTTCATCCTTAATCCGACCGTTTTCGACCGAGATGCCTAAGAACAGCTTCCCATCTCCCTGTTCTTGCCAACCAAGGAAGTCTTCGGATTTAAATTCTGGCAGGGGCTTGAAGGGCGCAAGCGGTTTCCCAAAGTATTCCTCTACCATCGAGCGGAATTTATCAACGCCCCAATCGTGGATCAGGTACTTCAAACGAGCATGACGCCGGTCTGTGCGATCGCCATAGTCCCGCTGAGTGGCGACAATCGCCTTAACTATGTCGTAAACGTCTTCCTTCGCCACATAGCAAATTGGGTCAGCTAGACGGGTGAAAGTTTCCTCTTTATTGTGAGTGCGACCTAATCCGCCACCAGCTAAGACGTTAAACCCCTCTAGCTTTTGGTCATTAGTTATCACTACTAAGCTGAGGTCTTGGGAATACAAATCAACCGAGTTATCTCCTGGAACCGTCACGGCACACTTGAACTTGCGGGGCATATATTGAGTGCCATAGATCGGTTCTTCCGTTGCGTGGAAGGTGGTCCCCGTACCATTGCGCTGTCTTACCGCTACAATCTCTGGGTTTTCTTCAGCGCTAATTGCCTTTTCCCCGTCCAGCCAAATCTCGTAGTAAGCACCTGTTTGAGGAGTCAGCAACTGAGCGATATTGTTGGCATATTCCCAGGCATACTGATACTCTGGTCGCTGCTTAAAGGGAGTCGCGGGTGCCATCACATTGCGGTTGAGGTCACCGCAAGCACCCAGTGTTGTACCCAGATTTTTGATGATGGCGGCGAGTGCTGCTTTGAGATTCTGCTTCAAAATCCCGTGCAACTGAAACCCCTGCCTAGTCGTCGTTCGCAACGTCTGGTTGCCATATTCCTCTGCTAGCTGGTCTAGCGTGAGATATAGCTGCGGCGGGACAAAACCACCTGGGTTCTTTGTCCGGATCATGAATTGGTAGTCCTTTTCCTGCCCCTTGACCCGATTGTCCCGATTGTCCTGCTGGTATGAGCCGTGAAACTTCAGAATTTGAGTTGCGTCTTCTGTAAAGTGATTTGTATCTTGAAGGAGCTCAGTTGCCACTGGTTCGCGCAGAAAGTCGCTTTTTTCCTTCAGACCTTCTACCTTAGAAAGCTTGCGAGTAGCAGGATTGGGAGTTGAAGATTTAACCATTAGAGTTTTAAAGGAATTTGAGTAATGCTTTTGCCGTCGCCAGGGTTAATCAAAAATACCCTAGTCGCTGCCGAATCACCGATAACCCAACCGGTATTACGATGTTTTTCCCAATTTTAACACGACAACACGTCGATACCAGTTCACCTGTCATCCCTCTTGGCGGATTTCGTCTAACTTAGCGCGCACCAGCTGAATGTCTTGCCACATCAACCATTTTGGACTACCTTGTTCGCGGGAAGGGTTCCGTAGCAAGTAGGCTGGGTGGAAAATCGGCATACATAAATGCCCTTCCCACTCAATCCAAGTCCCACGAATTTTGGTAATACCTCGTTTGTCCCCGGTCAAACTTTTTACCGCAGTTGCACCAGTTAAGAGAATAATTTTCGGGTCAACCAGACGAATCTGTTCTAAAAGGTAGGGTTTACAAGCCTCAATTTCCTCAGGGGTGGGAGGACGGTTATTAGGTGGACGGCACTTTACAGAGTTACAGATATATACATCTTGTTCAGTATCTAGCTTAACCGACGCGAGGATTTTTTCCAGCAGCTCTCCAGCTCTGCCAACAAACGGCAGCCCTGTTTCGTCCTCGTTTTGACCAGGTCCTTCTCCCACAATCATGATCGGCGCTTGGAGGTTGCCGCGTCCCACAACAGCATGAATCCGACTGTCTCCCAACCCACAGCGGTGACACTGGTTACAATCCTGTGCCAGCTGAGTCATGGTTGGATAGGTGCCAGGAGGGATGGGGATTTTAGCGTTTGTCGGAATCAGCTCTGGTTGTGACACCGCTGCTTGGTCAACAGTTGAGTCGTTAAAGAGACTGAGTTGGTCGTCGCTGCTCATGAAGGAGTGGAGATTCCCAAAAGACTATTCTATCAGCCCAGTTGGTGAAAAATCAGTCATCATAGAGGCAAGCGCCGCAATATGTACAGCGGAATCATGCCACCTTCCCCACTTTTCCGCGATCGCATTTGTGCTGGAGAGCAACTGGCTGCAGCGATTCGGGCTACTGTGACTGAGCTGCGTTCATCCGGTTCGGTGCAGCCGATTGTGTACGCACTGCCACGCGGAGGCATACCAGTGGCGGCACAGGTAGCGCGTCTGCTAGGTTGCCCGTTGGATGTTGTCGTCGCGAAAAAGATTAGCCTACCAGAAAACCCAGAGTTAGCGATTGGTGCGGTGACAGCAGATGGACAAGTCCTCTGGGCTAAGCCAACACCATTTCGCCGTCAGAACTTCCCTCTGCGGCAAGCAGCGCTCACTGAAGCCCTCAACAAAGCTAGGTCCCAACTGGCTCAACTCACTCCTGCTTGCCCTCAGATTGACCTCCAAGGGGCGATCGCCATTTTAGTAGATGATGGAATTGCCACTGGTATGACAATGGCAGTGGCGGCTCAAGCTTTGAGAGCGCAACACCCAGCAGAGGTCTGGCTCTGCGCCCCAGTAGCTCCGCCCTCGTTGCTACCTTGGCTGCAACAGTGGGTCGATCGCATGATTGTGCTAGAAACACCCCAATCGTTCTTCAGTGTCAGTAGCTTTTACGCCGAATTTCCCCAAGTTGAAACTGAGGCAGCTTTAGTATATCTCCAGCAACAAACTGACTGGTTAGGGGGCCCTACTGCTTCACTGGATCGGTAGACGAACAATGAATATACTGCCCTTACCAAACTGTGACTCGACTTCAATTGCGCCTTGATGGGCTTCCGCAATTCGGCGGGAGAGGTACAGTCCTAAACCACTACCAGAACGTTTGTGGCTGCCACGGCGAAATCTTTCAAACAAAGTGGCTTGTTCCTCCGATGGGATGCCTATGCCTGTGTCCTCTACCTCAATCGCCAGGTAGGATGTTTTATCCGTGCCATTGGTCTCTGGGGTGGTAGTCGGGGTGAGGCGGATAGTGACTGACCCAGCATCGGTAAATTTGATGGCATTTCCTACCAAATTGGTGAAGAGCCGCTGCAGTTCTAGACGATCACCCATGACTTTACTCTTGGCTGATAGCAGGGCTGCGTTTTTCCCAATCTCTACCTGTAGTGACAGTCCTTTTTCCTGAGCCAAAGGAGTCAGTTCTTTAACAACTTCTTCGAGCAAATCTTGCAGATTAACTGGCAAGAAGGTCAGGGTTTTGCGACCGGCTTCGAAGCGGTAAACTTCGAGTAAAGTATTTACCATCGCCAGCAAATTAATGTTACTACGAGCCATCGTGGCGATCGCTTCTTGCATCGTCGGCGAGAGTTCTCCCAAAGCTCCTTGCTGAAATAGAATTAGCATTCGGTCTGCCGCGATTAGGGGGGTGCGCAAATCGTGAGTCAGGCGAGAGACAAAATCTTCCCTTTGGCGGGTAATTTGGTCACGCTCGTCTACGCTATGTTTAAGCCGCAGCAGCGATCGGACTCGTGCTAGCAATTCATCTACTTCAACAGGTTTACGGATAAAATCATCTGCACCCATGTCTAGACCCTGCGCCACGGAAGGCGAGTCGTGGGCAGTAATCAGCAGAATCGGAATAAATGGCAAATTAGCATTTTTACGGATGCGCTCAGTGACTTCAAAGCCATCCATCCTCGGCATCATGACATCAAGCAATACTAAATGTGGAGGAGATTGTTCAATTTGTGCTAATGCAGACGGACCATCCTCTGCTGTACTGACCGCATAAGCTTCTTCCTCTAAAATGGTTTGGATGAGGAACACGTTGTCGGGAGAATCATCTACAACGAGAATACGATCAGAGTGAGATAATTGCGAGCTCATGGAGTGGAAGCGTTTACGGTAGTATTTAATTCTTATTTAAAAAACTTAAGAATCAGCGTCTGTATTATTCTTCCCCTTGAGCGCACAACTAACCTCCTACCCACGGAGGATTCTTTATTCCCCCGTAATCGACAAGCTATCAACCCAGACTCTGGGACAGACACCAGCAGCAGTTAGCTCCGCCTCTGGTTCCACACAAATAATGGAATGTAGTAGTTCTAGGAAATCTCCTGCCACAGTTGCTGACTCAATACTCGTGAATTTTCCATTTTCCACTATCCAACCATCGAATGGCAGAGAGAAGGAGCCCTGTAATGCTTTCACTCCAGCATGGAGAGCCTGAAGGTTATCAATCAAAATCACGTTCTCAGCTTTAGCAAGGCTGCACTCAGTTTCAGCCTGGGCTCCCGGAAAGACATGGTAAAAGTGCGAGCCAACTGTTACTTTAGCTCCAATCTGAGCGTGCCCCGTGGGTTCTTGCTTAAGTCTTTTGGCAGTACCAGCACTATGGAGGAAGCTGCGCAATACCCCACTAGTAATCAACTCAACTCGGCGGGTTGGAGTCCCTTCCCCATCAAAAGTCGGCGCTACCACATTATCTGGGTGTAGGGCATCGTCGCAGACACAAAGTAGGGGAGAAGCAATTTGCGTTCCCAAAGATTCAGGGGTGGAAAGGCTTTGTCTGTCCAGAATGCTTTGAGCATTGAAGAGGTTGGAAAAGGCACCCAATAGGCTGAGGAAAGCATCCGGCGAGAAGACAACTCTATATTTACCAGTCTTGACTTTCTCATATTCCAAGTGACTGATAGTTTTTTTGGCAGTCTCCTTTAGGCAACCTTGGATATCTAGCTGTTCTAAACTCCGGCTGATTTTAAAAGCTCCAGCACTGCGCGGCTTTTTCCCTTCCTCTTCTGTTTTGGTGTAAAGATAAATTGAGGCGTAGGAACGAGCTTCGGTTCTAATCGCACCGCTACTATTCAGGTAAATTCGATCTATATCTCTTTGCGCCAGCCCATTATAGGGTACTCCTTTGATAGCAGGGTGAGCTTCTAGCAGTTCTTTTTCAACTTCAATCAGCGTTGTTATCAGGTTAGAGACATTTGCTTGTGGCGTTTTATCGTCAGATGAACTCCCGATTGGGACGGAGGTCTCTGGGCTAAAATCGGGGACATGTTCCTTAACACCAAAAAAACTCGCCTCGTAAGCAGTTTTCAAGGCTAATGCAACTCCGTCTGGCTCTAGGTCAGTTGTAGTTGTCACCCCCATAGTATTGTCTTCATTCCACACCCGAACGGTGACACTAGAGCGATTCGAGGCTTTAACTTGTTTAGGAGCCCCCCGATCCACTTGCACGCTAGTTTCATCTACAGTCGAACCATAGATGTCGAATTTGTGGATGCCAAGCTGATGGGCACTGGAACGAGTACGATCTGCCAACTGATTAATATTCGGCATAAGTCTAATTCACTAATCCAAAATCTAAAATCCAAAATCCTTTCTAGCGACCACCCACAGTAATAGAATCCACCTTGATGTGAGGCTGTCCTACTGTCGTATAGATACTGCCACTGATTGAGCCACAGAAGCCCGCTGCCAGTGCCAAGTCTTGGGAACACATGGAAATCTTGTTCATAATTTCCTTAGCTTCACCGATGAGGATGGCGCCTTTCAGCGGTTTGGTAGTTTTTCCATTCTCAATTAAGTAGGCTTCTTCTACGGAAAAGTTGAACTGACCTGTGGCTCCAACGCTACCGCCACCCATCTTTTTACAGTAGATGCCTTTGTCTACAGAGGCGAACAAATCTTCTGTGGAGTACTCCCCAGTAGCAATGTAGGTATTTCGCATCCGGCTAGCAGCCGCAAAGGTATAGTTCTGACGACGCCCACTCCCAGTTCTGGGGTGTCCGGTGCGCAGGGAACCAGTTCGATCTGCTAAGAAGTTCTTGAGGACCCCTTTTTCGATCAACAGCGTTCTTTGGACAGGCATGCCCTCATCGTCCATGTCAGTCGTTCCGAAAGCAGTTGGTGAGAGTCCTTCATCCCAAGCTGTCAGGCTTTCATGAGCAATTTTCTCGCCTTTTTTCTCAGAGAAGGGAGATGTGTTCCTTTCAATTTGAGTAGTTTCCAGCAGGTGCCCACAGGCTTCATGGAAGATCACGCCGCCAAACTCGTTCGCCATGATGACAGGATAAGTTCCCGATTCCACATAATCGGCGTATAGCATTTGCCCAGCTGCTTGCGCCACTTCAAGAGCGGCGGACTCATACTCCCACGAGCGCAGAAAGCCTGGACCGCTTGTAGTGCCAGCGCGTTTGCCGATGGATGAGCGATGAGCCCCGTCGGCGCACAGGAGGTTGTATCCTACGGATTGAGTCAAGCGAATGTCCCTAGCGAAGGTGCCATCACTGGCTGCTACTAAGACTTCTTGCCAGTCCCTAAAATAGACGGCGCGTCTGGATTGCATGTGGCTAGCTTTGAGCTTCAACTGGGCGTTGGCGTCGAGCAGAACTTCTCCCATCTCGCGCATAGAGCTACATTCAGGGAGCCAAGTATCTTTCCCTTTGAGGGCAGCATAGTCTCGCAGAGGCTCTAGATTGATTTCCGGGATATATGAGTTGGCAGCCGGGAGTTCCAGTCCCAGGATTGAGAGTCCCTTTTCCAAGGCGGATTTCAACCCAGAGAATGAAAGGTCATTGGTACTGACATAGCAGTCGGCTTTGCCTCGGGACACTCTCACCCCAGCACCTTTGGAAAGGCGCGGCGCAATGCTTGTGATTGTGTCGTCTTCTGCAAGAGCGCTGATGTAGTTTACCCGCTCCAAGAAGAATTCAATGAAGTCAGCACCCCCAGCCCGCCCCACTCCCAAGAGGGTTGCGAGGACTGCTTCCCAGGTTTCATCAAATCGATCTGGGGTAGAAGTGTATTGCAAAGTGGGCAGTTCTCTAGAGAGAAGTAGGGTACTTGGATGCATAGATAGCCTCATCTGCTGATACCTTGGGAAGGGTTAACTGAACAAATCCTGGGTGTGTTTAGTCTAACAAATTAACTCAAAGCCTAACTGGACAAAGGCTTTGCACCATGAATGAAGTTCTAACGCATTAGAGGGCTACCGTGGTGATGGACTAAATACCACTTCTCGGCTAGTCGCTCAAAGACATTCGTAGCCATCGACTGCCCTCGAACTCTCCTGCCCCTACTGACTTGGAACACATTCTCGATGAGAACAACGTAGGCGATCTGGTTGCGAATCTCTGTCACAGTGATATCCGTCTCGATCTCCATGTAGTCGGTGTTCCTAAATATTATTTCCCAAGAGGAGCGAATCTCCTTCCAGCCCTGGAGGACATTACGTCCAGGGTGAATACAAAGACTGCCAGTCCCTTGCGACCAAACAGCACTCATCGCCTCGATATCCTTTTTCTCAAAGGCGCGATAAAAGGCAACGTTCGCCGCTAACACTTCAGTATGCTCGTTGGTCATTACTTATACTACCGCCGATATTCATCCCCACAGTTACCAATGACCTGATATAGATCCCTTGATCCAAGTACAGCATCGATCTGGTCACGGTCCTCTGGATCTAACTTGAAACCAAACACCTTAGTATTGGAGAATTGTTTTGAGCTGTCAGCTTATCTTAGCGCCAGCCCTTGTCAGCTTGCTCCAACACGTAGGCTGATACATCTTCTATTTGCTGTTCGCTTAAGCGCTCTTGATAGGCGGGCATGTTGTTCTTGCCGTTTTTCACTAGATATGCGATCGCTTGTTGAGAAGCCACACCATATTTGTTTAAGGCTTTTTGTTTCAGCGTCTTATTGCGCCTGACGATGTTGCCGCCGTTAATATGACAGCCTGCGCATTGAACACTAAAGATCTTTGCCCCGTTAGCTGTATCTGCTGCTAAAGCAGGAGGAATAGGGGCAATAGTAAGCAGTGTCAGCATCAGTAGTAGGGTGAGCAATGCCCACTTTATTCCTAAGACTAAGTTCTGAAATTTAAATTTGCTTAATTTCTGTAGCAATAGCTTTTTCAACAGGATTCTCCTCAAAAAGCACATAGATTGATAGCTACCTTTCCGGCTTGATAGCGATATTTTAAGGGAAAAACCCAATCATGCTCTAAGTAAATTGGCGTTCTGTTTCACACGATATAGATTTGTCACTCAAAAGACTGTACAAAGTTTCACAGTGTTGCAAGGTCCCCCTATGCTCGTCACCCAACAACCTGTACTAAGAAGATTCTGGTATCCAGTCATCCCGATTTCCCGTCTATCTTTTGAGCAACCCCACTCCTTCAAATTGTTAGGCCAGAAAATTGCGCTCTGGCTGGACGCGGATGGAAAACCGACAGCGATCGCCGATCGCTGTTGTCACCGAAGCGCCCAACTTTCAAAAGGAAGCGTCATTAACGGGTGTATCCGTTGTCCTTATCATGGTTGGTCGTTTGATTCCCGTGGTATCTGCGTTCAGGTGCCGCAATTAATAGAAAGTCAACTCATCCCAGCCAGCTATCAAGTCCAGTCCTACCCATGTGCCGAACGATATGGTTACGTTTGGGTGTGTTTAGACAAACAACCGTTACTCCCGATTCCCCAAATTCCAGAGGCAGAAAATCCTGAGTATCGATTGATGCATCAGTTTTATGAAACTTGGCAGGTCAGCGGACTGCGGCTGATGGAGAACTCGTTCGACAACGCCCACGGTCACTTTGTCCATGCTAAATCCTGGGGCGACCAGAGCAATCCAGTCCCGCCCACTATTGATGAAATTCTGGAGACTGAGACGGGCTTTGTCATGCGAAATTCGATTGAGGTACTTAATCCGGAGTTGCAAAAGAAAAACCTGGGCATTCAGAACAACAAAACGATTCGCGCCAATGAGCGACGCTGGTTTATGCCCTTTGCCCGCACACTGAAAATCCAGTACCCCAACGGCTTGATTCATCTAATCTTTACCGCCGCTACCCCCATTGACGATAAAACCTCTCAGCTTGTCCAGTTCTGCTGCCGCAACGACACCGAAGCCGATGCCAGTGCCAGTGATGTAATTGCATTCGATCGCATCGTCACCCAGGAAGACCGCGAGATCCTCGAAACCACTGACTACGATGCTCCCCTTAACGTGCGCGAAGAGCAGCATATGCCATCCGACAAACCCGGAATCTTGATGCGACACAAGCTCGCTGCCCTGCTAAAAGCACACAGTGAAGTGGAGCAACGCCGCTAAGGAGTGACATCCTCCCCCACCGACTGCAAAGCAGTACAGTGAGGGCTTCCCAAGAATCACTTCTTGGACTTCCTAGTTATTCCCTTGCGGGATTTCGCCACTTGCCTAGACTGAGTTACCCCAGTCCCCGGTAGCTCGACTGCATAGGCACTTTCGATTCCCGACTGTCCATTGGTACTAATGAGGGCTATCCCTCGATTTCTAATGACTTGACCGCTAGCAACATCCCTATCCGTTGTGTAAGAAAGGGTTTATAAATAAAACATTAAGCAGCCTTGAAAGTTCTAGTACGACGATTGTTCCCAAGGCGACGCAGCATTAGCCGAATCGCCACCACACAAATCATCCCTTCATGGTTTTCAGGT
>JAABUQ010004694.1_pt1 | contig 22999 bp, 27 predicted proteins | sample 5560001 | NCBI WGS metagenome assembly JAABUQ01 (sample SAMN10711888, study PRJNA513371) | rock metagenome | isolation source: Antarctica rocks | place: Antarctica: Victoria Land, Finger Mt nord | collected 2015-12-18 | reverse complement strand
TTGGGGTGAGTTAATGGCGGGTCTTGTGCGTAGAGGGTGGTGGTGGGGACGGCTGATGGGAGTGTGTAGGGAGGACGACGACGGCGAGGGGTATGGTGAGGTAGGCGTGGAGCTTGTTGATCTGTGAGGGATGAAGACGACCAGAGAGACGAGTGGAGGGGAATGACCACAATAGGGACGAGTGGAGGGGGGGTCGAGGTGGGGAGGTAGTAAGGAAGGAAAGATTCGCATGCTCCACACTGCACTCTTCAGTCCCAACTCCATTATCATTATTTACCAATGGGATGTCCCCTGAAAGCTCGGGAATTCTCATCAAGACACCTCACACCACCACCCCAGCCCAAAACCAAACCCCCAAGGCCCCCAAACTCCCCCCTCAATCCTAGATACACGCAACCCCACATCTCCTTTCACAACTTCACAATCAGCTTCCCCAACCCCACCACAAGCCCAGCAAGCACGTGCACCAGCACCCCCAAAATCCAATACAACACCTCCAACCCCCAATACAAAAACCTCAGCACAGCCCTCGTCCCCGTCGGCAGCGCAGGATCCTCATACGAAAACATCGGCTTCGGCGCCTTCCTCTTCTGTCCCATACTGGCCTTTTCCTCGTCGTAGAAGTGGATTCCCGTGCTGGAGTCGTGGGGGGGGGAGAGGGCGGTCATTTCGATATCCTCGGTTGTTGGAGTAGGGGAGCGGAGGGAGCGAGAAGATTTGGGGCGGAAGACGGAGAGGCGGGAGCGGGGTTGCCGGAGGGAGTGGCGGGAGGAGCGGGAGTGAAGGGATGGTGGTGGGGGAGGGAAGGAGGGGATTTGTTGGGGGGGATGTGGGGTAGCGCAGGAGCGGTGGAGGTGGAGGAGGAGGGTGAGGAGGGTGGTGAGGAGGGTGTCGAGGATGTAGAGGCTGGGGAGGGCGGTGATAGTTGGGTTGTGCAGGGTTAGGGTTAGGGTTTGCAGGGATAGGGTGAGCAGGGGGAGGGAGGTTTCCGGGGCAAAGATGGTGATGCTGGTTGGGTTTGTTGGGGTGGGGAGGATTTGGAGGGGGAGAGTTGTGGCGGTGTTGTCGAGGAGGGTGGGGTGCATGAGGCAGTATTTTCCCGAGTCCGAGTCCCAGAGGAGCATGCTGCCTTCGCGGTCTTGAGCACTTTCCATGGCTTCCGCTTGGAGGACGTTGGAGGATTGCCGGTCGAGGTGGTGGGAGACTGCCACCGAGGAGGATTGATCGAGCGCCATGAGGCCGGCGAGTTTGGGGAAGATGGAGGTGACGAGGGGGTCTTGCCGGCTGGGACGGAAGAGGGTGGAGGCGCAGATGGGGATCACGGTGGAGTTCTTGGGATGGTTGCGGGAGATTGAGATGTTGTCATTGCTGGAGGCCTCGAGTTTGTAGAGGGGTTGGGAGTTGGATGTATTGAAGGTTATGATTTCGTGGTGGAGAGACAGATCGTCGCTGAGATATGTTAGCTGTAAATGCCTCGAAGGGGAAGAATGTATTCTTACCAGCTCAATTCCAAAGTGTAGCTGTCGGGTGCTTCCTCGGTGCTTTGCCCGTTTGCAATACTCCACAAATGAACAAGCTCATCTGGTGTTGACAACTTTGCAGCGCGCTTCAGGCTCTCAGATCTCCGGAGCGGTGATTCTTTTGTTTCCACCGCCTGCTCTTCAATACTGAGTCTAGCTTGACTCCCGCTTCTGTTTCCCTGTTGCGAGTACGTTACGTAATTTGACGGTCCGGCAGCCATCCTCGTATATGCCGGCGCAGGAGCCATATCCATGTTCGGATAATAGTTCTGTTGCGTGAGAGGCACGCTTGGATTGTAGCTGGGAAACATTGAACGCATCACTGGTGTTTGTACTGCCGTTGTCGCATTGCTACCTGTTCGGACGAGAGTCGGTGTGCTGGTACTCGACCGAGGTAGAGGCACATCAGCTGCCGAAGGGGCGCGCATCGGCGGGGGGGATTGGGGAGGAGACGGTGTGAGTGGGCTCGGCGGCGACTCTGGTCTTTGCTGGGGTGTGATGTGCGCTTTGGCAGGTATCGTTATAGGAGGCAGACGTGATCGGTGTTCGGCCAGGTTGCCCGTCGTGGTATTCTCACGTGGAAGAGCAGTAGACTCAGAAGTCGAAGGGCGGCCTTCCGTGACAGAAATGACCACGCCATTGTTCATGCCTGATGGCTTGATCATCTCGAATTCAGGCAGTCCCGCTGGTGGCTTGGTAGTATATCGTGAGATACTGATTTTTCGTGCAGGCAAGTGCTTCCGTAGGGAAGCCATAGGCCCCAGCTGGAGTGGTGGCTCTGTCGCCATGATTAAGGTAGCAGGGTCAAGAAGGATGAAGACAATGAATTGAGAGAGCCTATGTATTTCAAGACAACCACAACATGTATATACGAACTCGCCCGGCGAACAAGCTCTTGGAAGGGACGAAGTGCAGTGACGAAAAGTTCAAGCTGTGCAGATGAGGGCAAAGGAGAAATCGACAAAGGGTATACCCCCAGGCCAAGGCATCCGGTCTTGCCCCTCACTACCACCGGACGCTATCATCTTCAAAGTGCCAACGGTTTGGCTGTTCTCGGGGCCGGTGAGCATGTCTGTGATAGTTCGGGTTATTCTTGTCATTGTGGATGCTGACTGGAGAAGTGCTTTGGAGGGAAAGGTGCTAATGCAGGGAGTCGGGCGCGTATTTGTGGAGCGGGAGGTTAGCACCCAGGTGATTGGTGGGAGCCAGAACAGGGGATGGTGGAAGATTTTCTTCAGGCGCTTGGACTTGGTGAAGAAACAGGAACAGAGGGAACGGTGTGATAGCGAAGCATAGCAAGAATGGTACGAATTTACGTAGTATTGCTTGAAGAAGTGGAATTGCACGCGATAACAACACTATCTGGAAGGATATTCCAGGACAGCTTTTTGTATGGATGGTCTACTTTAGCAAGTGTGCAGCCAACACCATGACTAATATACAATCCCACTCACAGTACTTCGTCCAGGTCATGGCAAAAGAATTCTAATTGTATTATAATGAGGAACATCTATTCATACCCCTCTGGACTACTGAAGTGCAAGGAACCCATCGCTATAGCATACTCATGATTGATAACGTCATCGCCAGCGGAACATCCCTCCTCCAATGAACCCCATCTATGCAGATGAAGCACCCTTCGAAGTCCCGTCATCACGCGGAAGTCCCTCCTCATCTCCCGGCTCCGTATAGCCTCCACTGGGCTTGGCCCCTCGCGTGCGACCACCAATGATGTTGCTCTTATCAATGGCCTCATTATCGTCCTTGGCTGTTCAACAATCAGCTACACCCTTTGTGAAGAGCCAAGGTGAAAAGAGTCAGGCATACCCAGTTGCTCATCCGAGTCCGCGGTGGCAGGGTCAATAGGGTCGGCCACGGGTGCATCGTCCCTCTGCACAGGGACAGAAGCTGTCTTCTGCCCGACGCGGCTGGTGTAGTCGTTGTCCATGGAGTCGCCCGCGGGCATGTCGCCGCTGAGCTTGTCGTTTTCTTGCTCGTATTGGTTGTCGGCTGAAGACATGGTATTTGTGTTCAAAGATTAGATGGTGTATGGGTAGGTGAGTAATGGCAGAGGATATCTGGTATTGGATGTGAGGGTGGTGGACGAATTGGATAATGTGATTTAAGTAGATTCATGTCCCCATCTTATAGATCTCTCCCCCACTCGTCTTATCTCCTGACGACAGCGTCCGACACGGTCATCGTGGTGATAGCTATGATAGCTGTGTCATGATATCACCATACCCCGGCTCTAGGTGCTGAAGAAGGGTAGGCCCAGAGCCTAAAGCTCAGCTTCGTAGATAGGGTTACGCTTGTTCCTGGCTAAATATTAGATCTGGTTGTATATGGAAATGATGATGCTGATTGAGCATCATTGATGTGCCTGGGATCAGGATGTGGCCTCTTGCATTTTTCGTAGGCGGAGATAAGTATTGCAGTGGTAATGTCTATCACGTTGTGACGCGTGCGAGGCGTGGGATATGATGTCAATGATGTAGTATTCCTACGCGATCAGGTAATGATATCATTCCTTTTCATGTCCCATTTAGAGCATCATGCAGTGATTCGGAAAAGTAAAGCCGTTGCAACAAGGCCGCGGGATAAGGGTAGAGGATGATTCTCCACAGTTAGCCATGTAATCTTTCACGGTCAAAGCTATCCCATAGTCTCGAAATTGTCGAGATATAGACCTTACCAAATGCAGCAGCATACTCGGTTTCATGCTCTGGTTGTATCACACTCGCTCTTCATACACGCCTGAACAGTCCCTTTCCTCCCTTCCCATCACACGATAGCCCTGAACAGAACAAGTATAGTACACCGCCATCGCTTTCCCTTTCCATCGATAGGTCCTTGTAGCTTCACAAAGTCTGATTTCCGTTGCGCTCCTTCTCACATCGAACTCGGTGTATCCGGGCCCCCACCCCTCAACAACATTCCAGTTCCTGTCTCTCTTCTCTCCCCTCGACTCAGCCTCCCAACTCTTTGCCTCTTCGCGATCGTATCTTCCCCATCCCCATTCATAGCCTCCTGCAGGTTGACCTGATGTTTCCTACTCTTCTCGTGCACAGCCCAATTCGCAGCACTAATTGCCTTCTCACATACCCTACACTTTTTCTTTTTCACGCCACCTTCAGCCCCAGCGCCGAAGTTCCAGCTCGAAGTTCGCGACGAGGGCGTAGAGGCGCGCGAGGGGGAGGGAGAGCTGTCTCTATCTAGCCGTGGCCCGCCCGCTGCGGCGATTAGTTCGTCTTCTGGTGCGAGGGGCTCTGCGTGCTGTGGCGCCGCCGGCGGGGGTTTCGATGCGGAGCCATTGCCACGTTGACGCTCCTGGGATTTCGGTACTCGCTCTTGCGGCTTTGGTACTCCTCGTTGCCCTGGTCGAGGTAGATCCCGCAACTGCTTATCGATCTGTGCGCGGATGGTGGCCAATTTCTCAAAAATGCGCGTCTGCGCGTCTGTGTGCTCCCGTAATTGTCTTGTGAGTGCTTCGGCACTCTCTCCCAGTACTTCACCTCCGAGGCCTTGCTCAGCAAAAGTACCATCTTCGCGCACAGCGTAGCCCAGGCGTAGCTTCTCGTTTTTAGTGAGCTCGAGGCAGTGAATTCCTGTTGTGTCTGTTTTTTTGGCGACGAATTCTAGGTTCTGCAAGTGGTCTAGGCCGGCGGATATCGGGCTTGCAGAGGTACCGAGGCGAAGGAATGGGTAGCCTTCATCATCAGGAACGATGCCGAAGACGAGGACAGCTTCGTCGTCGGCGTCTACAAGGGCAGGGGTGGTGTTGACAGTGAGTTCCAATTTCGTGGCCGGGCCAACAGCGCTGTACGAGCCCGCGTATTCGAGACCCCATTGGCAGAAGTTGAGATTGAGTTGCAGGTGCGCGTCCGTTTGCTTTTTCCGTTTGTCTGAGGGTTCGACCATTTGTAGGGTGAGGCCCATAAGAGAGAGGTTGCCAGGTTCATCGTAGTTGATTGTTTGGCAGATACCATCGATGCAGGCCCAGACAATGTGCCAGTCGCCTTCGATCATCTCAACAGGGTAGGGTTTCGCAGATATTTGGAGCCCTTCGGTCAGGTCTCCATCGGCGTAGTATCTCATCTTGGGTTCATGCGACTCTTAGTCTGGTCGTAGGATGATGGGGAGGGTATGAGATGTCCGATCTTTCGTTCTGTGCGTAGTGAAGCAAGGGAAGGTTAGAGCTGGAGCCGCGTGTCCTGATGTCTGCGCTACTCGACTAGCTGTTGGCTCTCCGTCGAATTATACTGGGCTGACTGCCCGCTGATTAGTTGATTGTTTGCTCCTTCTCGATTGAAATGACTGGCACTATACTAAATGTAGATGGCTTAGTAAGCGAGCTCGTATTTTCCTCGCCCTCATACTCCAGACCTGCTGACCCTGATGCGACACTACAGCGTTCGATGGTTTCGTCTGCAAGCCTCAGGTGCCTCTACTGGCTAGTGCGCTTGTTCGGTCTAAGAAGATTAGCTGTTCAGGCCTGCTACGCGAGCTTCCTTCCTGTAGACTATGAGGGATACACTCAGAGGCAATAATATTGACAAGCGTCGTGACGCTGGCATTCTATTGTCGATTTTGTATTGAGAAGAGGACCCGCTCTACTCTGGAGTGAAAAGATTTGCTTCTAATTAGATAAAGCTGCATCTCCAATATCATTTCCTTATTTTTCACATTCTTGGGCTTACGCATCAACGTTCCACATGCATGGACAAGGTCGGAGCCTTCGGTTTCCATAAACGGACCAATCGAGACTTGTTGTACCTTGTCTCTAGTTGGCCCTTGGCTTTGGCTTCTTCCCTGCTTTTCAAAAGGCCTAAGCATTCTGGGTTGCACGACCACACCACTTTATACGATGATATCCGAGGATGCCCCATGCTCAGTATCGAATAATGCTTCATTACCGAAGCCTGTCAGATTACATGGGCAGTATATCGCCGTCGACTGCCATGTTGCTAATCCGTCTATGACAAATCGATCCTTCGGAGTACTTCGGGGGATTTGCCATTGTCACCCACTACTCCATTTGTACCAGCGCCATGAGGAATCGAACCGAATATGAATAATGAACCACTCCGCAACAGCAACCGCCACGACGGTCTAGAACCCTCAAAGGATGTAATCTTGGTCATAGTAATACACATATGCTGCACTCATATGGAACGCATTTCTACGAGAATTTCGTAAGCAATCTTGTAAGGTAGTTGAAGCAATGTATACCATCCCAGTAGCTTATAATAGTTCGACTTATACTCGAAGAGGCTATCGAGGATGCTTGCAGCGATGAAACAACCAGATCATAGAGGTCAATTGAATAGGAACTTTCTGGACTAGGAAACGTCATGGGAACGGAGCGTGAGGGAAAATTACCGGTCCCTAGCTGTAACAAGCAGGAGGTCCGCGTCGATATTTGCAGATTTGCAATGCCGAGAAGAGCAAAGAAAGTCAAGCGCTAAGTATCACACGTGCGAGGAGAAAGCAAATGAGGTGGCCAAATCTCTCATTACCTAGCTAAGATGCCAGTCCCTGCCTGCCCCAGAAAGGGGTAAGACCAGCAAGGTACCGGCCAGCGGATACAATGTCAGACACACTAACTGCCCATCCTTCACATACAACAGAATGAAAACCCACGGGGGACGAGGTCCGTGGCACCATGTAGTCGTCAAGGATCGTAAAGGTCGTGAATTAAGGAAAGCGTGGAGTGTTGGTGGAATTAGTGCAGTTATTCATCCCGGCTCTCCTCGCCACGTCCAGTAAAGGGGTGACTCGGAGGTCTGCAAGCGTTGTGTACTTGGTCGTTGCGTTCGTAAGTTGAAATTAAAGGGGATAATGCATGGGTACCGCTCCCTCCCTGAGGGGATGTCGATACCTGCAAACGGGTGGCCGACCTCGTTGGTGTCAATTTGTTAAGAAAACAAATGTTTTTGGTTTTCGAGAAAATTCGTTTTTTTTTGTTTGTCTTTGCAAAGTTGAGTCGTGATTGCATTTTAGGAAAGTCCCATGAATGCGCAATTTGAATGAGATAGGTGTTCCGTTCCCGTTTTCAATTTCAATCTTATCCTCGCACTCCTCTTCGACAGTCTTAAACCTGAGTGCGATCTGTGCTAAACCATTTTCTAGATCGTTCGGGGAGATGATCTGTTAACCATCTGCTCCATCTGGTCCACATGGGTGCACATGGTCACGAACAGGTCGAAAAACCTGAACGCCAAGGTGGTCAGTATTGAGACGTTGATCCTGCGGGAAGGGCCTCTTACAGTTGCGTTCCACCTCGCTCCATCTCCATCTGCATCGATCCGCTCCGCTTAAAGGTCTTGCGACCCTTCACGATCAAGCCAAGGAATGAGGACCGAATACGATCATCCGAGGGCGGCGTGTGCTCGTACGCAAACCGAGCTGATCGCAAGATCAGAGCGACGCTGATATCGGAATGAAGGCCCTGCTTCTTAAGGGCAAGGCGCTTCAGTCCTTCCAGGCCGTATCTCTCGCCTGCGCAGTAAACAGCGGTGTCTCTGAGAAGATCACCGCCCGCACCCGAATGGTAAATTGTCGAAAGGTCGTAATCGTGACCACCAAGGGTTTTTGAACGTTCTGATCGCTCGAGTTTATAGGAGTTACGAGTCTTGCTAGGTACCAAGTACGGCTCGTATTCTCCCGTGTACAAAAACTCGAGGACCGCTGCAAGGACTTCGGCCTCCTCATCAGGCAGCGCTAACCTTTTCGTGGCGCGAAAGCGAGGATCTTTCAGAATCCTAGCGAAAAAGGGAGACATGCTGAGCGTGTCCTCGTGGGCGGAGAAAATGCGCCCGTCTCGAATCACCATTGAGATGATCGGACTGACTAGTGATCTGTCATCGTGTCAATTGGATTAACGCTCATTTGACTCGTTGTTCTTAAGGAGATATTCTTACCCCTCGGGCACGGGACTATCCAGCTTTTGCTGCAACTTGGTCTTCTGGCGCTCAGTGAACGACCCCTTCTTGCTTGTCCTACTCGGCTTGGCCACCTTGCCCGAACGATCCTTGGAACGGAATGAACGGAACATGATGACAGATTGGCCTGCTGAGTTGGCGAGTATGAGGGATCTGATGCTTCGCTAACAGAAGACGACGGACAGATGAGGAGAAATTACACCACACTGAGTGAGCGACGTAACTCCTTAATGATTGACTTGACTCTTCGCAACGCACGTAGCAATGGCAGACTCTCGGGACTCAGGTACTCAATTGAGAGATTCCTGGTATGTTGACTTTTTCCGGGTCTGGGAAGCGTAAGGAAGGAAAAGAAGTCGGGAGTGGGGGTTCTTGATATAGTAGGCAAAATCGCGCTACTGCACGCTGCACGTGACTTTCAAATGAGGACTAGCATCATCTGGGGGTCGTCATACCGAACCTTGCCCAGCTTCGGGCCAGTCCAATGGTACCTCTAGAAACCATCTGATTCGACGATATGGCTCCAATGAAGGCTTCGCGGTTACCAAACACCAATGGCAGCATCTCGATGATAGCCGTTGGGACTGCGCAATGTACGTTTCCGCACCTGCTTCTGGCTGGCAATGCCGATCCGTATAGCATAAATTTTGCCACGTTCGTAGTACGTCAACTGCTCGAGCAGTAATGCAATTGACCAGCTTTGTTGTCTTTCTGCATGGAATCCTCAAGAAGTACATTGGGATTGCGTGTACACTTCACCGGAGAAAAGATTTTCGACGAATGGCAATGTCTTTGGCTCCTTAGGCATCCAGCGTGTTGCTTCACTTTCCCCGTTAAGACCTCCATGAACCTGACATCACAATGCGTGTCTCATCGAGTCCCAGCTACGAGTATTTCTAGTGACGTTGTGTCCACGCAGCTTAACGCCCTGTGGGCCAAAGATAGTCAACCATGAAACCAATAGCCAACATCGTCTCACAACCCTTCACCGAGCAACTTCAGGCATCAGGCTCCACCGGCCAGCGTCCTTTTTGAAAAGCATTTTCTTAGCAGGAGAGACGCAGCTTCATTCTTGTTTGGCGAATGGTCTTGGGATTGCATCATGCGTACCACAAAAGCGCATGAAACGACTTGCCTCACTCCTTCATTTCGCGTAGCCTCCACCGTCCTGCTACAATTTCTCTCAAATATCGTTTCAACCGCGCAGTCAAGGAACTGGCTTGGCCGCAGACCGTCCAATCGTGCATCTATCCACCAATCTCTACACACGTTCGCTCCCTCACCGAACCCCTCAACAAGCAACCCAACAAAACATTAAGGCATCCTGGCCCATGCCAGCCTCGTAATTGCTACTCATATTGTTGAGTAATGCAAAACCCATCAAGCTAGCCACATCGCTCTACTCAGCGTTGATGGAAGCCCGACCGAAGTGCTCACCATGGAAGCTGACCTGAGACACTGACATCACATGCGTAGGCTCTATCTTGTGTTACATGAAAACGGGGATGGTGGCTTCCTCTTACACTCAAAGCTAGCAGTGGATGATTAGGTAATTGCGAAGGATGCAGAATAATGGATTGAGCTATGGGGTACCTCATATGGCTAGAGACAGAACCAGCAGACATGATAATGCAGAATCGTAATTAAGGCGCCGGGCTTTGGAGTAGCTTCAGCGCATATTTCTTCGGCCTGAGTCTCCATCGACCGCTAAATCGAAAGTCATGCCGGCCTTTGTTCTCCTCCAATAACCTGAGTTCTCCCGCAATGCTCCTTTCCTATTCCAGAAGCGGCCTCCGTACCAGACCTTAGGTTTATCACCAATCGTATTCCTCCAAAAACAAACCCTCCTGCTCTTCATCCTTGGAGGGCTCTTCATCATGGCCGTCCAAGACCTGACCAACCCCAACTAAACCCTGCTCAGCCTCCTCCCTTTGCGCCTGCTCCACCCTCTTGCGCGCAATTTCTTCCTCTGGAACCTCCAAGTCTTGTTTGCTCTCTATCGCTGGCTCCTCCTTGATATTAACCTCGACCTCCTTCTGCGTCTGGACCTGATCCGCCAGCTCCTCTTTCACGCTCGTCTCCGGCGTGTCCAATCCAGCCATGATGGTAAAGACACCTCGTTGGAGATCTGCGTTGTCTTGCAGAATGTTTGACATTCCCGCGACGTCTTTCTCAATCAGGCTCCAGAAATGGGTTGCTACGTATCGAGTGAGGAAAACGCGCATGTCAGGTGTTACCACTTCGAAGACTGCCTCAAGAACAACGAGGATTGCGACGAGTGTTTGTGGCTCCGTGGAGGTAAGGGCTTTGAGCTTTCGGAAGACGAGATGTTGCAGAGTGGGGATTTCGAGTCGCTTTGCCATGGTGTAGATCATAGCACATCTCGCCACCTCATGGTTGCTGTCCGCAAGGGTGTTGATACGCTCCAGACGAGCGAAATCGGTGTGGTCGCAGAGGATGTATGGCGCGTACTCCCGACGTGCGAGGTATTCGGCCACAGGTCCGAAATCATTTGCATCCAGGTCAGACAAGACTGGAGACATGATGTATGAGCCTTTCTGAGGGTTGTGTGAGATAAGGCTTGCGAGAAGCGGACTCGCATCGAGGCTACGTCGATTGATCCTAAAGGAGACATAAGGGTTCCCGACGTAGATCATAACTCTGTTAGAGCTATATCAAGAGGCAATTAGCAAGGGTGCTCGAGTACGCTGGATGGTCACTTACTCAGTTGTTTCAGCCTTGATCTCTGGACGAGCTGAGAAGGTCGACATGGTACGCAACGGAGTCGAGAGATTCGTACGTGACCCGCTAGCAGCAGGTGATGGGGACGGGCGGCCAAACACATCGCCGGCGATGTCGAGTCTGCTCCTCTTGCTGGATGTCGAATGCTGAGATTCTCCATCTCCATAAAGACCTACTGAGTTGTCTCCAAAGTCTGAGTCCGGGCATTCTCTTTTGATCTTGGGTTTTGTCTCTCGCTCGGTATCGTCGACTGGGTCTTGGAACATACTTCGATTGAAATACATCCCCTTCATCGACCTGCTCTCCTTACTCTGCGATGCATCTCTTGAGATGCCATTTAAGGGCCTGGGGGAAGAAGTGAGCGTAGTATCAGATGAGGACGAAGTGTTGCGGGATTCGGCCGCCAAAGTCTTCGCATAGAGTTTGTCCTTCCAGTATGAAAGGTTATGGTAATCACCATGTTGCTCGTCGACCTCTTCCCAAGCCTGTTTGAGCAGAAAATTCGATTTTTGCCCTCGCGACGAAAGTCCACAGTTTGAGTGAAGTCGCTCGATCAACTTCAAGGGCACCCAAGAGCTAATACCACCATCAGTAACTCAGCTGAATGATGCCCGAGATGCGAATTTACAAACCATTTCAACTTCCCAGCGAAGAGGCATGGAAATGCCCTCTCATCGGGATGTCCGCCAGTAATGGTGTACCTGTGTGCCCATGTGCCATCTGGTCGGCGAGCATTGTCAGGTCGGAGTCTTTTGAAGTATTTTTGTACTATTTCCTCGTCACAGATGACCATTGGCCAGTATTTCCCACTGCTCTTTCTTTGCGCGACCCAATAGTCGCCCGCTTTAATGTCTGTTCCAGCATTCTATAAGCTTACAGTGTGCAAGGGGTATTCGGGCTAGATCTTTACCTTGGCCGAACATTGATGTGCGATGTGAAGCCATAGATGCTAGGCTTAGCAGGTGCCTGGAGGATGTATTTGGCTGAATTTCCCCGTTGGTAATGGCCCTGAGCACTTCTTCTGGTGACATTAGAGAGGTGGAACAATTCCAAGGGGAACAGTGAGCACACAAATTTTTCGACTATAGTGATCAGAGAAAAAGGGAATATCGAGCACAGAGAAATTAGGATGCTTGAGTGGGCCTTCAAAAGTGTGCATCAAGAACACAATGGATGATTTCGGTGCCACCAGAGAAGCAGCAAGTGGTCAAGCGCTAGAGGATCAAAAAAATGCTTGACTTGGGGCTGATGATCGGCGAAGAGGGGAATCCCATACACAGCAGACTAGGATGTAATTACCTGGTGAAAGCGAGCACGCTGCGAAGATGATAGGTCTTCAAGCGTGGAGATGTTGCATAAGGATGTGTGGATGACCGAGTGAAGACCCTCTTGAGTGACTGTCGACTATTGTGAATGCTAAATTATGTGTAGCAAGCCAGGTGTTGGTGACTGAAAATGTTGGCCTTGCTGGTGTTGATATTGAGGTGAGGTGGCCAATGCAGAACAATTTCAGAATTTGCTCCAAGGACAGGCACTAGGAGTAGACTTGCCAGCAGAGAAAGCACGAGTGATGGTGATGTAAGATGACCAAGGTAGAGAGAAGCACAGAACAGGAAGGAAATATTAGCCGAGGAGATGGTTGAAGGTGATATGTAGAAAGGTCGGAGTCCTGGAGCAGGAAAGGGCTTAAGTAGAGGCTGAGAGATTTGTCACCTAAAGGTTCTCCGGTGCTGTAGACTTCGCGGCGACCTTCAGACAGCCGTGTCGTAGCAATTGAAGTAGACTCAACCTTGCGGCATGTTGTGGTAGTCGAAATGTAGGAAAAGAAGCTCTAGTTGAGCGATGAAGGTGCTAGTACCTTTGACTTGACTCGGCGCCAAATCCACCCTCGCCCTCCTTAGACACTAGGATTAGCACATTCCTGTCGCAACCATTCTGTTCAGGCCCTGGATGTATCAGTTGCTGCTTTCGCAGTTGCCATCTCTCGTAATCTGTGCAAACCACGCTGAGCAAGGAAAGTGGTCACGGAGAGCGACAAGATCGTGGGGTATGCCAGAGCCAGTGTCCTCCAGCCGGCATAAGCTGGATCCAGAGATTTGTAGACGAACTCTCCAGTAATGAAGAACCCAAAAACAGCCCACATCATGTAGACAGTACATATCGCGAGTATGCCCATGATATGCCAACCCAGAGGCTGCCTTTGTCAGCTAGTTTCTTCGAACTTTCGATGTGAAGGGCTACCTTTTGCTTTCTCACGCTGCTCAAGATCATGATCTCGAACAGCGCGAGGGCCGAGTTGACAACGTTGATGTTGATAAGCACAAATAATTGAAGAGCCTTGACCCATTCATTGTCCACGAGTGGACCGAGAGGGTAGAGGATCAACCAGTAGAACGTGGTGACAACAAACGGGAACGTGACCGCCGTAGTATAAAAGAGTGAAAAGGCCGACTTGTTCTTGGGTTTGCTGGCAAACGAGAATACAGCAATCGTTTTGGCAAGCCGCCCCTGTTTCGCCTGTTCGTCTTCGTCCATCTTGATCAGTGGTCCCATGATATGTTGCATGGTCCAGTTCTACACATCTGTCAGGCAAAAATTGGACATTCCAGAGGATACTGAGCTACCAACAGCACTGATCCAGTAATACGCGATTTGAATCGCGAAGCTAACATTGCCGGCAGAGAAGGCAAAGAGTTTCCCCCTCTTCGCAAAGGCAATCTCATAGAAGAGGCTCAGAGCAAAGACGGCCGTCAGATAGACAGCAATAGCGCTCCGAATGCAAAGCAGGGTCTTCTGACTGATGAATCGCCACGGAGAATGGCAAACGCGAAGGAAAATGGGATGATCATGAGGAGGTCGATCTGGTCTCGGGAGAAGGGGTGCGACTTCTGTTGCCACAGCAGACTTAGCACGTCGTCCAAAGTCCACATCGCCGTCGAGTCCGTGGTCTTGCATATCAACTCTCGGGCGGAAAGCACAAAGAGATGTGATGATGAATGCGGGGAATGCTGTAAGGTGGTAAGGAGAGTATCGAAGGATATAGGGATGGCAGCAAGACAAAGAAACTCAAAAGCCTTTTTAAAGGAAGAAAGGAAAAGACAGGAAGTAGATCAACCCAACAGGTGGACTGCTCCTGCTCGCCTACTCTACTTTCTGTTAGGAAAGAACATGTCTGTTGATGCAATTTTTGAGGCCAGGGTGCGCTCAGCAGTATGAGAGTGCGTTCTTCATCCTCACTGGAAGATTCGTAAGGTCAATTTGGGTACACGTTGACTTACGGATCAGTGATATAGAAGGGTGAAGATGAGGAGCCAATACCTGGGGAGCTGGGGTGCCTGTAAGTATCATTTATTAGGGGGGTCGGATTGGAAAGCGCTCCGAGAGCTCGGGCGTAGAAGCGAGGGAGGCGTGCGAGGGAATCAAACGCGCTAAAAATTGTCAGCCCTGTGGGAACATGCAACGTCTCCCATGCTTCTCTTCTTTCAACTTGTAGGAATGCTCCTGCTCAGGAAACAATATGACTATAGGCATAGACTGTGCAGCAGCAGCTTCCCATCAATGACCGTCTCCAAAATTTGATACTCTCGGACCAGTTGCCTCTATCCCACGACCCAGTCATTACAATGTTTTCGGCCCTCTCCTCCCTCCAACCCCGTCAACTCCTGACCCAAGTCCTCAACTTCGCCCTCGTCCTCTCAACAGCATTTATGCTATGGAAGGGCCTATCTGTCGCCACCGACTCCCCCTCACCCATCGTCGTCGTCCTCTCCGGTAGTATGGAACCTGCCTTCCAGCGAGGGGATCTATTATTTTTGTGGAATCGAGGGCGGGATACGCAGATTGGGGAGATTGTGGTATACAACGTTAAGGGGAAGGATATTCCTATTGTTCACAGAGTATTGAGGAGATATGGCGGAGGGTAAGTGCATTATTTTTAGGCCTTCCAAAGGGGCATTTGGCACGAAGAGGTTGCTAATGACATCGTAGGGATGAGCCACTGAAGCTGCTCACCAAGGGGGATAACAACATGGCCGACGATACGGAATTGTATGCAAGGGGGCAGGATCACTTGACGAGGTCCACGGACATTATTGGGAGCGTCGTGGGATATGTTCCTTTCGTGGGGTATGTGACGATATTACTGTCTGAGCATCCATGGCTGAAGACGGTACTGCTGGGGCTGATGGGGATCATGGTGGTCCTTCAGAGGGAATGAAACCTAGCGCTATGCTGGGCAATGTGTATACTATCAAAGAATCTTCTCACCACTGCTATCATCCTGCCCCACTGTTTCAATTTGGAAGTAATTCAACCCGCAGCCAGTCAAGCAAAGCAATGAGATTTAGGAGATGCCTTTATCCAGAGTAGATTGTTTCTAGGAGAGAATGCTGGGCCGATAAAATGAACTTCTTGTGTTAATGGTTTCGATAAAGCTAGTCCAATTAATACGGAGCTACAGTATCAGTATAATATTTACGCCGCCTGACCAGCATGACGCGCAAGTACTATCACCTACCGTGCCACCTACTTGCTTCACTTTTCGTGCTTCACTTTTTGTGTAGGTGTGTGTTACACGAGAGCAATGAATACTTTCTTTCGAACATTTGCCAACCTAACTTTCTCCCCCCACTTCCATACACCTTCCGTCGCCCTTGAACCACACATCTGTACCCTCATTCGTTGAATCATAAAAACACTCCCCACCATAACAGTCATGGCACAGAAACGCATTGCAAAGGTTTGTCCTTCCCGTCTACCCTGTCTTCGTGACCTGATCACCCACAGGAGTTTGCAGACCTCCAGAAGAAGCCGTTGGAAGGCATTAAAATTACACTTGCTTCGGAGTCAGACATGCACTTATGGCTCGTAAACATGGACGGCCCCAAAGGCTCTCCCTATGAAGTACACTCCCTTCCCCCAATTGGTCTTGCTCTCCGCTTACGTCCCCACTTAGGGTGGCGTCTTCACCCTCTCGCTTAGCCTCCCCAAAGAATACCCATTCAAACCCCCGACCCTCAGTTTCAAAACCAAAATCTACCACCCCAACGTCACCAACGATGAAAAAGGCAGCATGTGCCTCGGCATGTTGCGTGCGGACGAGTGGAAGCCTTCCTCGAAGATCGATGCGGTGCTGGCGTTTGCACAGCAGCTGCTGAAGGAGCCGCAGCCGGACGATGCGGTTGAGCAGGGAATTGCGAGGGATTACAAGGATAATAGGAAGGAGTTTCTCAAGCAGGCGAAGGCGTGGACGAAGCAGTACGCTAAGAAATGAGGGTTTCGGCCGCCTGATGAAGGGGAAATGGGAGGTTAAGACCACACAAGTAAGACGAGCAGGCACAGGGCGGATGATGAGCTATGATTCACGTACACATGCATTGGTGGAGTCCAGGCCCTTCATCTACGTGTGGTCACATTGTTCATTAAGCGGTGTCTACAAAGCCTAATATGCGAGTGGATACCTACCTTAGAAATGCTTGAATCATCATATCAGACGATCCACACTGGCTCGTAACTACAGCTTCGACTGTTTATATGATTTTTTTCCTATTGTTGACGCCTCTTTGCTCAAATATTCCTGCCAATTACCATTTTGCTCAGCCGATGTCCTCTTGATCTCGGCATGCACCACATGCTTTCTCCCAACTGATTGATAATGTTTGGCACCTGCCAACGCAACTCGATGAAGGCATGATAAGCAGGACATAATCTAAACAATGCAAGGCCATATATATCGTGCGTTGGAAGGCCATACGGTCAATTCCAACCCAACAATAGAAACCACTCGAGGAGCTTTCCCCGGTCGTGCAGGGCACGGCCCGAACATCAATGCTTGCAATATGATTCTATTCTATATGGATTGCCTTAATATTGATCACCAAATATAGAAATGTCGTGTCAGCAGCCGCTGGAAATGATTGGCGAATGGCTCAGGTATTGCTGATATGGAAATAGCCGATCAATGGACGAGCCCTTCTCAATGCAGCTCTACTCCCCTTCATCCTCCTTCAGGCTGTACTCTCCGACATGTTTCAGAAGCGCACCAGTCCAACACCAACAGACAGCACGCCTCTCAGCTGTACTCGCATTCGCCAATGTAAGCGCACCGGGGTCCCAGCTCCCACTCTGACTGTGCCTCAACAACAGCCCGAACCAGGAACACCTAAAATGAAATCTTTGGGGGCTCAGCAACGCCGCCGCTTGACGAGGCCCCCCAACCCTCGCGTCTCCTTCCGGAGTCTTGCACGACAATTCCGACTCATCTTCTTCCACGCTCGTTGTATTCGCAGTCAGATACAGCTGTCTCTCCTTCTATCAGCGAAACCTGTTTATGGGTTGAGTATGCGACGCCAGAGACCTGGTCTCATCCAGCGCCTATAGATCAAACGATATGGTCAATCATACCGCCGTCAATCCCATTGTCGTCCCGCCGAGTCAACGATGGTGGGTGGACACGCACACCCTTCTGCCGCTGTCTCACGATCATGCTGATACACATGCAGGGACGGCAATGATGGCCCGTGGTCGACTTTCAACATACATGTCGGAACACCTCCACAACCTGCGCGAGTCCTCGCATCCACTACTGTAGGAGAAACGTGGGTGATCCTCAATAACAACACACAAGGCGGTTGCCTTTCCACAGATCCTACAAGCTGTCCGGATTCGCGAGGTGGCCTGGTCAACGTCAACATCTCCTCCACATGGCAAGATCAGGGTATTAAGATTCTCGGCGACGAAGTCAATCTTCCTGACTATGTAACTGGTTATGACAACGGTGACTACGGTCTAGAGAGCTTGGGGATAGGAGCGCCAGGAGCTGGTGGCATTACGTTGAACAACCAAGTCGTCGCTGGAGTAGCCACGAAGGATTTCTACCTGGGCAACATCGGCCTGACCCCCAGGCCGACAAACTTTACGGATTTCAACGACTCTCACACTAGTTTCTTATCTTCTCTCCGGGAGCAGAACCAGATACCAAGTCTGACCTTTGGATACACTGCCGGAAACCAGTATCGTAAGGATCACTCCCACAACGGTCATTAATCGCATTCATCTAACAAGGAACAGGTTCGAAGGATGCGTATGGGAGTTTGACACTAGGAGGCTACGACGCATCAAGATTTACACCAAACGATATCTCGTTCCAATTCGCCGCCGATATATCACGGGATCTGGTAGTCGGCCTACAGGCAATAACTTATACCGATGCCAAAAACACAAACAAGCAGCTTTCTACAAGTGGACAACTCACATTCGTCGATGCTACGGTACCGCATATCTGGCTACCCAAAGATGTTTGCAAGAATTTTGAGACTGCCTTTGGCCTTACATACAACAATGCTTCCTCTCGGTATCTCGTCAGCGACTCACAGCACAATTCGTTGCTAGCACAGAATCCAAGCATCTCCTTCATCGTGGGGAACACCGTCAACGGTGGCGCTACCGTGAACATCACGTTACCCTACGCCGCTTTCGATCTTCAGACTGGTCCGCCTGTTGTCAACACCACCTCGAAGTATTTCCCCATACGCCAAGCAGACAATTCTACACAATTCACACTTGGTCGAACCTTACTCCAGGAGGCATACCTCATCGTCGACTACGAGAACAATAACTTCTCCATCTCCCCAGCGGTCTTTACGCAGAATGCCCCTACGCAAATAAAGGCCATCGCCTCCCACAATAATACCGCTAGTAACATCGTCAAAGTCACTCAACCGGGAGCCTCCCATTCTATCCCGATTGGTGCCATCGTCGGCATCGTCGTCGCTCTAGTCCTCCTCTCTCTTTCAGGCCTCGTTGCTTTCTTCTTTCTGCGTCGCCGTCAGCGGAGAAGGAGGCTGGAAGAATACGAGAGAAGGAAGAGAGAAGAACATGACCCTACTGCCAAAGCCGAAATGGATGGCAACCCCGTACCGTTCGTCGGCGAAATGCATGGTGAGAATAAGTATGGAGCGTATGACGGAAAAACCAATTTGGAAATGGATGGCACCAAAGATGCATTCGATGCCAAACTCAGGCAGGAGATGGAAGGGAGTCACGGGCTGGACAGCAAAGAACGTTTGGAAATGGAAGGATCCCAACAACACGCAGAGATGGAGGGTACAAACTTCGCCCCTGTGGAGATGTACGCTGGTCCCTATGGGCTCTATGACGACCACACTGAGATGCCGTCGCCGCTAGTTGGTGCCGATGGGCGACCTTCACCTGCAAGTCGCCCTGGAAGTGGCCTTCCCTCCCCTGCTAGTGGGAGACCATCCCCAGCTACTCCGGGAGGCAGAAGGAGTAGTGGGTTCGCCGTTTGGGGCCGACGGTTGAGATCTTCTCAGAGGATTCTGGAGAGCCCAAGCGGGCAAGTCTCTTCTCCGGACGTATCGAGTCGAACGGGAAGTGAGGCGGAGGTTTGGTCTGGCCGACGGCCAAGACCACAGCAACGCTATGCTTCGCAGGAGGTTTCTTCGCAGAGCGATAGGAGTAGGGAACGACAACGAAGAGGAGGCGATCTAACGAAACGTTTGGAGGAAGGCTCAAGGACACATGAGTCGGTCTCGTCGCCCAGTGCGAGCGAGAGGGGCTCTCAGGGGCAGAAGATCAGGGCTGATCGGTGGAATCAACGCTTTGGTAGCAGAGCCCGAGGGAACGATCCGAGGGACTCGTCTCGAGATGTCTCATCCCGGGAAGTCTCGTCGCCTCGAGGTGTCTCATCCAGGGATGTGTCCTTGCCTCGGGATGTCTCATTCCCCCGTGATGGAGTTCGACCAGGCTTGAGAAATTACGATTCGTGGACGAGTCGAATCGACAGTACTGTCAGTGCGGGAAGAATCAGCTCGCCGGAGAGGTCACCGGAGCGGATGCCTAGTCGTGATTCGCGCCCTCCCTTTGAATTCTTTTGATATGTGGATTGTGAGTTTTCGGGCATGGCATGGATGGAGGCACGGGCATAGGTAATAACTAATGAGGCATTTGGGCTGGGTATATCCCAATGGATACTGTCACAATTGAACATTCCATATCCGATTCATGAAGAGGAATTGCATCACACATTGGAGTCTTACGCCTACAAGGACGGGGCTCGCAGCCAATTTGCAATGAGAGGGCGGTCGCATGGAAAGCTTGACGGCTAAGCAGGTTTGCAGGACCATTTCGCCTTTGAATGATAGCAATTTTTGGATACTTTCCCTCAAAAGAACGACTACCTTACCAATTACAAAGATGCTTACCGTACTCACTCATCCATGATGTTAAGACTCCTCTCAAAAAAGCGACTACCATTTACAAAGATGCTTACTTCCACATCTATGCATTTATAAGTGCAACTTTCTCCAGTAGACGAAGTGACCAAGAGTGATACCGACGCAGAAATGAGGGTTGGAGAGGGCAGCTTTCAGTCTAGCCTTTTCTGCTCAAGCTCGGACAAAGCTCGGCTGAAACTGGTATTTACGACGGACTTCAAATCATAGGCTCCCCAATTTTTTGTGACACCAAATGTGAACCCGACCTTCTCCGCTGCCTCAAGCCCCAAGCCTTCAGTGAGTTCCCTCTCAATCTCTGGGAATCCCTTCCACCCAGATCTCCTTCTCTGGAACCTCCCCTTTAGGCTAATCACCTAGCTAACAATGACTCTCTCCATCGACCAGGTCCTCACAGGGCACAGAGGGAGATATCGGCTGACAGAGAAAGTGGAACAGCTCGGTGGTTTCAAAACTGAAGTATGCTCACGTCGAGTCATCAAATCCGAGTTGTGAGACCTTTCTCCATTTAACATTCTCCACGATCACCATTTGCTTACCCAACTCCAGTGCCTTTGTGGCACCAAGCAGACACAGAGTTGAGGAAGAAGGACTTGAGGCGTGAACTCCAGCAGTACGACCATGCTGACTCCAATCAATGTGACTACATACTTACCCTGTATGACTTTGTGGATTCGGACGTGGACGAACCATCAGATGCGGATGAAGCGACAGACGAGGTTCCATTCTGTTTGATCTTCAAATGGATGGAGCAGAATCTGAAGATGACTCCGCCGGATCCATACCGCGAGAAATCGGTTCTTCCCAAGGTCGTAGCGAAATCGATCCTGTCAGCGCTGGCCCGCATCAACAAGGAGGGTGGATCAGTCCACACTAGTAAGGAATATGCTGTCGGATGTCCGTTCTACCGCTAAGCAGTATGCTGATAGATTTAGATTGTGATAACATATATCTCTCTGATTCCGATGGGCCTTCCCCGCTGGTCCAAGTAGGAGGCCTGGGCAACTGTATGAATCTACGCAGCTACTAAAGCAGCATAAAGCTGACAACTACAGTGGTCCCAGAAGGTCACAACAAGGCCCGCGTACAGAGTCTGGAATGTCGTGCCCCGGAAGTATGGAACGGCTTCGGCTGCTGGCACGTCTCAGATGTATGGTCTGTAGGCATCATTGTGGGTCTGCACTCCTTTAAACAGATCTCAGCTGACTGGAAAGCTCACACAATGGCTATCTAGGCAGGCACTCTTTAGCGTTGACGACACGCTCGTCAAAGATTCTACCAAGGAAGCGCTGTGCATCGCCAGCATTCAGCGTCTAATAAGACAAATTGGGCCGCCAAAGAAAGGCTCTGGCTTCGAGAAGGAATTCTCCTTGGCCAAGAATCTCGAGTCGAAGACCTACAAAGATTCGGATACGAAAAGGCAGCTTCCCGTCTTCAGGGTTGGAAGCCTGCGCCATGAGCTTGAGAATCTGGATGGTCAGAGAATGTCCCCTGAGTTGATAAGCTTCCTTCACTTCCTGCTGGTCGTAGATCCTACAAAAAGGCCGACCGCTAACGACGCATTGTCGCATCCGTACCTGGATGGACCAGGCAGCCAGCCTGGGCCGTCTTGAGGCTATGCATGTTTACAAAGATGGCGATTATTTTCCATTCTACTTGTAATTAACCAGGTTTGCAGCCCCAGCCCAAAGACCACGGGTATGTCCGACAGTGTGAGAACGAAGCGACATGTATCTTCCCAAAGTGTATGTATGTATCTATAATAGGCTGGAGCCTACCCACGCTCCCTCAGACATCACAATTCTCCTACTCGAAGCTGCAGCTTCCCACCCGCACCCTGCACCAAAACCCCAGGTTGTGCCAAACGACGTACAATCAAAATAGACTAGTTCTTTCATGTTGAGGACTTATACAATGATGCTGGAGACAGCGCTGCCCAGAAGTAAGGCACGCTCCACTTCCACAAAGGATGTTTAAAGCAAAGATTCAAGATGTCTGTCAACATACATTAACCTAAAATGAACAAACGATCAGGATAGATGTCAATTCCGCGCACCTACCACACAATAAAAAGCATTCAAAACCATACAAATTGACCAAAACCATCCACCCCAATATCCCGCGCAGGCAGAGAAACCGCCCATTTCCAAGTAAACCCCTTCGGTATCCTATTACCAAGGCTACCTCAACACATTCATGCTTCCCTCCCTTACTTCCTTTCCACACTGTTTGCGACATTACCAAGCACACTCTCACCTCCCCCTCTGACGCAACATCCACGCTCCTTACCAAACAAAGCCACAACCCATCACCACCACCACCACCACCATTCCCCTCATTACTCGCCCCTCCCCCCCCCCAACTTTCCGATCCGACTTCAGCTCCCTTCCCCCAACCGACCGACCGACCCATCCATAATCAGAACACCCCCTCCCAAATTACAAGCCACACGACCCAATCTCCCGTCCCGTCCCATCTCTCCCATCAAACCAAGTCCAATCCCACAATCCCACCAGCCCATCCTCTACCCTCACTTCCCCTC
>JAABUQ010004693.1_pt1 | contig 23001 bp, 20 predicted proteins | sample 5560001 | NCBI WGS metagenome assembly JAABUQ01 (sample SAMN10711888, study PRJNA513371) | rock metagenome | isolation source: Antarctica rocks | place: Antarctica: Victoria Land, Finger Mt nord | collected 2015-12-18 | reverse complement strand
CCCGGCTGCGACGAGGTCGCGCACGCCCTCCGCCGACACCACGTTGCCGGCGACCACCGGCACGTCGGGGTTGAGCGCGCGTACGGCCTGCAGTGAGGTGATCATTCGCTCCTGGTGTCCATGGGCGGTGTCGAGCACGAGGACGTCGGCGCCGGCGTCCATCAGCGCTCTGGCCTTGGCGCTGGCGTCGCCCGTCACGCCCAGCGCCGCCGCCACCCGCAGGTGACCGGTGTCGTCGACGGCCGGCTGGTAGAGCGTGGCGCGCAGCGCACCGGTGCGGGTGAGGATGCCGACGAGCCGCTCGCCGTTCACCACCGGTGCGAGCCGGTGCCGCGCGTCGGCCAGCCGGGTGAAGGCGTCGCGGGCGGCGATGCCGTCGGGCAGGGTGAGCATCTCGCGGGTCATGACGCGCTGCAGCTGGGTGAACCGGTCGACGCCGGAGCAGTCCGCCTCCGTGACGATGCCGACCGGCGTGCCGTGCGGGTCGCCGTCCGCGGTGACGACGAGCGCCCCGTGCGCCCGCTTGGGCAGCAGCGACAGCGCCTCGGCAACGGTGGCGTGCGGCGCCAAGGTGATCGGAGTGTCGTAGACGGTGTGCCGCTCCTTCACCCAGGCGACGACCTGGGCCACCACGTCGAGCGGGATGTCCTGAGGCAGGACGGTGAGACCGCCGCGCCGAGCGACCGTCTCGGCCATCCTGCGGCCTGCCACCGCGGTCATGTTGGCGACGACGACCGGGATGGTGCTGCCGCTGCCGTCGACCGTCGACAGCTCGACCTCGGTCCGTGAGGCGACGTCGGTCCGCCGCGGGACCATGAAGGCGTCGTCATAGGTGAGGTCGTAGGGCGGGGTGGTGAGGAAGCGCATGGCGGGACGAAGGGTACGCGCAGGTGGAGGGGAAGAAGCTCAACCGGGTCGGCGCATCCGGGGTCGCGTCCTCGGCGGCACGCTGGGCCAAGCGCGCGCCGGTGCGGCCGTTTCGGCCATGCACGACTCCATGGATCCATGGACCTGGTGGATGCGCTGCCCCACGCCAGCCGAATCTGGGCCCTGCGGGCCAACCTCAGCGCCTCCGACGCGGCGTATGTCGCAGCCGCCGAGCAGGCGGGCTGCGCGCTCGTGACCGCCGACGTGAGACTCGGCGGCTGTCGACCACTGCACGATCCGCCTGATCCTTGCCGACAACAGCGACGACGGCGATAACGGCGACGCCTGACTACCGATCCTTGGCGACCGGCAGCGCCCCGGCACGCCAACGCGTCGACACGCCGACCGGCCAGCGGCACGCGTGCTGCGCCCGAATCTGTCGTCACCGGGTGCTAGACCTATAGGGGTCGTACGGCCGCCTTCCCCCGGCCGTCGGCAGCCCGGCGGCATGCCGCCGCCCGTGCCCGTGCTCGCGCAGCGAGTCCGGGCAGGTGCGGCGCGCGGCCGGTGCGCGGGTGTTCGGTGACGTCATGAAGGGGGAGGCGAGCAGCTGCCATGGCCGACTCGTTCGTGCACCTGCACGTGCACACCGAGTACTCGATGCTCGACGGCGCGGCACGGCTGAAGGACCTGTTCGAGGGGTGCCAACGGATGGGCATGGGCGCCCTTGCCGTCACCGACCACGGCAACCTGTACGGGGCATACGACTTCGCCAAGCAGGCCCGCGCAGCCGGAGTGAAGCCGATCATCGGCACCGAGGCCTATCTCGCGCCCGGGAGCCGCTTCGACAAGCGGCTGCCAGCCGGTGGCAACGCCAAGACCGACAAGTACAGCCACATGACGCTGTGGGCCGACAGCGAGCAGGGCTATGCCAACCTCGTCAAGCTCTCCAGCCTCGCGAGCCTGGAGGGCTACTACTACAAGCCGCGGATGGACCGCGAGCTGCTCGCCACCTACGCCGACGGGATCATCGGCACCACGGGCTGCCCCGGCGGCGACGTCAGCCAGCTGCTTGAGCGGGGCGACTACGAGGGCGCAAAGCGCAGCGCCGGCGAGCTGTCCGAGATCTTCGGCCGCGGCAACTTCTTCGTGGAGTTGATGCGCCACGACATCCCGATCGAGAAGCGCACCTTCCCGCAGCTCGTCCGCATCGCGCGCGAGCTCGACCTGCCGCTGCTCGCCACCAACGACCTGCACTACACCAGCCAGTCCCAGAGCCAGTCCCACGAGGTGCTGCTCTGCGTCCAGACCGGCTCCACCCTCGCCGACCCCACCCGCTTCCGGCTCGAGGGCGACGAGTTCTACCTCAAGTCACCGGCTCAGATGCGCGAGCTGTTCGCCGAGCTGCCCGAGGCGTGCGACAACACCCTGGCGATCGCCGAGCGCGTCGTGCCGCCGCCGTTCGAGGCCAAGCAGCTGCTGCCGCAGTTCCCCGTGCCGGAGGGACACACCGAGGAGTCGTGGTTCCGGCACGAGGTCGAGCAGGGCGTGCGGCAGCGCTTCGGCGACACCCCGAGCGACGACCGGCGGCGCCAGGTCGACTACGAGGTCGGGGTCATCCTGCAGATGGGCTTTCCGGCTTACTTCCTCGTCGTCGCCGACCTCGTGCGCTACGCGAGGTCGGCCGGCATCCGGGTCGGTCCGGGGCGCGGCAGCGCCGCGGGCTGCATGGTCGCCTACGTCCTCGGGATCACCGACCTCGACCCCATCCGGTTCGGGTTGATCTTCGAGCGCTTTCTCAACCCTGAGCGCGTGTCGATGCCCGACATCGACATGGACTTCGACGAGCGCCGCCGCGGCGACATGATCCGCTACGCCACGGAGCGGTACGGCAGCGAGCGCGTCGCGCAGATCATCACCTATGGAACGATCAAGGCCAAGGCGGCGATCAAGGACTCCGCCCGGGTGCTCGGCTACCCCTACGCCGTGGGCGACCGCATCACCAAGCTGTTCCCCCAGGCGGTGATGGGCCGCGAGGCGTCGCTCACCGACTGCTTCGACCCGGAGTCCAAGCGCTACTCCGAGGCGGCCGACCTGCGCGCGGCCTACACCGCCGAGCCCGACGTGCAGAAGGTCATCGAGACCGCGCGCGGGCTCGAAGGGCTCAAACGGCAGGCGGGCGTGCACGCCGCCGGTGTCGTGATGTGCCGCGACCCGCTGACCGACCACGTGCCGGTCTGGCGCCGCGACGCCGACGGCGCGGTGATCACGCAGTTCGACATGGGCGCTGTCGAGGGCCTGGGCCTGCTGAAGATGGACTTCCTCGGGCTGCGCAACCTCACCGTGCTCGACGACTGCCTGGCTGCCATCGCCGCCAACCGCGACGAGACCGTGGTGCTCGAGGACCTCGACCTCGACACCGACCAGCCGACCTACGACCTGCTCGCCCGCGGCGACACCCTCGGGGTGTTCCAGCTCGACGGCGGCCCGATGCGCTCGCTGCTGCGCTCGATGCGCCCGACCAGCTTTGACGACATCAGCGCCCTGATCGCCCTGTACCGGCCGGGGCCGATGGGCGCCAACGCGCACAACGACTACGCCGACCGCAAGAACGGCCGCAAGCCGGTCGAGCCGATCCATCCCGAGCTCGCCGAGCCTCTGGGCAAGATCCTCGCCGAGAGCTACGGGTTGATCATCTACCAGGAGCAGGTCATCGCCATCGCTCAGCGGCTGGCCGGCTACTCCCTGGGCAGCGCCGACCTGCTGCGGCGCGCGATGGGCAAGAAGAAACGCGAGATCCTCGACAAGGAGTTCGTCCCGTTCTCCGACGGGATGCGGGCCAACGGCTACTCGCCCGCGGCGATCACGACGATCTGGGACATCCTCGTCCCGTTCAGCGACTACGCGTTCAACAAGGCGCACTCCGCCGGGTACGGCCTGGTGTCGTTCTGGACCGCCTACCTCAAGGCGAACTACCCGGCCGAGTACATGGCCGCACTGCTCACCAGCGTCCGCGACGACAAGGACAAGAGCGCGGTCTACCTCGCCGAGTGCCGGCGCATGGGCATCAAGGTGCTGCCGCCCGACGTCAACGACTCCGACGCCAACTTCACCCCCCGTGGCACCGACATCCGGTTCGGCCTGACCGCGGTGCGCAACGTCGGAGCCAACGTCGTCGGCTCGATCATCGAGACGCGGCGCTCCCAGGGCAGGTTCGCCGACTTCGCCGACTTCCTGCGCAAGGCTCCGGCGGCGGCGTGCAACAAGCGGCTGATCGAGTCGCTGGTGAAGGCGGGCGGCTTCGACTCACTGGGCCACGCCCGCAGGGGGCTGCTGGAGGTCTCGGGCGAGGTGATCGACGCCTGCCTGGAGACCAAGCGGGCCGAGGCCGCCGGTCAGTTCTCGCTGTTCGGCAGCCTGTCGGAGCCCTCGCCCGACCGCGAGCAGACCTTCGACGTCGCCGTCCCGCACCGGGAGTGGGACAAGAAGACCCTGCTGGCCTACGAGCGCGAGATGCTTGGGCTCTACGTCAGCGACCACCCGCTGCTCGGCGTCGAGCACCTGCTGGCGTCGGCCTGCGACCACACGATCGCCGACCTGACCGGCGACACGATGGACGACGGCGCCGTCGTCACGGTCGGCGGCATTCTCGCGGGCCTCACCCGCAAGGTGACCAAGCAGGGCAACCCCTGGGCGGTCGCGACCCTGGAGGACCTCGACGGCAGTATCGAGGTGCTGTTCTTCCCGGCCACGTACTCGCAGATCGCGCACTCGCTCGCCGAGGACGAGGTGGTGCTGGTCAAGGGGCGCCTCGACCGGCGGGAGGACGCCGCCCGCCTCGTCGGGATGGAGCTGACGGTGCCCGACCTGTCCGAGGGGCCACGCGGACCGCTCACCGTCTCAGTGCTGCCGCAGCGCTGCACCCCGCCGGTGGTCGAGCGGCTCAAGGAGGTCCTGGCCACCCATCCCGGGACCACCGAGGTGCGGATGCAGCTGGTCAGCTCGGCGCGTACCACCGTGCTGCGCCTCGACGACGGGCTGCGGGTGTCGGTGTCGAGCTCGCTGGTCGCCGACCTCAAGGAGCTGTTGGGGCCGAGCTGCCTGAGCTGACCCCGCCGCTCCGGGCTCACCCGCCCGACGCCCGTCCGACGCCCGCTCGGGCTGGCCAGACGCAGCCGAGCCCGATACAGGAGAGACTGCAGACATGAAGCTGGCATGCGGTGCGCGTGAGGTTCTCGACGCGGAGCGGATGGTGCGCGAGTATGTCGAGCCCCGCGGCCGGGGCCTGCGCTACGCCTACCCGTACTACGACGGGCTCGAGACCAACGCCGACAGCTCGCTGCTGTGCACGGGCGACCTACTGGCCCCGTGCCTGCTGGGCGTGCATGTCGACCTCGACCGGATGCACACCCTGTCCGCCCTGCTGCCGCTGCTGCAGCGCGGGCTCGACGCCCTGCCGCCGGTGAGCCTGGTCGAGGCCGACGACGCCACCTGCGACCTCGTCGCCGCGCTGTACGACCCGCTCGACGACCCGGCCGCCCGCGACCGCGACGTGAAGGGCTCGCTGCTGGCCAAGGTGCTGCACCGCAAGCGCCCCGAGCTGGTGCCGCTGTTCGACAGCAAGGTGCAGATGTTCTACCAGCACGAGCTGGCCGTACCGCCTGCGCCCAAGGGCGGCCGAACGGTCCGGGAGTACATGGGGGTGCTGGTCCGCGCGATGCGGCAGGACCTGCGCGACAACGCCGACGAGGTGGCGGCCCTCTGCCGGCTGGCTCCGCAGGGCGCGCGGCCGCTCACGCCGCTGCGCGTGCTCGACATCGTCGTGTGGACCAGCAGCCTGGTCTGACTCCCGGCCACGCCACGCCACGCCACGCCGCCGCCGGTCGGCAGGGCAGACGGGCAGCCGGCATCCGTCACCCGGGCCGCTGCGGTGGACGGCGGTGCGCCTTCCGCGGGCACACTGGAAGGCATGCAGGTGCCCCCGGCGTACGAGGTCACCGGCCTCGTCCGACGCCACGGCGACGTGCTGGCCAACGACTCGATCACCCTCGAGGTCCGGGCGGGCGAGGTCTTCGGCCTGCTCGGGCCGAACGGCGCGGGCAAGACCACGCTGGTCCGCCAGCTCGTCGGACTGCTTGCCCCCGACGCCGGCTCGATCCGCCTGCTGGGCGAGGACCTCGGCGCGCATCCGCGGCGTGCCGCGCAGCTGGTCGGCTACCTGCCCCAGGACGATGCGGCCCTCGCCGATCTCAGCGTCGGGTTCGCGGTAGAGACCACCGCCCGGCTGCGGGGGCTGCGGGGTAGGGCTGCCACGCTGGTGGCGGCCGGGGTGATCGACGAGCTCAGCCTCGGGCCACTGGCCAGGCGGACCATCGGGACGCTGTCGGGCGGGGAGCGCCGCCTTGCCGCTGTCGCCTGCGCGCTCGTGGGGGGCCGGCCGGTCCTGGTGCTCGACGAGCCCACGACCGGACTCGACCCGGCCGCCCGGCGTGCGGTCTGGGCAGCGCTCGACCGCCGGCGCCACGAGCACGGAGCCACTGTCGTGCTCGTGACCCACAACGTGCTCGAGGCCGAGTCCGTGCTCGACCGCGTCGCCGTCCTCGACGCCGGGCGGGTCATCGCCTGCGACACCCCGGGGCGGCTGAAGGCGTCGGTCGGGACGGCGGTGCGGCTCGACCTGGTCTGGCGCGAGGACCCGCCGCTCGACGATCCCGCCGTGGCCGCCCTCGCCGCCGTCGCGACGCGCAACGGGCACCGGTGGAGCGCGAGGATGGCCCCGGCCGAGGCCCGGGACGCGCTCGCGAAGCTCACCAGCGGCCGGGCCCTGGACGCGCTCGACGACTTCACGCTCGCCACCGCCTCGCTGGAGGACGTCTACCTAGCGCTTGGCGGCCGTCCACAGCAGCTGGAACACGCGTGACCACGCAGGCGTCCGCCGGCCCGCCGGCGCCAGGCGCCGTAGCAGCGAGCGGCGACATCGCTACGGGAGCGGCGCCGGCACGCATGCTTTCGCCGGAGCAGGGCCCGGGCCTGGCCGCGGCAACGCAGGTCGTCTTCCGCCAGCAGCTCGCGCGGGCGCGGGTGGCCCGGGTGCCGCTGCTGTTCGTCGCCTCCTTCCAGTCGATCGGGATCCTGCTGCTGCTGCGTGGGGTCGTCGACGAGGGCAGCACAACCACGCGACAGCAGGTCGTGGCGGGTGCGACCGTGCTCGTCGTCGCCTTCGTGGCCCTGAACCTTCTTGCGCAGCGCTTCGGCGCGATGCGGGCCGCGGGCGCCCTCGACTACTACGGCACGCTGCCCGTCCCGCCTGCCGCCGTCGTGCTCGGCGCTGCGGGCGCCTACGCCGCCTTCGCCGTTCCGGGCACTGTCGTCACGGCCGTGGCGGGGGCGCTGCTGTACGACCTGCCGCTCGGCCGGCTGTGGGTCCTCGCCCCCGTCGCCCTGCTCGCCGGAGCCTCGCTCGCCGGTGTCGGTGCCCTCGTCGGGCTGCTCGCGCCGAAGCCGGAGCTGGCAACTGTCGGCGGCCAGCTGGGGATGAGCGTCGTGCTGTTCCTCGGCATCATCCCCGGCAGCCGGCTGCCGGTCGTTGTGCGCGCTGTCCGCGCCGCGGTCCCCAGCACCTATGCCACCGATGCCCTGGCTCGCACGTTCCGGCCGGACGTGCGGTGGGCGGACGTCGGTTTCGACCTGCTCGTCTGCCTGGCGGTGGCCGTCCTGTGCCTTGCCCTGGGCGGATGGGCGCTGCGCCGCGCAACCCACCGCTGACGGCGGCCGGCCGCCGGCAAGTCTCACCGTCCCGGGTACGGAGAAGCCGCCGGCCCGCGGGCAGACTGAGGAGCGTGGCCATCACCGAGCCGGCACCCACTGTCCGGCGAAGGGACCAGCGGGCGAGCGGGCGGACACGTGACGTGCGCGCGGCCGTCGCCGTCCTTGCCGGCAGCGCGGTCCTGGGCCTACCCGCCGGGTTGATCTGGGCGGCAACCGCGCCCCGCATCGACGTGCCAGCCGCTCTCGACGGCGCGGAGTCCGCCTTCCAGGCACAGGCCGGGGCTGACGTCGCATACGGCGTCGTCGCGCTCGCGGCCGGTGTCCTGTGCGGGGCGCTCGCCTGGTGGCTGGCCTACCGCAGGGGTCCCCTGGTACCGGTAGGCCTTGCCGCCGGTGGTGCCGGCGGCGGACTCGTCGTCGCTGCGCTCGGCCATCATCGCAACAGCGCCAGGGTGCTCGCGCAGGTGCCGGCCGGCTTGTCGCAGCGCGCTCACGACGTCGTCGACTTCGGCCTGCGCACCCACCAGGCCATCGCGCTGTGGCCCGCGGCTGCGCTGCTCACGTACATCGTGCTGACAGTGGCGTTGACCGAGCCCGAGCCGCGGCTCCAGCGCCGGGTCGCGCTCGGCGACGAGCCCCGACCCACGGACGAGCGTCTGCACGAAGACGAGCACGTGCCTGGCGCACCCGTCAGTTCGGGCTGACCGGCAGCCGGGCCAGCTCGGGCGTGGGAACGGCGGCGACCTGCGTCAGCAGCCCCAGCTCGCGGCGCAGCAGCCGGCGCTCCTCGCGCAGCCGCCCGGCGGCGGACGGAACCTCCAGCAGCGCCTGGCGCTCGGCAGTCGGCAGCAGCATCGCGTCGGCGACGAGCCAGGCGAGCGCCGCGGGGTCGTCGGGCAGCGCGGGCAGGCGGACCTCTGCCGCGCCGGTGGCCGCGAGCGTCTGGGCGTAGGCGGCGAGCGCGGCCCCCACCCCGGCGACCAGGCCGGGGGTTGCCTCGCCGTCCTCCGGCGGCAGCCATCTGATCGTCCCGACGAGGTAGGGCCGGGCGCCGGTCTCGACGCCGAGCAGGCGGAAGCGCGGCCCACCGACGGTGACCAGATCAAAGCGACCGTCCTCGTGCTGCACGATGCGGCGCACTGTCGCTGCGGTCCCGACGCCGTACAGCTCGGGCACGCCCGGGCCCGTCTCCCGGCCTGAGCGGATGCTGACGACGCCGAACTGGCGCGGCTCGTCCTCGCCGACCTCGAGCAGGTCGCGCACCAGGGCCCGGTAGCGCTCCTCGAACACGTGCAGCGGGAGCGGAGCGCCAGGCACCAGCACGGTCCCGAGCGGGAACAGCGGCAGCGTCCCGTCCATGCTCCGGACGCTACGGCGAGGAGCGGGTGTGCCCCCGGCACGCTCCGGCCCAGTCTCGGCTGTCCCTGGCCGCCTGTGGGCAACCTGCGGCCCACCCGCCGGCATCTAGATTGGCAGCCATGCTGGCGCGCATGGACTTGCGGGGATCCACCGCCGACCCCCGAGCCGTCCTGCCCCGGGCCGTGCTCGACGTCGCCGCCGCGCTCGACGCGGTCCGGCCGGTCTGCGACGACGTGCGCGAGCGCGGCGACGCCGCCGTCCACGCCGCCACGGCACGCTTCGACCAGGTCGAGACCAGCAGCATCCGCGTTCCCGCCGCCGCGCTGGCGGCCGCGCTCGCCGGGGTCGACCCCGCAGTCCGCGACGCCCTCGAAGAGGCCGTCCGCCGCCACCGCCTGGTGTCCGAGGCGCAGCTGCCGCACGAGGTCTGCGTGCAGGTGGCGCCGGGCAGCAGCGTCGTCGAGCGCTGGACGCCGGTGCGGCGCGTCGGGCTCTACGTCCCCGGGGGCCGGGTCGCCTACCCGAGCAGCGTGGTGATGAACGTGGTCCCCGCCCTGGTGGCCGGCGTGGAGTCACTCGCTGTCGCCAGCCCGCCGCAGCCCGGCACCGGCCTGCCCCACCCGGCGATCCTCGCGGCATGCGCCCTGCTGGGCGTCGACGAGGTGTACGCAGCGGGTGGCGCGCAGGCCATCGCAATGTTCGCCTACGGCACCGAGTCGTGCCCGCGGGTCGACGTCGTCACCGGCCCGGGCAACGTCTACGTCACTGCGGCCAAGCGCCTGCTGCGCGGGGTGGTCGGGGTCGACGCCGAGGCGGGCGCGACCGAGGTTGCCATCCTCGCCGACGACTCCGCCGACCCCCGGCACGTCGCCGCCGACCTCGTCGCGCAGGCCGAGCACGACCCCCAGGCGGCCTGCCTGCTGGTTACCCCCAGCGAGGCACTGCTGGACGCGGTCGACGCCGAGCTGGCCCCGCAGGTCGCCGGCACGCGGCACCGCGAGCGGGTCGAGGCCGCGCTCGCCGGCCAGTCCGCGGGCGTGCTCGTCGACGACCTCGACCAGGGCATCGACGTCGTCGACGCGTGGGCCGCCGAGCACCTCGAGATCCAGACGGTCGATGCGGCCGCGGTCGCCGCCCGGGTCCGCAATGCCGGGGCCATCTTCGTCGGCCCGTACACGCCCGTCAGCCTGGGCGACTACCTCGCCGGCTCCAACCACGTGCTGCCGACCGGCGGAACGGCGCGGCACACCGGCGGGCTGGCGGTGCAGACCTTCCTGCGCCAGATCCACGTCGTGCAGTGCTCGCGTGAGGCGCTTGCCGAGGTTGCACCGCGGCTGGCCGCGCTCGGCGGCGCCGAAGACCTGCTCGCCCACGTCGCAGCTGTCCAGGTGCGGGTTGGTGGGCCGTGACCGCGCCCGCCACGGTTGCCCCGCCTGCCGGTCTCGACGCGCTCCCGCTGCGTGACGACCTGCGCGGGCTCACCCCATACGGAGCCCCGCAACTCGACGTGCCGGTGCGCCTCAACACCAACGAGAATCCGCACCCGCCGTCGGATGCGCTGGTGGCCGCGCTCGCACAGGCGTGCGCCGAGGCCGTCCGCAGCGCCAACCGCTACCCCGACCGCGAGGCGACGGCGCTGCGCGCCGACCTCGCCGCCTTCCTCAGCCGCGACACAGGTGTGCCGCTCGCCGCCGAGCAGCTCTGGGCCGCCAACGGCTCCAACGAGGTGCTGCAGCAGCTGTGCCAGGCATTCGGCGGGCCGGGCCGCACGGCGATGGGCTTCGAGCCGTCGTACTCGATGCACCGGCTGATCGCCCTCGGCACGGCGACGGGATGGGTCGCCGGTCGCCGGGAGGACGACTTCTCCCTCCAGCCCGCCCGCGTCGCTGAGGCCGTGCGGGCCGCGCAGCCGTCCGTGGTGTTCCTGTGCTCGCCGAACAACCCGACCGGGACCGCCCTGCCGCTGGAGGTCGTGGCCACGGTGGCCGACGTCGCACCGGGCATCGTCGTCGTCGACGAGGCCTATGCCGAGTTCCGCCAGGCCGGGGTCCCGAGCGCGGTGCGGCTGCTCGCCGACCACCCGCGCCTCGTCGTGACCCGCACGATGAGCAAGGCGTTCTCCTTCGCGGGGGTTCGCCTGGGCTACCTCGCAGCCTCCGCCGACGTGGTCGACGCCCTGCGGCTCGTCCGCCTGCCCTACCACCTGTCCTCGCTCACCCAGGCAGCCGCCCGCACTGCGCTCGCGTTCGAGGTCGAGCTGCTCGCGACCGTCGCCGGGGTCCGGGCCGAGCGCGACAGGCTCGTCTTCGCCCTGCGCGCGATGGGCCTGACCGCGGTCGACAGCGATGCCAACTTTGTGCTCGTCGGCCCGTTCGCCGACCAGCAGACGACCTGGCAGGCCCTGCTCGACCGCGGGGTCCTCGTCCGCGACCCGGGGGTAGCCGGATGGCTGCGGGTCACCGTCGGCCTGCCCGAGGAGAACGACGCCTTCCTGTCCGCCCTCCGAGAGGTCCTGCCGTGAGCCGTGCTGCCCGTGTGGAACGCACGACGAAGGAGTCGTCGGTGCTGGTCGAGCTCGAGCTCGACGGCACCGGCGAGGCCTCGTCCGACACCGGCGTCCCGTTCTTCGACCACATGGTCGCCCAGCTCGGCCGGCACGGCGGCTTCGACCTGCGGGTGGTGACGAAAGGCGACCTCGAGGTCGACGCGCACCACACCGTCGAGGACACCTCGATCGCGCTGGGCCAGGCGCTGCGCGAGGCGCTGGGCGACAAGGCTGGGCTGCGCCGGTTCGGTGATGCGCTCGTGCCGCTGGACGAGACCCTGGTGCAGGCCGCCGTCGACCTGTCCGGCCGCCCGTACTGCGTCCACGTCGAGCCCGAGGGCATGGCGCCGCTGATCGGCAGCTACGACACCACGCTGACCCGGCACATCTGGGAGTCGCTCGTCGCCAGCGCGCAGATCGCGCTGCACGTGCGGGTGCTGTCCGGCCGCAGCCCGCACCACATCGTCGAGGCGCAGTTCAAGGCGGTGGCCCGGGCGATGCGCGACGCGACGGCCCTCGACCCGAGGGTGGTCGGCGTCCCGAGCACGAAGGGCGTGCTGTAGGCGATGCCGACCGCAACCGGCGCAACCGCCACGCGCCCGGACATCGTGGTGCTCGACTACGGCTCGGGCAACCTGCGCTCCGCTGAGCGGGCGCTCGAGCGGGCCGGTGCCGCCGTGCGGGTCACCGCCGACTCAGGCGCCGCCCTTGTAGCGGACGGGCTCGTCGTTCCCGGGGTGGGCGCGTATGCGGCCTGCATGGCCGGCATCGAGCAGGTGGGCGGCGGCCCGATCGTGCGCGAGCGCCTCGACGCCGGCCGGCCGGTGCTCGGCATCTGCGTAGGGATGCAGGTGCTGTATGCGGCGGGTGAGGAGCACGGGGTCCGCACAGCCGGGCTCGGCGTCCTCGACGGCGAGGTCACCCGCCTCACCGGCGCCCGGGTGCTGCCGCACATGGGGTGGAACACGGTGCAGCCGGCGCCGGGGTCCTTGCTGTTCGACGGCATCGAGGACGAGCGCTTCTACTTCGTCCACTCCTACGCCGCGCCCGCGGGTGACGGTGACACCACGGCCGAGCACGGCACCGCCTTCGCCGCGGCCGTCGAGCGCGGGCCGCTGTCCGCGACGCAGTTCCATCCGGAGAAGTCCGGCGACGCCGGGGCGCGGCTGCTGCGGAACTGGCTGGCGACTCTGTAGCTGCTGCCGGTGGCACGCCGGGCCGGCGCGGGTCTGGGCGCGCGTGACGGCCCAGGCAGTCGGACTGCATACCCTCGACCGCGTGGCACTCGAGCTCCTTCCCGCTGTCGACGTGACCGGTGGCCAGGCCGTGCGGCTGGTCCAGGGCGAGGCGGGCAGCGAGACCGGCTACGGCGACCCGCTCGCGGCCGCGCTGCGCTGGCAGGCCGACGGGGCCGAGTGGGTGCACCTGGTCGACCTCGACGCCGCGTTCGGGCGCGGCAGCAACGCCGAGCTGATCGCCACGGTGGTGCGGGGGCTCGACGTCGCCGTCGAGCTGTCCGGCGGCATCCGCGACGACGCCTCGCTCGACGCCGCTCTGGCCACCGGCGCGGCACGGGTCAACGTCGGCACCGCGGCGCTGGAGAACCCCGTGTGGGTCCGGCGAGCCGTCGCCCGGGTGGGGGACCAGATCGCCGTGGGGCTCGACGTGCGGGGCACGACCCTCGCCGCCCGCGGGTGGACGCAGGACGGCGGCGAGCTGTTCGACGTCCTCGCCCGGCTCGACGCCGACGGCTGCTCCCGCTACGTCGTCACCGACGTCCGCCGCGACGGCACGCTCACCGGCCCCAACCTCGAGCTGCTGCGGCACGTCACGGAGGCGACGACGCGGCCGGTCGTCGCGAGCGGCGGGGTCGCCAGCATCGACGACCTGCTCGCCATCGCGTCGGTGCCCGGCGTGGAGGGCGCCATCGTCGGTAAGGCGCTCTACGCCGGGGCCTTCACACTGCCGGACGCGCTGGCGGCGGTCGCGGGTGCGGTCGCCGGGGCATCGGGGCGGCGGCCCGCCGCCAAGCCGGCCCGGGCCTGAGCCGTGCCGGTCGCGGTCCGGGTGGTTCCCTGCCTCGACGTCGACGCCGGGCGGGTCGTCAAGGGGGTCAACTTCCGGGCCCTTCGTGACGCGGGCGACCCGGTCGAGATGGCCCGGCTGTACGACGCCGAGGGCGCCGACGAGCTGGTGTTCCTCGACATCACCGCTAGCAGCGGGAACCGCAAGACCATGTACGACGTCGTCCGGCGCACCGCCGAGCAGGTGTTCATCCCGCTCACCGTGGGTGGGGGCGTTCGGGCAGCCGACGACGTCGACCGGCTGCTGCGGGCCGGCGCGGACAAGGTCGGGATCAACACCGCTGCCCTGGCCCGTCCCGAGCTGCTACGCGAGTGCGCGGACCGCTTCGGCAGCCAGTGCGTGGTGCTGTCGGTCGACGCGCGCCGGGCTCTCGGCACGCCCAGCGGCTTCGAGGTGACGACGCACGGCGGCCGGCGGGGGACCGGCGTCGACGCCGTCGCGTGGGCGGTACGCGGGGAAGCCCTCGGCGCCGGCGAGATCCTGCTCAACTCGATGGATGCCGACGGGACCACCGCGGGCTACGACCTGCAGATGCTTCGCCAGGTCCGCGCGGAGGTCGGACTGCCCGTGATCGCCAGCGGGGGAGCTGGGTCGCTGGACGACTTCGCGCCGGCGGTTGCTGCCGGGGCGGATGCCGTCCTGGCCGCCAGCGTCTTCCACTTCGGGGTGCTGCGGATCGGTGAGGTGAAGGGCGCGTTGCGCGAGGCCGGCATCACCGTACGGTGACCGACCCCGGCTCGGCTGAGGCAGAATCGTGTCATGGCTGATCCGTCCGGCGGCACCGAGGGGGCCGAGCAGACCCGGCCGCTCGGCAGCTCCGGGCACGCCGGCGGGGTCTGGGCGGCCCCGGACGATGTGGCCGGTCCGACCAGCGGCTCAGTGTCGCCGCGACCACGTCGAGGCCGCCGTCGGCCGGCCTGGCTCCCCCTGCTGCTCGCGCTGCTGGTGGTGCTGGCGGTGGCGGCTCCCGTTGCACTGCTGAGCCGCGCCGGGGCGCGCGCGAGCTCGGCGGTGACGCTGCTGCCGGTCCCCCGGCTGTCGACGCCGTCGCCAGGGCCCGACCCGGCCGGGCCGGCGAACAGCGGTGGGTTGGGTGGAGCGACGCCCGACCCGACCGCACCGGCGGTCCCGTCGCCCGGCCCCTCGACCACGGCGGTGATCCCGACGCCGCCGGCCCTGGCCCGCCTGGGCTACCGGGCGGTAACGCTGCGCAGCGTGATGCCGGAGACCGTCGCCACCGACCAGGGCGAGGTCGCCGAGTTCGCCCGCGACGGGCTGCAGACCATCACCACCATGGAGCTGGTCGGGGTCAACCGGCCGGGCGGTGACTACATCGCGTCGGTGTACGTGCTGCGCTTCCCCGACGGCGCGTCGGCGAGCCGTGAGCTCACCTACTCGAACAAGGCCAACCGGGCCCACGGCTATCGCGACGTGCCGGTCCCGGGCGTCGGTGGGGCGACCGGGCTCTCGAAGCCCTCGCCGTCCGGCCGCCCGCAGGTGATGGACTTCGCCGTGCGTGCCAACCGCCAGCTGTTCGCCGGGCTACGACCGGTCGGTGGCGCGCCGACCGTTGGCACCGTCGGCGCCGAGGCGGCAAAGGTGCTCGCTGCGCTCGTCCTCGACTCAGCCTCCATCAGGCCGCCCGCGGGAGACCCCAACAGCACGCCTGACCCCAACAGCAGGCCTGGCCCGAACAGCACGCCTGGCCCGAACAGCACGCCTGGCCCGGACAGCACGCCTGGTCCCAACAGCTCGCCTGGCCCGACTGACCCCGCCGTTCCGTTGCCTGACCTGCCCGGCCTGCCTACGCCCACCCCCACGGCGCAGCGCGCCTGAGTTCCCGGCGCAGCGCGCCTGAGTTCCCGGGGCAGCGCGCTGGAGCCGGACCGCGCACGGCTGGGCTGGCAGGATGGCCGCGTGACCGCAGCACCCCGCCCGAGCTCGCTCGACCCCGCCCTCGCCGGCCGTCTCAAGCGTGACGCCGACGGGCTCGTCGTCGCCGTCGCCCAGCAGCACGACACCGGCGAGGTGCTCATGGTGGGCTGGATGGACGACGAGGCGCTGCACCGCACGCTCACCACCGGCCGTTGCACCTATTGGAGCCGCAGCCGCCAGGAGTACTGGGTCAAGGGCGACACCAGCGGCCACCAGCAGTGGGTCCAGTCGGTGGCGCTTGACTGCGACGGCGACACCCTGCTGGTCCGCGTCGACCAGGTCGGCGCGGCCTGCCACACCGGCGACCGCACCTGCTTCGACGCCGGAGTGCTGGCCGCCGTGCCCGGCCGCCAGCCCGGCGCCGCGTGACCGACGGCGCGCTCGTCCCGAGCCGCGAGGAGTTCGTCCGGCTCGCGGCCGACTACCCGGTCGTACCGGTTACCCGCCGGGTGCTCGCTGACGGCGAGACCCCCGTCGGCGTCTACCGCAAGCTCGGCGGTGGTCCGGGCACCTTCCTGCTGGAGTCGGCCGAGCACGGCAGGTCGTGGTCGCGCTACTCGTTCGTGGGCCTGCGCTGCCGGGCGATGCTGTCCGAGCGCGCCGGCCGGGCTGTCTGGCTCGGCGACCCCCCGCCGGGCGTGCCGACCGGCGACGACCCGCTCGACGTGCTCGCGGGCTGCGCCTCCGCCCTGCGGGCACCCCGGCTGCCCGGGATGCCACCGCTGATGGGCGGCCTTGTCGGCTACCTCGGCTACGACCTCGTCCGGCGGATCGAGAGGCTGCCCGTCGACACCGTCGACGACCTCGGGCTGCCCGAGCTGTGCCTGCTGCTGACGACCGACCTCGCCGTGCTCGACCACGACAACGGCTCCTGCCTGCTCGTGACCAACGCGCTCGACGGCGATTACGACGCCGCCGTCGCCCGGCTCGGCGCGATGGCGGACGGTCTCGCCTGTCCCGCCGCACCGACGGTGGCACTGGCCGCCCGCGCCGACACCCCGTCGTTCGCCTCGCGCACCCCCGCGGGCGAGTACCGGCCGGCCGTCGAGCGGGCGCTGGAGTATGTGCGCTCCGGCGACATCTTCCAGGTGCAGGTGGGGCAGCGCTTCGAGCTCGAGACCGGGGTCGATGCCCTCGAGGTCTACCGGATGCTGCGCACCAGCAACCCCAGCCCCTACATGTACCTGTTGCGCCTGGACGGGCCGGTCGGGCCGCTCGACGTGGTGGGGTCCTCGCCCGAGGCGCTGGTCACGGTCACGGCCGACGAGCCCCCGGCCGGTGCGCCCTCCGGTGCGCCCGGGGGTCGGTTGCGGGCCAGGCTGCATCCCATCGCCGGCACCCGTCCCCGCGGGCAGACGCCGGAGGAGGATGCCGCGCTCGCCGCCGAGCTGCTCGCCGACCCCAAGGAGCGCGCCGAGCACGTGATGCTGGTCGACCTCGGCCGCAACGACCTCGGCCGGGTGTGCACCCCGAGCAGCGTCCGGGTGACCCAGTTCGGCGCCATCGAGCGCTACAGCCACGTGATGCACATCGTCTCGACGGTCGTCGGCGACGTGCCCGAGCACAGCACGGCGGTGGACGTGCTGCGGGCATGCTTCCCGGCCGGCACACTCACCGGCGCGCCGAAGGTCCGGGCGATGGAGATCATCGAGGAGCTCGAACCCGTCCGGCGCGGTATCTACGGCGGCGGGGTGGGGTACCTGGACTTCGGCGGCGACCTCGACCTCGCCATCGCCATCCGCACCGCAGTGATGCAGGGCGGCCACGCCTACGTCCAGGCGGCGGCCGGCATCGTCGCCGACAGCCAGCCCGCGGCCGAACAGGCCGAGACCGAGCACAAGGCCTCCGCCGTGCTGCGGGCAATCGCCTCGGCGGAGACGCTGCGCCCGGTGCAGGCGCATGATCAGGCGCACCACCCGGCGTGAGGGCTGGTCGGGAGCGGGCAGACGGCCGTCGCCGCCTGCTGCTCGGCTTCGGGCTGCTGCTGGCTGGTGTCGTCCTGGCCCTGGCGGCGTCGGCCGGAGTATGGCTGCGGCCCCGGCTGGGTGAGTCGCTGACAGCTGTGCCCAACCCGCTGCTGCGGGGGCGGACGCTCGTGCCCGCAGCGGTGCCGCTGGCGCTCGTGGGGGCGGCCGGCGTGGTCGCCGTGGTCTCAGCGCGGGCCCGGGCGCTGCGGGTGCTCGCTGCAGTGGTGGTGGTGCTGGCCGGGCTCGGGCTGGCTGCGCTCACCCTGCCCGCCGTCCTCGACCCTGCCGCTACTGCTCGGCGCGCACTGACGGCGCGGGGCTCCTACCCACCCGTCCTCGCTGCCGGTGCCACCGGGCTGGGCTGGCTCGATGTGCTGGCGGGGCTGCTGGTTGCCGCCGGTGGAGTCGTCGTCGCACTGGCGGGGCCGCGGCGCCTCGCGACCTCGAGCCGGTACGACGCGCCTGGCGCGGCGCCGGCCGGGAATGGGGCGGCAGCGGCGCCCGCCTCCGAGTGGGAGGCGGTCGAGCGGGGCCAGGACCCCACGGCAGGCGAGCCGTGATGCATTCCCGGCCGGGGAGCCCCGTCGAAACTGCAGGGGTCATCAGTTCCGGCGCCCGGTTCGTCCCGCCCGGCACCAGCGACACGCCGGCAGCCGGGGGATGACCCATGCAGTTTTCGACGGGTCCCTCGCCCGCCGGTGCACCCGCGGGGCGCGGCGCCGACCGTACGATCACCACGTGGCTGCGACGGTGCTCGACGAGATCGTCGACGGGGTGCGCGCCGACCTCGCCGGGCGGCAGGCCGTGCACCCCGCCGCCGGCGTGCGCGACGCCGCTCTGGTGACCCTGACGGCATCGCCCGCCCTCGACCCGATGCCGGCGCTGCGGGCGCCAGGCGTCAGCGTCATCGCCGAGGTCAAGCGGCGCTCACCGAGCCGCGGGGACCTCGCCGCCATTCCCGACCCCGCCGTGCTGGCCGGCGCCTACGTCGCGGCCGGCGCGTCTGTCGTCAGCGTGCTGACCGAGCAGCGCCGGTTCGGCGGGAGCCTCGCCGACCTCGATGCCGTCCGCGCCGCCGTCGGCGTGCCGGTGCTGTGCAAGGACTTCGTCGTGACCGATTACCAGGTCGACGAGGCCCGAGCGCACGGCGCCGACCTCGTCCTTCTGATCGTCGCCGCGCTCGACCAGCCCACGCTCGTCGCCCTGCGCGAGCGGGTCGAGAGCCTCGGCATGACCGCGCTCGTCGAGGTGCACGACCGCGGTGAGGTGGCACGCGCGCTCGACGCCGGTGCCAGCCTGGTCGGGGTCAACGCCCGTGACCTGCGCACGCTCGAGGTCGAGCGCGACACGTTCGCGCGGCTGCGCCCGCAGCTGCCCGCCGGTGTCGTGGCCGTTGCCGAGTCCGGGGTCCGCGGGCCGGCTGATGTCCGGGCCTACGCCGAGGTCGGCGCCGACGCGGTGCTCGTCGGCGAGGCTGCTGTCACCGGTGCCAGCCCCGCCGAGAGCGTGCGCGCCCTCGTCTCCGCCGGAGCGCCAGCGACCCAGGGCGCCTCGTGACCACGCTCGGGCCGCCGCGCGCGGGCGCATCGGGCGCCGAAGCGGGCCATGTCCCGGCGGTGGGTGACGGCCACCGCCCCCGGGTGCCGGACGAGACCGGCCACTTCGGCCCCTTCGGCGGCCGCTTCGTCCCGGAGGCGCTCGTCGCCGCGCTCGACGAGCTGACCGTCGCCTACGCCGACGCCCAGGCCGACCCCGCCTTCCGCGAACGGCTCGCCCACCTGCTGGCCAGCTACGCCGGCCGTCCAACCCCCGTCACCGAGGTCGTCCGGCTCGCTGCCAGCGCTGGGGGTGCGCGCATCCTGCTCAAGCGCGAGGACCTCGCGCACACCGGTTCCCACAAGATCAACAATGTGCTGGGCCAGGCGCTGTTGACCGTGCGGATGGGCAAGCAGCGGGTCATCGCCGAGACCGGCGCAGGCCAGCACGGCGTCGCCACCGCCACCGCGTGTGCGTTGCTCGGCCTGGACTGCGTGGTCTACATGGGCGAGGTCGACACCGAGCGGCAGGCGCTCAACGTCGCCAGGATGCGGCTGCTCGGCGCCGACGTCGTCCCGGTCACGGGCGGCAGCCGCACCCTCAAGGACGCCATCAACGAGGCCATGCGCGACTGGGTCACCAACGTCGAGACCACCCACTACTGCATCGGCTCGGTGATGGGCCCGCACCCGTTCCCGGCGATGGTCCGCGACTTCCAGCGCATCATCGGCGACGAGGCCCGCGCCCAGCTGCTCGCAACCGAAGGCCGGCTGCCCGACGCCGTCGTGGCCTGCGTCGGCGGCGGCTCCAACGCGATCGGCGCGTTCTACGCCTTCCTCGACGACCCCTCCGTCCGCCTGGTCGGCTGCGAGGCCGGCGGCGACGGCCTGACCAGTGGCCAGCATGCCGCCACCCTCGCCGGCGGCCGCAGCGGGGTGCTGCACGGGATGCGCACCTACCTGCTGCAGGACGAGGACGGCCAGACCCAGGAGACCCACTCGATCTCCGCCGGGCTCGACTACCCCGGCGTCGGGCCCGAGCACGCGTGGCTGCGCGACACCGGCCGGGCCGAGTACATCGTTGTCAACGACGCCCAGGCGATGGATGCGCTGTCGCTGCTGACCAAGACCGAGGGCATCCTGCCGGCGATCGAGTCCGCGCATGCCGTCGCTGGGGCGATGGACCTCGCCCGCGAGCTGGGGCCGGATGCGCTGGTGCTGGTGAACCTGTCCGGCCGCGGCGACAAGGACGTCGACACCGCCGCCCGCTGGTTCGACCTGGTGACCGCCGAGCAAGTGGCCGAGGCCGAGCTCAAGCGAGATGCCGACGAGAGCGGCGGCGAGGGATGGTGACGGCCCCGGCGGCCCCGGCTCCCGCTCCGGCCGTGGCGGCTCCACCCGAGACGCCCGGCACGAACGCCCAGCCGGCCGACCGCCTCGCTGACGCCTTCGCCGCGGCCCGCACCGAGAACCGCGCCTTGCTCATCGGCTACCTGCCGGCCGGCTTTCCCTCCTTCGAGGGTGGGGTTGCCGCGCTCGAGGCCATGGTCGACGGCGGGGTCGACGTCCTCGAGGTCGGGCTGCCGTACTCCGACCCGCTGATGGACGGCCCGACGATCCAGGATGCCGTGGTGCAGGCACTAGCCGCCGGCACCCGGACCCGCGACGTCATCGCAACGGTCGCCCGGGTCGCGCAGCAGGTGCCGACCCTGGTGATGACCTACTGGAACCCCATCGAGCAGCAGGGGCCCGAGGCGTTCGCCGCCGCGCTGTCGGGCGCCGGGGCCGTAGGGGCGATCACCCCTGACCTCGTGCCCGAGGAGGCGGGGCAGTGGCTCGCCGCCGCCGCCCAGCACGGCATCGCGCCGGTCTTCCTCGTCGCGCCCTCGTCGTCCGACGAGCGCATCGCGGTGGTCGGCCGGACCAACCGCGGCTTCGTCTACGCCGCCTCGGCGATGGGAGTCACCGGCACCCGGACCGCCATCGGCAACCGCGCCGAGGAGCTCGTCGGCCGTACCCGGCCGCACACCGACCTGCCGGTGGCTGTCGGGCTCGGGGTCTCGGGCGGCACCCAGGCGGCCGAGGTCGCCGGCTACGCCGACGCGGTGATCGTCGGGTCGGCGTTCGTCCGGGCGCTGCTCGACGCCGCTACCCCGGAGGCCGGAGTGGCGGCGGTTCGCGCGCTGGCCGTCGACCTCGCCGCTGGTGTGCGCCGCCACCGCGCGGGCCAACCCGTGCAGCCCGGCCACCGCGTGCAACCCGGCCAGCCCGGCCAACCGACATGACCGCCCCCGCCGGCGCCGCCCGGGTGCTCGCCTCGATCCCGAGCCCGTCGCAAGGCGTCTGGCACCTCGGCCCGCTGCCCGTCCGGGGCTATGCGATGTGCATCATCCTTGGCGTCGTCGCGGCTGTGTACATCATCGAGCGGCGGCTGCAGGCCCGCGGGGCGCCGAAAGGGCTGGCCGGCGACATCGCCGTGTGGGGCGTTCCGTTCGGCATCGTCGGGGCGCGGCTGTACCACGTGATCACTACGCCCGACCCGTACTTCGGCGCCGGCGGCCACCCCATCGAGGCGCTCTACGTATGGCGCGGCGGGCTGGGCATCTGGGGGGCCATCGCCGCGGGGGCGGTCGGCGGGGCGATTGCCGTTCGGCGGGCGGGCGTGCCGTTCACGGTGGCGGCCGACGCCTGCGCGCCCGGCCTCGTCGTCGGGCAGGCGATCGGGCGGTGGGGGAACTGGTTCAACCAGGAGCTCTACGGACGCCCGAGCAACCTGCCGTGGGCGGTCCACATCGACCCGATGAACCAGATCGTGCCTGGGGTGGCGACCTACCAGCCGACGTTCTTGTACGAGTCGCTGTGGTGCCTGGGCACGGCCATCGTCGTCCTGTGGGCCGAGCGGCGCTGGCACCTCGCGCGCGGCCGCACCTTCGCGCTCTACGTGGCGGTCTACACCGTCGGCCGGGCGTGGATCGAGGCGCTGCGGATCGACACGGCCCACCGGTTCTTCGGCCTGCGGCTCAACGACTACGTCAGCGTGGTGGTGTTCGCGATCGCCGTCGGGTTCCTCATCCGCCGCCGGGGCCAGCAGGAGACGTGGGTGCCCCCTGGGGCCGAGCCGCAGGACGACGAGGCCGGGGCCGCCGACGAGGCTGTGCCGCACGAGACAGGGGAGCCGGACCAGACGCAGCCGGCCCACGTCGGCTCCGCGCCGAGCGGGGCATCACGCGCGGCACCCAAACGTCGCGATACAGAGGCTGACTAGCGCCTCAACCGTCCGCACGGACCCAACCCAGGGGCGAAACACTTGGCAGCGTTCTCGCGCTGGACGTAACCTTGCCGATACCGACCCTCGGACAGCGCCGTCCGGTCGAGAACCCTCCACGACCAGTTCGACGGACGGACCCCCTGCATGCCCGAGCGCGCCCAGCACGGTCTCTACGACCCGGCATACGAGCACGACGCCTGCGGCGTCGCCTTCGTCGTCGACACCCGCGGGCGGGCCTCGCACGACATCGTCGAGAAGGGGCTCACCGCCCTGCGGAACCTCGACCACCGAGGCGCCTCTGGCAGCGACCCGCTGGTCGGCGATGGCGCCGGCATCCTCGTCCAGGTGCCCGACGCCTTCCTGCGCCTCGAGGTCGACTTCCCGCTGCCCGAGGCCGGGTCCTACGCCGTCGGCTGCGCCTTCCTGCCCAAGGAGGCGGGCGCGCGCGACGTCGCCATCCAACTGATCCGCAAGATCGTCCACCAGGAGGGGCTGCGGCTGCTGGGCTGGCGCTCGGTGCCGGTCGAGAGCGCCCCCATCGGCCTGGCCGCGCAGCAGGTCGAGCCGGTGATGCGCCACCTGTTCATCTCCGGTGCGTCGGGGATGGACCTCGAGCGCCGCGCCTTCTGCGTCCGCAAGCGCGTCGAGCGCGAGGCGGGGGTCTACTTCCCC
>JAABUQ010004692.1_pt1 | contig 23014 bp, 23 predicted proteins | sample 5560001 | NCBI WGS metagenome assembly JAABUQ01 (sample SAMN10711888, study PRJNA513371) | rock metagenome | isolation source: Antarctica rocks | place: Antarctica: Victoria Land, Finger Mt nord | collected 2015-12-18 | reverse complement strand
CGACCATGCCGGTCAGGCTACGACCGTTCCCCACCACCCCGTCCGAAACCCCGACTGCCCGAAGGGCCCTTCCTTCCGGGCGAAGTCCCGGAAGGAATGTAGGTCTCTTGCCACCAGATGTCGACGGTGTTTCCTGGCTTTGAGAGCTACGGTTGCGTGCTTCGACTTCCGATCGGGAGGGTGCAGATGCGCGAAGGTGAACGCCAGATGACCGGCCGCCCGAGGTTCGCCAAGCCACCGGTCGAGCAAGTCGCCCTTGCCGTGTATTTTTCGCCGCCGCTGGGCCTGCAGTCTGTCGATGTCGGGCAGCTTTGGGAGCGCCTCAGAGTGCGGTGTCCCCACGTACCGGGACGCCCCCGTTTTGCCGCAGGTACCGGTGGAGGCCCGGGACGCGGCCGCGTTCTCGATCAATTTCCAACTCGGTCCCGCTGCGGGCACGCGCACGACCTTCCAGACGCCGATCGGCGAACGGATGGTGCAGATACAGGGCGACCGAGTGGTGCTCAACTGGCAACGGACGGTCGACGCGCCCGAATACCCGGGCTACGACGTGCTCAGGCCGGAGATGATCGATCTCTTCCAACACCTGCGCGCAACGTGCACGCAGGTGGGCGGTAGCCAGCCGCAGGCCAGCCAAGTCGAGGTCCACTACGTCAATCCGATTTCCCGGAGTGGCGAGGGACCCGAGCACGCATCCGGCCTTCTGGCCCCCTGGGGCGGCGAGACCTCGACTGGGTTCCTCCCCACCGAGGAGGAGGTCCGAGTCGACGTCCGCTACCCGATCACCGACGGCACAGGGGGGTTTCTGGGTCGGCTGTACGTGAACGCAGGCCCGGCGGTGGCAGCTGCTCCTGGGCAGGCCCTGCGTTCGGTCTACCTCCTCCAGCTGTTCGCCCGCGTGCTCCCAGTGTCGCCCGACACTGTGCAGCTGCACCCGCAGCGCTCGACGTCGGTCACGACTGGGTTGTCAAGGGCTTTGCCGCCATCACGACGCAACGGATGCATAGGGTGTGGGAGCAGATGCCTGAGGAGGAGACGTGACGCTCACCGATACCTCTCGACCGCTGGCCGAGACCCCTGAGTGGGCGCAGCCGGGCGGTCGAGCCACTGCGACGCGTGCTCCCGACCCACCTGGAGCCACTGCTCCCTGCATTGGCCGAGCTCACCAGGCTTGAGCCGGGCTGGGATTCCTATAGTGGCCGTCCGACAAGCTCGCACTCCGCCAGCAGGGCGCTTGCGCTGATCGTCGACGCAGGGTGGGACGGTCCACTCCCGAATGTCAGCCCAATGGCCGACGGCGGCATCACCATGGAATGGGGCGGCGACGACGCCAGCGTCGAGCTGATCGTCCGAGCAGGCGGAGAGGCCAGCGTACTCGTCGATGTCGAGGGAGAAATGCGCGAAGCGCTAGTCAGCGGGCCAGGAGATCTTGTGCTCCGTGAGGCCCTGCTTTGGGCGGGCAAGCTCTCGCCTGCCGGCTGAGCCGTGACAGCCGAGCCCGGCTCGGCTCAGCCTCTCGGCTGCAACCGGGTCTGGCGTCGGATCCCTCCACGGCACTTCCCAAAAAAGCTGAAACAGGACCGACCGGACAGCCCAGCCTTCGACGACGAGAACGGCGACCCGATGTCGGTGGTGCTGGCCCGCGAGCCGGACACCAGCCTCGGCCCTAGCAGGGCACACGGACTTCCGGGGTGTCGAGTTGGACGTTGCCCTGCTCAAGGAGCTGGGACTGACGGTCCGTCCCGACCCCGTCGCCGCCGAACCCGACCACGCCGTCGTAGAGGGCCGCAAGACCGACTCCGTAAGAAAGCGGATGGCGAAGGCGGCAAGGTGGAGGATCCGGCCTCCGGCCGCGTACCCGCCTCCCGATGGCGAGCCACCGAGTGCTTGATCTCGACGCGCCGCAGGCGTCAAACGGTTGTCAAACCGTGTACCGTCGGCCGCCGGCGAGGTTGCGAGTGGATGAGCGAAGAGTTGTTCGAACTCCTCGATGCTTTCGAGTACCAGACTCGAAGGCCGAACGTCGACGCTACGGATCGTGACGACTGATTCAACATTGAGCTTGTGGTTGTCACCGGAGGACTGACTGCTGTCGGCTACAACTGTTGGGGTGGAAGGGTCGCCGGCTTCTGACCAGGGCCTGCGGGCCTTCAGCTATGCCGTCGCGGAGAAGGCGCATCTGTACGTCGCCCTCGTCGACGCGCTCATGGACGCCAAGGAGCGCTTCCAGCTCCAGCTCCGCCCCGCCGAGGTGGCCGGCCACCTCCCGGGCGCCTCGGTGGCGGACGTCAGCGACGCCCTCGATGCGCTCTTCGGCTGGGGCAACGTCACCCGCTTCTACGACCCGGCCGCCCCCGAGACCCTCGATCAGTTCTACGCCAAACGGTTCCTCTACCAGCTGACCGAGGCGGGGGTGGCTGCGCACGAGGGCATCCGGGCGGTCAGGCGGGTGGGGCTCGAGAGCGGGCGGCTGTCCGGGGTGTTGCTCCCCGCCATCGTGGAGGGCCTCAAGGCCGTCGACGCCGAGGCCAGCCGGACCGTGGTGGACCCGGCCCGGCTCTACAACCTGCTCCTCGTCCTGTTCGCCTCGTTCGGTGAGCTGGCGGACAATGCGGGACGCTACATGGACGCCCTGTCCGTCGAGATCGCAACCATCACGACCGACGACACCTCCTTCCTCAGCTACAAGCGGGCGGTCTTCACCTACCTCGACGAGTTCGTGGGCCGCCTCACCGAGAAGGTGCCCGAGATCGCTGCGGCCATCACTGTGCTCGAGCCCCGGATGGGCGCGCTCGTCGTGGTGGCCGCCAGCGCCGACGAGGCGCCTGTGCGCGAGGGAGAGAACGATGCCGTACGTCGCTCCCTCGCCGACCGGTGGTCCGGGGTGCGGGCCTGGTTCCTGGCTCGCAATGAGGACGCCTCCATCGCCGAGTTGCTGCGCGTGGCCATGCTCGACGCCATCAACCGGATCCTCGCTGCGGTCGATCGGCTTCACGGGCGCCACCTCCGGCGGGTCAGCCGGGAGGCGGACTTCACGCAGTTGGCCCACTGGTTCTTCGTTATGGGCGACGACGACGCAGCACTGTTGTGGGACCAGGCCTTCGGGCTCTACCGGCCCCGCCACTTCGCCGAGGTGGCGGGCGACGAGGAGACCGAGCGGGGCCAGAGTTTCTGGGGCGCCACCCCGGCGTCGGTCGCTCCGCGATTGCGCGCCAGCGGGACCCGTGCCGCCCCTGGCCGGCCCGGGAAGGCGGCCAGCTACAGCGCCGCCAAGGCGCTCGGGTTGGCGCAGGTACGAGCGACACACCGCCAAGCGGAGTTGGCCATGGGCCGCCTCGGGTGCCGCTCGCCGGTCCGACTGTCGGACCTCGGTCACCTCGACCCCAACGAGTTCGCTCAGCTTCTGGGCCTCATCGACGCCGCGTTGGCCGCCGCGGCCGGCCGAGACGGTGTCCGATCGGCGTGGACAGCCCTCGTGGCGGTGACTCTCCGGCCGCTGCCGGAACGCTCGGCGGCGGTCATCACCACGCCGACCGGGACCCTGCGTTGTGACGACTGCCTCCTCGAGATAGAGCTGGCAGGGCGGCGGGTGCAGCCGCGGGCAGAGGCGGCGGGATGAGCACCCACCCCGACGAGGTCCAGGCTGCGGCGAGGGCCCTGTTGAGTGAGCCCCTCGTGGACCGCGCCTGTGCCGCCCTGCCGTTGATCCGGAGGCACCGGGCCGAGCTGGCCCGGTGGTTCGCCGATGAGCTCGGCTACCGCCTCGATGCCACCCGCCCGGCGCTCGCGCGCCTGGCCAAGCTGCCCGGCCCGGGCCATCGCCCGAGGGGACTGGCCACGCGGGGCGGCCGGCGCTTCGACGGGCGCCGCTACGCCCTGACCTGCTTGGTGATGGCGTCGGCCGAGGCCGCCGGTGAACACACCACCTTGCAGCGGCTCTTCGAGGACGTCACTCTCCGCGCCTCGGCGATCGTGGCGCTCGACTGGGATGGGCGGGTGGCCGCGGACCGGAGGGTGTTCATCCACGCTGTCCAGGCCCTCCACGACCTCGGTGTGTTTGACAAGGCCGACGGTAACGAGGAACGCTTCGCCCGCGGCGAGGCCGGTGGTGATGCCCTCTACCGCATTGATCGGGACCGGCTGTCGTTGCTGCCGACCAGCCCGCAACCTCCGTCGCTCGCTGCCGGTCCCGACGAGGTGGGGGAGGAGGCCTACCCCGACACGGAGCAGGGTCGGATCCAGCGCCGCCGGCACCGGGTGACCCGCGCGCTGGTCGAGGAGCCCGTGGTCTACCGGGACGACCTGACCCCCGAGGAGATCGACTACCTGCGATCGCAGCGAGGAAGGCTCGAGCGGCTGCTCGCCGAGAAGCTGGACCTGACCCTGGAGGTGCGGGCCGAGGGGTGGGTGGCGGTGGACGAGTCCGGTGAGCTGTCCGACCTGCGGTGGCCGGACTACGGGGCGGCGGAGACGGCGGCGTTGCGTCTCTGTGACGAGTTGCGTGGCCGCCGGGGGCGCGGCGATCCGGATGTGTGGCCGGCCCGGGAGGTGGTGGCCTTCGTGCAGGACATGAGCGGCGAGTACTCCGGATTCTGGAAGAAGGGGACCGACGACGAAGGGGGTGCGCGGCTCCTCGCTGCGGAGGCGGTGGACATCTTGGTGGCTGGGCGGCTCGCCGTCCGCCATCCCGAGGGCCTCGCCGCCCTGCCGGCAGCCGGCCGGTATGCAGCCGCCGAGGCAGTTCGACCCGCGCCCACCCTACGGGGAACCGAGTGAACACCGTCGTCGAGCGGCTGCCCGGATCAAACCGCTTGCCCCGCCCGGCTCCGGGCCGCATGCGGCCGCTACGGGCCGGGATCCTCAACGTGTGGGAGTACGACGATCAGGAGTTCTGGTTCTCTGCGGGCCGGCTGATCCTGCGGGGCCAGAACACCGCCGGCAAATCCAAAGCGCTGGAACTGCTGTTTCCTTTCGTGCTCGACGGCGATACCCGCCCGCAGCGACTGGACCCGTTCGGTTCGGTGTCGAAGACGATGTATTGGAACCTCATCGATTTCTCTGACCGTGACTCGGCCATCGGCTACTGCTGGGCGGAGTTCGGCCGCGTCGACGACGATGGGGAGGAGCACTACGTCACCGCCATCGTCGGCATGCGGGCCCACCGCTCGGCGGGTAAGCGGGTCGAAACCTGGTTCGCCGTGACCCGCGCCCGGATCGGACTCGATCTGAACTTGGCGCCGGCGCAGGTGCCGCTCACCGCCGAGCGGTTCAGGGCGGCCCTGCCGGATCGCAGCGTGGCGTCCACCACGGCTCGTGATCATCGGGCGGCCGTCGACCATGCCCTGTTCGGTTTGGGCCAGGAGCGGTACGACGCCCTCTTGCACTTGTTGTTGCAGCTGCGCCGGCCCAAGCTGTCCGAGAAGCTGGACATGACCCGGCTCGGCGACTACCTGAGCGATGCCCTTCCGCCCCTCGAGCAGCACCGCATGGAGCGCCTCTCCACTGCGTTCGCTCGCCTGGACGAGGAGGCCGCCGCCCTGGAGAGGCTGGAGGCCAGCCGAGAGGAACTCCACACCTTCCTCGAGTCCTACCGCGCCCACGCCCGGGTCCACACCCGCCTTCGAGCCGACGACGTCCGTTCCGCCAACACCCAGTTCGACCGGATCACCGAGGTCGAGCGCAAGCAGCGAGAGACACACCAACACGCCCTGTCGGAGCTCACCACCGTCGAGGAACGGCGGAGCGAGCTGGCGGACGAGGTCAACAGGGTCACCGGCCAGCTCGACGGGCTCGACCTCTCGAAGGTGCACGCGCTTGCGGAGGTGGAGAAAAGAGCGGTCAGCGCGGAGACTACCTCCCGTATCCACGAGGCGCGGGCGGCGCAGGACCGGGGCGCTGCCGAGCGCGACCGGAATCGGGTGACCAGATCCGACGAGGTGGCCGCCGGCAAGGTCACCCGGCGCGACGGTCGCCTGCGTGATGCTGCGGCCAAGTCTTCTGCCGCTGGTGTCCAGCAAGAGCATGAACTGCACGCGGCGCAGCTCCTGTCCGACCCCGATGGCGCCCAAGTCGCGCTACGGGGAGTCGCCGGACGCCGGGAGTCCTTGCTGAGGCAGGTCCGGGCCGCAGCTGAGGCGGCACGATCAGTGCGCACCCGCATCGCGTCCGAACGGCAGGCGTCCGATGCCGCCGACGCCGCACTCGAGGGCTCCCGGGCTGGCCTGGTCGAGGCCGAGCAGGAGCTCGAGGCGGCGGTCGCCGATCTCCTCCGGTCGCTGGCCGCGTGGAGCGCCGAGTGGGGCATCGAGGTCCCCGAGCACATCGCCGACGCCGTGTCCTCCGGCATGTCGTTGACGGAGAACCGGGTCACGGCCCGCCCGCTCCTCGGCGCCGCCCGAGCAACCGTAGCCACGGCCCGTTCGTCCGCCGAGGGGACCCGGGCCTTGGTGGCCGGCCGTCGCGCCGAGGCCGTCAACGCCCGCACGGCGGTTGAGGCGGAGACGGACATGGCGCCACCCGCCCGCCCGGGCCGCCCCGACGAGCGCCCAGCCGGCTGCGCCCCTTTGTGGGCCTGTGTCGACTTCGACCGGTCGCTCTCGCTGGTCGAGGAGGCCGGCTTGGAGGCCGGGCTGGAGGCCTCAGGTGCGCTCGACGCCCTGGTCGCCCCGGACGGGCGCCTCCTCGATCCGGAGACCCTGGACACCTGGGTGCGCCCATCCGAGCTATCCGCCTCTCCCGGAGTCAGCGGCTTGATGCCGGCTCTATCCGGACCGATCGAGCCCGCCGTCGTGCAGCGGGCCCTCGGGTTCCTCGGTGCCGCCGGCTCCTGGGACCTGGACGGCCGGTGGGCCCTCGGGCCGCTCCAGGGCCGATGGTCCAAACCGTTGGCCGACTACATCGGCGCCTCGGCCCGCGCCGAGGCCCGCCGGCGGCGTATCGCCGAGCTCGACGCCGCCATCGCAGCGGCCGACACCGAGCTGGGGTTCATCGGGGCCCGACTATCCGCCCTCGACGCCGAGTCGGGCCGGCTCGATGCCGCAGAGTCCGGCTGGCCGACCACAGCCCGTCTCCGGGACGCTCGTCGCGACCGGGACCGGCATGCCGACGCCGTGGAGGCCGCGGCGACCGCTGCAGAGGTGGCGCGTACCCGGCTGGAGCAGGCCCAGGCGGAGGGCCAGGATGCCATCCAGGCACTCGCCATCGCTGAGCGGCGGGTGGGCTGCCAAGCTGACCAGATCGACGAGGCGCTGGCCACCGTGGCCCGCTACCGGGAGGCCCTGTCCGACGCCCTCGAAGCGGTCCGGGCGTCGGCGGATGCAGTGGCGGTGGCCGACACCGACCGGACGCGGGCCGAGGAGGCCGAGACCAGGGCGGCCGCATCGAGCGAGGAGGCCGCCGCCGCATCGGGGTTGGCGCAAGCCGGGCGGGCTGAGGCGGACGAGCTGCGCCGCACCTCCGGCGCCGATGCCGAGGCCGTGCTCGCTCGCCAGCGTGACCTGCGGGCGGTCCTGGCGCAGTCGAAGGAGGAGGACGAGGCGCTGTCCTCCCGCCGTGACCTGGCCCGGGACCAGGTGGCCACCGCAGAAGCCCTGGTGCGCGCTGCCGAGCAACAGCGGGCCGACCGCGAGGAGATCCGGGCCAAGGCCCTGGTCCGGCTGGCGGAACTGGCTGGCACCGAGCTGGCCTTCCTGGCTGTCGGCCCGGTGGATGTTGAGCGCGATCTACGGCAGGTCACCGCCGGTCTGGGTTTCGCCCGGGCCGCCTACGAGCGCCTCCGCGACGTTGCCATTGACCAGCCTGCCATCGACGCTGTGGCCACCCGCTTCCATCAGGGAGCGTCCACCCTCCAGTCCCGTCTCGGTGTCGACTTCAACCCGTATCTCGACACCAGCGACGGGCTCGAGGTCTGCTACGCGACCCTCAACGGTCGCTCGGTGGGCCTGTCGGAGCTGTCAACATCGGTGGACGAGCAGGTACACCGCCGCCAAGAGACGCTCACCGAGCAGGAACGCGAGCTGATCCACCGCCACCTTCTCGCCGAGGTCGGCAGCCATCTCGGGGAACGGGTCCACGCGGCCTGGCTGCTGACCAAGCGGATGAACGAGCAACTCGCCGCCCACCCCACTCGCGGCGGCGTCAGCCTGCAACTGGCATGGGACGTGACCCCAGACGCCGGCGTCAGTGCCGGGGAGGCGGTGAAGCTGCTCCGCCAGGACGTGCACCTCCTCGACGAGCCGCAGCGGGTGGCACTCGCCAACTTCTTGCACGAGCGGGTGCGAGCGGCGAGAGAGGACACCGAGGGAGCCGACATGGTGGAGCGGCTGGCCGGCGCGCTGGACTACCGGCACTGGCACCGGTTCTCGGTCCACCGCATCGAGCACGGGCGGCGAGAGAAGCTGACCTCTCGGACCCAGGGCGTCGGATCGGGCGGTGAGCAGGCCAAGCTCGCCCACCTCCCGCTCTTTGCGGCCACCGCCGCGTATTACGCCTCCGCTCGATCCGATGCGCCCCACCTCCTGATGCTCGACGAGGCGTTCGCCGGCATCGACGACAGCCAACGGGGCGACTGCATGGGCATGCTGGTTGACCTGGACCTCGACATGGTGCTCACCAACTACTCGGAATGGGGGTGCTACCGGGAAGTCCCCTCCGTCGCCACCTACCACCTCGAACGCGTGCCCGGCCGTCTGGGCGTGACCGCCCTGCGCTTCGTGTGGGACGGCAACGCCCAGGCCGAGGAGGACCCCTGGCTGGAGGACAGGGAGGCGGGCGCAGAGCGGGAGGGCGGCGGCGATGGCGGCCTCTTCGGCTGACGTCCTCTCCGCAGAACGACTGCGTCCTCTATGGGTCGCCGCCCATCGACGGCTCGAAGCCACCGGAGGCCGTCTGACCGGCGCCGCCGTCCACCTTTGCGACCTGACCGAGGAACAGCGTGCTGCTGTTGATCGCCTGCTCGGCGTCCGGTCCCGTGGGAGGTCGGTACGGGTCCAACTCGAAGCTCTCGACGCCCTCCTCCAGGAGCGCGTCGGGCGGCGGCTGGCCGAGGTAGTGTCTGACCTCGTCGGCCCCCTCCGGGACCGCCCCGGAGACCGGTCCGCCGCCTCGTCCGCCGAGCAGGCCATGTGGGAGCGGCTCTTCGCCCGGCCGGCGCTGCGCCGCCAGGCGGGGTTGGAGGAGTGGCTGGGCAAGCTGCGCGTCAGCGGCAGCTGGCGGCGCCTCGACGCACCCGAGCAGGCGCTCGGCGACGCCCTCGAAGTGCTCGACCACCTCCCCCAAGAGGTGCGGAGGGGACGGGGCAACCTTGCAGCACGGGTGCTCGGCGACGCCCACGCCCTCGACGAGACCGCCCCGGTGGGGCGTCTCGTCCTGTCGGCCCTGGCCTTCGGCGACGCCGTCAGCGTGCCGCTCCGGGCCGCCGATCGGCGTCGATTGTGGGCCGCCCAGGGCGTCGTCTCCGATGAGACGTCCTCGACCGTCCTGACCCTCGGGCTGCGTCCGCTGGCCGCCGGGCCCCTCACCGACGCTTCACTTCGGTGGGCGGCCGCCGACGTGGCGCTTCCCCTGCCGCTCGCGGCGGTCCAGTCGGAGCCATGGCGGGTGCCGGCAGGGACCCCGGTATGGGTGTGTGAGAACCCGGCGGTTCTCGCCGCAGCGGCCGGGACGGCGGCCACCGTGGTCTGCCTGGAGGGTCGACCTTCGGTCGCAGCGACGCTTCTCCTTGAAGCTCTGGCCGACGGCGGCGCCATGCTGCGCTATCACGGCGACTTCGGAGGCGGCGGGCTCTCCATCGCCAATCAGATCATCGGCCGGCTCGGCGCGGCACCGTGGCGCTTCCGGACCGCAGACCACACGGTCGGTCTGGACCGGGCGTTGTCAGCGGGCACCACGCTGCGCCCACTACGGGGCAAGGTCCCCGATGCAACTTGGGATTCCGACCTCGCACCGGCAATACGGGCGTGCGGGGTGGAAGTAGAGGAGGAGTTCGTGCTCGACCTGCTGCTGAGTGACCTATTCGGATGAGATCTCATCGCCGATGCTGACCGGCGCCGTCCGTCGCGACGATCGATCCTTCAAGCCTGGTCAAACTAACAGCGCAGACGAAGCGGGCGCTGCCATTGGGCTGAGGTGACGAGCCGATACACCGGATGATCGACCCGCACGCTTAAAAAACCGCTCAGCGCGGCGGCGAAGACCGTTCACGTGAAGGCTCACTGCGGGCAGATAACCTGGCTCCGCCCCCATGAGTTGGCGGTGTAGATCACCCATTGCTTCGGGACACCGCTCGAGGCATGCAATTGCCTCGGCGACCATGGCAGCAGGAGGATCGCATGGCGCGTCGGGGACGACAGCGCATCGAACACCACCTGCCGTCTCGCATCCGAGCGCGTCACGACAGCCAGAATTGCCCAACTGCTTCGCGGCCGGCGTCGGCCTCAGTCCGCCAGCTCGGCCAGCAACGTGGCTCGCTGCTCCTCCAGCGCGCCGACCCGAGCCCGTAGCTGCTTCAGATCTCTGCTCACCTGGGCCAACTCGGCTTTGGCCCGCTTCTGCCGGTGCTCGCGGTCGTTGTAGGTCGTGGCCATGAGTTCCTCGACTTCGCGGCGCAGGAGTCGCAACCAGGGGGCTCCATAGACGGAGCCGACGCGATACTGCAGCTGACCGGCATCGACGGCGGCCAGGATCTCGTCTTGACTGAGACCGAACTCCTTGCGGGCCGTCTTGTCGCTCAGGGTCGCTCCCTTGCGTCCCCACTCCTCATTCCCGAAGGCCAATGCTTATCCTCCTCATTCACTCAGGCGGTCGTCAGCGCCGCCGGAGCGTCGCTGGCCGGACCTCGGTCGATGCCGTGTCTCCGGCCGGGTGGCCGCCCCAGCCCCCGGTCGGCTGCGGATCGCAGCACTGCGCTGTCGAGGTGACGAGCCGACTCGTTGCTCGCCTCGGTCGCCAGACCGGGTCCGAAGGAGGCGGCGGGGCAGCTCATCGTCCCATCATGTCGGACCGGCGCCTCAGGGTCGGTCGCAATCCGGCGGGCAGCGACGGGCGGTCAAAGCGTATCGAGGCCTTGGCCAAGACCCCCACTGTCGCAGAGCAGGTGGGAGCAGGTGACCTGCCGGCTGGACTGCGTCCTCGAGCCGACCAAGCAGCAGGTCCTCACCAAGCGGATCAGCTCGAAGGCAAGGTCGACAACCTGGAGCCGATGTTGCGCCCCACGTCATCCACGCTGGGTTGACCACGACAAGACCAGGATCGGTTGGGAGATCCCCCTCACCCGCCACCGGCGTGCTCGCAGCGCTTGACTTACGACGAGCGCCTTGAGGGCCTTCTCGGCGGCTTGCTGGGCGAGGCCACATGCGATCCGCGGCGCGACATCGCTGTCGCCCGCGTTGTGCCGGGCTGCCCGGGTTGGTGGTTATGTGTCCTGGATCAGCCCGAGAACGTTGCCGTCGGGGTCGGTGAAGGTCGCCACCAGGCGGCCGCTGCCGACGTCGTTGGCGGGCTCCTTGACCGTGGCACCTGCGGCGGTCACCTCGGCCAGCTTCGCCTCGATATTTGGCACGTGCCAGTAGGCGACTGGCGAGGACATGTGCTGTGGACCGCCGCCCGGCAGCAATCCGATGTGCTGGCCCGCGACATCGAAGCCGACGTAGTACGGCGCGTCGGCCTGAGGCGGTTGGCCGAGCAGGGCGGTGTAGACGGCCTTGGCCTTCTCCAGGTCGGAGACGGGATGCAGCACGGTCTTGATTCCTTCGATGGAACAGCTGGTCATGGTCACTCCTGGAGTCGTGGGTCACATTGACCCGGTGAGCTTCGTCAAGATGTATGACGACCATGAACCGGAGGACGTGACCATGAGCGACGCCGACCTGGTGGCCCGGCAATTCGAGAGCCACCGGGCCCGGCTCCAGGCGGTGGCGCTGCGGATGCTGGGCTCCCGCTACGAGGCCGATGACGCCGTCCAGGAGGCCTGGCTGCGCCTCAGCCGGTCCGATGCCGAGGCCGTGGACAACCTCGGTGGCTGGCTGACCACCGTGGTAGCGCGGGTGTGCCTGGACATGCTGCGCTCCAGGGCCAGGAAGCAGGAGGTCTCGCCCGACGAGACCCCTGAACCGGTCGCGGCAACGTCCCCTGAGGAGGAGGCGCTGGTCGCCGACTCGGTTGGCCTGGCGCTTCTGGTGGTATTGGACACCCCGGAGCCGGCCGAGCGACTGGCGTTCGTGCTGCATGACATGTTCGCCGTCCCCTACGAGGAGATCGCCCCGATCGTGGGGCGGACACCGGTTGCCGCCCGACAGCTCGCCAGCCGGGCTCGGCGACGGGTGCAGTTGGAACCGGCCGTACCCGACACGTCCGCCGCTACCCAACGCGAGGTGGTCACCGCATTCCTCGCCGCGGCGCGCCTGGGCGACTTCGCCGGGCTCCTGCGATTGCTCGACCCAGCCGTGGTGGTGCGGGCCGACGCCGTGGCCGTCGAGATGGCCGCCGCCAGAGCGAGCGCAGGAGCCCCGGCGCTGAGCGAGGAGATGCGCGGCGTCGACGCGGTTGCTCGAGTCTTCGCCGGCGGGGCGAAGGCGGCCAGGCTGACCTTGCTCGACGGCCGCCGGAGCGGTGGTGTCGGTCCGAGGCCGGCCCATGGCGGTCTTCGGCTTCACCGTGAGCGACGGCCGGATAGCCGGGATCGAGCTGCTCGCAGACTCCGAGACTCTCGCCGTCCTCGACCTGGAGCCGGTGCGGGGTGAGACTGAGCTGGCGTACCGTGACCCCATGGAAGAAGGAAGGCAAACAACATGACAAATGCATCCGAACTGATGGACAAGCGGATCAAGGAGTTGGGTGACTGGCGCGGTAAGACGCTCAGCGAAGTGCGAAGAATCATCGGAGAAGCCGATCCCGATATCGTCGAGGAGTGGAAGTGGGTGAAACCCACGAACCCCGGAACCCCGGTCTGGACTCACAACGGGGGTATCTGCACAGGTGAGACCTACAAGAATGTCGTCAAGTTGACCTTCTACAAGGGCGCTTCTCTCAACGATCCGACCGGGCTCTTCAACTCCAGCCTCGACGGGAAGGTCAGACGGGCCATCGATATCAAAGAAGGTGAGAAGATCAACGAGCAGGCCCTGAAGGACCTCGTCCGTGAAGCCGTGGCACTCACCCTGGGGAAGTAGAAGGCGGATTCTCCAGGTCAGCGGCGTGGCAGGCCAGCGCCGTCTGGGGTTCATCGCGCAAAGTACCAAGCTCATGCCTCGCGCCGACGCGCACAAATCAACGCCCATTCCGCCATCTCGGCCACCGGCCAGGCCGTCGGGTACCGGGAGCGGGTGTCGCCGCGCCGACGGCGTCGGGGGCCAGCCTGGAGGCCAGGTCGACCACGGCCGGGGCCGTGGGGTTGACCAGGCTGGTGTGGCCGATGATGACCGTGGGGACCGTCTCGTTGCCGCCGGCGACCCGCCGCACGGTGGCGGCTGCGTCCGCATCGGCCCAGATGTTGACCTCGGTGGTCAACAGGCCTCGTCTGCGGAGCCCGAGGCGCAGATTCCAACAGTACGGGCAGCCCGGGCGCCAGTACACCAGCACCTCGGGGACGCGGTCAGGGAGTCCGTCCACGTTGGGGTGAACCCCTGCCGGCCGGCCAACATTCCGAGATCTGGCTCGACCCTTCACGATGACGTCGACGGTTCACGATGACACGGTCTGGCCGTGAATGACAGTATGGCTTGTGGCACTTACCCGGCTGGTGCATCAGGTCCGAGAGGTCGGCTTCGGTGAGCGGACCCGCTTCGTCGATGGGGTGCTTACGGTCTCGGCCGACGAGGCCCGCGGCGCGCTGGCCGACGATGCACTGGCCAGCGTGGGGCTCTCGTGGGTCTCGCCTGGCCAGAACGCCCGCATCGTCAAGATTCTCGACGCCGTCGAGCCGCGGACCAAGGGGCCTGGCGGCGGTGGCATCTTTCCCGGTTTCGTTGGCCCGGTGCGCCCACAGGGCCGGGGCGAGACCCACGTCCTGCGCGGCGCCATTGTGGTCACCGCCGGGTTCCTGCCGCGGGCCCAAGAGGCGCTGGTCGATCTCAGCGGACCCGCGGCCGCGCTCTCGCCGCTCGGCGCCGCACACAATCTGGTGGTCGAGTTCGCCCCCGCCCCCGGCGCATCTTGGGAACGGGTGGACGCCGCGCTTCGCCGCGGCGCGCTCCGACTGGCGGCGGCGCTGGCCGAGGCTTCCCTCGACGCTCCACCTGACGACGTCGAGGAGCTTCCCTCGCCCTCTCCGGCAACTCGCGGCCGCGACCTGCCCCGCGTCGGCGCCGTCACCAACCTGCAGACCCAGGGCTCGTTCAAGGACGTCTTTGTCTATGGGCGAAGCTTTGGGGCAGCCCTGCCGACCCTGCTCGACCCCGGTGAGCTCGACGACGGCGCCGTGGTCAGCGGACAATTCGGCCACCCCGCCTTGAAGAACCCGACCTTCATGCACCAGAACCATCCGGTCGTCGGCGAACTGCGCCGCAGGCACGGCCGCGATCTGGAGTTCGGGGGCGTGGTCATCTGCCCCGAGCCTGTCGACCAGGCCAACAAGGAACTGATCTCCCTTTTCGCCGCGAAGGTGTGCGCCGCCGCCGGCTTCGACGCCGCCATCGTCACCAAGGAAGGCGGCGGCAACGCCGACGCCGACGTGGCGTTGAAGATGGACGCCCTTTTCGACCTCGGCATCCAGCCCGTGGGCCTCTACGCCGAGATGGCCGGCGTCGACGGCACCGGCCCCTCGGTGGTGGTGGCACCCGAGCGGGCCACGGCGATGGTCAGCACGGGCAACTACGACCACCGACTGCACCTGCCGGAGATGGAGAGAGCCTACGGTGGCGAGCAGCTCACGCTGGCCCAGGCGCCGGCGACTGCATCGTTCGAAGTGCCGACCGCAGTGATCTACTGCGCCCTCAGCCCCCTTGGGTGGGGCCACATCGCCGCCCGCTCCGGCTGAGGGTACGCTTTCCCGTTTGATCACCCCTCGATTGCTGTTGGAGCTGTGTCCATGGCCAGGATCGTCCACTACATCAACCAGTTCTTCGCCGGCGTGGGCGGGGAGGAGCAGGCGGGAGCCGGGCCGGTCCTGGTCATCGGCCCGGCCGGCCCGGGCCGGCGCCTGGCCGAGTTGGTGGCGCCCGACCACGAGATCGTGGCCACCGTGTGGTGCGGCGACGACGTGGCCCCGAGCATGGTCGACGAGATCGTCGGCCTGGTGCGTTCGGCCCACCCCGACCTGGTGGTGGCGGGCCCGGCATTCACCAGCGGTCGCTACGGCCTGGCCTGTGCCCGGGTGGTGGCCGCCGCCCATCAGGTGGGGGTGGCCGGTGTGGCATCGATGCACGAGGACAACCCCGGGCTGGACGAGGCCGGCGCGGTGGCGGTGGTGGCCAGCGGCGAGGTGGCCCGACGCATGGCCCCCTCCCTCGACCGGCTGGCCGGCGGAATCCGGCGCCTGCTCGCCGGCGAGGCGCTGAGCGGCGAAGACGGGCGCATCGGCAGATTGGCCCGCCTCACGGTCGTGACCGACGCCAGCGCGGCCGCGCGCGCCGTCGAGCTGGCACTCGTCCGGGTTGGCGGCGACCCCGCCGCCACCGAGATCCCCCTGCCCCGCTTCGACCGGGTCACGCCGGCGGCGCCGATCGCGGACCCCTCGACGGTCATGGTTGCCCTCGTCACCGAGGGTGGGCTGGTTCCCAGCGACAACCCCGACGGCCTCGAGTCCGCTCGCGCCACGAAGTGGCTCCGCTACCCCCTCGAGGGCGACGCCCTGGCTCGGGGCGAGTACATGTCGGTGCACGGCGGTTTCTCGACCTCCTGGGCCAACGAGGACCCCCATCGCATCCTGCCCCTCGACGCCGCCCGCGAGCTCGAGGCCGAGGGGGCGTTCGGCCGACTGTTCGGGCAGTATTTCGTTACCGCAGGCAACGGCACCTCGGTGGCCAATGCCCGCCGATTCGGCATCGAATGGGCTGCCGACCTGCGCCACTCCGAAGCGCGGGCCGCCATCCTGACGGCCACGTGAGGTACGGGAACGCGTTGCGGGGCAACGCTGGCCAAGGAGTTGGAGCGCGCTGGGATTCCCACCGCCCTGCTGTGCAACCTGGTATCGATCGCCGAGCGGGTGGGTGCACCACGCATAGTACGGACCCGGGGCATTCCCTTTCCCACCGGTGACCCCTCGCTCGACGCCGAGGGAGAGAAGCACTGGCGCCGCCAGCTCCTCGAGTGTGCCCTCGAGGCCCTGCAGACCGCGGTGCACCAGCCCACGGTGTTCGAGGCCGGAGAGGACCGGGCATTGAGATCGCCAACGACGTCGGGGGTTCCGGTGGCCGGCCAAGCGGAGGCGGCCCATGCCTGAGGTGGTGATTTCGGGCGCCAGCCAGGTGCTGGCCCACGTTCCGTCCCTGGCCCGCCACGGCTCCAAGCCCCGCCGGGAGCTGGCCAAGTCCGCCGAGGTGGCTGCCGCCTTCGCATCGTCGCGCCGCAGCTTCGACGACGCGGTCGCTTACCCCGCCAACCAAGCCTACGTGAATGCTATGCACCCGCGCCACCTGCCGCCCCGGCCATGGTGGACCGGCACCCATGCGCCCGGCGCGACCCGCTGGAGCCCCTCGGGCGAGATCATGCCCGAAGAGGAGTTCCTCGGGCTGTTGGCGGCCGTTGACGACTTCGACCTGCTCACCCTGTCGGCCGACACGGCCATGTCCGCGGCCGCCGGCCTGGCTCGCCACCCGCTCGCCAAGCGGCTGGCACTTGGGCGGGTCGAGCGCTGCGCCGGTGACGTGCACGCGGTGGCCGACGAGCCCGGTGCCCTGAGCGTGATCGAAGGTGGTGCCGCCTTCCGCTGCGGGCAGTTCGACGACGAGGCGCTCGGCGCCCACGTGCTGCTCGACAACCTGGCGGCCAAGGCGACCGCCACGCTGGCCCTGCTCCACCTTCTCGAGGCCCGAAGCATCGACCCGACGTCGGTCGATTACGTCCTCGGCTGCGGAGAGGAAGCCATCGGCGACCGTTACCAAAGGGGCGGCGGCAATCTGGCCAAGGCCGTCGCTGCGGCGGCCGGTTTGAGCGAGGCGTCCGGCGCCGACATCAAGGACTTCTGCGCCGCGCCGGTCCCGGCGTTGGTCATTGCCGCCAGCCTGGTGGCGGCCGGAGTCTTCGCCAGGGTGGCGGTGGTCGGGGGGGGCTGTATGGCCAAGCTGGGGATGAAGTTCCAGGGCCATCTGAAATGCTCGATGCCCGTCCTCGAAGACGTGCTCGGCGGCGCCGCGGCGATCGTGGAGGCCGACGACGGCACCTCGCCCCGCATCCGCCTGGACGGTGTCGGCAAGCACCCGGTGTCCGCCGGCGGTTCCAACCCGCAGGTGATGGAGGCCCTGGCGGTGGGGCCCCTGGCCCGCCTGGGTCTGCCCATGACCGCGGTCGACGACTACGCCACCGAGCTGCACAACCCCGAGCTGACCGAGCCCCAGGGCAGCGGCAACGTTCCGGAGCGAAACTACCGGACCATCGCCGCGCTGGCTGCCCGCCGGGGCGACATCGCCAAGGCCGAGATCGCCACCTTCGCCGCCGAGCGAGGTATGCCCGGCTACAGCCCCACCCAGGGCCACCTCGCCTCGTCGCTGTGCTACCTCCCCCACGCGTTGGACCGGCTCACCACCGGGTCGGCCGACCGGGTGATGCTGATCGCCAAGGGCAGCCTGTTCCTCGGCAGGGTGTGCCAACTGTCGGACGGGATGAGCGTGCTGCTCGAACGGAATAGGCTCTCACCATGAACGACTCCGCTTGCATCGTGGACGCGACGGGTAGCGACTTCCGAGACCTGGTCTCCCGAGGGACCGTGCTCGTCGACGTCTGGGGACCGCAGTGTCAGCCCTGCCTGGCACTCCTCCCTCACGTCGAGGCCATTGCCGAGAAGTACGCCGGCGAGATGAGGGTGGTCAAGCTCGAAGCGCCCAAGGCCCGGCGACTGTGCATGGAGCTCGGCATCATGAGCCTCCCGGGCTTTCTGTTGTTTCGTGATGGCGAAGAGGTGGGCCGCCTGTCTGACCCGGCCCTGTCGCCGCAGCGACTGAACCAGTGGCTGGACGAGCAACGAAAGGAGGTGAGTTGAAACCCATGCTCAAGGACCGGATGGTCATCGCTCTTGGAGAGCGCGACGGCATCTCGGGGTTGGCCATCGCCGCCTGCGCCGAGGCGGCCGGGGCTGAGGTGGCCTTTGTCGCCACCGAGTGCTTCGTCTGAACCGCGTCAGGAGCCATGGACCTGCAGAGCCAGGAGGCCATCCTCCGGCTCGCAAAGGCTAACGACCCCACCGCACTGCTCGTGCTGCTCGGGGCCCCCGATCCGGAGGCCGCCGAGATTTCAGCTGAGACGGTGATCACCGGGGATCCGGCCTACGCAGGCGCCTTGGCTGGGGCCCAGTTGGGCCTCGACGTGTATCACGTGTTGGACGACGCGGTGAAGGCCGAGGTCCCAGACGCCGTATGGGAGGAACAGATCGGGCTCATGGCCGACGTGCTCGACGCCGAGGCCTTGGCGCTCGCCGTGCGCTCGATGCGCTCGGAGGACTAGATCAGTCACCTGGCGGAATGGACGAGGCCGCGGCCGGGTTCCTCCTACGTGGACTACGATCTGGTCGTCATCGGAGGCGGCGCCGCAGGGATGAGCGCGGCGCGGGCGGCAAGACGCCGGCAGGCCCGGGTGGCGCTGGTGCAGCGGGGGCCGGTCGGCGGCGACTGCACGTTCGTGGGCTGTGTCCCGTCCAAGACCCTGATCGAGTCCGCGGCGGCGGGCGACTCCTTCGGAACGGCCATGGGCCGGGTCCGCCAGGTGGTCAGCCGGATCGCCGCCACCGAGACGGCGGCGGTGCTGCGGGGCGAGGGGATCGAGGTCATCGAAGGCGCCGGCCGGTTGCTCGGTGCCGGCCGGGTGGACGCAGCCGGCAGAGAATTGCGAGCCGGGCAGCTCATCGTCGCCACCGGCACCGCGCCGATGATCCCGCCGGTACCCGGGCTGGCCGACCTCGACGTGCTGACCAACGAGAACGTCTTCGATCTGACCGAGCGTCCGGCGTCGCTGATCGTGATCGGTGGGGGCCCCATCGGCGTCGAGCTGGCCCAGGCGTTCGCCCGGCTCGGAACCACCGTGACTGTGATCGAAGGCGCCGAGCGGCTCCTGGCCCGCGAGGAGGTCGAAGTATCTCGGATCGTGGCCGACGCCTTGGCCGCCGACGGTGTCAAGGTCGTCACGGGCAGCAAGGTCACCGCCGCCGAAGCGGACCCCGGCGGATGTCGGATCCGTCTCGACGACGGCTCCGACGTGGCCGCCTCCCGGGTCCTGGTTGCCGTCGGTCGCCGCCCCGTCGGCGACGGGTTGGACCTGGCGGCCGCCGGAGTGGCCGTCGACAAAGCCGGCTTCGTATGTACCGACGACCATCTGCGCACCAACGTCCGCGGCATCTGGGCGGCCGGTGACGTGGCCGGCAAGCTGCAGTTCACCCACGCCGCCGACGACATGGGCCGTATCGCCGCCAACAACGCCCTGTCCCGGGTTCCCTACCGTCGGTTCCGGGCCGATCACACACCGGCCGTGACCTTCACCGACCCCGAAGTCGCCAGGGTGGGCATGACCGAGGCCGCCGCGGCGGCCGCGTTCGACGGCGCCCGGGTGGCCTACCTGCCAATGAGCCAGGTGGACCGGGCCATCGCCGCCGGGCGCACCGAGGGCTTCGTCAAGCTCGTCGTCGGACCTCGCCGGGCGATGGGGGATCTCGCCGGGGGCCGGCTGCTGGGCGCCACTATCGTGGCTCCCCGGGCCGGGGAGATGATCCACGAGGCCACCCTGGTGATGCGCTCCCGGATGTTCCCCGCCCTGTTGGCGGTAACCACCCACGCCTACCCCACGTGGTCGATGGCCCTCCGCCAGGCGGCTGCCCAATTCTTCTTCGAAGTCGACGGCCGCTCCGCTCGCCCCGCCTGCCCCTGATCGTCAGGCGGGGCGCCGACATGGTGAGGAATGTCATGGTCCTCCTCGCCTTCTCCTACGCCTTCTCCTGGATCAGCGCGTTCGTCGGCCTGTCGGACCCTATCTGGCCAGGACCTCATCGAGGACGCTGGCTTTGAGAGCGACGAACGAGGGATCGGCGAGGGTGTGCCGGCCGCGCCGAGCACCGAAGGGCACGGTGCGCTCGCTGACCAGGTGGGATGGACGGGCCGAGAGAAGCCCGAGGCGGTCGCCCAAGAGCAGCGCCTCGTCGACGTCATGAGTCACCAACACGGTGGTGGTGGGCCGCTCGGCCAGTAGCCCACGGACCCATTCGTGCATGCGCAGTCTGGTCTGGGCGTCGAGGGCGCCGAAGGGCTCGTCGAGGAGCAGCAGCGGCGGTTGATTGGCCAGCACCTGGGCGATGGCGGCCCGCTGGCGCATACCCCCCGAGAGGTTCCGGGGCAGGACCGAGGCGAAGTCCGCCAGACCGGTGACCGCCAAGAGGTCCGCAACGATGGCGGCGACGCCGGGCTCCCCGCGCTCGCGGGGCCCGAAGCCGATGTTCTGCTTGACCGTGAGCCACGGAAACAGCGTGCCCGACTGGGCCACCATCCCCCGCTGGGGCGACGGCCCCCGCACCACTTCGCCGTCGACCTCGATGGTGCCGGAGTCCACCGGCTCGAAGCCGGCCAACAGTCGCAGGAGGGTGGATTTTCCGCAGCCGCTGGGCCCGAGGAGGGCCAGGGTCTGGCCCGCCGAGGTTGTCAGGTTCACGTCGTCGAGCACCAGTAGGGTTCCGTAGGATTTGGTCACCCCATTGGCTGCGAGCAGACCGGGAATCGCGCTCATGTGGCGCTCCAGCGCACGAATGGCCGGGTCAGGAGGCGCAACAGCCGGTCGGCGCCGTATCCGATGATGGCGAACACGAAGATGCCCACGATGATCTGCTCGGTCGCCCCCGACTCGCGGGCGGCATTCATCATGGCTCCCACCCCGTTGGTGGTTCCGCCCAGCTCCCCGACGATCACACAGGTCCACGCCAGGGTCAGGGACAACCGCAGGCCGGTGACGATCTCGGGAAGGGCGCTGGGCAGGTAGACCCGTCGCCACAGACGAGACCGCGGGGTGCCGAGCATCCGGGCCCCCTCGATGTGCGCCAGGGGGACCCGGGCCACACTGTCGGTGGTGGCGATCAGCACGGGCCACAGCGCGCCGAGGAAGATCAGGATCCGAGCCGAGGTTTCCCCGATGCCGAACTGCACCGAAGCCAACGGCAGCCACGCGAACAGCGGAACCGCTCGCAGCGCGTTGCTGAACGGGTCGATCAGATCGGCTACCCAGCGCGACAGCCCGAGACCCAGGCCGACCACCAGGCCCACGGCGACGGCCAACGCCCAGGCCTGCCCGCAGCGGTTCAGGCTGGCGGCGATGTGACCCCACCCGGCGCCCTTGAAGTAGACGACCCCGGAGAGCCCGGCCGCGGCATGCCCGAAAAAGAACGAGTCAGCCGCGGTGAGCACCTGGTGGGGAGACGGCAGGATGGTCCGGGGACGGACCCGATTGGCCCATGCGACCTGCCAGGCCACCAGTACCAGCAGGGGCAGCAAAAGCCCGAGAAGGCGTCTCGGGCGCCGCCGCCCCCGACGGGCCGCGGTGGTCGGAGTCGACACCGATCCCATGGATGTCGCCACCCCACCGAGGGTGTCAGCCACTACGGTCCTTCGATGCCAACGTCGCTCTCACGCCTTCCAGTACTGGCGGGAGTAGAGGGCCTCGTAGTCCGGCTCCTTGGCCAGATCCTTTGAGGCGACCATGGCTTTGCCGGTACCGACGAACTGGTCCTGGCGGGCCTGGTTGAACTCCCACTCGGCACCCACATAATCGAGCACTGCGGAGAAGACCTTTTCGTCGTAGCCGAACTGATCGACCAACAAGGCCCGCCATATGGCTCGGTCATTTTTCCCATCGGGGGTGAGATACTCTGATGCCGCCTTTTGCATGCGGACCGTTGCCCGGCACAGCTCGTCGTCTTTCAGCATGGCCGACGATGCCCACAGCGCGGTGTTGAAGTCACCGAGCGAGGTGGTGAACACGCCGGGCAGTCGAACGCCTATCCCGTTGACAACGGCTTGCGTGCAGGGAGGCTCTGTGCCCATGAACCCCTGCACGTCGCCGCGGGTCAAGGCGCTCAGGTGGTCGGCGTAGCCGAGCGGCACCCCCTGCACGTCGGTCGGGCCGGTGCCCAGGCTCATGCCGGCTCGGGCCAGCAAGGCGTTGAGGATCAGCACCAGGGATCCGGGTGGGGGGACGGCAATCTTCTTGCCTCGGAGATCCTCGATCTTGGCCACCTCCCCGGCCTTGCCGATAAGGCCGAAACCCTGCCGGGCCACCATGCCCACGACCTTGCTGGTCACACCGCCCTTGGCCTGGGTGGCCATCGGGATGTTGGGGCTCATCAGGCCAAAATCCAACGTCCCGCCCTCCAGGCCCTGAAGGATTTCCGTGGTGGAGGTCACCGGTGTCACGGTGACGGTGACCCCGGGCGGCGCAAACTTCTGCCAGTACAGCATCGACGACGCGTGGTTCTTCGCGTAGACACAGGTCTTGATGGTCACCTTGCGCCCGCCCGACAGGCCGACCGGCGCCACGCTCGTTGGAACCGTGGATGTCTTGGTCGTCGACCCGCATGCACCGAGGGCGGCGGAGGCAACCGCCCCGGCGGCGAGGCCGAGCACACCTCGGCGGCTTATGGTGATGTCGTCGCGGCGGGCCATGGGCATCCATCCGGGTCTCCGAGTGATGAGCGCAGAACGTACCGTATCAACCTGCATTGATTCAAGGACGGCGCGGACCGCTCCGAGATCGGCTACCGCCACCGCCCATGGTCGAGACCGGTCGTCTGGCAGGCTCGGCGGGTCGGCCGGGGCCGGGGAAGGCTGCAGAGAGGGGAAGGCTGCAGAGAGGGGAAGGCTGCAGAGAGGGGAAGGCTGCAGAGAGGGGAAGGCTGCAG
>JAABUQ010004691.1_pt1 | contig 23015 bp, 23 predicted proteins | sample 5560001 | NCBI WGS metagenome assembly JAABUQ01 (sample SAMN10711888, study PRJNA513371) | rock metagenome | isolation source: Antarctica rocks | place: Antarctica: Victoria Land, Finger Mt nord | collected 2015-12-18 | reverse complement strand
TGGCCATCACCCGACAGTATATACCCAGCGTCAGCGCGTCTCCACCGCCAGGGGTCGAGAGTGTCGACCCGGAGTCCGGATGACGCTCGCGGGGGAGTTCGTGGTCCAATAGTGTTGTTCCAGATGGGGCACATGACCGGAGGGCGTCGCCGCGCTCCATGTTGCCGTTCGCGCGTACGGGTTTACTTGAGCCGGGGATCGAGGGCGTCGCGAAGGCCGTCGGCGACCAGGTACAGCGCCAGTACCGTACTGAAGATGCACGCGCCGGGCGCGACCACCAGCCACAGCGCACTTGATAGAAAGCGCTGAGCGTTGGAGAGCATGTTGCCCCAGGACGCGCTCGGTGGCTGCACACCCAGCCCGAGGTAACTGAGGGCCGACTCGGTCAGAATGACGGCACCGATGTCCTGGCCGAGGATGACCAGCATGATGGACAGCACATTCGGGACGACATGTCTCGGCAGCAGCCACCAATCCGATGCACCGATTGAGCGCGCTGCTAGGATGTAGTCGCGCTGACGTACGGCGAGCACCTGCCCGCGGACGACGCGCGCAACACCTGGCCAACTGATCACGCCAATCAGAATTGCCAGTCCCTCTGCACTCGGACGGAACAATGCCCCGACCAGGATCAGCAAAAAGAGGGTGGGGATAGCGCGCAGCGTGCTGATGATCCACACCACCACATCGTCGACGCGCCGACCGTAGTACCCGGCCAGCGCACCGAGCGAGACGCCAATGGTGAGGTTGACCGCGGCGGCCACGAGGCCAATCGTCAGCGACACGCGCGCGCCATACAGCAGCCGCACGAGCTGGTCGCGACCGAAGTCGTCCGTGCCCAGCCACTGACCTGGGCCAGGCGGGCTGAGCGTGTTGCGCATGTTGATGGTGGTCGGCGTGGTGTGGACCACCGACGAGGCCACCACGTCGGCACCAACGGCCAGGCCGGCGTACAGTACGAGCAGGCTCGCCGCGGCGAGCGTCAGGTAGTCATGGCGCAGCCGCCGACCGGCAGAGGCAAGAAGGCCCGCCGACGCCTGTTTTGTCGGAGCGGCGGGCTCTGGCGCCGTCGTCGTGGGTCGCGTAGCTGTAACCACCCGCGTTGTTGCCACCGAGAGAGCTACTCCAGCTGAATGCGCGGATCGATGAGCCCGTACAGGATGTCGGAGAGCAGATTGCCGACGAGGATCAACACAGCGGCGATTAGCACCAGGCCCATGACGACCGGGTAATCACGCGAGCCAGCCGCATCGACCGCGAGTCGGCCCATGCCTGGCCACGAGAAGACGTACTCGGTCGTAGCTGCCCCCGCCAGGAGGGCGGGTAGCGAGCCGCCGACGACCGTCGCGACCGGGATCAGTGCATTGCGCAGCGCGTGTCGATACAGCACGTGCGATTCGGGCAGGCCCTTGGCACGCGCTGTCCGCACGTAGTCCAGACCGAGGACGTCGAGCACTTCAGTCCGCATGTAACGAGCGAAGACAGCGAGCGAGCCGGTCCCGAGCACGATTCCAGGCAGGACCAGGTGGCGCAGCCGATCCCCGAGGTCCCATGTGCTCGCTCCAAGGGTCACAATGCCACCGGCCGGCAACCAGCGCAACTGGACCGCGAGTATGGCCAGCGCGATCAGGCCGAGCCAGAAGTGGGGCACGGCGTCGCCCATCACCGAAAAAACGCGTATGACGTGGTCCGGCCAGCGACCGCGGTGAACAGCCGCCCACAGACCGGCGGGAACACCCACACAAAGGCCGACCAGGAGGGCGGCCAGCGTCAACTCGAGCGTGGCTGGAACACGCTCCAGGATCACGTCGCGGGCGGGCAGGTGGGTCTGAAAAGATCGACCGAAATCCAGGCGTACCGCTCGACCGAGCCAGTCGAGGTACTGAATGGGTAATGGCCGGTCAAAGCCATACGCCTCGCGCAGCGCGGCAAGTTGTTCGGCCGTCACGCCGCGCGAGTCCTCGAACACCAGGAGGGGATCACCAGGCGCCAGGCGCATGAGCGTATACGCGATGACCGTAATCCCGAGCAGCGTGGGAATGGCGTGGGCAAGTCTGCGGACGATATAACGGCCCATGGGAGGTTACGCCCTGCCAGGGTCAAAGCGTTCGATGGAGCCTTCGGGCCGAATCAGTTCAGGGTCCATTGGGCGGCGTTGTAGAGAGTGCGCCGCCAGGTGCTGGGTTGGAGTCCACTGAGGCGCTTGTTCACGGCGATCGACGTTTGGGCCTGATGCAGGAAGTTCCAGGGCGCTCCGTCGGCGACGATGTCTTGATCCCGCGCGTAGATCTCCTTGCGTTTGGTCTGGTCACACCCCGGCAGGCCGCGGCCTTGCTGCAGCAGCTGGTCGAGCTCGGGCGTGCTGAAGCCGGCCCTGTTGAAGCCTTCTTTGCCAGTCGCCGGATCCGGCTTTCGGCTGGAGTGCCACAGATCGTAGTTGTCGGGATCGGCGCCAAAGACGAAGCCTGACACAAACAGGTCGTAGTCCAGCTTGTTGATGCGATTGATCATCGCCGCGAAGTCTTGGAACTGGAGATCTACCGATACTCCGACCTCCAGGAGCTGCTGCTGGGAGATGGTCACGATCGCTTCGCGAATCTTGTTGCCGGCACTCGTCCACAACGTGTACTTCAGCTGTTGTCCTTTCTTGGTCCGCACGCCGTCCGGACCTGGTTTCCAGCCAGCATCATCCAGGAGCTGGCGCGCCTTGTTCGGGTTGAACTCGTACTGTCTTGCACCAGGGTTGTAGGCCCACGAATCCGACGGAACGTCAGTCGCCATTGGCCTCCCTTCGCCAAGCAGCACCTGGTCGATGATCACCTGCCGGTCGACCGCGTAATTCATGGCTTGACGCACCGGCACCTCGTCCAGACCGGGCCGCGTGGTGTTGTAAGCGAGGTACGTCACCCCCGCCGCGAAATACTTGAAGACCTGTAGGTGGGGCTGTGCCTCGATCTCCTTGACTTCCAACGGCTCGATGTCGGCGACGTCGACATCACCAGTCTTCAGCTGAGCCAGCAGCGCGCCGCGATCCTTGAGGGGTCGAAAGATAAAGCGGTCGTATGCGGGCCGCCCATTCCAGTACGCGGCGTTGGCTTGCAAAGTAACGTGATCGTCTTTGACCCACTCGACGAAGCTGAATGGTCCGGTGCCGATTGGCTTGAGGTTGAACGGATCTTCGTTCAAGTCGGTCGTGTTCTCGAGCAGATGTTTGGGCAGGACTCCGAGGGCGCGGAGGCTGTCGAGGAAGGGGCAGAACCCCTCGCTCAGCGTGACGCGCAGCGTCAGCGGATCGAGCACTTCAACCGACTGAACCTTTTCGACGTCGGCAGTTCGCACCGACTTGACCTTGTTCGTCTTGAGAATGTCGAGCGTGAATTTGGCGTCGTCGGCGGTCATCGGGTGGCCGTCGTGAAACTTGACACCGCCGCGAATCTTGAAGGTGTACACAAGCCCGTCGGGCGAAATGGTCCACGACTCCGCCAATGCGGGGATTGGCACGCCTGTCTTAGCGTCCTCCTGGACCAGTGGCTCAAACAGGCGGTCAGTAACTGCGCCGGAAACGGTGTCTGATTGCAGGATTGGATTCAGAATGCGCACGTCGCTGCCGACGTTCGCGTAGACCACCTGGCCGCCGGGCTTCGCGGCCGGTTGGGCAGTCGGCACCGTCGTGGCTGGCGAGCCAGGGGTGGGTAAGACGGCGGCGAGGGTCGGCTGAGGCGCGGCCGAAGACGGCGCGGCTGGGGCTGGCTGGCAGGCAGTTCCCAGCGCTACCAGAACAATGAGAACGTGCCACCCCATCGGATAGCTCATTGTGCGCTCTTCCTTTCGACGGCCGTCCGTCTCATCGGTGTTTTGATTGCCGAGGCTACTCTGTCCTGGACACCCAATGCTACGGAGTCGCGAGCCAGACGCTCTGTTCGTGGCCCACTGCAGAGGCTTCCGCAAGTAGCTCAAATTCGGCCGGGTAGTATGACCCGTGTAGGTGAGCTGTGACGACATGCATTGAAACGGGTGCGGAGTTATGAAGGCGCTGTTCAAAGTTGCGCCACAACCTGGTGCGCTCGAGCTTCGCGAGGTCCCGAGACCGACGCCGCGCGAGGCCGAGGTGATCATTCAGGTGTCCGGCGCGTCGATCTGCGGAAGCGATCTGCATATCGCGCACTGGCATCCCATGGCGCAATGGACGAAAACGCCAGTCATTCTCGGACATGAGTTTGCGGGCGTGGTGTCTGAAGTCGGTTCGGGAGTTCACACGTTCCATTCCGGCGATGCGGTCGCGGTCGAATCAGTCATCTGGTGTGGTGTGTGCCCACCCTGTCGAGACGGGAAGACAAACGTGTGTCTCGAGCGTCGGCTGTTCGGCATTCACGAGCCAGGTGGGATTGCCGAGGCGGTTGCCGTGCCGGCCCGGCTGCTGCACGCGCTGCCGAAGTCGCTCGCGCCGGAAGTGGCTGCATTGGCGGAGCCCACAACCGTAGCCTTGCACGCGGTGCTTCTCCAACCACCGAAGCCAGGCGACGTGGTGCTCGTAACCGGACCTGGTCCCATAGGTCTGCTGGCAGGTCGCGCGGCCCGCGCGTTCGGTGCGCGGGTGCTGGTCGCGGGGACTCCGGCCGATGCCCGGACCCGACTCCCCGCGGCGAAACAGCTCGGCCTCGAGCCGCTTGACCCGGCCCAGTCCATATCAGACGCGCTGGCCGCTCTGACCGATCGGCCGGTTGACCTGGTGCTCGAGTGCTCCGGATCCGCCGCGGCCATCGATGCAGCGCTGCATGTCGCGAAGCGGGCTGGCGGAGTAACTCTGGTGGGGATGCCGTCGGGGACGATCGAGATCGATCTCGCACAGGCGCTGCGAAGCGAGTTGTCGCTCCGAGCGAGCTACTTCGGCACATGGCACGATTTCGAGCGCGCCGTCGCCTTGATTGCAGACGGAACGATTCCTGCGGAAGCACTGCTGGCGCGCTACACGCTCGACGACGCGTTGACCGCATTTGAAGACGCCGACGGGCAACGAGTGCTCAAGCCTCTCGTCTGTCCTTGACGCATACCTCGCCGGCGCGATAGCGCGGGATGGCCCACCTGCTTGGTCCGAAACCCGTGCTCGCACCTCCGTACCACGGTCGGTTCTGCGAGCGAAGCCTGGCCCACCGGCTGCAACCCCACTGGAGCTCGGTCCGCGATGTGTTTGCGTACGTACGCTCAACTCCGGGTCGCCTGGTGCCCGCCGAGGCTGACCCCGACTTCGGGCGCTAATTCGGCGACGCGGTCGAGGATGGCGGCGTTGAGCAAGGCGCAACGGAGGTCGAGGACGGCGCGTGCGCCCAGTTCGCTCCACCCCATCCCAGCCCGTTTCATGCGTTGTTGGACGAGGTGTTTGGCCGCCGACTCGACGGCGTCGGACCCAATCGGCAAGTCCTGTTGCCGGTAGGTTGCATAGTGCATTCGCGCAACGTTGCTACGGAAGTAGCCGCGCTCGGTGGCCAGTACCTTGGCGGCTGCGTCAGTCGGCGCCTGGAGGGTTGCCAGCAGGTCCAGCAAGGCCGACGGCCCGCGCTCCCAGAGCAAGTCCTTGGCCTGATCAAGCCAGGCAGCCGTCTCGGGTGTGCCGACGCCATGTACCGCCGCGCCGACCGCCCACAGGTGTTGGCAGCAGTGATACCAGTCCAGGATTTCGACGCGTTCACTGCCGAATGTGGTGACCACGTGCTTCCAGATCCACCTGGCACCATCACCGACAACCGCGACACTGCGCAGCACAGCCACCTCGCCGCACCAGCGGTGCCCTGCCCGCGCCAGCCAACGATGTCCAGCGCTCTCGTCGGGCTGCCTCGGTTCCCAGCCGGGGTGCAAAGCTGGTCGCCGTCTCACGTGCCGCAACGTAGCTCGCACTAACCAGCCTGTCGGCCTGCCAATCAGCCACCAGGCCCAGTTTGATCTCGTGCCACTCGCCCTGGATGAGCGTGCCGTCTAGATGCCGATCTCGATAGCGCGCCATGACCCCATCCGTCTCGCCCGCAACGCGGTGATATGCTGCCATTGAGCGTTTCGGGGGAGTCGGGGATGCAGTCAACTGGGTGCACACATGCAGAGGCTCGAGATCCTCTCACGGGGAGCCAGAGTGCGCACCAAGCCAGCTCCGACGGGTGTGCGATTGGGCGCGAATCTGGATGGGCGCATTACGTAACTCCCACCGGCGCACGTGTCCAGACCTGACAACTGGCCACATGACAGGAACTGAACCCTGAGTACGTAGGAGACATGCGATGGCCACTCAAGCGTCGTTCTCACGTCGCTACTTCCTGGCGGGTATCGCTGGCGCGGCCACGTCGTCGGTGCTCGCCGCGTGTGGCGGTGGTGCCGGCTCGGCCACGCCGAGCGGCGGTTCAGCACCAAGCGGGACTGCCGCGGCGAAAAACGTGGCTACAGCGGCGCCAACTGTGGCTCCATCTGTGACCAGCGCAGCCAACGGCGCGGTCGCGCGGACCATGGAGCTGGCTTACTGGACCCAGCTCCAGCCCGAAACCCAGCGCTGGAAGGACAACCAGGTCGTCATCGACTCCTTCATGCAAGCCAATCCCGACATCAAAGTCACGACTGAACACCCTGCGTTCGCCGACTTCGACACCAAGTTGGTCACGGCCGCGCGAGCCGGCACCCCGCCCGATATCTCAGAGGTGGCTGACTCGTTCCCCCAGTTGGCCAAGGGCGGCTATCTCGTTCAGCTTGACCAGTTCGTTCAGGACGTGAAGCTCGACCTCAAGGATTACTACGAAGGCAAGCTCCAGACGTGCTACGTAGATGGCAAGCTCTGGGCATTGCCGATCACTGCCGACGCCCGCGCGCTGTGGTGGAACATGAACCTCCTCAAGGACGGCGGCTTTGATCAGCCGCCAACATCGTGGGACCAGCTCGTGGAGGTAGCTCAGAAGGTCACCAAGAACGGCGTCTACGGCTGGGGCGTGCAGGGTGGTAATCAGGGTTTCATGATCTGCGAGCAATTTTCAGCCTTCTTCATTCAGAACGACGGCAAAATCATCAGCGACGATCAGACCACGGCCATGACGGACCAAGCAGAGTGGATTACTGGCGCGACGTACTGGCAGGATCTGACCGCGAAGTACAAGGTGACCCAGCCGAGCGCGTCGACAGATGATCAGAATGCGACCTACGCCCTGTTCGCCCAGGGCAAGCTAGCCATGTTCCCGGGCGGCCCGTGGGCCCGGGCGGAGATCGAACGCAACAATCGGAACTTGAGCTTCGGCAAGGACTTCTCGGCTTCGGTGGTGCCGTACCCAGCCGGCAAGCACCCGGGCACGTGCCAGGGCGGCTGGCTGCAGTCCATCTGGAACCCAAGCAAGGTCCAGGATGCGGCCAGAAAGCTGCTGGCTCACTATCACACGCCCGAGAACATCGCCCAGGAGGCCGCCAGCTCGATGCCCACCCGGCGGACGGCGACCAACTACAAACCGTTCAACGACCCGTGGTACAAGCCATTCTGGGACACCATGCCCTACGCCCGAGCGCCGGTGCCGACCATGGCGGCCGGTGCCGAGATCTCGACATCTCTCTACAAGCTTCTGCAATCGATGCTCCTCGGCCAGCAGACCGCCGACCAGGCGGGTAAGACCTTCGCGAAGGATGTCAACGAGCGGATCCTGCCAAGGTACGTGGCGGCAAGCGTCGGAAGCGGGTGCGATTGTCCAGAGGTGTGAGCGCGATCACGTCAGCCGCGCCAGGTGCACGACGGCTTACCTACCGGCAGATTTACCCATACCTGCTAATCGCGCCGGCGCTCTCGGTTTTCGCCCTGGTTCTTGTGTATCCGTTCGTGGACGGAGTCCGGATCTCGTTTTTCCAGGACACGCTTATGTCTCAGGCGCGTCCGTTCGTTGGCCTCGACAACTATCGCGCCGTCTTCCAGATTCCTCAGTTGGGCAAGGTACTGCGCGTCTCACTCACCTGGGCGATTGGCTCGGTGGTGGGTGAGGCAATCCTCGGCATGCTGGTCGCGCTCATGCTCAACCGTGCATTCCGCGGGCGTGGTTTCTTCCGCGCTCTGCTGATCGTTCCGTGGGTCATGCCGTCTGTCGTGACCGCGGTGATCTGGCGGTGGTTGTACCACTCTGAATTCGGGGTGGTGAATCAGGTTTTCGGGCCCATGGGACTGTTCCCCGACAAGGAAAACTGGCTTGGCGACCCGAGTACCGCCTTGTGGGCGGTCATGGTCGCCAACATCTGGCGCGGCTTCCCGTTCTGGATGATCATGATCCTGGCTGGACTCCAGGCCATCGAGCCAGACTTGTATGAGGCGGCCCGCGTCGACGGCGCGCGACCATGGCAGCTCTTCCGCTACATCACGTTACCCAACTTGCGGATCGTGCTGACGATCACGTCGATCCTGTCGTTTGTAGGTAACTTCAACAACTTCACGCTCGTCTACGCCCTAACCGAGGGTGGGCCGGTCGACTCGACCAAGATTCTGCCAATCTTTATCTGGGAAACGGCCTTCAAGTTCACTCGATTTGGTGAAGCCGCCGCACTCGCAACGTTCTTCGCGCTGCTGATGGCCATTGCGATTGTTGTCTATGCTCGTATGCTGCGGTTGCGGAGTCGCGAGACGTGAGCGCCCGCGGCCAGCAACGGGCTGTTGCGTGGTTTCTGAACGGTACGACGGTAGTCTTCACCGTCGTGGTGCTGTTCCCATTTTATTGGCTACTCGCTTCGTCGTTGGAAACACCGGATCAACTCTTCCGTATCCCTGCCGTATTGGTCCCCAGCGCGCCAACATTCGACAATTTCGAACGGCTCCTCCACAGCTCGTTCCCGCATTGGTTTCAGAACAGCGCGATCGTCGCATTGGCGACCACCGCGCTGGCGTTGACGCTGGCGGCGCTCGCGGCCTACAGCTTCTCGCGGTTCACGTTCTATGGCAGCCGCGAGCTGACGACGATGCTCCTGTTCGTTCAGCTCTTTCCTGTGGCGGTCGTCGTCATTCCGCTCTTCATCCTGTGGACGAATCTCAAGCTGACAAACACCTATTGGTCGCTGATCGTCACGTACCTGGTGTTTGGACTGCCTATCTCTACATGGCTGTTGATAGGGTTCTTCAATGCCGTGCCTGTGGAGCTCGAAGAGGCGGCGATGATCGATGGATCGTCGCGGTTGGGTGCACTGTGGCGCGTGACCCTCCCGCTCTGCGTGCCTGGGCTGGCAGCTACTGCGATCTACGTCTTCCTGCTTGCCTGGAACGAGTACTTCTTCGCGTTGACGTTCATGAACTCGACCGATATGCGCACCATTCCGGTTGGTCTCACTTCCTTTTTCGCCGAGCACTCAGTCGACTGGGGACTCGTTATGGCAGGCTCAGTCGTGGCTTCACTGCCGGTTGTGATCCTGTTCGGGCTGCTTTCGCGCTACTTCGTGCAGGGGCTGACGTCCGGCGCCGTGAAAGGTTGAGCAGTTGTCTGTTCTTGCGACTGAGCTTCGGCGACGCGGACCTGGAACTTCGGCGTTAAGATCGTGGTACTTGGGGTCGCGGAGGAGTGGTGTGTGGATGTCGTTCACGCGGCGGGCCGAGTCCTGAGGGCATCGAATCGGAAGCCGCGTGTCGTCTGCCAGGGCAAGACGCTGCACTGAAGGGACTGCCACACACCGGTTCGCTACTAAGTGCTGCTCGTCGACCGGTCTGCGGTGAGCCGCCTCTGCTCGCTCGAGCGACCAGCGGAGTTCCTGCGCCGGGAGGCGCAGGAACTGATTCAAATTCCGTTTAGAGTGCAGCTCGGGAGGCGATAAACGTCGATGACGGGAGAACCGCTGATGGCGCAGGATCTACTCGAGACATTGGTCGGCGACTGGGAAGGCGTCTATAACCTCTGGCTCGAGCCGGGTACGCTTCGCGGCGAGTCGGCCGTACGGGCGACGATCCGTTCGGTGCTCAAGGGACGCTACGTCGTGCACGACTACGAGTGGGCCGACCAGGGCGCCCCTCAACAAGGGACCATGCTGCTCGGTCAGGACGGCGAATCAGTCTGGCAGATGGCCTGGGTGGACAGCCCCGAGGCCACGGGGCTCGGCAGCTACGACAGCGGAGACGAGCACTGGGGCTGGCGCACTACCTGGGTGATGCCGGACCTCGACCATCTCGTCGTCACCGCATGGAATGTCTCGCCTGGGGGCAGGGAAGACAAGGCGACCGAGACGACGTACGAGCGCCGCGCATAGTACGGGTCTGCGTGCCGTAGTGGTATGCGCGAGGCGCGGCGGCGCGGTTGCGGAGCTCATCCGCTGGCGGAGTACGTCACCCTCCGCCTGCACCGTGAGCCACGAATTCCAGCGCTTCCTGCGCGAGCGGTAGCCAGGTATCGGCGACTGCTGGGTCCAGGCTGAGCCATTCTTTCAGGCGCCGGCTCGGCCCGGTTTCAAAGCGCTGGCCAGCTCCAGAGGCGATCAGCGCGTCCACTCGTCCCGCGGGAAGTTTGACGACGAGCTTGCCGCTGACCAGCATGGCAAAGATCCGGTTGTGAATCCTCAAGGCGGACGAGCCAAAGGTTTTTCTCGACCGGCTGTTGTCCGAGGGTTGGCTAACGTCAGGCTGGTCGAGGAACGCTTTGCAAATGGACGCGTAGTGGTCCTCTGGCGTCGCGGCTGCATTCGTCACGAGCGCACAATACGCCAGTCCCGCGCAAACGTGCGACCTAGAGTTCCGCCCGGGTGGCGTGTAGGATTCGCGTGTGACGACCGCACCTGTGGAGCGCGTCGAGGCGCCCTTGATCGCCGACGAGCGCACCATGCTCGATGCGTGGCTCGACTACCACCGCGCCACGCTGTTGACGAAGTGTGCCGGGCTGAGCGAGGCCCAGTTGAAGCTGCGCTCGGTCGAGCCGTCGACGCTGTCTTTGCTCGGCCTGGTACGGCATATGACGGAGGTGGAGCGGAGCTGGTTCCGACGGCGGATCGCTGGGGAGGACGCGCCGCCGATCTACTACACCCAGGCGCGCCGCGACGACGACTTCGACGCCGTGGACGATGCCGAGCCGGCCGCCATGTTCGCGGCCTTCCATGCCGAAGTCGAGCGCTGCCGCGCCATAGCCGCCGGGGTGACCCTCGACAGCGTGGCGGTGAACACGTCCAATGACGGGCGGGGCAATTTCTCGGTGCGCTGGATCTACGTCCACATGATCGAAGAGTACGCTCGCCACAATGGACACGCGGACCTGCTGCGCGAACGAATCGACGGGGCTAAGGGCGACTAACGCGGAGTTCTTGGAGCGGATCGGCTGACGGCGGCCCTGCTCGCCGAGGGTGGTGCATTGCCTGAAGTGCACGACCTGGAGAACCTGGAAGGGGTGTTCCGCGGCCATCGACCCAGAACGTATATTTGAGGCGAAATGACGCCAGAAGAACGCTTGAAAGAGTTGGGGCACGCGCTGCCCCAGACACCCCCCTCGATCGCCAACTACGTTGGCGCTGTACGGACTGGCAATTTGCTGTTCCTGTCCGGCAAAGGCCCGGATCTGCTTGGCGGACGTCGCTGGCTGGGAAAGCTCGGCGCGGAGCTCACAACTGCAGAAGGCTATGAGGCTGCCCGCGACACGATGCTCAACCTGCTGGCCGTGCTGCGCGACGAGCTCGGCGACCTCTCGCGCGTGCGGCGCGTGGTCAAGCTGCTTGGGATGGTGAACTCGACGCCAAACTTTGACGAGCAGCCGAAAGTGATCAACGGCGCCTCGGACCTGCTGGTCAGCGTCTTTGGCGACAAGGGCCGCCACGCGCGGTCGGCCGTCGGCATGCAGTCCCTACCAGGCGGCATCCCGGTGGAAATCGAGATGATCGTCGAGATCACCGACTAGCTGCTCTTCGCGCCACTGGCAGCCGAGCGACCAGCCCGGCGTGGAGCTGCTTGCCGCGGCGTTGATCCTCGACATCGCGCGGCTGGCTGACACGGTGCGGCTCGAACTTCGCTGAGCAGACGGGTCGTCAGTTGCCCGAGACGGTCGTCAGTCGCACGACGACAGGGTCAATGTCACTATGGCGGCTGCCCCTGAAGGTGCCAGCAACGGAGCCTGAGAGAAGGCGTGGTTGCCGGCCGGTACCACCAGGGGGCCGCCCAGTTTCAGTGAAAGGTGTGGTCGTGCGAGCAGTTTTCGGCGAGATGCTCGTGGTCGCCTACGTGGTGGGCCTCGTCGCCTTCGACGTGCTCGTGGCCGGGCCGACCATGCATAGCGCGCTCGCTAGCAACGCCCAGGAGTGCTCCGCCGACAGCACCGACGACGGCGCCTATCGGCCCGCCGGCAATGGCTCCGACGGCACCGCCGGTCGCCGCGCCAGCCGCGGCTGAGCCGCCCGTGGTGGCGTGCTTCTCACCCTCGGGTGTGGCGTCGCGGTCGTCGTCGCGAAAGTTGACGCGTTCGCCTGACGTTTCAGGGTTCATGCATACCTCCTTGATTCGGCGCCTTCGGGCGTCGCCGATGCCGGAATGCAGCCCACGTGCCAGGCGACACCGTAAATTAGAACGTAGTGACGATGAAGTCGACAGCGCGGGTTTGATCGCACCAGCGGCCGGGGCGGCCCCCGCCGACACCTGGACCTTGCGCAGCACGCTCGCTCTGGCGCTGCTGTGCAGTGTCCAGTTCATGCTCGTTCTGGACCTGACCATCGTCAACGTCGCCCTGCCTTCGATTCAGCGCTCGCTGGGTGGCTCGCGCGACGACCTGCAGTGGCTAGTGAGCGGGTACGCGCTGTCGTTCGGCGGTTTCCTGATGCTCGCCGGCCGCGCTGCGGACCTTTACGGCCGCCGGCGTTTCTTCATGCTCGGCCTGGCGTTGTTTGCCGTCGCTTCCCTGGCCGGCGGTCTTTCGCACAGCGTTCCGCTGCTGATCGCGGCGCGGCTGGTGCAGGGCCTTGGCGCTGCGCTCGTCTCGCCAGCAGCCCTGGCGCTGCTGACCACAACCTTCAGCGAAGGTCCCGAGCGCAACAGGGCGCTAGCTGTGTGGGGCGCCGTCGCCGCCGCGGGCGGCGCGGTCGGCCTCCTGCTCAGCGGCGTCATTACCGAAGTGCTGGGCTGGTCGTGGGTGTTCTTCTTGAATGTGCCGATCGCTGGGCTTGCGATCTGGCTCAGCCCGATCCTGCTGCCTGAGAGTCAAGCCAGGGGAGCCAGTCCGCGGCTGGACGTTGCCGGCGCCGTGTCGGTTACGCTCGGGTCGCTGCTGCTGGTCTTCGGTCTGAGCCAGGCTGCCACGGCGGGTCTGGTGGCCTGGCAAACGCTTGGTCCGATCGTCGCCGCCAGCGTTGCGTTCCGGGTATTCTTCGCCATCGAGCAGCGAACGGCGTCGCCGCTCGTGCCGCTGGAGATGTTGCGCCGACGCTCGTTGAGCGGTGCCAACGTGGTGATGCTGCTGCTCACGGCGGTGGTGGCAGCGCAGGGCTTTTTCGCCACCTTCTATTTGCAGCAGGTGATGGGCTTCTCCGCGATCTCCACGGGTCTGTCGTTTCTGCCGATAGCGCTGATCATCATGCTCTTCTCCACGCTCAGTCCACGACTGGCGTACCGCTTTGGCACGCGGCGCATGCTCATCGTCGGAATGTCGATGATCACTTTGGCAATGCTGTCCTTCGTTCGCCTGCCACAGAACGCCACCTACCTTGTGGATTGGCTGCCTGGTTTCGCCGGCCTGGCCATCGGCATGGGCCTGGGTTTCTTCGGCGCCACCGTTTCGGCGACCACCGGTGTGCCGGACCATGAGCAGGGCGTGGTTTCGGGGCTGCTCAACACGTCTTCCCAGGTGGGCAGTGCGCTTGGGCTGGCAGTGTTGATCTCGATTGGCGCGGGCGCAACCGCTCTGTCAACGTCTGGAGCCGCGGCAGATCCGGCAGCCACGCTGCTGGTGGCATTCCGCACTGCGCACGCCGCCGGCGCCATACTCGCCGCCCTCGCAACGCTGGTAGCCATCGTCATGCTCCGCCCGGAGCCCAGCTCCGATTAGGTCCGGGGCGCCGCTGGACGCTCCGAGCGAATGCGCTGCATCGCTGCCGACAGTGCCTGCTGGTAGATCCAGAGGTCGCCCCAGTAGGCCAGACAGCGGAAGCCCTGATCGAGTTTTTCGCGCGCCTCCTCGGGGCTGGCGACCATGAACCCGGCTGCCTTGTGGTGCTGGCGGCAGGCGTTCAGCACACGCTGCACTGCAGCCAGGTAGGCCGGGTGCTCGAAGTCGGCCGGAATTCCGAGTGAGTTGGTCAGGTCGAAGTGACCGATCCACAGGACGTCGATGGCGTCGACCGCGGCGATACGTTCGACCTCTTCGAGGCCTGCCACGGTCTCGATCTGCGCGATCAGCAGGCCCTCAGCGTTGGCGGTTCGGATCTTCTCGGCGACATCGCCGCCAGCGTAGTCATCGTGAGCCACGCCGAAGGCAGCCCCGCGGCGTCCCACGGGCGGATACTTGGCGGACTGGGCCACCAGACGGGCCTGCTCCTCGCTCTCGACCATGGGCACCATGATGCCCATAGCGCCGACGTCCAGAGCGCGCGCGATGAAGTGGTACTGCGCGGCGGGGACGCGCGCCATTGGCACCAGGTTCGTGCCGCCGCACGCAGCGAACAGCGACTTGAGCGTCTCGGTACTCCAGCCGGTATGTTCCATGTCGAACAGGACGAAGTCGGCGCCGGAGCTGGCGATGATGCGACCGATGCCCGGGGTGCCGAATTCGAACACCATCGTGCCCAGGGCAATGCCGCCGTCGGCCAGCAGTCGTTTGACGCGATTGGACTTCACGCGGTCGGACTCGCAGTCTGCCTGTTGGACAGGCGTCGTTGCAAGCGCGGGTGCTGAAGCGCGTCGGGGTTGACCACGAACGGCGGGATGCGGCCGGCGGCCACCTCGATGATGCTGCGGCAAGCGCTTTCGCCCATGGCGGTGAAGCACTCGTCGGTCCAGCAGATTGCGTGCGGCGCCACGATGACGTTGTCAAGCCCGAGCAGCGGATCGCCTGCATCGATCGGCTCTGTCTCGAAGACATCGAGGGCGGCACCGGCCAGACGGCGGGCGGACAGCGCCTCAGTCAACGCGCGCTGGTCGACGATTGGTCCGCGGGCAGTATTGATCAGGTACGCGGTCGGTTTCATGAGCGCGAGTCGGTCGGCGTTCAGCAGATGGTGCGTCTGCGGGGTCAGGGCGCAGTTGATCGAGACGATGTCTGAAATCCGCAGCAGCGTCTCCAGGTCGACCTGCTCGACGCCCGCCGCCGCAGCCTCGGCTGCCGAGAGGTACGGATCGAACGCAACGTGGCGCATGCCCAGCGGCAGCGCCAGACGGACGATCTCGCGGCCAATGTTGCCGAGGCCAATGATGCCCAGCGTTCGGCCGGTCAAGCCGGTGCCCATGGAGTCCACTTTGGCCGCCCATCCACCGCTGCGGGTCAGGCGGTCCTTTTCGAACATCCGCAGGCTCAGGGCCAGCGTGTAGGCCAGGACGCTGGTGGCCACCGGACGTCGCACGCCGTCTGGTGTGATCGTGACCAGGACACCTGCACGGGTGCAGGCATCCACGTCGACGTTGTCGTAGCCAACGCCGAAGCGGGCCACGAGCACGAGCCTAGCGTTGTTTGCTGACAGGGTGGCGGCGGTTACGCGGGGTGCCAGGACAAGCAGCGCGTCATAGCCGCGGACGTCTGCTGCTTGCAACTCGGAGGTCGTCTCGGATTGACGTGGCTCGGATTGACGTGGCTCGGATTGACGAGGCAGAAAATCCCAGGTCACGCCGGCAGCGGCTTCAAGTAGCTCGAGGCCGATGTTCTGGAAGGCGAGCGAACCGTCCGCCTTGAGAAAGTCGCGGGTCAGGCCAACGCGAAACGGCTCAGGCACGACGCTGATCCCTCCGCTGCGCATTGTTCCATCGCCAGCCATCAGTCCACAAATCGAACAGAAAAAAAGTCTTTGCAGCTGGCTCGGCGAAACGGACCAGTTGTTTGCCTTCTTCAACGATCGATGTCTGGACCTCTGTGCTGAGCGGCTCAAATGGGCACGACGACCCCGGCGGCTGCCTGTTTGGCCCGCTCCGTCGTCCATGTGCCCGCCACGAAGCCGCCAACCAGCACGGTTGCAGCGACGCGTAGACCTGGCAGGTACACCCTGTGAACAACTCCCGACCCCGCTCGTGGCGCTAGCCCACCAGATCGGTCCGCAGGCTCTCGAAGACGGGCAGCAAGCCAGTCCTCAGCCAGCGTGAAGCGCGGCTTACCGGGGTAGCTCCATGTCGTCTTGACCGGTACCTGGACCATGGGCAGGTGCGTCCGCACCGCGTACTGCATGGCGCCAGGGTCGCCTTCGGGCAGCAGGCTCGTGAGCAGCGCGGTGATGTCGGCGAAGCTGCGGGGTTGTATACGCATGAACTCCGCGGGCCGCGTCTAGCGGCGCGGGCACGTCGACGCTCGCGCCACGCTGCTTCAGGCTCTGGAGTGATCGTGGCGGCGTTCAGGCAGGTCCACGTCGAAGGCCGAGACCGCTGGCTTGAAGAAACGCGCTCAGAGGCCGGAGAAGAGATCGTCTTCGGGTGACGAGCGTGCGCTTGGGCCACTCATCCGCTGGAACGTCTCGCGACCCAAAATCTCTTTGAAAATTGGCGGTGGCAGGCGCATGAAGAATTGCTCCTGGCCCATCTGGGTGGCGTGGGCTGCCAGCGCGCTTCGCTTCGCGTCTATGTACTCGCCTACGTCCACGATGGTCGTGACCCGGTCGTCTGAGACTCCGAACGTCGGCCTGGCGTCTCCGCCCTCTTCAGACTGGTCAGCGAACGGTGCTTCGATGCCGGCCTCCCGCAGCAGCTCGGCAAAGCGTTTGAAGCCCGAGCGGGGGATGACCGCGTAGTACAACTTCGCCGGCGACCACGGTGCGCCGGCGTCTGGAAATCGGCTCGAATCGCCGGCAGCCTCGAACGCTGCGACGGCCACCTGGTGCGCTCGGATGTGGTCCGGGTGACCGTAGCCACCATTCTCGTCATAGGTGACGACGACGTCTGGCCGCTCCTCGCGCATGACCCGCACAACCCTGGCAACCGCTTCGTTGAGGTCGGCCTGGTGGAAACTGGCCGGGTTGTCGTTGTCGGCAGTGCCCTGCATCCCAGAGTCGCGGTAGCCCAGCTTCACCAGACGCCGGATGCCGAGAATGCGCACGGACTCGTCCAGCTCGCCAGCACGCACCTGCGCCAGGTTCTCCGGCGTGGCGAGCGCCGCATCGCTGATCTCCCCGACCGCGCCATCGGTGCAGGTAACCAGCACGGTACGCACGCGTTCGGCACCGTAGCGGGCCAGGACACCGCCGGTCCCGAGGCACTCGTCGTCTGGATGGGCGTGGACGGCCAGGAGTACGCGGGCTTTGTCAGTCAACACAGTCACTCATCTCGCTAACAGCGTAAGAGACGCGTTTGCTATGCTGCGGCCCTTATGGCACACGTCGAGGCGATCCACATCGCGCCCAGCGCCGGCAGTCCGATGCAAGCGATGCCCGAGGTCGAGGCCGTGGCCGGGGTGGGCCTGGCCGGCGATCGGTACTCCACTCGCCTGGGCTTTTACTCCGCCCGTCCGACCGATCCGGGCGCTCGCGAGGTGACGCTCTTCGAGGCGGAAGTCCTCGACCAGTTGCGTGCTGAGCGCGGAATCGTGCTGAACGTGTCCGAACACCGCCGCAATCTGACCACGCGCGGGGTGCGATTGGACGGTCTGCTTGGCCGTCGGTTCCAGGTTGGTGACGTGGTGCTCGAAGGGGTGAAGGATTGCCCGCCGTGTGAGCACCTGGAGCAGCTCCTCGGCAAGCCGGTCCTGCAACCGCTGGTCAACCGCGGAGGTTTGCGGGCCCGAGTGGTGGAAGGCGGCACGATACACGTCGGGGATGCGATCGCGCAGCAGACGGTCGTCGTCCAGCCAGAAGGGCCGCTTGGTCACAGCCTCTCAGGCTGACGCTGTGCCTGGGGTGGTGAGACGGGCGCCCACGACGCGGGCCTGGCTCGCGCCGATGGCAGCCCAGGGCTGCGGCTGCGTCGTCGATCCGAGCTGCTCCAGGGCCTCTTCCGCATTCAGACCCGAGGCGACCAGTGCCTGGCCGGCCTTGCGAATGGCGCTCGCTATCTCGCGGGTGACTTCGGCATACGCCCGCCCCAGCGCACCCCGACTGTCGAGCACGCTGCGCGGTACCCCGAGCTTGTGCAGGTCGCTGCGCAGTCGCCCGAACGGATAGGCGCTGCGCGGCAGAAGCGCCAGACGCTCTTCAAGCGCTTTGCGACTGGCAAGCTCGTTCTGGATGTACACCAGCAAGGTATTCAGGGTCCGGGCCTTGCCCGCCTGTCGGAGATCCGCGATCACCGCCGGGGCGTCGACCTTTTGGAGCTCGGTCTCGAACAGCCCGGTGCGCAGTCGGCTGAGTGCGCCCTCCACGCCGGCGCCCAGGCGGTAGTAGCGTTCAATGGCCTCGATGCCGGTTAGCCGATCCAGGTCCGCTGACTCCAGTCGCGCGACGGTGCGCGCGGTCGCCCAGCCTGGCAACGGTTCGAAGAAGGCGCGTGGCTCGACCGGCAGCAGGAGTGTGGGTAGCGCCGGCTCGGCGACCAGCGCGGCGTGGTTGGCAGGATGCACCGGCGCCACGAACCGGCCATCACGAGCCTCGACCGCTGCCGACGGCTCGAGGCCGAGTGCCTGGCGCACGTCCGCCAGGGCCGACTGGAGCGAAGGAAGCTCGGCGGCTAGCAGGTGGTCGAGGGTTTCGGTGCTCACCTGGCGCTCAGACGCGGTCTCCAGCGACCATTTGAAGTCGAGCGGCTCGAGCGCCAGCCGACCCTCCTCGGCCCAGGTCCGCAACGCGTCGGCGTGGGGTAGCCCGCTGCCGAGCACTTCGGCCATCAGGCGTGGGGTTGCGGCCAGCACGATCAGATAATCTCCGGGGCCGAGCTGCTCGCGTGCCAGGGAGCCCGCGACGTGTTCCCAGCGTGCCCCGATGTGCTCGCTGGCTCGGCCCCAATCGCCGATGTGCCAGACCAGCCGGCCGGTGAGCGGGCTGGTGTGAGTCAGACGTGGGGGCGGCCCGTACAGACCCCGCCGCCGCTGTCTGGAGCCAGTGTGGGAGCCTTCCCGTGGAGCTTCTTGGGTCATGCCTACCAGTGCTCCGTATTCAGTACTTCGGTACAACGTGAGGTGTGCTGAATTACCTTGATTGGGAATTGTCGCCTGAGCAAGCGATGATCCAGGGCGTCGTGCGTGAGTTTGTCGAGCGCGAGGCGCTGCCGCTTGTGAACGACTGTTTCGAAAGGGGCGATTTTCCGCGCCAGCTCATCCCGCGTCTGGGCGAGCTGGGCGTACTCGGACCGACGATCCCGGGCTACGGCTCGGACCTCGACTACACCAGCTACGGCTTGATCTGTCAGGAACTGGAGCGGGGTGACTCGGGGCTGCGCAGCTTCGTGTCGGTACAGGGCAGCCTGGTGATGTTTCCGATCTCCGCCTACGGGTCGAAGGAGCAAAAAGCGCGCTACCTGCCCGGACTCCACAGCGGCGAGCTGATCGGCTGTTTCGGGCTGACCGAGCACGAGCACGGCTCGGACCCCAGCGGAATGGAAACGCGCGCTGTCCGCGACGGCGATGGCTACGTGCTGAACGGAGCCAAGATGTGGATCACCAACGGCAACCTGGCCGATGTCGCGCTGGTATGGGCCAGGGTAGCCGAGGATGGTCACGAGACGGTGCGGGGCTTTCTCGTCGACACGGATACGTCGGGATTCACTGCCAATATGATCAAGCACAAGTTGAGCCTGCGGGCGTCGGTCACCAGCGAGCTGGTGCTGCAGGATGTGGGGGTGGCTTCGAGCTGCATGTTGCCGGGCGTCAAGGGTCTGCGGGGACCGTTGTCGGCGCTGAACGAGGCTCGGTTCGGCATTGCTTTCGGGGTGGTGGGTGCCGCGATGGCGTGCTACGAATCGGGGCTCGAGTACTCCAAACTGCGCCAGCAATTTGGTCGACCGATTGGCGGGTTCCAGTTGACGCAGCACAAGCTGGTAGATGCGCTGCAGGGTATCTGCCAGGGTCAGTTGCTGGCGTACCAGCTCGGGCGCCTGAAGGACGCCGGTCGGTTGCGGCCGGCCCAGGTCAGTCTGGGCAAGCGTGCCAACGTGTCGATGGCGCTCGACGTGGCGCGGAGCATGCGGAGCGTGCTTGGCGGCAACGGCATCAGCCTGGAGCACCCGATCTTCCGCCACATGGTCAATCTCGAATCGGTCTACACCTACGAAGGTACCCACGAGATCCACACGCTGGTAGTCGGCTCAGACATTACCGGGATGGATGCCTACACGGGCTAAATTGTTCCTAGCCAAGAATCAGTTCATTTTCGGTCACGGCCCAGAATTCCATAACGAGCTCATTCACTAAGTCGTGGGCTGCGGCATGGGAGGAGCTCGTAACGAGTTTGTTCTTAAGTCGTGGGCTGCGGGACCGTAGGTAGTCATAACGAGTTTGTTATTAAGTCGTGGGCTGCGGCCCTCTCCCCAGGGCTACTCGCCCTGGACCTCGCGCCAGTAGGGGCTCGCGATGGCACTACCCTCGACCACCCGCGTTGCCGCGCTCGATTAGGGACCTGGCCTGTCCCGCGGGGGCATGTCGCCGTAAGCCCGCGAAGCGCGCGAATGGACAGGCCGCAGCATGCGTTTGAGCACCGGCGGAAAGAGGTTTCGCTCGGCGTCGAAGTTGGTGCGTGACGGAGCGGCGAAGGATCCGCTTCTCGTGACGAGGCTGGAGTTACGGCTCCTTCGGCGTTCCTCATCAGGATGACAGCGCCGCGCGTAGAATCCCTCACTCCCTCGAAGGCTGACACTTCGCCTCTTCCAGAGGGAGAGGGGGTTTCTTGTCTCCTGCCGCCTGCCAGCGGGCGGTTGAGCAAGTTGTTGTCTAGGTCTGCAGGCGCGAGGTCCAGGGCGAGTAGCCCTGGGGAGAGGGCCGCAGCCCACGACTATAGAAACAAACTCGTTGTGACTACCTACGGTGCCGCAGCCCACGACTTAATGAAAAAGCTCGTTGTGAAATCCTGACACGCGCAGCCCACGACTTAAGCAGAATTTCTTCTAGTTGCGGCGATCTTGAGGGCCCGCGGTGCGCTGGGCTACGAGTACCCAGTACGAGAGGGCTTCGACGAGGGTGTCGTGCACGGCTTCGAGGAAGAGGCCGTCGTCTACGGGTGGGTTTGCGCCGGGGACCCAGATGCTCAGGCCCAGCACGACGCCGATGGCGCAGTCGGTACCGGCCAGGCCTTCTTCGATCAGGTCGGGTCGCGGTCCCCAGCAGCCGAGGCGCGGGTTGAGCTCGCCCGTCGAACGCGGCCGCGGCGCATAGAACTGGACCACGGTTTCGTTCAAGCGATTGGTCAGGTAGGCCCAGACGTTGGCGCAGGCGTCGGCTTCCCGCAGCCCAAGGTCGTGGGGTGCTAGAGGCTGCGTGCCATAGTAGATCGCGATCTGCACCAGGTGGGTATGGGGCTCGGGTTCGACATCGCGCTGGACAGCCGAGACGGCAAGGCGAAACAGGTGGGCTCCAATGCGAATGCGCTGATTGATGGCCGGGCTGGACAGGTCAGGTAAAGGCGCCGCCCACGAACCACGCTCGGGCAAATACGCCACGCGGCGAATTGTAGGCGGTCCGAATCGCTCTACATCGGTACGCCTAGGGAGTTCGGCCGAAAAGCGCATGGCCAAGAGCGAACAGCGGCCGAACTCCGTTCGACAGACTGGGCTAGAGGGGCGATGTCCGTGCAGAAGACTTTTCGGCCGCCCCTCTGGCCGCCGCTCCGGCTTGTGTTCAACGTACCGAGGGGCGCATATTGAGGCCGCCGGCCGATCATGAGCGACATCACCTGCAGAATTTGTGGCGGACTGGTTCCGACAGAGCCCGGTCCCACGTGGCACCCAGGCCCGTCGGCTCGCCTGGCTGAGCGACATATGCAGGCCCATCTGGACACCCACTCCTTCGCCGAGGTGCTGCGCTTCGAGATCCGCCAGGACCTCGAGGAAGTTCCCGACGAGCAGCGCCCGACGATCGTTCGGGATATCTACCGCAGCTTGCTGGGCACGGTCACTGACGCCGGGTTCACGCTGAACGACGCGGACGGGGTAGCTGCGTATTCCCTCGACGAGGCACTCGGCGGCCTCGAGGTCTATCAGCTCTGGCGCAACGCCAACCGGTGCGGTCTCGGCGCCTGCCGACACGCCTAAACACGGCTTGATCGGTACTCACTCGGCACGAGTCGGTACTATTTGGCCCGCATGGCCTACGACGTCAAAGCCAACTCCAACATCCTGTTGAGCGGGCGCGATCGTGCCCCGGCCCGCTCCTTCTACAAAGCGATCGGCTTCACGGACGAGGATCTTCGGAAACCGATCATCGGCATTGCCAATACCTGGACCGAGACGATGCCGTGCAACTTCAATCTGCGCCAGCTCGCGGTGCGGGTGAAGGAGGGCGTGCGGGCTGCTGGCGGCACGCCCATGGAATTTAACACCATCGCCGTCAGCGACGGCATCACCATGGGTACCGAGGGCATGAAGGCGTCGCTCGTCAGTCGCGAGGTCATCGCCGACTCGATGGAGCTCATGGCGCGCGGCTACTTCTTCGATGCCATGATCACGCTCGTGGGGTGTGACAAGACCATCCCCGCTGGCGCCATGGCGCTGCTGCGCGTCAACGTGCCTGGCTTGCTGCTCTATGGCGGGTCGATCATGCCCGGGCGGCTGGGCGACCGGAATCTGACGATCCAGGACGTATACGAGGCCGTCGGCCAGCACTCGGCTGGCAAGATCACGGACGAAGAGCTGAAGGACGTCGAGGACTTTGCCTGCCCGGGTGCTGGTGCCTGCGGCGGGCAATTCACCGCTAATACCATGGCCCTGGCACTCGAGTTCTGCGGCCTCTCGGCCATGGGAACGGCCGGCGCTCCAGCCGAGGACCCCCGCAAGGGCGACATCGGCCGCCAGTGCGGAGAGCTGGTCA
>JAABUQ010004690.1_pt1 | contig 23016 bp, 24 predicted proteins | sample 5560001 | NCBI WGS metagenome assembly JAABUQ01 (sample SAMN10711888, study PRJNA513371) | rock metagenome | isolation source: Antarctica rocks | place: Antarctica: Victoria Land, Finger Mt nord | collected 2015-12-18 | reverse complement strand
GACGGATGTGGATGAGGCACATTGTTGGGGAGGATGGGTTGGCTTGCGGTGCCTGGTTTTCTTGGAGGGGGGGGTGTTTTGGTTTGGGGGATCTGGGGGAGGAGGTTTTGTCGAGGTCCGTGTGGGTTGGTGGCTAATTTGCTATCGATAGGATGGCTTGAAGCGAGAGGATGAGATGAGAGGATAGTGAGAGCTCTTCATGTCTGGAAGGGAAGCCTGGCGAGGCATTTGGGAGTGGCTGAGGTGGCATTGGGAGGAGGGCGAACAAGGAGTCACGTTGTTTCATTGGCAAGGCTGTGACTCACGGAGGAGCGTGTAGCAGTGTAGGCGATTGGCAATCCTTCACTGTTAGACAATGAGCCTCAATCTTCTGTTACCGGGACTCCAGAACGGGTTCCCGAGATGAACGTTGGAAATCGTTGGCAGCAGGCTCTCTACAAATTGGAAGCCAAGCCTTCGAAAGTCGGCGCAGCAGGATTGTGCTTCCAGGCTTCTACAGGCCCAGACCGATTTCTGCTCTATTGCGAGGTCGCCTGTGGGATGTTCTCGCTGACCATGGCTATTGCCGAGCTCAGGAAGAGGAGCAAAGTAGGGAAAAGAAGATAGAGGCCGATTAACGCAATTGAAGCGGAGTGACACGACAGCTTGGACAGGCAGAACTCTTTTCGCTCAAAGGCAAAACTCAGCGCTGCGTCATCTGCGTACAGATGCTAGAACATCAATCTATAAAAAGACAAATGCTGACACGCCGACGCTGATGCGAACCATACTATACGCCCCCTCATATCTCATAATATAGCAGGAAGTGGTATCGTTGTAGCATGATCCAAAATGTTGCTTTGCAAGAGAAGAAAATTGCCCGAACGCCAGCCATCCAATCATGAATCGTAGGAATATTGTGTGGGCATGCAAAACATCCAGCTGAAGCTGAACGGAAAATCATGTCCTCCTGAGCGCTCCTTACATGACAGAACATGCGTCATCTTGATCTTTAGCTGGCTCAGGTTTTCTTTACAACAATTTTGGGCTTGGGCTTGGGCTTGGGCTTGGGCTTCCCGGCCATCCATGCTGAAAATCCTGTTCGCTCTTTCGGCTTCTTCGGCTTGCCTCCTAAGGGAGCGTCAGCAATGATGATCGAAGACAAGACTGAAATCGAGATCCACAATTTGATGGAGTAAGGGGGTGGGGAGTATTTGGGATATCTAGAGAAACAAACCTGGATCTGGGAGAGGAGGCGGGACCATAATCACTTCTTCCGGAGGCACTTCTTCGAGGGGTGGCGGAGGCTCTGGCATAGGCCACATGTGCATGGTTATGGTCCAGTCCGGCTCTACCACCGTCTCCCACACTTGGGGCAAAATAATATCCCCAGTCGGTCCCACGAGGTCATAGTGACCATCAGCGACATGAGGGCCAATTACTTCGACGTGCAGGAATGCTTGTCTGATAAGATCTTCCATGCCCTAGACACGTTCTTAGTCCACCGCTAACATAGTAACGGGTTGAGTTGTGAGTCACTTACCATCCACGTGTTGCACAGATGGAAAGGGAACTGGAACTTCCTTCCAACGGCGTCCTTGAACTTTAGAGGCTTTTTTCTCTCTTCTGGTGGCGGAGGAGCAGCCGGGGCTGGTGTTGCATCTGCTACTGCCTTCTCTTTGGCTGCCTCTGCCTCCTTTTTCGCTTCCGCGGCGTCTCCGGCGGCTTTCTCCTCGGCCTCCTTCCTAGCCGCTGCAGCTGCTGCACTCGAGGCAACGGCGATTTCTTCCGCTTTCAGCTTTTCAGCTTCAGCTTTGGCAGCAGCCTCTTCCGCAGCCTTCTTCGCCGCAGCTTCTCTTGCCTCACGATCCGTCCTCTCATCTATCAGGATCTGTTCCAAGCGAGCGAATCTTTCGTCATCTTTGGGTGCTTCGGCAGGAGGAGGTGGGGTAGGCTGGACCGGCGCCGGCGCGGGAGTGGGCGCTGGAGTTGGCACTGGCGCTGGTGTCGGGGCTGGCGCCGGGGCCGGGGCCGGTGGTGGAGATGTGTAAATTGGTACGTACTGAGTGTAGATGGGCGTCGGTGTTGGAGCGGCCAATGGATGGCCATGAGGATAGGGAAAGAAGCCGGGAGCTGGAGGACGATGCATCAAATCCTGACTGCTGTAGGGCGAGGCAGGGTGAGCCATCGGATTGACATGAGGCGTTGGAGGGAAGTACCCGTGGGGTCCTCCTCCACCTGCCGTTTGATATGGGGAGAGCCCGTACGGGGCAGGACTACCGAACGGGACTAATTGTCCTGCAGCCGGCACATTGCCTGTCTGAGCATAGGCGGCGTAGCCTGGAGCAGACGAATAGCTGGCTGGGTAGCCAGTCTGTGGATTACCAGCTATAGGCGCCCATTGTGCATAGGCACGCCCAGGGCCAGGGACTTGGATAGGGACTTGGGGATGAGGCGCCCGGGCGTAGCCTGCCGCCGCCCATTCCTCGTAGGAGTCCACGCTTTCGGGATCGGACGGCGGTGGTACTGCGCGCGTCCGTGGATGTGGTCGATGTGCTAATCGCTCGTGCGGTACTTCACGCCGGGATGCTTGGCGGCGTGTTGGATTTGGTCGAGGAGCTTCAGGGGCTACTGGACGATGTTGATTGGAGGTTCGTGGTCGAGATGCTGATTCCGAAGGCCCTATCTCATCGGGATATATGTGGTTCCAACTGCCTTCCTCAACTGGATCTGATGGTTCAGAGTAGTTGTGGCTTCCGACTGCCGAAGTTGGTGACGGCAGATGCACTCCAGTACCGTTCGAATCCTCTTCGTCAGTGTAAGAACGTGACGATCCGGAGTGAGAGTGGTCGGAGTTGTGCGCAGTGGAGATATGATCGACAGTGATGTTAAATCTAGTTGCCATAGCAATGGTCAGTGGAATCTCTGCTAAGCAAACCGTTTTCACTCACGGCATTCGATTGATCAACGGACAAGGGATTACCTAGCTCGAAGCCTCCTATCAAGGAGAAGGCCGAGCATAGATAGCCTTGACTTTGGCTATGGTAAGTGGGCTCGCGCCCAAATCAAGTGTGCCGACTTCGGGCCGTGGGTCGAGTACGGTTACAGATAGGGTATGTTTGGAAGCTCGGACGATTTTCGGATACTGGAGCAAAGGTCGAAGTCCTTGAATGTCACCTGGATATTTCGAGGGCCCGTCCTTCGTTATTGCGCTCTTGGAAGGCGTACGCCGATAGCGGCGGTAGGAAGCAAGGGACGAAATAAGGATGTTTTCCCACACAGCGCAAAGAAATTTAAAGGAGCGTATGAATAACGAAGGCGGTGGAAGGAAGGGAGTGGGTATGTGTATGTATTGCCAGCAAACAGTGGACTGAGTAAATGGTCGAATGATGTTGTGGTTTTATGCAGCATGCGGCTTATGGTGGGGGAAACGATACGATAGGACTGTGTTCCTGTTCGAAGCTACGCCTGCTTTCACCCGCCGGTCAGATCACGGTTGTACCATCTCAAGAGCGGATATATGAATACCTTTGATGCCACAAGGCACCACGAGATCTGATCGCGCTTTCAGGGTTTTTTCCTGATACGCGTGCGAACCCTCCGAGGCTTGTCGTGCTGCCTTTGGTGCATTGAGGCTGGCTACTGTACGCCGGAGACACGTAATCGTGTGCAAGAAGGTGCAACGTCAGTAATGCCGGAGTTTGAATACGCTCGAAATTCTGGATAATGATTTTTGATGACTAGATGCAATGCGCCCCCACTTAATATATAAATGAGTAGAACGAACAACCTTCGCTTGAGGCGACTACAACCACGCCATCCAAATTTTCTTGTCCAGAGATTTGGCTGCTGCCCAACCTGTGATTCAAGTTATCATACCACTGGGGTGTCGTGTGAGGATGGTTGACGAAAGCGTAGATATCAATACTATATTAGTTCGCGATAGCGCACGTCCGAGCCCAACATGTCGGCCCAATGTGAAGGAATCGCCAATTGAGATGCTGGAGCCGCCATTTGAGCAGGCTCGCACTTGACCAGAACCGATCACATTCGAACGAATGAACATATCAACGAATATCAATGAACAGTATGGCTTGTGCAACACCACATGAGCAATCGCGAAAGCGCTTCTGCGTGTGCACAACAAGTGGAGTCTGTCACCCGTAGTGAAGTCGGACAGACTGCGGGCCACGACACCAGATACTTAGCTTTTCAGATACATCCACTCTGGTGCAGCTGCGGACAGCACATAGGGTAGGTGCGTGTCCATAGGGCCTTGCCGGACCACTTGCACGGCTCACTGGGGTCCAGTCCAAAAGTCATGAGCGTGAGCAATTGCTGTACATAGGCATGCTCGACGTTGGACTGGCCAGCGGCCGAGGAGCCATGACCAATTCCAGAGATTCCATATTTAAACCTCCCCTCTTCCACACTCCATTTCAGAGGCTTTTATCGAGTAACGGCTTGTGTGCTCTTGTTTAAAAGTTCCTTCACCGCGGTGGTCTCGGCCTGATTGTACTGGCCGATGTTCGAGAGCCTCGCTATCTGTGACAGTCGTGAAGTCGCTTTTTCGTTGAGTTGGTTCAGGGTCTGCTCGGAAGGCACTGGTAGCTCGTCCTCGTGGGTAGTTGTCATCGCACTCGATGCGCCTGTTGCGCTTTTAAAAAGTAGATCTAACAATCGATCCGTCGTCTGTGCAAAAAGTCTAGTAAGCTCGCGCGATGTCGCATAGTAGGTTTCACTGACCAACTTTAGTCCATAATAACCTCTGAGGTAATCATCGCACAGCTCGATGCTCCTGCAGAAATGTCGCATGGACTCAGACAATATTCTGCCATGACTGCTCTGATTACCACTTGACGCGGACATATAGAGCACCTCACCCAAGCGAGCGTGTACCTACGCGATTTCGACATCAGCCAAAGTCCTTAGATCTCTGTGCTATACTAGAAAGCCACGTACATTCCAAGCATTGGGGGCTACCAGTAAAACTTCTTCGAGGCAGTATTCTGCTTGAGAGAAACGACCATGGGATAGGTACAGCTCCGCCAGTTCTGCCCAGGCCTCAATATCTGTAGGGGAAGCGTCCAAAAGCTCGACGAGCGCGTCAACAGCCTCGCTGGTCCTTTGCAGGGTCTTAAGGAGCGCTATACGTCGCTTCATAATTGGCTTTTGAACAATTATCAGCACCCAGGCGTTGAAGTCTATCTGGTTTTCGGGATTTTACTGTGTTGGTAGGGCTTTCAGCAAGCACCCCGTTGTACTCCTTCAACATCTTTTCCAACGCGGCATCATTCTCTGCCACAGCCTCTTGATAAAGCCCACGTAGTGCCATTATACGCTCGTTGGCAGCTCCAAACCGCTCAATGAGTTTTTCAAGGCACATGAAAGCTGATTTGTCGTCCCCAGTCCGCAGACAGGATAGGAGTACCCTCTCGTATGTTGTCCATAGCTCCGCCGACTCTGGGCTTGATAAGAATGGTACTGGTATAGGGATTCTGCTGGCTGTGTATTTCCCAATGTGTTGCGGAGCTTCTCGAGACAGAGCGAGAGCTTCGGAGTGTGATTGTTGCATAGGTGAAACCAGCGCGGTGCTAGCCATCGCCTCAAGGTTGCTGGTCTTTGGTTCAAGCTATTTCCAGCCACCGATTTCTGTATTGATCTTTATGGAGCTCACACCAAGTCCCTGGGGTGCTGCTCAGGGTTATCGACAGTTGAAACGGCCGAGCCGGCTGTTGTTGAATGTTGTATCTCCCTAATGCTTGCTGCAGATCATTTGGACCTCGGTTAGGGCTGCATTCACTAGCGCCGTCGCCCAAGGTTGCTTTATCATTATTCCACCCGACATCATCTAGCACCTAGGAAATACTTCGTACATCGAGCATGTGCGATGCCAGAGCCTAACTTGGATCGTGGTTTGTCAGAAATCTCCCTAGCTATCCAAACCTGTTTGGTATGGCTGCATCGCTTGGCGCGGGGAGTTTCAGCAATCTGGATGCAGACAACCTTCAATCCAAGGTGGCAACATGTAGGTTATCTGGGCCGAAGTCATGGATCGAGCTGACCGAATTAGGTTTGAGAAATCCTTGTACGACCTCATACGGGGCTTGCGGACTCATAAAGGAACGGAGAGGGAATATATACAGAGCAGTCTACGAGAATGCAGGGCCGAAATCCGAGGTTCAGATATGGGTACGTAGTCCCACCTGACTCGTGGGAGGAACGGAGAATTCATCGAAGACAGACCTCAAGGCCACAGCGCTTCTGAAGCTGATCTATCTGGAAATGTTTGGCCACGACATGTCCTGGGCTTCGTTCAACGTTCTGGAGGTCATGTCTTCCCCAAAGTATATTCAGAAGCGTGTAGGATATCTTGGGGCTGTACAGAGCTTTCGTCCAGATACGGAAGTCTTGATGTTAGCTACGAATTTGTTAAAGAAGGTGAACACTATACACTGGCCACACAGGGACAATCTGATGATTGATCCCAGGACGTCAGCTCGGCACTTCCTCTTACAATTTCTTTGCCACTCATAACGTTACCTCATGTCATCACGCCTTCTTTAGCTTTGTCACTTCTCTCAGACCTTACGCCTAGGTTGTCCCATTCAGACCCCAATATCCGCAAAAAGACTGTCGTGGCTCTGTATCGGCTGGCTTTGGTTTATCCTGACACCCTGCGCCCAGCATGGCCAAAGATCAAGGAGATACTGATGGATGAGGAGGAAGATTCAAGCGTTACAGCTGCAACCATAAATGTAGTATGCGAACTTGGGTGGAGGAGACCTAAAGATTTCCTGCCACTGGCCCCTCGACTTTTCGAACTGTTGGTGGACGGTGGCAACAACTGGATGGCTATCAAGATCATCAAATTGGTAGGCCTCTTTTCGCTGCTATCTATAACGGATATTGATACGGGGTAGTTCGCAACTCTGACTCCTTTAGAACCTCGACTGGTTAAGAAACTCCTGCCCCCCTTGACGAATCTCATACGCTCGACGCCTGCGATGTCCCTGCTCTATGAGTGCATTAATGGTATTATTCAAGGAGGTATACTAGAGAGTACTGATGGCGTACGAGAGGGTGAAGAGATAGCCTCATTATGTGTGGGTAAGCTGCGTAGCATGATCGAGGTAGAGGATGATCCAAATTGTAAGTTTACCCTAATCGTGGCTACTGGCTATTCTTACACCACTCCAGTAAGATATGTTGCGCTTCTGGCATTCAACCGCATTGTCACATCCCATGCGCACCTTGTCTCTATGCATCAAGATGCTATATTGAGTTGCATCGATGATCCAGACATCTCAATACGACTGCAAGCGCTAGACCTAGGAGCTGGTATGGTCAGCAGTGACAACCTTGTGGCAGTCGTTGAACGTCTCATGCGGCAGCTCCGAAATGCACCACTCTCGACCGCTACTAATGGCACTGATCAAAGGCATACAGAAGGAATCGTGCCAGCCGCAGACTCGGACGGCGAAGATCCTGCAGCAACCCTACGACCTATCAAGGGAAGCATGAACGATGCGCCACCCCTACCGGCTGAATATCGAGTTTCTATAATACGCCGCATACTCGACATGTGTTCCAAGGATACCTATGCGAACCTTAGTGACTTCGAGTGGTATATTGAGACATTGGTGCAGCTTGTAAAGCTCGTCCCACCACTAAACAAATCTTCGAAAAGTGCACCGAATGGTCATGATTTCACAGCTGGTCAAGGGTCGTTGAGCTCGTGTGAAGACATCTCGGAAGCCATTGGTTCAGAGTTCCAGAACGTTGCTGTGAGGGTCAGCACGGTGAGAGCTGAGGCTGTCAATGTAGTAGCATCCTTAATGGTCATTGATGGTGGCAAAACCACTTTGGCAAACATCGGGGACGGGGGCGAAGGCGTACTTCGCTTTGGCTCTTGGATCGTAGGCGAGTACGCAGACCATCTTCTTGACCCGTCTGGAACCTTGACAAACGCAATACACTCAAAGACGGAGTCTCTTGCGCCGCAGACGATATGCGCCTACCTCCAAGCTATACCAAAAATCTTGATTTGTACCCCTTCATTCAACAACCACCCTTGGACTCCAGAGCGGAAAAGCATGACATCTTTACGGTTAGCAAGGATCACCCACTTCCTCGAAAACCTTACCACGCATCCGAGTCTCGAGGTGCAGGAGCGGTGTGTAGAGCTATTGGAGCTCATGCGTGTAGCGAGCCAAGCAGTCACAGATCATGACCTAGACAGCGAACATGGCCCACTGTTACTCACCAAAGCTATACCTTCGCTCTACACAGGTGACGAGCTAAAACCGGTGGCGCCCACTGCTCAAAAGAAAGTTCCTCTCCCGAACGATCTTGATCTTGACATCCCCATCAATGACGACCTCGCAATACTCCTGCAACAAGCCGACTACGACGACCAAACAGATCCCGAATTCGCCGACTTCGAATCCTTCTTCAACGTCAGACCCGATCGCAAACCCATCATCAGCGCCGCAATCGACACCCTCCCCTCCATCGAGCCTGAATCACACTCCTATCAACAAACCGACAACACACTCGACCCCAATACTCTCTCCAAAAAGCGTCAAGAACGACGCTTCCGCAACAAGGATGATCCCTTCTACATCGCCAGTGATGATAACATCTCCGGCGCCTCCACCCCCTTCCACGACATTCTCCGTAGCACCAACGGCGAAGAGGTCAACGTCGACTCTATTCCTATCATGGATCTCGATCTTGGCGACAAGGTTCCTGGGACAGAGAGCTCGGATCCGGAACCTAGGAAACCGAAACGCAGACAGCCAAAAAAGCACCATATCGCTATGGACGAGAACATCGATCTAGACGACACACTACTAGATCGAACAATTGGCGCCCGCACTTCCAGCCCAGCACCTCCCAGCAGAGGTGCAAAGCCGAAGAAGTCCCCCCTCGAAGTCGATTCCAGCGGCCTGGGCACCTTCTCGCTCGATGACAATGGTGAGGGATCGCAGCTTGATGTCGAGCGAAGACAAATTGAGTATGCGGATATGGCGAAGGCGTTGGCTGAGGTGGAGAGGTTGAGGATGGAGATGCAGAGGGCGAGTGAGAGGGTGCACGTTGAGGGGGTACCACCGGAGGGGGAGTTGGTGAAGAAGAGGAAGAAGAAGAGGAAGAATGTCCTGCGGAAGGAGGAGGGCGTACGTGAGGGGTTAGGGCAAGATGGAGAGGAGGCAGTGGTGAAGAAGAAGAAAAAGAAGAAGAAACAGGCGGTGACTATCGAAGGGGCGGAGGAAGGGATTGGGGATGTTTGACTTGCTCATGATGATCTTGCACATAATGAGGGATGAAAGACTGGGTTGAAGCATAGCGCTGGCGTCCTTCCTGGCATGTCTCGAATACATCAAGCTCGTGCAATTGCTGACAGCGAAACATAAAGTATCTCTGAGCATTTGGTCAATCCGTCCACAGATCTGTTTCGACGTCCTCGAAAATACTCTCGATTTCATGTTTTTTAAGCAAACAAGCTATAACTTGTGGTAGACTGCATATTGCGTTTCTCATCGACAAAGGGTATAATTCACTCTAACCTTGGATTTTGTTAGTAGGTGTGCATGTCGTTGCGGTAGGGCGAACACTCACCGAACCGGGTCGACATTCATCTGGACTACCTGAACTTCCCCATCTTCTGGTGCCATTGCTGTTCTACGCTTGCAGGCGCTATAGATGGTAAAAGGCAAATGGTCTTCGTGCGACACCGTGCTCCGAGGATGGTGCCGCACGGCACAGAACCTTTTCAGGCCCCTCTCTTCTCTCTCACGGCGTAGTATTACAGCGTTTGCCGCATCTCCGAATACTTGAGATGCACATCCGATATTTACTCAACTCTACACGGAACCATTAGCTTGAAACCTCGAACGTTTCATCAGATCACCGCAACAAAGCTCCCAGGGTCTCACAAACCTAACACGACCGTCATATGTAATCTGCAAATCCGCGCCTGTAGCCGCAAACGCCTTCTCCAACAGCTCAACACTCGCCCTTATGCTTGTTTCAAGGGAAGATCGTCTCCGTATCTTTGCCGCAATGGTGGACGCGCGCACTCTTTGTTGCTTCGTGCTACTGAGCAATCATCAACAACGATTCTACCATTTTGTACAGTCACGACTTACGTGTTCCCCGGCCCCTCTGCAAATTTCGCACGGATGTCGTCTTCCAGTTTCTGCATTGTAGTGGCGTATTCATCTTCGATCCGTTGTCGCTTCTGGGCTCGTCGGATCTTGCTCTGTGGGGTTTGTTAGCTGATGAAATTCGCTGATGGCAGCGTGAGACTGACAGATTCTTGGATCTCGTGGGCTAGTCTCACGAGGTCGTTTTCTTGCGATGGCTGGGATTGTGGTGGAGCTTCTTCTTCGATACTGTCCGCTTCTCGGGAGGTGCTTCGCAGTTGACGTTGGTTTCGGGAGGTGCTGGCGTTGGTCTTTCGGGGTGCCATGGTGTATGGAACCTCGGGGACAGGCTTGGTTTGCAGAGGTATTCCTAGCTCGAATCCGTCATTCTGGTATAGAAACGATTATCATTGTAGACGTGTGGAAGCCCTCCAATAGCGGCTGTGGGGCCTGGCGGTAGGGCTGACAGGAGTCGTAACGTTCATGTATGGAACGTGCTTGCTTCGCATGGATGGTAACTTTCGTCCTCGAGTTCTTGCTACACGATACAATTGCTATGTCTTTCGATTATCGACAATGTCCCCGAGGTTCTTCGTCTCTCATTCGTAAGCTCGGCATTGTTCCGCATTGATGAACGAGGAAGCTTAGCCGAGCTACCGCACCGTAGAAAATCCACGAACCTTCGTGCGCGATAACTCTAGTGATCTCCAGGATAGCTTCTCTAAAGAATGGGTCTTGGGGGACAGCGAAAGCAAGCAAACGTTTCGTCATTCACTAACGGACTGTACTGATATTCACAGGCGCACCAAATTCTCCCACGATCCCAACAACACGGCATGGGCCAACTCGACAGACAGCTACGGGCAGCGGATGCTCCAGTCCCATGGCTGGACACCAGGCGCATCATTGGGAGCTCGAAACAAGTCATACACCAAAGCTAAGGGTATTTCGCACATTCGGGTTACGCTGAAGGATGATAATCTGGGGCTGGGTGCGAAATCTGGGCCCAATGTCCCGCAACCCGGTCTCGATGCCTTTCAAGGTCTACTTGGTCGATTGAATGGCAAGAGCGATGGCGAGCTTGCCAAGGAGCAGAATACGAGGGACGGCTTGCGGAGAGCGAATTATGCGGAGAGGCGCTGGGGAGGACTTCACTTTATCAGTGGGGGACTGCTTGTAGGGGATCGCATTGAGGAGCCCGTGGAGGAACACAAACCAGATTCAATCCCTACCATTGAGGCATCCGAAACAGCATCCAATGCTATCAGTACCAGGTCAACGGGCACAGAAGCTTACGATACACCATCGAGCACTGTGAACACTTCTTCCGAAACCATTGAGGTTTTGAAAGGCAAGAAGTCTAAGAAAAGGAGGAATCTTACAAGCTCGGACGAGGAGAGCATGACCGTACATGATACTGGGGGAAATCCAGATCACGCTTCGCTATCCGCTCCCAGACCTGACCAGGATATGTCGGAGGCTCCCAACAGCGAAAGCTCCTCAGATCCAGCAAAAGCACAAGCGAAGTTACAGAGGCGTGCCGAGAGAGCACAAAGAAAGTTGGATCGACAAGCGCGGAAAGCCGCAAAACGTGCCATGCGTGCTGAGGAAGCAACAGAAGTAGAGGCCGCGCCCTCCGATGTGAAATCGCGGAACGATGCATCTAGGACTACTGTGACCACGTTAGAGCAGCCTACATCTTTATCCCGGAAGACGGAGAAGTATGGGAGGAACGCTGTGAGACAGCGCTATATATTGCAGAAGAAAATGGCTTTGGCAGATCCTAGAGCACTCAATGAGGTATGATGAAGGAACACTCAATTCCACGGCTTTGCACAACGCTAACGAGCTGGCCTGCAGATCTTGATGATAAAGGCATAGCTACGGCCGGTTTTGATACCCTGATAAACTTGATAGATGAAATGGATAGCGAATTTCAAGCATGAACTCTACTAGTACTCGTCCCAGGCTTGCCTCTTCTGTTTCAACTCCGAACTCGATGCACATGTCCTTGTGTGCACTAGCTCTTATGATTTTAGCATCTGGCTTTCGCACCGTCAAAGACTCGAAGGTCATAAAGGGATTCAGGCAATACGTCATTTGCCACTATCTCAGCAGCCATGTACAAAGCGTCAAGGCGCCAAATGGTGACCGACTAGCAATGGCTTGTCCTAAGCATGGTGCTATTATACAAATAAACTCTTCGCTGTATTCATTTCATTGTTTGTGAAAGCCAAGCTTTTTCGATCTCGATGTCGGGATGGTCGGGCGGGGCGCGCTAAGGTACCCCACACTCTGTGAATGTCTTGGCGTTCCCCTTACTTCACGGAGGTTGATAACGGCCCCTCTTCCGTCATCAACATCGAGATCAGTCTTCACCTCTACTTCCTCCTCTTACCGTTCCCTTCTACACTTGTCCTTCTATTACCTTTCTACACATACAACATTCCTCCATTGGCCATTGAATCTATCCATTCGGTATCCGAATCTCACGTGCTTCTACGTGTCTTCATAGATACAACCCCTCCTGCACGATGTCGAACGAGGACTCCCCTCCTCCTTCACCCACCGGTCGCCGTGCCTCCTTCTCCCCAGGCCAGAAGTTCTCCGAGATGTTTGGTCGATCCCCTACCAGCACGACCAGCGGCACTACAGCCTACCCAGGGCCCATTGCAACAGCCGCCGCCAACGCTCAGGCTCAACAGCGTCGACGCACTTCCATTACGGCTTTGGGTCTTGGAAGCTCGCCTACCCAATCCATCTTTACGGGAGCAAGAAATCGGACAGAGAGCTCGTCGAGCAACGGCAACAACTCCATCGATGAAAGCGCTATCGAGGAAGGCGATGCTGCACCAAGCACATCCCCCAGCTCGCCCTTTGGCCGACGTCTGAGCTTCGGGGCAAGAGCACTACGAGATTCAACGGCTGGCAATAGCAACAGCAACGGTAGATCCCCCAACACCTCTTCGACGTCTTCTGCCACCAGCAGGGGGCGAGGTGTATCCTCAAGTCAGGCGAGTGCAGGCGATTATGCGAAGAGACTATCTAATCAGTTCCCTGCACGCTCAGGCGAGGGCTTCACCTGGTCTGAGCAGCTTAGATCCAGAGCCGAGAGATCGTCTTCGATCAGCAGCCCGGTCAGCGCTGTTCCACCGGCGTTTCCGTGTGAGCCGCCGCGCTCTGCACCACTTGTGGCTCCGGAGCCGCCTCCCCAGAAGCCGCCGGCGAAGAAAGAGCGACAGGTTCCGGATTATTTCCAGGAGCGGATCTTGAAGGGTGATTTCTATATGGATTAGTGAGCGGCAACGATCCGTACACGGCACTCTTCAACAAGCAACACATGCTACAACATCTGGGAGAGTTATATCAGAGCTCATGGACGGAGAATTCCTGTCACCATGTTCCATCATCTGTGTGAATTGAGCACAGGTTGGCACCAATATTACCGGCAGCTCTACCATGGCGTGCTTCGCCTTCGCCGAGGATTATCTACTTGGCATTGCCCACGCGTCTATGCCCGCCGGGCTCCTGCCAAATCTTCTTCTGATTGTATGTTATCACGGCCTGTTGCGGACATACTTTATGATTGCAGGGCGCTTCTGCGACGACTCGCAGGCTCATGAGGAACCAAGGCCCCAGGGTGGGTGGTTTACTGTGTTAGCATAACATACAGATTACTTAGCACAAATTGCTACACAGCAACATTCGAGCATGTGATGTTATCATTGTGTTGCAAAATCCTTTGCAGAACCTGACTCATTACTGAATATCCTACCATCTTCAACCTCGTAGCCGTACGCACCCCCTTATCTTCGTTATCCTCGATAGCCAACGGCATCAATACGTTGCCCAACAAATTTACAATTGCACAGCTCCCAGCTTACCATCATCCAAAATTTCCCCCTCCCCCCTAGGAAAAAAACCGACACCTTCCTTCCCTCCTTCCCTTGTCACCAAAATTTTTCCCAAACCCCAAGCTCGTACTCCGTCAACCCAGGCAATATCCTACATATCCATTCGCACCTTCTAATTCTATTTCACATGCTAGAACCTTGCGTTATCGAGTTTATAGTGTTCAGCAGGTAGCGAACAGAACAATCACAAACATAAATGTTTTGCCTCTCCCCCTTATCACGATCACGCAATAATGACTGAGCTACGGGGATATTGAGCACCCACAACATCGCCGCGAACAGATTTTTTCAATCCTCATAACAACCTCCAAGCACCGCCATACAGTCTTTTTCAAATCCTTCGTCGACATGCAACCCATCAGTCTATACTATCAATCTCCAACAGAGTGTTTTCGACTCCCCCGATATCTCTACGTCGTCTCTACGGAAAATCTTCAAATTTCTGAGATGATATTACAGTCTACCTTGGTTATAAGCAGTCGATATTCCAGAATTTTTTGACTGCGTTTAAGGCGATACTGCTACTAAAGCGACTGCTTATAATCAAGATAGACTGTATCAATGCTAAAGTGATAGAAGGATGGGATCGAGCATCAAAACAGTCGAACGCTCTTCCCACCAACGCAGACTTAGACATGCATGCCGTGGACTCAAAGCCCTTGCATTGATAGATACGAGGCGAGAGTATGGTTAGCTTGGAACTCTCGAGGAGCGGTCTAAGGGCGTTCTGGCTATATGCGGTCTATGATTGGGATAGTCGGAAATGGCCATCCACATTGAGAACAATGGGAATAACGGGCAGGGAAGGGAAGAATGTGGGTGGAATTGAGGGTGGTGTTCTGGTTTGTGGCTATAGTGAGGGAGGGGAAATCGGATGGCTGGCATGTTACTGTGTAAGCGTCGGCGAAATGGGGGGGTTGGGTATAGGAAAGGGGGTGGGATGAGGAATTGGCATGGTGCGTTGTAGCTTGATATTTTTCGAATTGGAAAACACGGGGTACCATTCAAAAGTTTGCCTAGCGTGCGATCATATCCGTAAAGTACAAGTAAGATAAAGCTATTTGGGTATACCTATCCATTCATCACCCTCATCCCTCTGCCCACCGCGTCTCCCTTTTCCCTCCTTTCCCATGTCTTCTACCTTCCACCCTAGATCCCTCACCGCCTCACAGGCGCCACAAAGATCGGCACATCGCTCAAATCCAACCCCCACCCCATACTGACGTCCACACTCTTCCTCGCCGCCCCGTTCTTAGCACCTCGTGTGCCTGCACTCCCGCCCAGCCCAACGCCCGGCTCGTAGCCGTACTGGAGCCCGCCTTGGTAGCGGCCGGAGAGGTTCTCGAAGCGGGAGGGGGGGTAGAGGGGTGTGAGGGGTGCGAAGGGTGCGAGGGGTGCGAGGGGGGACAGTGTTATGGTGTGAGCGGAGGAGGGATCAAAGGGGGTTAGGGATGAGGTGGGAGGGTTAATGAAAGGTGGCGCAGGGTGCGTAGGGTGCATGGAGAGAGGGTGGGGTGCCGGGGGGTTGAGAGAGTATGATGAGGGGTTGGTCGATGTGGGTGGGGTGCTGGGATTCGTGGAGATAGGGGTTCCGCGAGAGGTGCTGGGATCAGTGGAGAGGGTATCGCGAGAGGTGCTGGGATCAGTGGAGAAGGTATCGCGGGAGGTGAGCATCGATGGCTGGTTGAGGGACGTTGCTGATGCTGCAGCTGAGACAGGAGGGTTCGAAATAGGGATAGGCTTGAGCGACCTTGCCGAGGGTTGAGGCATGGGAGAGGGCAGGCTCCCCGCGCGTTTCCTGGCGACGGAGAAGGCCGGTGGTGAGGGCGCGGCTCCGGCGTGGGAGTTGTAGGAATCGGCGGCGCTGGCGGTGGGGCTGGAGATAGTGGGGGAGTGCTGTTTCGAGGAGGACTTGCGCTTGGATTTCGGGGCTGGGGGTGAGGAGCTGGAGCCGCTTAGGGGCGTGGTGTTTTGGCTACTTGGCTGGGTTGTTTGCGGCTCGGGGTTGTTCGGAAAGTAAGAGGTGCCTGATATTTGTGTCTCTACAGGAGTGTTATAGCTGGATTTTGGTGGAGATCGAGGTGCGCTGCGGGTTGGTGGTGGTGGTATACTCCCTGTTATGGTATTATGAGAGAACGCTGGTGGCTGTACAATGGACGCGGCCTGCGATCTGACAGAACCATAGCTCGAGTCTGAATTTCTCAAATGCACTGTTTCCAATTGAGGCCCACTGGATGTCCTGGATCTACTCCCCTTATGCAGACGCAGTGCGTCGTGAAGGGAAGGCGCAGCGACGGCTCGAGAGACCTGGCCTACCGCATATCCATTCGCTGAAAGAGCCGCACTGGCTGGCTGTTGTCGCTGAGCCGAGGAAATCTTGGAGAAGTCCCAAATGCTGCTGGATTCGGATCGAATGTCGGACTCGTCCGAATTGGACGTAAGAACAACATCCTGCGCGGGCCCAGGCATACTTTTGCTTAGCTCTTCCCTCAAACTGTCGCTCTTCCAAAGATCTGGTTTGTCGCTTCCAGGCCGCTTTTTCTGTAACTTACTGGGTGCTGGATGGGTATTCGTTGCTGATGGCTCGGATACATGGTATCTATTCTGCGAAGGATCAAACAATTGTGGGTGCACAGCCTTGTCATGACCCTCGCTTGATTTCTGCGATGTCAATTCATCAATATAGTGTTGCGACCATCGCTCAGAGCTTGCGGCTGGGGATGAAGTAGGCATAGGAGGGACATCGGCACACGTCGGCTGTGGCCTACAGGAGTTGGACGCATATGGGCTGTGGTGTATAACAGTGTCACTACGCTCAAGAGGCGATAGTGAGCCACCTTGAGGCGATAATGCTTCAAGCTCGCATCGAGGCTTGGTAGTAGCGGCAGGAGAAGCGCCTTCACGACCAATGTACGTCTGCGCTCTCTGAAGCTGTGCCCAAGAAGGTGCGGCAGGCATGGATCGTGCGATGTCGTACATACTCTGGGGTCTGGTTATCTTCACCGGACGGTCATTGCAGCTTGTATTTTGCACATCGTCGCCAAGCAATGGTAGGTCCGGCACGTTCGGGCCTCCACTTTGGCGTAATCTCCTGGCTTTGCTCTCCAGCTTCTTTGCACGGCTAGCAGACGGCAGTTGAGGTACAGGCGGGACGTCAATGAACAGACTGTAAGGACGGCCTGTGCCTGCTTCAAAGGCTTGGGAATCATGTCTGCGCTCAAATTCATCGAGAGACTGACCAAGCGGAGTATCGGCGAACATGCTCTGGGGTCGCCTCCTTGGGTCAGGAAGGGGTTCGCTGCCACGGAGATAATCAGGACCTGGGGCTGATGGCCGAAAGATACTCTGACCGCTCTGTCGGCGTTGCTCAGTAAATTCTGCCGTTACTCCTTCACTGACAGTGATCATAGACTTCGGTCTGGCCATCCTTACATTCTGATCCGCACAGACGTTGTTCCACTTGCTGGAGGCACGTAGCTTCGCATCGCTGCCGGACTCCGCAGCGTCATAAGGACTTTGGCCGATGAAACTTGCAATATCACCAAAGTCCGCTATCAAAGGTACAGGCTCGCATTGACTCTTGCGTCGACGACGGGGAGACTTTTCCTTAGCAAGCTCTTTGGCTTTCTTCTTTGAGGATTTCGTTGGCCAGTCCAGATCACCATTCACAATGGCATTACTCCGATCATCCATTGAATTGGTTGGAGAAGGGAACCGAATAGGCACAGAAGCTCGCTCTGGGCTGGGAGAACGGCTATCGTCCGAAGTAGTATGGTGCGAGCTAGGGTAGGTGTGTTCCAACGAAGGAAAGACTCGAAGCCTCTCGGCGTGTTTTGAAGCAACGGCAGCAGGAATTTGAGGAATGGTAGTTTCAGTCAATTCGCGTAGTTGCTGCACGGTGATCTGATCCACAGGTGTTGGTTTGGAAAATCGTCGTGGCTTCTGTAGTTTACGGGACCTGGTAGGGGACGGCTGAATACTGTTGGGTTGCTGGTGAGGTGGCCGATCATCACCTGATGGCGCTATCGTGGTATACCGGCAGGATGTCTCGACGGTTGGAGTTGTTGATACTGATTGCGGGGATGGTACCGCAGGAGGAGTAACTTGAGCTGCTCGGAAATGTCCTGGAGGGCCGGTTCTCTGTCGCTGTATAACAGGTGACGAGACCGTTGTCACTGTGACGGTGGTTACTGGACGAGTAGCAACGGTAAGGGAAGGCCGCATTTGAGGGCTCAGAGTACTGGGATAAGCCTCAGGGCCGCGTAATGAATGCTGTGGCATGTCTCTAGGGCCAGATATAGTGCGGTGATCTTTTGGGTGGGTGCCGAGAGACCCTGGTGCAGGGGAATTGGTTCCGGTCTCACAACCGGCAGTGTTTAGGGAAGCGTTCGAGTTGTAGCCGCTATCAAGCTGGTTGAAGCCAGCATCACCAGTCACAACCATTCGTACATTAGTGTGCTCGGACCCTGAATGCGTAGTATTGGTCGTTACTGTCGTAGAGGAAGAATCTCGGTCACCGGAGGTAATATCCAGGTACTGAGTCGAACCATCAGTGACAAAGTTTCTTGGCGACAAATCACCATTTAGGATGCGATAAGCATCTTCCGTTGTATTGCTGCTTGCGTGTCGTGCCTCTGCCTCGTCAACGAACATGCGCCAGTGGTCGGTAGTACGGGGCTGAGGTTCTGGGGTATTGGATTCTGCGTTTTGAATTCCTCTTTCATTGCGAAAATCTATGCTCATGTCTCTCTGTGAGGCGACTTCGCCGAGCCCTGGTGTAGCAGAGCCCATGGGTTGACGATGGTGTGAAACATGTTGAGTCGATGTCGCCGGCTCATATGGGCTTAGCGGTAGCTCCAGCATGTAGTCTTGGGCCATACTAGAAGCGCGATGAGTTGCACGTGGTGTCGCGAATAAACCGACATACGAGCTTCGCTTGCTCAGACTGCTCTCAGGGTTAATGGTTTGCTTCACTTCAGCGTTGGTTCGGGGTTCACTTGTCAAGTCGTGAATCTCGGGTCTGGGTTGGCTCTCCCACTGCGCCTCGAATTTCAGGGGACTATTACTTCTTCGCTGCGACCTTTGTATCTCTCCGACAGGCCTGCTGTTGATGGAAGATGCTTCGTCTTCGCTTCTGCACCCTTCTGATGCTGTCGTGTAATCATCGTGACTAGCAGAATCGGAGATAGCCTTACTGGGCTGAGTGTCCATGTCCTCCCTGGGTTCGGGAGAAGCAGTACCATTCGTGATTCGTAATGTTCCAAGACTAAGCCCGCCAAGTTGCACCAAATTAACTGGAGTTGATCTTCCGTCCAGAGACAAAGCCAGCGCAGCGTTTCGAGAGGATGCCAACGCAGCAAGATCCGACAATGGCGAGGATTGAGGCCGGTCCGAGCTGTAGTAGTATTCTCGGTCCAATTCAGAGTCGCGGCGGTCAGGTGGTGGAGGCCTTCGAAGCATATCGTGAGGGGTCCGAGTAGCTAGGCCTGGCGTGTAGAGCGAGCGTCGTCGGATAGGTGATGCCATTGTAACGGGTTGTACATCACCATCAACAGTAGAAGAGATATGATTTTGCGCGGCGACCCTACCGGCATATTCCTTCTCCTTGATTTCCTGCTCCATGTGTGCAGACTCTTCATCTTCCAGCATTAAGCGGGAAATAGAAGCGCTTGCAAGTTGCGTAAGAGACCGTCTTCGATGAGCAAGCCTCGACAGGGAAGAGCTTCTGCGTGAAATGCGCCTTCTAACATCATTGACTATCCCCCCTTGTGGACTGTCCTCCTCTTCTGACGAATTTGCCGGAGCTGGTTCGTTTGGAGAACCCTGCAGCAAAGAGCGCATCCTTGATCGTGATTTCCGCCGACTTCTCCTATCGCCATTCTGAGAAGTGACCATATGACTCTCGCTGAAGACAGAGCTATCAGCAGGCGAGCGTGGAGATGAGCTTTCCGTATACTTTGAAGCCAGTGATAGCAGATTCGAGGAAGAGGAGTTGGTGCAGGGCTTCGATAGCCGTTGTGTGGGTTCCTGACACCCAGGCCATAGGCTGCTGCCCATGTTGTGATCAATTCTTTTCGGTAATTTATTTGCTGTGCTGTCTGTAGCTCTTTGATTCTGGGTGATCCTGGCTGGTAGATATACCAGAGGAGAATATATGCTTGAACACCCAATTGCTGAGATGCTAGAATATCAGACGAAAATAACAACACATATCAAAGGTGGACTGCTTCTAGAATCCGGCGAGATCCCAAGTGAAAGTGGAACAAGACGGGAGTGCTGTAATATCAGAGTGAAGCAGCACTCAAGGCTAATAACATGATGTTTCAGACCCGGAGCGATGCGTATGCGCAATTGCGATTGCTACAACACATTTCGTAGATTAATGAGGGAACGATCTAAAGGACAGTAAGAGGAACGCGCGGACAAGTATACAAGGGAAGGAAACGGCTGGGTTAAAGTATCTCATCCCAACGGACTCATATCCGGTGAATTGAGGCGGCGGTAAACACTAAGTGTGGCTCAGCAGCGTTTGAAGTAGCTAAATCGCTGAAACGGATTTTGATTCGATGTTCTGCTTGATCTAGGCTGCATGCTGGGGGAAGGCCTGCAAGATGAATGCACGAAACCTGCTTGATAATGTGGCTGAGCGTCGATCTTGGAGCTGGGTTAAGAGCACGAATGATCTCTTCTTCCTCAAACCTGGGAATGACCTGCCACCGCAAAGGACGTCCAGAGGAGGCCTTCGAATCAATCCATTACTGCACATTCGCTTCTCAATCACTAGAACAACAGGAACCATACCGTTGAGACGAACCTTGACAATTTGACCCGTAACCATGGGTTACCGAGAATCACCCGAATTCCACAGCTTCAGTGGCTCTATACCTCAACGTCCACCACTAGATCAATCTACATCAATTAATTCGCCGAGCAAGTCAAAAGTACTATTCCGCACACGAAAGACTCTTCTCTAAGAAATGAAAGACCGAAGAAGCGAGTACCACTACTCAATGCTTGGCGTTTAAAGTGATCCCAATATCCGTATGGATCCGGCCAACAGGGACTGAGGAGTGATCACTGAAGCGTCGCCGAGCAACCATCCCATCACCTTGCATTACCTGCCAGTGCGTTACTCGTTCAGCCCAAGCTAAGTAAGCCTAGCCGGCAGACGCGTCAAATCGACGCGGATGATGGGTTTGGACGATTCTTCAGACTCTGTGTTCGAATTTGAGTCAGAGTCTCACGACACGGGCTTTCTCTGCCAGAGGTGCTTTGAAGAATCTTGTCGTCTTCTGCTCCGGTACGGTCAAGACAAATATCTCGACGGCCCGCGATTCGGAATACGAGGAGAGGTAAGACTCTTAGCCATGAACAATGTTCCTCTGAATGAACCTATCCTTAAAGTTTCGAGTATACTCATTGAAGTTCTTCATTCGGTTATTTATGTACAATAGAATTCCACTATTGGGATTTCTCTATGCTGTTATTCGTTGCAATGTCTCGACCTGCGACGGCTACGTCTATTACCTGACATGTTGGCTGCCTTCAAAAAAGATCCCATCAATTCCATTGTGTTGCTAGATCGTACGGGCGTCAATTCCACCATAATGTTCGCCAATGTCTTGGATTGTAACCGAATCTGGGATTACCGCAACGTCCAAAGTTCCAAAGTGCACACGTACTTTACTATTCCAAATCCTATCCTTTGAATCTATTGCAAGGTCAAGTTGCATCAATCTAGCAGCTAGTAGCGAACTCATACACTTCATGACAGTCCTCTCAAATCTCGAAGCCCAGTCCGCCAACAATCAAGCTTACAGTCTTGTGTCCTAGGGATCGTCCCAGCATCTGATCATCTGTCGGACCCTTCCAATCCACAACCGCCGATACTTCCCCAACCCTCCAGAACCGCCGCCCGCCGCTAACGAAGTATGTGATCACGAACGAGCACACGAGCAGGAAATCTTCGACCATATGTGCGCTCCCGCTGTGGAGAATGAAGCTGATGATGAAGACGACATTGTAAGCCCCTTTCCTACGATGGGTGTTGGAAGCTGAGCATGACCCCTAGGCAGCGGCGAATCCCCATCCTCGCCCTGCGGCACATCCGAGCGTAGAATACTCCATTGTCCTATCTCCCACCTACAGAGTCCCCGTCCTGTACTTTACACTACACAACCTCCCTTCTCCACTTAGCCCGACTAGCATCGACATAGTATACAGACTACTGATACCCCAAGATATGCGCTGTTCAATCGAGCAGGTGGGGATTATGGGCGCGATAAGCATGGGCGTAAGACGTCCATAGCAGACAACTCGTCGGCAACCAAAGAAAGCTGACTCTAGCTTACAGAATCACCCAATTACCGACTTCCCCTCCTTCTACATCCACCCCTGCAACACCGCGGATGCCATGCGCGAGCTCCTTCAAGACCGCGAACCGAGTTCAGTAGAGTATCTGATGATATGGCTTGGATTGGTGGGAAGCTGTGTAGGCTTACATATCCCCAAAGAAATCGCCTTAGCAATAGCACAAAGCAGAGACTCATAGCACGATTTTCAATTGAACTTCCCTCGATCGAAGGTATTCGCTTCTTCCCAGGAAACGCCCTCGCTATGCCATCCCAATTTTCCACCCCCCCATAAAACCCCCTCTCCGTATCCCAAGCAATCACTCACTCTCCTCACTACTCCCCTCCATCTCAACATCGCTCTCCTCCTCCATCGGCTGCCCCTCATCCCCATCCCCCTCCTCATCCCCACTCTCCTCCCTCGCTCTCTTCACCCCCTGCGGTCCCTCACTCCCCACCCTCTCCCCATCCCCAGCCCCAGCATCACCCTTAACAACCGCAACCGGCACCGCACCCGGCGGCGCGTTGAAGATCGCTTGCTGCAGCGAAGTGGAGGCTATGGCGGGCGCAGCGACCGTGGAGGGGAGGCGGTACGTGCCGTCGAGTTTGGCGATAGCGTCGGAT